>Ga0310825_100427_pt1 | contig 41279 bp, 34 predicted proteins | sample WT_ome_9_FD_202243 | JGI IMG/M metagenome (GOLD analysis project Ga0310825, IMG submission 202243) | Sorghum-adapted microbial communities enriched on wild type (WT) sorghum from Joint BioEnergy Institute, Emeryville, California, United... ... | reverse complement strand
CATGCCTACATCTCAACAATAGGAGTTTTTTTATGCCTTGAACAGGTGAAATGCATCTTTATCTTGCAGAAATAGGAATTTATTCAACCTAACTTTCTTGGTGTGAAGTTTGATGCAACGCTAGTGTTGTAGAGGCAGAAATATTTCCCTATAATCTTAATAAACATATGATTTCCGTCAATGATCCGCTTTTTGTCTTTGATTTTGATTTTGATGATCCCGCAGGGACATTCAAAAGGGTGATCACGGGTGCCATTTACCTCGTTATTTCAAAGAAAAAAGGCCAATGCCGCGCCTGCGGCGCCCCAGGTTGCACCACAAGTCAGAGATGAAGCGGAGCAGGAAGAACAATGGAAGCCCGGCGCGGCGGTCCTGAGACTGTCCAGGACCATCCCGACCCTGGGACAACAAAGAGACGCCGACGAGGAAGAAGCGCTGGAAGACGAAGAGGAAGAGGAACTGGAAGAAGAGGAAGAAGAAGAGGCGGAAGAGGAAGAGGAAGAGGAAGAAGAGGCAGGAAATCCCTACGCCCGCCCTTACGACAGCCTGGACGAATGCATGCGGCTGAATTTGATGGAAAGGGAATACAAGGCCGGCGGATACAGAAAAAAACAACTGATGGATCATCTCACCCGGGATGAAAAATTCCGCCTGCTCTACCACAGGCGCAATTGGATTCCGGACGCCAAGGAATGGAAAAAAAAGGCGTGGGAACACTATTTCAACAACACCATTGAGGGGCAGACCGAAAAGCAAAAAGGCAAATTGAGCCCCAGTTTCTACAATATCCCCCGCCATATCGCCAATTTCGCGACCGAAGCGCTCAGCAATCCGGTCCAGACGACCGTCGGCATGGTACCGGTCGCCGGACCGCTGCTCAAACAGCGCCAGATTGCCAAACAGGACAGAAAGCTGGTCAATCTGCTCCAGGGCATTTACAAGGTCGGCCAGGACGCGGAATTTGAACAGGAAGCCGGACAACTGGCGGAAGGCGTCAATCAGAACATCAAGGCCGACTGGACCTCGGCGAAGGTGAACGCCGCCGTAAGTCTGCTTACGCTTCCCGTCGGCATCTCCACCGGCGGCGTCGGCTCCGGCTTGGTCGGCAAGGCCGTCGAGACGGGCGTCAATACCGCGGCGAAAACGACGGCGAAACTGGCGGCCCAGACGGCGGTTACGAGATACCAGTACGATGAGAACTCCAGGGAAGCCAAGCTGAACCTGAAGGCGCGGATGCTGGCCCTGAAGAAACTGGGCGAGCCCGGCTTCGAGCCGATCCGCAGCCTGGAGGAATACTGGGAACTGAAAAATCTGTCCCGGGAACTGCGGGAAAGAGGGCAAATCATCGGACCGCATCTGCCGATGAATGTCTCGCAAGAGAAACTTCTGCGTGTCATTGCATTCCAGATGCGCTTGCTGGATAATCAATGGAAGTATCGCACCCTGGCGGGCCACTCCAATACGGGCAAGGTGTTGAAAGCGGCCAAATGGACCTGGAAGGGAGCCAAAGCGTTCGGCAGCTTCATCGGCAGCGGCGCAAGCAAGGTGGGAGCCAAACTGAAAGGGCTGTTCTCCCGAAAGAAGAAGGACCAGCAACCGGAGGACGAGGTTCCGCTTCTGGAAGACCGGTACAACATGTCCGACAGCGATATGGAAGAAGATGAAGAACTCGCCGGTTAAGGAGGCGCCACATGGAAAATCTGTTTTCCTTGACGAAGCCATCTTCCCAGATGGCTTCACTTGCTTATAACGACAACCAGGAATATCTGGAAGACGAACTGCAGTGGTTGAACGGATGCCTTGCGCTCCAGTTTGCCGTAATCAACGCCGACGAGAAAAACAAGACGCGCGTTCACCGGGAACATGCCGAAGTCCTGGACGAATGGCGTCGGCACATCCGCTCCCGGGCCAACCTCAGCATGGAACAGGGCGTGTTCCTCGCCCTTCCCTACCTTGCCGGCATTTTCCGGCTCTCGGAACTGGAAATCGGGGCGATCGTGGTCTGTCTGGGCATGGAGCTGGACCGGAAATATGAAGCGGCCTATGAATATCTCCAGGCGGACAAGGGCCTGAGACTGCCGACACCGGATTTCATCGCCAGATTGATCGGCCGAACGGATGACGAACGGCGGGAAACGCACGACCTTTTCCAGCCGGGCAGGCCCGTGCCGAGGTTCTTCCTGCGCAACGACCTGAATGCGGGCAGGCAGCTGGGCTCCTACCTCGGACAGCCGGTCCAGCTGGACGCGCGCATGGTGCGGTTTCTGACGGGCAATCCGTTCCTGGATCTGCCCATGGCCGAATTCTGCGAACTGCACGCCGGCGATGAAGAGCCGCCGCGGCTTCTGGGGAACGAAGCGATGCAAGCGCGGTTCCGGACGTGGCTGGAGAATCGGCTGAACCTGAATCTGTCCGAACAGGTCTCGTTTCTGGTGTCCCTTTACGGAAAACCGGGCATCGGAAAGCGGACGCACCTGATCCACGCGGCAAAACATCTCGGCGAATTCCTGCTGTTCGTGGATTGCGGCAAACTGATCCGCAAAGGCAACAACCTGTCGGAATGGCTGACGCCTCTTTTCCGCGAAGCGGCGATCCACCGGTCGATGCTGGTGCTCTGCAATTTCCGCGAAGCCCTGGAAGAGGCGGACCTCCTGCACCGTCTTCCCGATCTGCTGGATGAGATCGCGCAGCTGAATTACATCGTGTTTCTGCTTTCCGGGAAACCGTGCCTGCCGTTCGACCGGAACCGGCGAATCATGCTGGAGCTTGAACTGCCCGATCTGATCGACCGGGAACGGACGGAGGCGTGGCGCAAGGCCGCCGCCCGATACGAGACGGACCCGTCGGTGGACTGGGAATCGCTCTCCACGCGCTTCCCGTTCACGCCCGGGCAGATCGTCAAGGCGCTCGGCATGGCCGAAGAGCTCGCGCGCTGGGAATCCCCGGACAGCGTGAAGCCGGTCATCCGCTGGCCGCATCTCATCCAGGCCTGCTACGGACAGCTGAATCACCGGCTGGAAAGCAAGGCCAGACGGCTGAAGCCCAGGCACACCTTCGACGATCTCATCCTGCCGGAACCGCAGAAGCAGAAGCTCATGCACGCGTGCAACCACATCAAATACAAGCACACGGTCTACGAGAAATGGGGCTTCAACCGCAAGCTGTCCTACGGAACGGGCATCAGCATGCTCTTCTCCGGACCGCCGGGCACGGGCAAGACGATGGCGGCGGAGATCATGGCCGGCGAGCTCGACATGGAAATCTACAAGGTGGATACCGCCCAGATCATCAGCAAATACATCGGCGAGACGGAGAAGAACCTGCAGGAGATTTTCAACGAAGCCGAGTCCGGGTACGCCATCCTGTTCTTCGACGAGGCGGACGCGATCTTCGGCAAACGATCCGACGTGAAGGACGCGCATGACAAATACGCCAACACGGAAGTGGCGTTCCTCCTGCAGAAAATGGAGGAATACCGCGGCATCTCCATTCTGGCGACCAACTACCTGCAGAACATCGACGAGGCGTTCATGCGTCGGCTCAACTACATCATCCGCTTCCCCTTCCCCGACGAGGCGGATCGGGAGCGGCTCTGGCGGCGGATCTTCCCCGAAGAGACGCCGCTGGCGGAACTCGACTACGCTTTCCTCGCGCAGAAATTGCGCCTCTCGGGCGGCCAGATCAAGAACATCGCGATCACGGCCGCGTTCCTCGCCGGCGGCGCCGGCGAGTCCGTCGGGATGAAGCATGTCCTCAAGGCCTACCAGTACGAACTGGACAAATACAACCGGCCCGTCGACCGCAGGGAACTGGGCGATTACGCGGCGTTGCTGGACGAATATTGAACCCCGCCGGCACAACACCGAAATTCATGACCTTGTGACACGGGAGGTGCGCGAAGGGCTCGGTCATCACGGTGGCGGGCCGGAAAATCAGGCTGCCCGACGATGCGTACGTGGCGGGATACATCGTGATGCAAGATCCGCCGTCGGGACATGAGCCGTTTTACGCGATCCGGCGCGGCCATTCGACGATTGTGATTTCGGAACGGATTGGGTACGTGGGGAACCTGAAGCTGGACGAAGCGGATGGGAAGCCGTTCGATTTTCTCAAGAAGCATATCAGGGGCTATCTGGAGGGCGTGGAGGAACGGAAAGAATGGAGGCCGGTCCGATCGGCCCCTTCATCTCCCGATCAGGGAACGCGGTCATGACCCGGTCCCCGGCTTCCGGATTCCGTTTGGCACGCGCCCGTGCTGCGGAAACAGCCCGGCGTCATGCCCGTGTGCTTCTTGAACACTTTGTAGAAGTGGCGCGGATTCTCGTATCCGACGCAGCGCGACACCTGGTCCAGCGGAAGCAGCGGACGCCGCAGCAGGATTTCCTTCGCCTTGTCGATGCGGCAAGCGGTGAGATGATGAATGAACGACCGGCCCGTTTCCTTCTTGATCAGGCCGCTCAAATAATTGGGATGGAGGCCGAGATGGTCGGCCACCTCGACCAGGGAGATGTCGCGCGCGTAATGGCGGCGGATATAGTCCAGGCAGCGGGCCGCATTGTTCCGGCCTTCCGCGTCGGCGCCGTCTTCGGCGTCGGAATCCGCCCCTTCTTGTCCGCGCTTCATCCGCTCATCCTCCAGCTCCTGCCGGAAGCGGTTCAGGAACTGCCTGAGCTCGTCCAGCTTGACCGGTTTCAGCAGATATTCCGAAACATGGAGCCGCAAGGCCTGCCTCGCATATTCGAACCGGTCGTACCCGGTCAGGATGGCGAAATGCCGCACGCCGTGCGATTTCGCCCGGCGTATCAGCTCCAGGCCGTCCATCTCCGGCATCTGGATATCGGTGATGACCAGGTCCGGCCGAAACGCGGCCATCTTCTCCAGCGCATCGAACGCGTCCATCGCCCCCACGATCTCCTCGAATATCCCTTCCTTGCCGATCAGATGGCGCAGCCCGTTCAGAATGAGCGGCTCATCGTCGATGATCATCAATTTGGCCATTGGCTATTCCCCCTGTCCGGCCAGAATCATCGTGCAGGTCGTGCCTTCTCCGGCCGCGCTGTCCAGCGCGATGCCCGATGACGGCCCGTAATACGCCTTGATGCGCTCGTTCACATTGTGCAGGCCGATGCCGCCCCGGGACGAAAGATCTTCCCCGGGTGGCTCGCCGGCAAGCATTCGCCGGATGAGATCGATCTTGCCGTCGGGGATGCCGGCGCCGTTGTCCTCGATGATCACCCGGACCCCCGGACCGAACCATTCGATGCGGATCCGGATCAGCCCCGGCCTGCGGAGCTTGGCCAATCCGTGCTGGATCGCATTTTCGACGAGCGGTTGCACGATGAATCGCGGGCAAGCGAAATCGGCGACTCCCTCCTGCACGTCCCATTCGACGCGCAGCCGGTCCCCCATCCGGATCTTCTGAATCGCGATGTAATGCTCCACATGTTCGATCTCGTCGCGGAGCAAGGTCGCCTTTTCGCTGCCCGAAAGACTGTAGCGCAGCAGATTGCCGAGCGAACTCGCCATTTCCGCCACTTCCCGATCCTCATTCATCGCCGCCTGCATCCGCATGGCTTCCAGCGTGTTGTACAGGAAGTGCGGCTTGATCTGCGCCTGGAGCATCCGGAAATCGGCTTCCTTCTTCATCAATTCCGTCCGATGCACCGTATTGACGAGTTCGTCGATGCGGGCGATCATCGCGTTGTAGGAAGCGATCAGAAATCCGATCTCGTCCTGCCCGCCGCTACCGGCATACGGAGCAATATTGCGCTCGTCGACCCGCCTCATGTGCCGCGAAAGCCGGATGACCCGCCGGGTGAGCGACGCGGCCAGCACATAGTACAGGGCGGACAGGACCGCCAGCAGCATGGCCCCCGCGGCGATCATCCAGCGCTCGCGTTTGTCGATGGTATGCATGAGCGGCCCGACATTGCTGATTTCGACGAACAGCAGGCCCATCGGCTCGATGAAAATCGAGTTGACCAGGTGCCGTCCGTCGTCCGTATAGAACGCCGTCCCCGCCGGATGCCGGCGATCCTTCCCGATTGCGGACAGCAGGCCGGTGTCCGCCGGAGAGGTCGCGCGGCTGTACACGACCCGGCCTTCGCGCTCCCGGTCGATCAGGTACACGTCCAGATTTCCGTCGGGATCATCCAATGTCCGCACGAATTGTTCCAGGATTTCGCCGCCGACCGTTATTTTGATCACGCCCAGCTCCTTGCTGAACGTGTTCGTATACAGCTTGCGATAATAGTGGAAGGTCGGCATCCGGTCCGGGGCGCCGTCCGCGTACGTCCACATGCCTTCATCCGGCGGCAGCGCCGTAATGGCATCATGGTGTTCCGATGTTTTCAACTCATCCATGTTGACGATGTCGGGCGCCAGCGATAAAACGCTTTCATAATGCTTGAAAATGCGGATGTCGTCGATGATCGGATTGCCGAGATAGGCGTAGGAGAAGGTCGGATAGATCTCCTTCAGGTAGTTGTAGATCATCTCCCAATCGGCCTGGTATGCTCCGTTCAGAAACTCGATCAGCTTCACATTGTTCTGGAAAAGCTGATGAACCGACTCGGCCTGCAGCAGATTGACCTTCAGATTGGCATAGGACTGGCTCAACAATTGCTGCTTGCTGTTCAGATATTGCTGGAGAAAGTTCTGCCTCATTTCCTTGTAATAGAAATATCCGAACAGCGTGAACGGCACGACGATCAGGATCGCGTACCCGATGATCATCTTGGGCACGAGCCGCATACCTCTGATTTTCGTCCAAATCCGTTTCCATTGCGGCAGGAAGCCGCCGGGCAGTGCGCTGTTGTTGTCCATGGCAATTCCATTATACCAGACCCATGCGCGTGAGGGCCGCCTTTCTCCGCATGTGCGGCGAAAAGCGGCCATCCCGCGGGCCTTATCCGGTTACCTGCCGAAATTTTCCCTGATCTTCGCGAACATGCCGTTCGCCCAGGCCTCGAGATCGGACATGCCGATCTTCTCCGCCTGCTGGACCATGGCCCCATACGCCTGTTCCGCCGCTTCTTCCGATTCGGCCAGCAGCACCTTGGCGCCCTCGTTCTTGATCATCGTCTCCAGATTGGTGATGATGACCTGCTCCCGGGAGTCGGGCTCCGCCTTCACCAGGCCGATCTCCGGCTTCCATTCCATGATGTTGGTCCAGTTGACCGCCGCGCGGGTTGTCTCCGAGCCGGGCACATAGTTGTACAGCGCTTCCGTGACCGCGCTTCCGGCGAGCAGCCCCCACCAGTAGGAACCTTCCCTGCTCTGCGCTTCGGCGCTGTCCTTCTCGAACTTGAACTCCGGATAGCCCTCCGCGTGCATCGTCCAGTGCACGCCCTCGATGCCCCACATCGACAGTTTCTGGCCTTCGTCGGACATGAGGAATTGCATGAACCTGATGGATTTCCCGGGATTGCGGTTGTTTTTCGTGATGAACACGCCGGACCAGCCGGTGTCCGTGCGCACGATTTTCGCTTCCGGCGAAAGCGGCTTGCCGATCTGGGTGAAGACGATGCCCTGGTCATTGCCGGCCACGTCGGCGTTGAGACGATCCGCGACGCCGTGCGTCCAGGCGTAGGCAAACGCTTTGCCGCCGGTTACCAGCTCCTTGGCTTGGTCTTCGTTCTTGTAGGCGTAGTTTTCCGGCAGAATGTAGCCCTTGCGATACAGGAGATTCATGTACTTGTACATTTCGAGCAGCTTCGGGTTGCGCAGGGCGTATTTCAGTTCCCCGTTCTCTTCATAGAATCCCTTGAACGGCACGCCGAAATTGTTGGCGAAGAAGCCCATGTACCACGTATCGGTGGGATTGAGCACGAGCGGGATCATGTCCGGGTACCGTTCTTTCACCATGCCGAGCAGCTTCTCGAAATCTTCCAGCGTGTCGATCGGCGGGCTGCCGAGCGCTTCGTAGATGTCGTTGCGGAACCCGATATCGGCGCCGCCCTGCAACGCGTAGTTTTTGTGCGCATCCCACTCATCACCCGGCGAGAAATTGTTGCGGATCGTGTAGAATTTTCCGTCCGGCGCCAGATTGACCGCGATTTTCTCGGGATGGATATCGAAATCCGGCGCGTACTGCCCGATCAGTTCGTTCCAGGAATAGGCCAGGTTCGGGTCCGACAGGCGCGTGGCGTTGGCGCTCGTGAAGACGAGATCCGGCAAATCCCCGGACGCGATGAGAAGCGGCAACTGCTTGTCATCCGTCGCCACGGTGATGTTCAGCCTGACGCCGGTGCGCTTCGTAATCTCTTCCGGCACCGGACCGCTCCAATCCTTGAGCGGCCACCAGGAGTGGTCCACGAACATGTCCAGCTCCACGATTTCCTCTTGCTGCGGCGCCGTCGAGCCGGCGGCCGGAGTGTCGTTTCCGCCGCCGGCGCTGTCCGCCTGATTCGCCGACGGGCCGCCCGTCCCCTTGCTGCCGCCGCAACCGGCGAGCAGCGCGACGATGAGCAGAACCGCCAACAGCGTAAACCCCGTTTTTCTCTCTTCTCTACGCATCTGGATCCTCCTCCGCAGGTATCAATCTATATTAAAGCTCTTCGCTTTAATACCGATCCGTCAGCCCTTGACCGATCCGAGCATCATGCCCTTCACTAAATATTTCTGCAAGAAGGGATAGACCCCGATGATGGGCGCGATCGAAATGACCATCGCCGTCACCTGAACCGAGAAATTCGTCACTTTCAGGTTGGCCGTATAGACGGCGGCGCCCGCGTCCGCGGATATGACCGTCTGATTGATGATCTGGATCATGCGGTACGACAGCGTCCGCAGATGTTCGCTTTGCACGAAATAGGCCGCGTCCAGCCAGGCGTTCCATTGCCCGGCGCCGTTGAACAGCGCCATCGTGGCGAGCAAAGGCATCGAGACGGGCAGCACGATCCGGAGCAGGATCGTCATTTCCCCCGCGCCGTCGATGCGCGCCGACTCGCCGAGATCCGCCGGAATTTCCCGGAAGAAGCTGATCGCGATCAGGAGAAAGAACAGGTTCAGCATCGACGGAATCACGAACACCCCGAACGTATTCAGCAATCCGATGCTCCTGAGCACGACATAGTAGGCGATCAGGCCGCCGGAAAAATTCATCGCCACGATCACCAGCAGAAAATACACCCTCCGGAACATCAGATCGGGACGGGAGAGACCGTACGCCACCATGCAGGTGAACAGGACGGTCAGCACCGTGCCGACGATCGTGCGCGCCGCCGATACGAGCGCCGCCTGAATCCAGGCGGAATCCCTGAAGAAATAGATATAGTTGTCCAGCGTGAACGACCTCGGCCACAGGTAGACACCGCCCTGGGCGGCGTCCGTGCCCGAATTGAACGACAGAATCAGAATATAGTAGAACGGATACAGCGTGACGAACCCGATCACGGAGAGAAGCGCGTAGTTAATGGAATCGACCACCCGATCCTCCGTCGTCCTCCGTCTCATGGCGAATCTCCTTTCCGCCGTCGGCAGCCGTTAGTACAGGCCCGCGCCCGAAACTTTCCGGGCGACGGCATTGCTGATCAGAATCAGGGCAACGGAAATGACGGATTGCACCAGGTCAATCGCCGCGGCGAACGCGAAACGGCCCTGCGCCAGCCCCATATTGAACGCGTAGGTTTGCACGATTTGCGATTTGTCGCTGTTCAGCGCATTGCCGAGCAGGAACGATTGTTCGAAGTTGGAACCGACCAGGCCGCCGCCGAGGATGTTGCCGATCGACAGAATCAGCACGACGATCACCGCGCCCTTGATTCCGGGCAGCGTCACGTGCCGGATCCGCTGGAGCCGACCCGCGCCGTCCATCTCCGCCGCCTCGTACAGCGACGGATCGATGCCCGCAATCGACGCCAGGAAGATGATCGCCCACCATCCCGCTTCCTTCCACACCGCCGAGACGACCGCGAGCCCCCAGAAATAATCCGGATCGGTCAGGATCGGCAGCGGTTCGTCGATCAGCCCGAGATCGACCAGCAGTTGGTTGACCAGACCTGTGTTGGCGGAGAAGAACGCGAACAGCACGCCGGTGACGACGACCCACGAGATGAAATGGGGCAGATAGCTTACGGTTTGCACGAAGCGCTTGAACCACACAAGCCGCGCTTCATTCAGCATGATGGCAAGCAAAATGGGCACTGGAAAGGAAAAGACGAGCTTGAGCACGCTCAGCGCCAGCGTGTTCCGGATCAGCGTCGGGAAATTGTAGTCGTTCACAAACTCGCGGAAATAACGGAGTCCCGCCCATTCGCTGGTGAAGATGCCGGACACGCCGCTCGTGATCTTGTATTCCTTGAACGCCATCAGGATGCCGAACATCGGCGTATAGTTGAACACGAGCATGAAAGCGACGCCGAGCAAGACAAACAAATGGAATGCCATCTGCTTTCTGAAGCGCTTACGGAACCGCATCGCCGATGTCGTGGCCGTCGGCCGCTCCCGGTTTGTTGCCGTCTGGGCTGGCAAGTCTCATTCCTCCCGTGTCTGGCTGCTTCGCTTCCAGTATAAAGTCCCCGTCCCGCCGTCCGATACGGATCATTGATCAGCTTCCCGTGTCATTAATTAAGGTTGGAGGCGGATCGCGGCGCTGCCGAACCATAGAAAAAATCCGGCCCCGCCGCCGGGACCGGACATGCCGTCCTATTCATCCTGATCTGCCCGGGAAAGCGCCTCGACCCGATACGCCTTGCCCGCTTCCGCGAAAAATTCCAGCGTCTTCGAATCCACTGCGCGCACCGGCACCGGATGCTCTCCGTTTCCGACGGCGACCCTGACATCCGTTCCGCAGCGAATGCGGCACGGTCCGTCGGCGGCGGAAACGATGCGCGCCCGTACGAACCGGGATCTTCGCCACTCGATGTCGACAACAAAGCCGCCGCGCGCCCGCAGGCCGCTGACCCGCCCGTTGGACCATGCCTCCGGCAGCGCGGGCAGCAGGTCGATGCAGCCGGCGTGGCTTTGCAGCAGCATCTCGGCCACACCGGCCGCGCCGCCGAAATTGCCGTCGATCTGGAAAGGCGGATGCGCGTCGAACAGGTTCGGGTACGTCGATTCGGCCAGCAGCTTCCGGACAAACCGGTGCGCCTGTTCGCCGTCTCTCAGTCGGGCGAACAGGCAGACCAGCCATGCGCAGCTCCAACCGGTATGCCCGCCCCCGTGCTCCAGCCTGCGCCTGAGCGAGACGCGGCAGGCCTCCAGCAATTCGGGAGCCTCCTCGCCGATCAGATGGCCGGGATACAGGCCGTACAGGTGCGAGACATGGCGATGGCCGGGTTCATGCTCTTCGAAATCCTCGTACCACTCCTGCAGTTGCCCGTGCCGGCCGATCCGGAAGGACGGCAGCCGCCGGAGCGCCTCGCGCAGTTGCTCGCGCAGTTCGCCATCGCAACCGAGCCGTTCGCTCGCCTCGATGCAGTGCGTGAACAGCTCGCGAATCAGCGAAATATCCATCGTCGTCGCGAACGATATACTGCAGACCGCGCCGTCCCCGGTCACGAACTTGTTCTCTGGCGACGTCGACGGGCAGGTGACGAGCTCCCCGTTCGGCCATTCGACCAGCCAATCGAGGCAGAACAACGCCGCCCCGATCATCAGCGGATACGCCCGCTCTTTCAGAAAGGATTCATCGCGGCCGTACACATAATGCTCCCACAGGTGGCGCGCAAGCCAGGCTCCGGCCATCGGCCAAAACGCCCAGCAGGCATCGCCTTCCGCGGGCGTCGCCATCCTCCAGAGATCGACGTTGTGATGCGCGGTCCAGCCGCGGCAGCCGTAATGAATCATCGCCGCGCGCCGGCCGGAGACGCCCAGCTCGCCGATCATGTCCAGCAGCGGTGCATGGCACTCGGCCAGGTTCCACACTTCCGCCGGCCAATAATTCATCTCCGTGTTGATGTTCGTCGTATAGTCGCTGAACCATGGCGGCTGGACATGCGGATTCCAGATGCCCTGCAGATTGGCGGGCTGGGTGCCCGGCCGCGAACAACTGATCAGCAAATACCTGGCATACTGCACATACAGCGCCTCGAGCCGCGGATCATCGCCATGCCGCCTGTACAGGTCCAGCCGTTCGTCCGTCGGCAAGGCGGCGCGGTCATCCGGCCCGCCCAGGTCCAGGTCCACGCGGGCATACAGCAGCCGGTAATCCGCCACATGCCGTTCCCGTAGCCGCGCATGCCCGAGCCGGACCGCCTCGTCCAGCCATCGCCGGCAGCGTTCGGACGGACGGGGATCGTCCGGGTCCGGCATGACGTTCCATCCGGCAAAATTCGTGGCCGCCGCCAGGTACAGCGTGAATCCGGCGGCTCCCCGGATCTCCAGCGCATCCCCGCCGCGCGGCGTGACCGTGCCCCCGTCGGCGACAACCCGGACGCGGACTTCGAACCGGAGTCCGAACCCGTCCTCGTAGGTGACCGGATTGGGATGATGGCCCGTGTAATTGCCCGCCACATGGCTCGGACATTGGCCGCGCAGCCGCAGGCTGCCGTCCGGCGCCGTTTCGGCGCGGGCGAGCAGGGGCGATGTCAGGGAGACCACAACGTCCAGCCCTTCCCCGTCCGTGTCGTATCGAACGACCATCACCTGGTCCGGCGCGCTGATCCATGCTTCGCGTCGCACGCGCGCCGATCGCCACGCATATTTCACCGAAGCGACAGCCGTCTCCAGATTCAATTCCCGTCTGTATCCCGCATTGGCCGTGCGCCCGGCATCCGTCCGGTCCTCGCGCCCAGCGGTTCCCCCCTGCTCCCCGCGCTCCGCGTGTTCGATCACGAGATCGCAGAGCGGCAAGTACGCCTCGACGTTGCGGCCCAGCATGCGGGATTCGATCAGGCGCTGGGCTTCTTCATACCGTCCTTCGGCAATCCGTTTCCTGACGGTATCGAGATACTTTCGGGCATCGTAATTGATCGTGTCGCGGGGGAACCCGGACCACAGGGTATCCTCGTTCAACTGGAAACGTTCCCGACCGATGCCGCCGAACATCATCGCGCCGAACCGCCCGTTGCCGAGCGGAAGCGCTTCTTCCCACCTTTCGGCCGGCCGGGTGTACCACAATGTCCATTGACCCGTATCGTCCATACCGTTTGCGCCTCCATCCGCCAATGTCTGTCTCCAGCTTAAATCACGGCGGCACAAGCATCTACGGTTCTTTTTTCATGCCGCCCGACGAAAAAAGGACACCTTGCCCGGTCTGCGATGGCCGTCGGGATGCGGGCTTCCCGGAACGGACTGCGGGCGGCCGTGTTTGACGCTGCAACGCGATGGTTGGCCAACCGTTCCGCGATCGCCATCAGGCTGTCCCTGGCCCGGCCCTTGACGAACACGTCGAACCGGTCCTCGAGACCGGTCTCTTCCGCGTTGATGAAGATGCGCCGGGCCTTCGTCAGGAACGGCAATCGGTTGACCGGCGCCACCTCCAGGCTCGTGCCGATCACGATCACGACGTCCGCTTCCCGGATCGCGTCCAGCGACGCCTGCCACGCCTCCGCAGGCAACGGCTCGATCTTCGGCTTCAACACCGCGCCGGAGGTTGTGGTGGATGATTCATCCGAATGGTGGTGGATACTTCCCGGGTCATCAGCAAATCCATCAGGGAGAGGAGAAAAATCTGCAGGAGATTTTCAGTGAAGCCGAGTCCCTGCTGGAGAAGAGCAACCGGTCGCCGGACCGCGAGGCGCTGGCGGAATACGCGGCGCATCTGGACGAGATGCAGGATCCGGCGTATCATGGCCTTGAGAAAACGGGAGGTGTGCGGACGTTGACTTTTTCGCATTCGGACAATATCGCGGCGCTGAAAAGCATCATCGGCGCATCCGGCAACATCGTCTTCTTCGGGGGCGCGGGCGTCTCGACCGAGAGCGGCATTCCGGATTTCCGGAGCGCCGGCGGCCTGTTCTCCGAGCGGGTGGGCAGATTGTCCCCGGAGGAAATCCTGTCCCACACGTTCTTCATGAACCACACGGAAGAGTTCTACGAGTTCTACAGGAGCAAGATGATCTACCGGGACGCGAAACCCAACGACGCCCATCTGGCGCTGGCCCGGCTGGAGCGGGCGGGCAAGCTGAAGGCCGTGATCACACAGAACATCGACGGCCTCCATCAGCTGGCCGGCAGCCGGGAGGTGCTGGAGCTGCACGGCTCGGTGCACCGGAACTACTGCATGAACTGCAACCGGTTTTTCGGGCTCGACCATGTGCTGGCGGCGGAAGGGGTTCCGACGTGCGATGAATGCGGCGGGATTGTGAAGCCCGACGTCGTGCTCTATGAGGAAGCGCTGGACATGGCGATACTGGAGAAGTCGAGGCGGTATATCGAGCAGGCGGACGTGCTGATCGTCGCCGGCACGTCGCTGCGGGTGTACCCGGCCGCCGGGCTGATCCAATACTTCGGCGGCAGCCATCTGGTGCTCATCAACAAGTCCCCCACGCCGTACGACCACGCGGCGACGCTGGTGATCAACGGCAGCATCGGCGAGACGCTGAACCAGGCGCTGAATTGAACGGAACCGCGGGACGGGATCGCGGCACGGGGCCGCGTTTCCGTTCCGTGCCGATGGCCGCAATGAAGGAAGGCAGCCTATCCAAGGCTGCCTTCTCCGCCCATCAGTCTCGTCATTTCCTCGATCCGCTCAAGCGGAAAGGGCGGCTGCGTCAGCGGCCTCATCGCGATGGACATCAGCTTCATCGGATTGTCGTCCGCCGCGATCCGGTTGGAGCTCAAGATGCCGCACCTGGCGCAGCGATGGATGATGGCCCATTCGCCGTTCTTGCGGATCCATACCGAAATCGGCTCCATGCGGCCGCCGCAATCGGACGCCCTGTCACCCGGCTCATTGTCCACATGCAGGCTGGTCAGGCAATTGGGACAATGGTTCCGGTGCCGGCTGCCGGCGCCCTCCGGGACAACCGGCCTTCCGCAGACTTTGCACGTGAACGTTTCGTCGCAGGCATGGGTTTTGTAATACCCTTTCTCGAACGATCTTCTCTTGTTTTCCCTGTTCAATGGAATGCCCTCCGTATAGAATCAAGAATGGTTTTGATTCTATGGGAGGCTTATGCGGGAGTTTCCGTGCACAGCCTCCCGGCTATGCCACAGACTCCGTGTATCGGCTGTTCCTCTTCATCATGAAAAACAACTCTCCCTCAATAAAATAATGTTTTCTCCGTTTTTCTCGCTTTTTCGCATGATTTCATCTTTGACATCCAAAGCCCCCTTGGATAGGATTTGACGAGGAGCGAATATTTGGGATCGACCTGTTGGCGGGAATAGAGGTGGTGGTCACCCCGCTTTTTAAAGCCGTATGGTCGCATATGGATCTCCACATGAACCCTTGTGGTTTACCCTCCCATATCTCCCTGGGTCGATGCCCTTACATTCCTTCGTTCTACCTCTCAAGGGGTGGAGGCCTGGCAAGCTCCTTAACGGGGTCGATGCCCTTATGGTGATGATTTCTCCCGGCCTATCCGTGCTTCGTTTGTCAAAGATCAACATGTGTATAAGCGATGAAACGAAAGCGAGTTGCTAAGCTGTAGATCAATTAAGCTGCCGCTTGCAATTGAGCCTCCCGATGGGGGCCAAGCACTTTGCTGGCGTCATATTCCTTTTGTTTGCGGCCTAGTTCAAACAAGACGCGGATGAGCTTGTTGCAGATCGCGATCATCGACTGTTTCTTCTTCAGCGGGTTATCCCGACGCGTCGTGAAGTACAAGTGCAGCGCGCGGAACTCCTGGTTCTTCGCGACCATCGTCAGCGCCGCCCGGAACAGCAAGGCTCGGAGACGACAGCGGCCTCGTTTGCTGATGGTCGTTTCCCCTTTATGAAGCCCTGAGCTGTTTTCCCGCAGGCTGAGACCGGCGTGACGCACGATTTGTTGGCTGTGGTCATAGCCGCTCAAGTCGCCAACTTCCGCCAGGAAACCTGCCACGGTGGTAAGACCGATGGACGGAATGCTCATCATGTGGGTGGCTCCCGGAATCTGTTCCACCAGACCCGCCACAAGCTCCATCAGTTGCTCAATCTGCCTGCACAGCATGGCGTACTGCTCCAAATACATGGCTAGCTCATGCTTGGCCGCCATAGCGCCTTCCGTGAGGCCGATGGATTTTTGGGCTTTCCGGTAGAGCAGCTCCGCTCTCTTGGGGCCTACAGCTCGTTTCACGTCATTCTTCTTCCAGATCGCCACGACTGTTGTTTCACCGGCGGCGATGACATCTTGCGGCAGCGGAAAGTGCTGTAACGTAATGAGCGAGGCCTTGCCTTCCCAGTCTTTAAACACTTGTGTATATTCGGGAAAGAAGCGATCCAGCCAATTGTGGATTCTTCCTTTCACGCGGTTCAAATCCCCGCACAGACGGTCTCGCTGGTTCATCAGCACTCGCAGGTCAGCGTAAACGCCTTCCGGCAGCTGCGGCTGTGTATAGCGTCCGTCGATGACAAGCTTGGCGACGACTTTCGCATCTTTGATGTCATTCTTGGTCGGCAAGTTGTCGTCCAGTTCCTTGCTTTTCTTGACGTGATGCGGGTTTACCAGTACAACTTCAACTCCGTACTGCTTCAGAAAGTGAAACAGCGGGAACCAATAGTGACCAGTCGGCTCTACGCCAAGCAGCACGTCCGTCAGTCCATGCTCTTGCTTAATGGATTCCGCCCACGCCAGCAGGTTCAACAAGCCATTCTCATCGTTCTGGAATAAGCAGCGCTTGCCGAGCTCGATTCCTCGGTAATTAAAGGCTCGAGCGACGTGATTGTGTTTTGCGATGTCAGTCCCGATGACCAGCGTCGTTTCAGAAATTCTCGAAATCCGTTGATTTTGCTTGTTCGATTGGTTATGCTTCATCTAGAGCGTCCTCCTCTTATTAGGGCAGTGAATGTGCGCAACATTCGAGACCCAGCATACAGGAGGCGCTTTTTCTTTTCAAACCGCAAATTAATTCATTACAGGAATAGCTCCTTCCATCACGTTTCATCCCGAATATAGCAGCTCCGCCGCGCCTCTGGTACGGAAAAAACGCTTTAAACCGTTTGGTTGGTGGTGAACCGGACTCAACCGGTGGTTGAATTGAATCAGACTCCACCATGGGGTTGTTGTGCAATTCCATTGCCAAAAACCAAAGGAGCCAGGCAACATGTCACCGATCCGCATCTTCAAGGCTTACCGGGATCTCATCGGCATCGTTCATGCCGAAGCGCCCGTGATGGTCGCGGCCGCCTTCGCCTGCACGATCCTGTACGGACTGTTTGCGCCCTTACAGGTCTACGTCCATCAGAACGTGTTCGACGGCGGGCTCAAGGTGGCGCGGGGCGAGATGGCCTTCTCCGCGTATTCGGTTTTCCTCGCGCTGTTCGTCATGCTCGCCATTCTGCCCCAGCTCATCTCGGGATTCATCTACACCTACGTGGAGAAGCGCTCGCTCCTCATCCTCCGGACGGCCTGCAAATCCCGCATGCTGCGGAAGCTCAAGACGATGAAATACGAGCATTTCGAGAACGAGGCCTCGGCGGAGATCATCGACAAGGCGTATCACCGGATCGAGGATTCGGCGCGGCATCTTTGGCCGAATTACGTGTTTGCGCGCGGAAGCGCATGCATCGCCGCCATCGGTTCCCTCGCCTACATAGCCGGCGTCAAATGGTGGCTGCCGCTCACGGTCCTCGTTCCGTACATCATCGAAACCTGGATCGCCGCCCGCACCAACTACAACATCTACAACGAGCTCGAGACCTTCTGGAAGAAAGAGCGCAAATATTCGACGCTCGGCTGGTACCTGCGGGACCGGCTGTTCGCGCGGGAGATGAAGGCGTACGGGAACGCCGATTACCTGGTCGACACGTTCGTCCGCCGGATGAACGAGCGGAACCGCGACTATGAGCGCTATTACTTCAAGCATATCCGGAGACTGCTGTTCGGCGGCAACATCACGAAATTCTCCTCCATCGCGAATGTCATCCTGCTGCTGATCCTGTTCGTCAACGGCGAAATATCCGTCGGCCTGTTCATCGCGCTCTCCGGCCTGATGGCGGGCAATATCTACAACCATCTGGATGCCGTCGCGGGCTTCTTCAAATGGTCCGGCTTCCACATCAACACCTACGAATACAAGGACAAATTTCTCGCGCTGTCGGACGAACCGGAAGGAACGGCCGCGCATCCGCCCGCTTCGTTCGACATCGAGTTCCGGGATGTCTGGTTCCGCTACCCCGGCACGGACCGGGACATCCTGAAGGGGCTCTCCTTCACCGTCCGCAGCGGGGAGAAGGCGTCCATCGTCGGCGAAAACGGCGAGGGCAAGTCCACCCTGATCAAACTGCTGCTCGGGCTGTACGCCCCCGACAGGGGCGAAATCCTCATCGGCGGCCGGAACCTGGCCGACTTCCCGCCCCACGTCCGGGCGAAGCTGTTCGGCGCGGTGTTCCAGGATTTCCCGCGCTACAGCATCACGCTCAGGGAGAACATCGGCATCGGGGATATCGGCGCGCTCGGCGACGAGGAGCAAATCCGGCGCGCGGCCGTGAAGGGCAAAGTCCACGAGTTCGCGGACCGGTTCCCGGAAGGATACGACACGCTGCTCGGCCGGGATTTCGAAGGCGGCGTCGACCTGTCCGGCGGCCAGTGGCAGCGGATCGCGATCGCCCGCGCGATGATGGGCGACAAGCCGATCCTGCTTCTCGACGAGCCGACGTCGCAGCTCGATCCGATCGCCGAAGCGGAGCTTTACCGCGAATTCGCGGCGATGGTCGAGGACCGGACCGCGATCATGGTCACGCACCGGCTCGGCTCGACGATGATCACCGACCGGATCTTCGTCATCCACGACGGACGGGTGGCCGAAGCGGGCACGCATGAAGCATTAATGCGGGCCGGCGGCCTCTACACCCGGATGTTCAACGCGCAGAAGCAATGGTATCAGCGGGGCGGGCTGGAAAAGGAGACGATGGCGAATGGCTGAACAAGTCGCGGCAATCCGCCATGACGACAACACGACCGCGTTCGAGCGGGATATTTTGAAGGAAAACAAACCCCGGCTCTCGTACCTGACGCGGCTGTTCCGATACGTCTTCTCGTCGGCGAAGGCGATCTGCGGCATCTTCCTCGGGCTGTCCGTCCTGCTCAGTCTTCTGCAGCCGGTCACGGCGCTCCTGTGGGGCCGGTACATCGACGGAGCCAACGCCCTGGCGGAAAGCGCGGACACGCGGACGATTCAGATCGTATCGCTGGTCGGGCTGGCCGTGCTGTACGGCGCGCTCAACTACGCGAGCCATCTGCTCCACCGGTACCTCTACGGCACCGAGTACATCGAGCGGCTGTCGAAAGTGCAGGACCACCGGCTGCAGGAGAAATTCCATGCGAAGCTGTACCGGAAAATCGCCCGCCTGTACCCGGAATATCTGGAAGTGCCGCGGATCAACGACATCATCGCGCGCGGCTTTGCCTCGATCGGCGACGAATGGAGCTCGCTCCAGCGGGGCGCCATCATCGAGGGGTACTCCATCATCGCCCAAGCGGTCTCGGTCGCCGCGGCGGCGGTTTCGCTGTTTCTTTTTCACCCGCTGCTCACCCTGATCGTGCTGCTCGCGCCCCTGCCGACGCTCTACACGACGTATGTCGGAAGCAGGCTGGAGTTCCGGTTCACGCGGGACAATACGAAGATCCTGCGCAAGGCCGAGTACTACCAGGGCGTGCTGCTCGGCCCGTCCGCGAAGGAAGTGAAAACGCTGAACCTGTTCGACTTCTTCTTCGCGAAGTGGAAGGCGCTCGCGGACGACTATCTCATCCGGGAGAAAAGAAACCAGCGGAACGTGTTCCTGCTCGGCGCGGCAAGCGGCTTCGTCGGGAATCTGGCCGGCGTCGCGGCGAATGTGTTCGCGATCGTCCTGCTGACGCGGGGGGAGCTTACGGCAGGCGCGCTGGGCGCGGTGTACGTCCTGACCGGCACGCTGATGAACAACACGTCGAGATTTTTCGGCTCGCTCGCGAATTTCGTTTCGAAGAAGCATGAAGCGGCGCAGTTCTTCGAGCTGATCGATCTGGACGAGCAGCCGGCGAAGGCCGCGGGAGAGCGGGACGTTCCGGACATCGAATGCCTGGAGGCGCGGAACGTGTGGTACCGTTATCCGCTGACGGACAAGTACCGGATCCGGAACGTGAACTTCACGATCCGCAAAGGCGAGAAGGTCGCGTTCGTCGGGGAGAACGGCGCGGGCAAGTCGACGTTCGTCAAGCTGCTGACCGGACTGCTGGAGCCTTCGGGCGGGGAGATTCTGATCAACGGCGCGCCGGTCCGGAAGACGGATGCGGCGGACCGGTACGACGCGGCGGCCTGCGTGTTCCAGGAGCCGGCGCGGTATGGCACGTTCACGATCGCGGACAATGTGTTCCTCGGCGACGTGGCCCGCGCGCGGGACGAGGGGAAGATCGACGCGGCGCTGGCGTTCGCCGGCTTCGAGGGCGCGGATCGGAACGCGCTGCTCGGACGGGACATCGGCGGCACGGACCTGTCCGGCGGCCAGTGGCAGAAGATCGCGATCGCGCGCGCGTATTACCGGGGCCGGGATTTCGTCGTGCTGGACGAGCCGACGAGCAATCTGGACCCGCTGGCCGAAGCCGGGATCTTCCGCAGGTACATGGCGATGTCCGGGGACAAGACGGTCATCATCGTCACGCACCGGATCAGCGCCGCGGCGCTCGCCGACCGGATCGTCGTGTTCAGGGACGGCGAGATCGTCGAGGACGGCACGCACGACGAGCTGATGGCCGCGGGCGGCGAATACGCGCGGCTCTATTCGACGCAGGCGGAGTGGTACGACCGGTAGCGGATGGATGCGCGGATGCGAACGGGGGGTGATCCGATGACCCGTCACCCCCCGATATACGACATGCCGATCTTGTTGCGCCGCTGTCCGGCGAGCGCCGCCCGCTCGTCGGAATAGCGGTCCGCGCGCCGTTCCCATACGCCGACGATCGCCTGAAGGATCTCGTCGTCCGATGCGCCGCCGCGCAGCAATGCCCGGAGATCGAAGCCTTCGGACGCGAACAGGCAGGTGAACAGCTTGCCGTCCGATGACAGACGCGCCCGCGTGCACGTCGAGCAGAACGATTCGGACACCGACGTGATGAAGCCGATCCGGGCCTCGCCGTCGCCGTAGCGGTAATAGGCCGCCACTTCGCCGTAATGCGAACGGTTCTCCGGTTCGAGCGCGTACACCTGTTGCAGCATCCGCAGCATCTCCCGCTTTGTCACGACCTTGTCATGGCTCCACCCGTTGTCGTTGCCGACATCCATGAACTCGATGAACCGGAGGGTGATGTTGCGGTTCCGGAAGTACTCGGCCATCGGGAGGATCTCGCCCTCGTTCATCCCCTTCTGCACGACCATGTTCACCTTCACTTCGAAGCCGATCTCCACGGCGAAATCGATATTGGCGAGAATCGGCTCCGGCCCGATCCCCCTGCCGTTCATCCGGCCGAAGATGTCCGGGTCGAGCGCGTCCAGGCTGATGTTGACCCGGCGCAGCCCGGCTTCGTACAACGCCCGGCCGTATTGGCGAAGCAGGAGACCGTTCGTCGTCAGCGCGATGTCTTCGATCCCGTCCACGGCGGCGAGCATCCGGACCAGCTCATCCAGATCGCGGCGCAGCAGCGGCTCCCCGCCCGTCAGCCGGATCTTCCGCGCGCCAAGCGAAGCGAACAGACGGGCCAGACGATGGATCTCCTCGAACGTGAGCAGCTCCCGCTGCGGCAGGAACGGATAATCGTCCCCGAACACTTCCTTTGGCATGCAATACGGGCAGCGAAAATTGCACCGGTCGGTCACCGAGATCCGCAGGTCGCGCAACGGTCTCTGAAATTGGTCCAGCACGGCCTCCGCCATGTCCGCATCACTCCTCCCGGATCGGCCACTACGCTTCCCCGTCTTCCGCTCCCGGCAGGAGGACGTCGACCTCCGTCCCTTTCCCGAATCCCCGGGTTCCGCCGGGCAGCGCCATCAGCGCGTTGCTCCTCGCGAGCGAACCGACCGCGTTCGATTTGTCGAAGCCGGCGGGGGCGACGACGGGCCGATGGCCGTCATGCCGATACACCGCCCGGACGAACCGCGTGAACGGGTTCGCCTTCGGATAGTCCTCCGCCAGTTCGGCCCGCGCGTACGCCGGATACGGCTTCCGGCTGCCCGCCATGCGCAGCAGCGCGGGCCGCGCGAAAATCTCAAAGCCGACATAGCAGGCGGAAGGATTCCCGGACAGGCCGAACAGCAATTTCCCGTCCGCCACGGCCGCCGTCGTCACGCTGCCCGGCCGCATCGCCACCTTGTTGAAGAGCACCTTGGCGCCCAGCCGCTCGCAGATCGCGGGCAGCCAGTCGAAATCCCCGACCGACGCCCCGCCCGTCGTGATGACGCAGTCCGTCTCGGACAGCGCCCGCCGGACCAGCTCGAAGCAGCGGTCCGGATCATCCCGCATGATGCCGTACGAACGGGACGGGATGCCGATCCGGGCGAGCTGCGCCATGATCATCGGCCCGTTGCTGTCGCGGATCTTGCCGGGCGCGAGCGGTTCGTCCACCCCGACCAGCTCCGATCCCGTGGCGATCACCCCGACGACCGGCCGCTTCGCGACCCGCACATGAGCGTAGCCGAATGTGGCGAGCAGCGCGACGACGCCGGGATGGATGACAGAGCCCGGCTCGACGACCGTCTCGCCCTCGCGTACGTCTTCGCCCCGGAGGGAGACGTTCTCCCACGCGCGGAAGGCCTTGCGGACCGCGAAGCTCCGCCCGTCCGCGTCCCGGACGGCCTGTTCGAGCATCACGACCGCGTCGGCGCCGGGCGGGAGCGGCGCGCCCGTCATGATGCGGACGGCTTCTCCCGGCCCGAGCTCGCGGTCCCGCGTCTCCCCGGCGGCGATCCGCCCGACGACCCGGAACGAGGCGCGGTTCCGCTCATCGGCCGACTCCGTGTCTTCGGATCGGATCGCGTATCCGTCATAGGCCGCGCGGTGGAACGGCGGAACATCGCCGCGCGCGACGACCGGTTCGGCCAGCACGCGCCCGAAGCTGTCGGCCAGCGCCGCGGTCTCGACCCGCGGAGCCGGCACATGCGCCATCAGACGCCCGATGGCTTCGCTGACGGGGATCGGTCTTCGGATGTCGACCACATCGATGCCTTCCTTTCATCCGATGGACCGGGCTCCGGGAATGCGCCCGCATCCCGCCCGGCGTCACCGGTTCCATCCCGGGCGGCTCTGTCGGATTTCTGGCGTCTTCCCGGGGGCGACGGATGCTTTTTACACAGAATATAGCTTCTTCGGGCATATTGCAATGGTGCTTCCCGAAGTCGTTCCGTCGCGGAATTCCTGTTGTCCTGCGGACGGCACCCTGATCTTTCCGCGGAAGACCTGCTATACTAGGACGTGAGAGAGAGGCATGGAAACGGAGTGGAGACATGATGGCGAGGCGAACCGGGAGGACGGCCGTGTTGGCCCTGTGCGTCCTCGTGTTCGCGGCGACGGGATGCGGAACGTCATCCGGAGACAGGACGGAAATCCTGGTCTCCGCGGCGTCCAGTCTGACGGACTGTCTGCAGGACATCAAAGCCAGGTACGAGGAGGGCCGGCGCGTGACGGTCAATCTGAACTTCGGATCCAGCGGCGCCCTGCGCCGGCAGATCGAGCAGGGCGCGGCCGCTGATCTCTTCATCCCGGCCGACGGGAAGAATATGGAGCAGCTCATCGAGCGGAAGTTGATCGACGAATCCCGGCAGACGGCGCTGCTGTCGAATGAACTGGTCGTCGTGGCGCCGGCCGATTCCGACATCCGGATCGATTCGATCGACCAGCTTCTCCGGGAACCCGTCCGCCACATCGCGATCGGAGATCCGGAGACGGTTCCGTCGGGGGCGTACGCCCGGGAAGCGCTGGAGCGCCTGGGCATCTGGGAGTCCGTTCAGCGGGTCGCCGTATACGGCAACACGGTGCGGCAAGTGCTGGCGTATGTGGAGACCGGCAACGCCGACGCGGGGTTTGTCTATCGAACCGACGCGATCGCGTCGGATCGGGCAAGGACGGTGTACACGGTGGAACCGTCACTCCACAGCCCGATCCTGTACCATGTCGGGATCATCCGGGAATCTGAACACAGGGACGAAGCCGAAGACTTTTACCGGTATCTGCAAGGCTCGGAAGCGCGCGAAGTCTTCCTTGCATGCGGCTTCGGCGTCATCGGGAACTGATGGATCGCTCGATCAGTTGGGACGCGTTCTTTCAGCCGGTCTGGCTGTCGCTCAGGGTCAGCTTCATCGCCAGCCTGCTGGTCATGGCGCTCGGCATCTGGGCCGCCCACCGCATCGGCGGGCGGCGCTTCTTCGGCAAGACCCTGCTCGAGACGGCCCTCCTGCTGCCGCTCGTGCTCCCGCCCACCGTCGTCGGCTTTCTCCTGCTCGTGCTGCTCGGCCGCAGAAGCTGGGTCGGCAGGCTGTGGGAATGGTGGTTCGACCAGCCCGCCATCTTCACCTGGCATGCCGCGGTGATCGCCGCCGTCGTCGTCGCCTTCCCGCTCGTGTATCAGACGCTCAAGGCCGGTTTCGCGTCGGTTCCTAACGAGTACAAGGACGCGGCCCGCCTGGACGGGGCGGGCGAAGGGCAGGTGCTCTTCCGGATCACGATTCCGCTGTCCGTGCGCTCGCTGGCGTCCGCCTATGTGCTGGGCTTTGCGCGCGCCCTGGGGGAATTCGGCGCGACGCTGATGGTGGCGGGGAACATTCCCGGCCGGACCCGGACGATCCCGACGGCGATCTATACGGCGGTGGAAACCAACGAGTGGCTGCTCGCGGGACTCTGGAGCGCGATCCTCATCTGCATCGCGTTCGCGCTGCTGTTGGCCACCCGGACGCGGGGGTAGAGCGGCGCGCATCCGGTCGTGTTCGGTCGTGTTCGGTCGTGTTCGATTCGGTTGCATCCGGTCGCATCAGGCTGCATCCGGTTGCACCCGTGCGCATCCGGTCGCACCCGCACACATCCGGTTGCACCCGTGCGCATCCGGTTGCACCCGCGCGCATCCAGACGCATTCCGTTGCATCCGGTCGTACCCGCGCGCACTCGGCCGCCGATAGCCGCTCCCGTCCGTACCCGCCCGCACCCGTCCGCATCCGGTTGCACCTGCGCGCATCCAGACGCATTCCGTTGCATCCGGTTGTACCCGCGCGTATCCGGTTGCACCCGTGCGCATCCGGTCGTACCCGCCCGCACCCGGCCGCTGATAGCCGCTCCCGTCCGTACCCGCCCGTACCCGTCCGCACGGATAGAGGAAATTTTTGCGTCAACTTTGTCGAATTCGGCCTTTTCCATCCGGATAGAAGAAAAAACTTCCTCTATTTCCCTCCCGAAGCCCGAAGATCGGGATTTGCGGCGAAATAGAGGAAGCTGCTGCTTCTATTTTCATGCCGACGGCCAAAACCGGCGAAATAAAAGAAAAATTTGCGTTTATCCGGTCAGGGTCCTTCCTTCGTCGGCCCCATGACCCCCGGCACCGGAAGCCCCGCCTGGCGGAGCAGCACGGTCATCTGACCGCGGTGGTGGGTCTGGTGGTCGATCAGGGACCGAAGCATCGCGCCGCGCGGCACGACCCCGGCGAACGTCTCGATGCTCTCGACCATCTTCTCGTCCGTGAGATGCTGTTCCACCTCGTGCTTCACGTCTTCGGCGACCCGGGTGTAGGCCTGCACGATCTCCGACGCCTTGCCGGGCTGCTCCTTGCCGGCCGGTTCCACGCTGAGGCCGACCTGCTTCATGAAGAACGCCGGCGCGTTCGCCAGATGCCAGCCCAGCCAGCCGAGCGTATTGTGCCCTTCCACGATGGCCTGGTCCAGCTTCTCGTCGGTGAGCGACTGCAGCACCCTGAGCGTGCCCTGGACGGAATGCGACCAATCCTTGAGGAAATCCTGCACGGTTCTGTACATGGTCTTCACGCTCCTTGTTGCGAATAGTGTGATGTCTTCCCCATACAGGATTTTAATCCAACCCGTCCGCAAAAGGAAATCCCCGCCGCCCGCGCGATTTCCGGATGGTGAAGCCCAATGGGAGGTGCCGATCCTTGAAACTGAAACTGCTGGATTCCGTTTTTTCCGTCGTCAGGTTGTCTCCGGCCGATCCGATCCCGTCGTGGGCCGCAAGCGGCGGTTTCTTTTCCATCACCCGGACGGACGAAGAACTTTCCATCGTCGTTCCTTCCGAATGTCTGCCGCCCGGCGAAGTCTTCAGAAACATCGAGGACGATTTCCGGTGCGTCAAGATCGAAGAGGGCGTTCCGGACTTCAGCCTGACCGGAATTCTCGCATCCTTGGCCGGACCGCTGGCCGACGCCGGGATCAGCATCTTCGCAATCGCGACCTACAACACGGATTATATCCTGATCAAGTCCCGCTCCCTCGAAAAGGCGAAATCCGTGTTGGAACACGCGGGACATACCTTCATGCCTTGATCAGTCCGTCCGAACCCGTGACATCAACTCGCTCCACGACCGGATCACCAGAAAAGGCTGCACGGTCGCGTCGGCCGGTACGCCGGCACCCCGATGGTCGAGCCAGACGCCCTTGATCCCGAGCCGCTGCGGCGCCGCGATCTCCCACTCGAAATTGTCGCCGATCATCCAGGCTTCATCCGCGGATACGCCCAGCTTCCCGAGCGCCAGCTGGTAGATGCCCGCCTCCGGCTTGCCGACGCCGACTTCGCCTTCGATCAGGATATGGTCGAACAGCCCGGCCAGGTTGAAGCGGCGAATCTTGGCCCGTTGCGTCTCCGCGCTGCCGTTCGTGATCAGGGCGAGGCGAACGCCCTTCGAGCGGAACAGTCCGATCGCCTCCAGCGCGTCGGGGAACACCCGGACCTGGCTGTCCCGCGCTTCCCCGTAGGTCGCCGCCATGCGTCTCGCAAGCGCCGGATCACGGACGTCCCATTTGGTCAGGGCCGCGGAAATGATCCCCTGCCGGGCGCTCACCAGATCCTGTCGGCCGATCCGGTGCCTTTCCGGATCGCTCCAGAACCACTCGGCCCTCTTCTTGATGGCCGCGACCATCTCCCTCGCCTCGTCATCCTGCACCGCCGGCATATGGGCGCGCAGCGCGTGCAGCCAGCATGCATCCAGATCCATGCCGACATCGTACGAGATGATCGTATCGTCCAGATCGATCAGCATCGCCTTGGGCAACGTCACGGGCATGTCATCAACTCCATCATTCAAATCGGCCTTCTCCCGGGCCGCCGACTTCCCCGAACAGCCGCTCGCAGACGGCGATCGTCTCCGGGTCGAAAACGGCGAGAACCACCTCCAGATCGTGTTCGGCCAGGAAGTCCCGGATCGCCGAGACCGCCACCCGCAGCGCTTCTTCCTTCGGGTAGCCGTAGATGCCGCTCGAGATCAGCGGGAAGGCGACGCTTCCGCAACGGTGCTCGACCGCGAGCTTCAGCGAGTTGAGGTAGGCGGAGCGCAGCAGCCGCTCGCATTCCGCCGCGCGCCGCGGATCGTAGACGGGCCCGGCCGCATGGATGATATGCTTCGCGCGCAGCGCGAACCCCGGTGTGATCACGGCCTCGCCTGTCCGGATCGGAGCGAGCCTGTCGCAGGCCGCCTGCAGCTCCGCCGGGCCGGCCGCCCGGAAAATCGCGCCGCAAACGCCGCCGCCCATCCGCAGCTCGGTGTTCGCGGCGTTCACGATCGCGTCGACTTCCATTTGCGTAATGTCCTGACGGACGATGGTGAAGGGCATGGAACGCATCTCTCCTTAAGCAGTTATCCCGCCAGCAGCGCATCGACAATCGCCTTGTTGGCGCGCTCGTTCTTCTTCAGGTGCCGCACCCGCTCGCCGGACAGCAGGTCGACGGGCGACAGCGGCATCTCCCCGCAGATGTCCGCGCCTTCGATCGGACGGACGCGCTTGAGCTCCCGGATCACGTCCAGCAGCTGGCGCAGCGTCATGCTGCCCTGATCCCAGTCCGTGGCCGCGTTCTCCGGGTCGAGCACGTCCTTGTCCACGCTGATGTAGAGCGGCCGGTCGGGCACCGAGGAGCGGATCGCCCGCACGATGTCCGCCGGGGACATGCGCCGCGCCTCCTGCTCAGGAACGATGGTGACGTTCGCGGGCAGGCCGCTCCCGGAACCGCCGTCCGGGATGTGCGCGCCGACGATGACGACGCGGTCCATCAGCGGCAGCGTCTTCAGCGCGCGGCTGACCCACGAGCCGCACGACAGGTACGGCGCGTCGCCGCCCGGCGCCAGGTCGGTGTGGTGGTCGAACAGCACCAGCGAGAACGGCTGCCGGATCTCGGACAGCAGCACGTAGGTGACGTAGTGGTAGTTGCCATGGCCGATCAGGGTGACGTGCCGGTGCTTTCGGGATCGCAGGCGGGATTGGATTTTGCGCAGGGCGTCATCCGCACAGTAGCCCCGGCAGCCGCGCAGATCGGAGAAGTCGATCCACTCGGCCGGATAGCTCCGGAGCATCTTCTGGTTTTGCAGCGTGCCGTCGAAATTCAACAAGGAAATTCCGCTTCTTCTCATTGATCCCATCTCCCATGCCATCAAGCAGCGCTCAATTCACAGGTTTTGTTCCCAATGAAAAAGGTCTGACGGAATGTTCGCTTATCAAATATCGCCAGCGGCAAATCTCACAGAACGTCTTCCATTTTATAGCATGACATGACGGGCGGACGGCCGTCAATGACTGGCGGCGCCGTCAGTTCGATTTGTCCCGCGTGTCCCGGTCCGCGAGCCGGATCAGGACGGATTCGACCTTGTCCCGGCCCCTCAGCGCGATCACCCATTCCCCCGACCGGAACAGATCCGGGTCATCCGCGCTTCGGCGGAACCCGACCGAGGCGATCCGGGACCGCGCCTCCTCCAGACCGACGCCAACCCGGACGCCGAAAATCGAATACCGCGAGTTGGAGAAGCTCAGTTGCGCCACTTTCCCGTACAGGCCGCTGCCGGGGTCGCGCGAAAAGCCGACGAGCAACTCCAGGTTCCGATACTCCCGGCCGTAGTCGCCAAAGCCTTGAATGTGCCGTCCTTCCCCGAAAAGCTTCGTCACTTCGTCCTCGGTCATGCCCAGCCTGAGGCCGTCCGCGTCCAAATGCGCGTTCAACTCCCGCATCGTGATTGTCGCCTGCTGCGAATGGTACACGAACCACGACAGCCCCGCGACAACCGCCAGCGCCGCGAAGACGGCGGGCCATTTTGCCCCTGTTCGCTTCATTCGCTTCCCGCCCTTACCGCTGCCTTCTCAAAATCTCCAGGCACCGCTTCAACACCTCGAGATTCCGGTAGATGACGATGAACAGTTCCTCGCGCGTGCGGGTCATCTGCTGGAACAGCGCCTGGTGCAGCTGGTATTCCGCCGGGCTCCCGCTGCTGTGCAGCCGGCCGTTCCGATAATGGAAACGCTCGTCGATGACCACGGCCACCCTGTCGAACTCCAGCCCGATGATGTCCTGCACGCTCCGATCCGCGGCGAGCACTTCCCAGCCTTCCCGGTCCGCGAGATGGCGCAGGAACTTCCGCAGCGCCTCCGGATCGTCGAAATACTGCAGGCGGATGTTCCGGTACCGGAGGTGCGGGTCGTGGTTCAATCTCGCAGCGTCCAGCAATTTGTCGATGAAGGACGCGATCTCCCGGTTGGTCCGGATCGTCGTCTTCAGCGTGTGGGAGACGTGCGGGACCTTGAGCCGGCTGAACAGTTCGCCCCGGTTTTCCGCGTTCGAGATGTATTGCTTCGGATCGTAGGAGAAAATGAACTTCGCGTTCACCGCCGGCATCCGCTCGAAAATGTCGATCATCTTCTCGCGGCGGATCCGCTGGGCCTCGTCGAACACCACGAGTCCGCCGCTTCGGTCCGCCTCCCGCAGCGCCGTCTCGCAATCCCGGATTTCGTGGATGTTCCAGTCCTGTTTTTTCAGATAGAGATGTCCTTCCGAGAGCCGGCCGCAGTGGACCACGTGCACCTCCCGCCCGTGCTGCCGCCTGTAGTGGTGGGCGATGTCGTACACGAGCAGCGTCTTGCCGGTGCCGGCGGTGCCGGAGATCAGCGCGCACTTGATGTCCGGACCCGCGAACGACCGCAGCACGGCCTTCTTGATCTCGGCCTGATGGTTCGTGAGGAAGTAGTGCTGGTTGATGAACTTCTCCGGCGAGCTCAGGGGAGACACGAGATATTGCTTCGGCGAGAACAGCCGGTCCAGCTCCTCCACCTTCTCGACCTCCTGCTCCCGGATCGCCCGGAGCAGCTCCTCCTCCGTCGCCGGCCATACCTCGTCCGACCGCTCGTCGATCGCGTATAGCTCGCCGGTGGACGCGATGAAGGAGAAGATGCGGACCCCCGGCTTCAAAGCGAGCAGATAGTACCGGTTCTGGCGGAGCTGCTTCTCGATGCGCTCGAACGGCCCGATATGCTTGATCTCGATATTGAGGATGTAGTTGGCGCCGATCCGGAGCAGGTCGAATTCCTTCGAGATCCGGGGAATGACGTAGCCGATATAGAAATCGTTCAGGGCGCCGGGGTCGACCTCCCCCTTCACCCAATCGACGAAGCGCATGACGTCTTCCCGTTCCTGGCCCTTCCGGAGCTTGATTCCGAAGGTGTCCAGATAGGCGTGGAACAACTCCGGATCTCGCGACTGGCAGGCATCGTAGGCTTGCCTCAACGAGATCAGGTTGATTGGAAGCAATTACAATACCTCCAAATCCATGGATTGTATAAAATAATTATATAAGATGTCGTTTCGTCGAAACATGTAAATGCCTGTCAGGAAGAAAGGAAGGTGTCCGCATGAGCGCCATCATCGTTCCGATCGACGGTTCGCCCCAGTCCATCAAGGCGCTGCGCTTCGCCATCACGATCGCCAGGGCGTTCGGAGACGAGCTGGTCCTGCTGAGCGTGCACGGTTCGTCGCAGATTCTGGGGGAAAACATGCTGCGGGAAGCGGTGGAGGTCGCGAAGGAAGAAGCCGTTCCGTACCGGACGAAGGTCAGGGTGGGCGGCAATCCGACGATCGAGATCAGCTTCGAGGCGAACGATCCCGGCGTGCGCTGCGTCGTCATGGGGCTCCGCGGCAGCGGCAGCGACGGCGCCTCGGGCAAGACGCTGGGAAGCGTCAGCCAGGGGCTGCTGCAACTGGCGAAGTGCCCGATCATGTTTGTGCCGTATGACGGGTGACGCGCATCATTGCCTTGCGCCTGTCAGCGCCTGAACGCGTTGAGCGGAACCCGATACAGCTTGTCATCGTTCTCCTGCGGATCGCCGCGGCCGTCCGTGTTGTTGGTGACGAAGTACAGATACCGGCCTTCGACGCGCACGTCCCGGATACGGCCGTAGCCGGTGATGACCGTTCGATGTTCGCCGGAGGCCGGATCGAATTCCAGGATCGCGGATCCCCTGAGCGCCGCCGCGTAGATTTTGCCGTCGTGCCAGGCCAGACCGGACGGTGCCCAGGTGGCGTTCCTTCCCGAGGTGAACAGCGGCGTGACATAGCCTTCGCGCCGCTCCGTCCCTTCGATGACCGGCCAGCCGTAGTTCAGCCCGGCTTCGATCACGTTGATCTCGTCGTTGGCCCGGTTGCCGTGCTCGCTCGCGTACAGCGTGCCGTCCGGCGTCCAGACGAGCCCCTGCGGGTTGCGGTGCCCGTAGGTATACACATACGAACCGGGGAACGGGTTGTCGTCGGGAATCGAACCGTCAAGGTTCATGCGCAGAATCTTCCCGCCGAGCGATTCCGGATTCTGCGCGAGATTCGCCTCGGCGGCGTCGCCGGTGGTGGCGTACAGCTTGCCGTCGGGCCCGATCTTGAGCCTCCCCCCGTGATGCACCCGGCCGCTCGGGATGCGGTCGACGAGGACCTCCTCTTCCTTCCAGACATCCCCTTCCAGACGGAGCAGGACAATCCGGTTGAGCGGACGTGCTCCCTCCTGATAGGTGTAGTACGCGTAGGCTTGACGGGTCTGCGCGAAATCGGGCGCCAGCACAAAGCCCAGCAGTCCGGCTTCGGCGGCGGTCGACAGCTTCTGTGTCAACTCTACGCGCTGCCGCTCCACGACGCCGTTCCCGATCCTGACGATGCCGCCCGGCCGTTCCGTCAGATAAATGACATCCCCGAACATTTCGATGGACCACGGGATTCGCAGATTGTCCGCCAGCACGACGGGCTCGGCGGGCTCGTCCGACTCGTCCGGCGCTTGAACCTGCCCTTCGGCATCGGCGTGACCGGAGCTTTCTTCGGCCTGCTCCGTCGCCTGTTCCGGCCTCCGTTCCGTTTCCGGACGCGGCGTCTCCGCCACAGTCTGCCGTTCTTCCGCGGCGGGCCCTGGGAAATCCTGCTGCCGAATCCCCGTATCGGAAGCATCCCTGACCGAGCAAGCCGCAAGCAGCATCGCCGCCATGGCAAGAACAACCATCCATCTCTTCATCGCGGCCCCCCCTTGTTCGCGCATCCATCCGACCCGAGTCCGGATTTCTTGATTGATTCGACTTGCTCCCGTTTATCGGGCATACAGCTCAATCCAGGGCTGCCAGTATCCCGGCGAGACGGCGAGTCGATGCGAAGGAAGGTTGCCGACCGCCGTTGAACAGTACAGAAGCGCGCCTTCGGCAAGGACGGCTGTCGTCAGCGTCCCCACGACGGCTCTTCCGATTCCCGATCCCCGATAGTCAGGCAAAACGTCCACGCCGATCTGCCACATCCGTTCGCAATCCGCCGACGCTCCCGCGATCCCAGCCACCTTGCCGCCGCAACGGGCAACGACCGCCAAGCATGTCGGGGCGGGAACCGTCGGGCTGCCGGGTCAAGGCATGTGGGAAATTCTCCGCAAGTCCATGGAGATCCCGGATTTGGTCCCGCCGGACAATCGACAGCGTGACTCCCGGGGGAACTGTAAATGTCTCGAGGTCGTCCGACGAGCAGACGTATTTCTGGACCGGCCCTTCGAGCGTCTGGTTGCCGGTCCGGATAAAATTCTGTATCTTCGCAACGGTCTGGGCCGAGAAAACCTGATCCCGCGTCAATCCCCCGAGGTGCCGAGCCGCCCACTCCGCACGGTCCGGGCTGCAGGAGACGACCATTCCCGATCCCATCGTGACGATCTTCAGCGACTTTTCCCGGATCGGAAAACGGAACCGCCCTTCCCGATGTTCATCGACGCATACGCGCACGCCCCCGGTCAACAGATCTTTTTCGTCGCTGGAAAGGTCGGCCGAGAGGACTTGCAGGAGCGTTTGGACGGCTGATGTTATGCCGACGGCCATCCGGCTCTCACTCTCCTTGTCGCTTCAGGCTTGTCTTCGGAATTCGATCCGGGACGGCCACGCATCCGTCGAGGCGGGAAGCGTGAAGCTGAACACCGCTCCGCCTTCCGCTTTGTTTCTCGCCCCGACCGTACCCCCGTGCTGATCGATGATCCCTTTCACAATCGCGAGCCCGAGGCCGCTGCCTTCGATGAAGCCTTCCGACTTGCGGAAGAACCGGTCGAACAGGTGCGGCAGATCCTCCGGATTGATGCCCGGACCGTTGTCCTCGAATTCGAACAGCGCCGTATGTCCCTTCCCGTCCGCTTCGGGAGTCTGCATGCGGCAATGCACTATGACGCACTTGTCATCCGACGGCCCTTCCGGGGACAGGCGAACGACGGTCCGGTAAGTGGCATATCCGTAGCGGGCAAGATCGTCCCGCTCCCCGGACAGGATGAGCCAGGAACCCGGCACCGGGATATGGGCGGGGTCCGGCGCCCCGTCCGCGAAATCCTCCGGCGACAACAACCGGTTCCAATAAAATTCCCATTCGCCGTCCAGGGAGCGGACGGCATTGTCATCGGGTTTCATGTGAATTCGGGAACCGGCCGCCATGACGGCGATGATGCTGATCAGGAGGAGGACGGAAAGGACCGCAGGATATTTCTGGCCATGGGAAAACTCCTTTGGCACCCGGGACGAATGGACTAGAATTTCAATACACTATTCGATTTGTCCCGAACTGACAATCTCCTCCATTCGGCAAAAAAAGAGCGCCGGAATGTTTTCGGCGCTCCCTTGCTTTTCGGTTCGAATGCGTCACTCGCCCCTGCAGGCTTGTCATAGACCAGTGTCTGGACGCCTCCTTTAACGCACTTCCTATCAGCTAGATTACTTGCCGGACTCCTAGTACGAGTGCTCGCATTGATCATGCGTCCATCATGCATTTAATCTACCACAAAATCCTTTCCTTCCCAATCTGTTAATATAACTATTTCCTGTCGAATGTCGACATTATCTCAGAAAGGGGTATCATTATTATTATAAAATAAAGATAACAAGAAGTTCTACGTATTGACATTATTTGAATCTGTTAGTAACATATAATCGAACATATGTTCTGTTATTGCTAAACAAAACGGACGAGATGAGGAAAAATTTTGAGATCGTTCTCGATAAGGAATATAATCTTATTGAGGTGTTATTATGAATTTTATATCAGCTCAAGAAGCTGCTAAAAAGTGGGGCATTTCTAAAAGACGTGTTCAAATTTTATGCGCACATCACAGAATACCTGGCGCAGTTAGAATTGGTAATATGTGGGTTATCCCGGGTAACGCTAAAAAACCTATTGATGGTAGGATTAATACTTCAGAAACCATGCAAAAACCAATCAATCCCATAAAAGCAGCCCGGAAAGCGTTGCGATCGATTTCCTCCAAGGCCTATCAAACGGCGCTTTCAGATGGCAATCAACCGTCGGACGCTAAAAAAGTTGTAATGGCGTTATTTGCGTTGGAATTGATCCGGCATGTTTTGGAAACACCGTCGAAACAAACAAAAGCGAAAATTTGCAATTTGCTTGGGGTGAATCGGGTATTAACTTCTTCGCTTTCAGAAGAAATCGGCATTTTGTTCAGAAGATTCCTGAGCAAGCACGCTTTTTGCTTTGACGACGCATTGTCGTGGGCGTATCAATATGTCAACAAGCTCAGCAAGGATACAGGCCTGGAGACCACACAATTCTTTACTGAAAAATACATGATAACAGCCTTGGTAGACCGTTGTCAAATTGAAAGATCAACGGGCAAAATTCTTGACCCTGCCTGCGGCGGAGGGAATTTTCTGCTTTACGCGCTAGACTATCTTTGCGACAATGCAAGACTCTCGTCCATTGCCGATATACGCGCTTATGTTGTCTCGCAATTGAACCGACTTTACGGATACGAACTCGATCCGACTTTGGCGGTAATCGCAAGCATAAACCTGCGCATCAAAGCGCTTTCCATCATCAAAGAACATGGCCATACGGTTACCGAAGAAGATTTGTTTTCTATTTTACCCAACATTTACTTCTCCGTCGAGGACAATATTGAGGGCGCGCTCGATCCCTGGACTGACGCACATCTTGTCAAAAAAGCGGGAACCGCGCAAACGGATACTTTGGCGTCTATCCTGCGTTCGGTGGAATTTCTGTTCACCAATCCTCCGTTTAAAACCGTGAAAGGAATGGATGAGAGGCAGAAGGCATTTCTAAAGAGCTCTTTTCCTTTCGCGAAATGCGATATGTGCAATGCATTTATTGAATTTGCCCTCAACACAATGACCGACCACGGCATATGCGGGATGGTTACGCAAACCAGTTGGATGTATCTTGACAGTTTTGAACCGTTTCGAAATTCGCTGTTGAAGCACCATTCCATAAGGACCGTGATTGAGCTCGGTTCCAACGCCTTTTACGATCTGAACGGCGAAAAAGCCAATGTGGCTTTGCTTATCGCCCAGAAAACACAACCGGATACGGATACATTTATCGCAGCCTATTCATTGAAACACCTTACCCAAGTTGACGCCGAACGTCTTCTGTCTTCCGAACACGGCTTGGATGACCACAAAGTTTTGCTGAATCAACTGGATCTATTGAACCGATCCGGTTCCCGGTTGGAATTGTCGATCTCGTTCCGGATTCATTTTGAGCGACGTGGCTACCGCACTTATGGTGAGTATGCAGTGCCTATGCAAGGAACATCGACAGGTAATTCGAAATCGCTTGTCGGCTACTTTTGGGAGCATATCGGCGATTCCGATTGGCGCCCTGTCAGCAAGGGCGGCGGCTATTCCCGGTGGCTCGGCCTTAACAGTTATGCTGTCAAATGGGGCAAAGACGGTGAGTTTATCAAGGAGACCAAAGGGTCCGCAATCCGGAACGCCAGATATTTTAACGAAACGCAATTGGTGTTTAGCGATACCGGAACAGCGGGACTGAACGTCAGGCTCTTGTTGGATGGGCAAATCTTTATCGCATCGGGCCCCGGCATACGGGTTATCCAGGGAGACTATTTATCGCACATTGCCTTTCTGAACTCACGTTTCGCCTCGTATTTCATCCGTCTGCTTTCGCCGAAACTGACAGTCGCCGCAGGATACATCGCAAAGATACCCGTCTTGGATGAATTACTTTTGTCAGACGAGTTGGCCGGGTACGCACGAACTTGTATAGAACGAAAGCGGGACAGGCTTTCCAAAAGGCCAATCTTCCTTGAGTATCAACCGCTTGTCGACATCGGTCATTCCACCACCCTGGATGAACAAGCTCTTTCTTGGTTCCTAAAGGATATGGAGGACGAGTGGGAACAATTGTGCGCCGAAAAGGAAATCGACAGGTACATCCTTAACGCCTTCGACCTGACAGATGACGACGTGGAGAACCTGAACGCGCAAGTAGGACGTCACGCGCTTGATATAGACGCGCATTTGTCACTGTCCGTGAATGAGATGGATGCAGCCATAAGTGAACTGCTGTCTGCGAATTGCATGCTGAACAGAACAAGGCCCGGAAAAAACCATCTCGGATGCGACGGTGTGTTGGAGTACCTTACTTTCAAGTTCAATGTTTCAACCCGAAATCTATATCAAGCCATATCAAGGAATGCCCAAAGTTTTCATAAGACGCTCGCTAAATACAAAGATGCATACATTCACAGTCTGGTACTGTCCGCATTAGGTTACTCGATTGAATCCCTTCCCAGGGAACTTCCTAAGAACGTGCTCATAGATGAAATTGCTCTCCGATTTCCAAGCTTGGACCGTGAGATGGACACAATCGACAAATGGATTGAGAACCGCCTTACAGGGTTTCACAAAACCGCTTTTCTGAACACACCCATTATTCATTACTCCGCGCCTGGCGCAGTGGAATCTAAGGGGATACGCACAGGATGAGACGAACAGACGACGCAGCCAATTTTATTATCGATACACTAAAAAACATCTTCCATGATGACTACACCGATGTTACGAAAGTTCAGCTGTACTGCCACTATATTGAGAGCATCCTGATCTCGCTCCTTAACGCGCAACGGATCGGAATTTCTTGTGACGATGACCTAGAGACGCTTCATCGGATGACCGAAATCGGATTGCTGTCAGCCGATATTCCCGCCTTCTTCGGAGAATACACTAAACACATGGCGTGTCCGCCGCAATTTTTCGCCGCCTCCGATTGGAGCAATGTGCACACGATTCATGAAGGTTTGTTGGGTCGGGAACTGAATATTGCCAAGAATACAATCCGGTTTACCCATGACAAAGTTACACGTGACAACACCGGTTCCTATTATACGCCGGGGAATCTTGCGCTTGCGGTTGTGCGTGAGGCGATTAATCAATACCTGAAAGTTAACGATATTGATAACGAAACGGACGCGGCCCGGTTATTGTCGCAGACGAAGTTCGCGGACTTGTCCTGCGGCTCCGGAGAGTTCATAAAGGCTTTTCGGACCGAACTGATTGAACGCTACCATATCGCGCCGGAGCAGGTCAGCATGAATCTTTATGGCGTTGACATAGACCCGATCGCATTGCAAATTACCGTTTGCGACTTACTGGAGATCATGCCCAAAGACAGTTGGAGCGAAATTGTCAAGCATTTTGTATTGGGCAACCCGTTGATCAACCAGCCCATGGAAAAAGACTCTGCCCTCAAGACGCGCCTGTTTGCGACCGGTCGCTACTATGCCGCTGACATGGGGATCAATATTTGCCGTTTGTTCGCCGATGCCGATATTGATATTGTTGCTGGGAATCCGCCATGGGAAAAAATCCGATTTGAAGAGCGCAAATTCTTTAAGCCGATCATACCCGAAATTTCCATGATTTCGCAAAAAAACAAGCGGCAAGCCGCCATTGAGAAGCTCCAAAGCCAACAACCTTATTGCTACGATTGGTATCGACTGATCACGAACGACTATATCCATTTCAAGAAAGAAGCCAAAAAACACCCCTATCTGAACAAATCGCTGAATGGCGAACTGAATACTTATGTGCTGTTCACCGAACTTTCCCTTAATATTGTAAGCAAGAAGGGCGTTTTGGCTTTACTTGTAAAAAGCGCAATTGCGACCTCACCGGCCAACAAACCTTTTTTCACGCAATTGACAAAAGAAAAGAAGTTGGCGTCCCTATGTCTCTTTACTAATTCATTGAAAATATTTGATATAGATTCCAGAGAACAGTTTTGCGTCATCACATGCACGAATAAAGAAAATCCGTCTTTCGAACTTATTGCTGGAGCAACCAAGGCGGAAGATCTTCATGACTTGGAAAGAAGCTCCATAACTTCAGAGGATATGAGCATTATTAACCCATATACTCAAATGCTTCCGAATATTTCAAAAAACACTGATATTCAAATCCTATTGGCAACACACAGGAGGCTTCCGTTATTTGATCGCGTTTACCCCCGGTGCCATTTTGGGCGTCTTGTTCATCTCACCTCCCACGCTCAATATATTGATACTAATCCAACGGATAGCAATGTGCCGATCTATGAAGGCAAGTTCATCGAGCGATACGACGCGAGGTTTGCGACGTTTGCCGGCATGCCCGATGATCTGAAGTATTCAGCAAAAGCGCAAGCGAGAAAAAACATTGAGAAAAACGGGTTGAAACCCATGCCGGAGTGCCGTTATTTTATACGGAAGGATTTCTGGAAAAAATTAAGCGCCAATTACACCGAACCGTATATGCTCTGCTGGCGGAGTCTAACATCACTCACGAACACAAGAACCACGCTGGCCATGATTTTGCCGACCATGCCAACGTGTCAGTCCATTCAGTTTCTGCAGACGGACAACCCTTTGGACTTGTTGATGATGCTCGCGCTTCTCAATTCCAAGCCCTTTGATTATCTCGTACGATTGAAAATGCCCGGGATCGATTTGACGCAGAGCGTTATCAGGCAAATCCCGGTACCAGACAGGGACGCTTACCGACATTCCGTTCGATATGCGGATTATGATCTTCCGCTTGAAAAGCATATCCTCTACCGGGTGGCGTCGATTCTGTCTGACGAACCCATGGTGTCGGATATACTGGAGATATTGGATACTCCGCCCGCTGCCATACAGAAAAAGCCGAGAAATGTTCTCGAAAATGAATTGGATGATCTGTTTTTTATCGCATACGGCTTTTCGGAAACTGAAATCAGGGAAATTCAAAACGCCTTCAAAAAATAAAAGGTGCGGCGACCAAATGTAAAACCGGCCTATCTTCGTCAGTTTTTGCATCTGACTTATCGAGGCCGGTTTTATCGCCTTACAACAGCAAACCGTATTCTTTGGAATCGTGTCCCGAACCATTCCGAGCTACAACATAACTGGCATCTCGACAAGCCGGGAGAGCTTCAGGCGGAAGAACGGAAATGCTGTAGTAGTCGGTTCTGATTTTTTCGAAGATAAGGATTTTATCGACAAGCCACTCTCTCCCATTAACCAAATGAAACCTGATTCCTCCTGGGCTGACCCCTCTCAATTGAATACGCCAGGAGCCGTTCCTGGGAGCAAATTTAATCGTACAAGGGAAGTAATCAATCCCATTATAGTTGATCGTAATGTCCTTTTCTCTTGCGGTATCTTCAGGCTGAATATCGAAAAATGCAACCCCGCCCAATATGATGTTCGGGTTATCCGTTTCGTAGCGGCTACCGGCGCCGCTTCCACTGATGACGTTGCCCAACTTGGAAAGATCGAGAATATTTCGGGATCCCCCCGTCATACTTCTTGTTTCAAACCAAACGCACTCAGAAGCGTCTGTCGCCTCAATCACATGAGATGCTCGGACAGTTTCGCCCCTTCTTGTTCGCACCGTATCGCCTGAAGGACGAGTCGCGGACTCTTCGCCTTTGATTTCAGGCAACCCGGCTCTCCTTTGACGGCCGAATAGCGCGTTCTGTCCTGCCTGAGCACGTCTTCTGCGATGCTCATTCTGGTTTATGCGCTGTCTTACTTCTTGATTGATGTAACCAGTACGTAGCAACTCGTCAATGTCGTCTACGCTTACGATTCGGCGCGAGCACTGATAACCGGGATTCGTATAGGTGGTAATCAAATCGGAAAACGGCAAATACAGCTCGCCATACTCGGGACTTCCCACTGCAAATTGGCTGCATTGGCAACTCTCGAAATTAGTCCACAAACCACCGCCGGTCAAGTTGTTAGATCCGACCGCCATCCAGATTTCTCTGTCGTTCTCCAATATGTAGACTTTGGAATGGAATGTTGTCGATCTGTCTTCCGAGTGAACGATATACAACTCATGGCAAAGTGACAACAGATTTTGCAGCGCCTCATAGGTTGTCCCTTGTACATCCACGCCGACGAATATTCGAATATGGCCACCCCTTGCCTTGAAGCCTTCCAACACAGGCCTCAGGCGCAATACGCCGCTGTTCCTGGCAAATGCGGTCATTATGGTCAAGCACTCATAATGCTCTTGCAGTTTTGAAATCAGGATTTCACCAAGTTGTCCGTTAAACGGTTGATTGATAATGGACACGCAGTTACACTCCCTACTTTCCGTTAGCATATGATTGTATCAATCAAGTCTTGTGCAAACGTCACCGTACAAAGCATGACTTTTCGTTTGGGATTCGAACCCAAAAGAAATCGCTCCTCGCTTCCATTCTCGAGCGCCCTACTACTTCTCGTTCTTATCAAAATTGGTATATTCATCCACTAATGATTCAGTGTCCCCGCTCCAGAAAGGCAAGTGACAAAGCGAGAAATGAGAATCAGGTCTCCCAACGTTCCCATGGTCAACGAAGATATTTTCTTAAAAGACCCCTTTCATAAAAATGATTTATGCTGGGCATTTTCCGTTTGCTGTCGACTTTGTCACCGCCGGACTATAATTGACCCATCGGCGCCGGAATGAAAATGACCCACCCCCGTCGAAATAGACCCTCTGAACAACCGACCAAAGTGATTCGGAGGGAATACATCCATGCTGGGGAGTGGG
>Ga0310825_100421_pt1 | contig 42082 bp, 30 predicted proteins | sample WT_ome_9_FD_202243 | JGI IMG/M metagenome (GOLD analysis project Ga0310825, IMG submission 202243) | Sorghum-adapted microbial communities enriched on wild type (WT) sorghum from Joint BioEnergy Institute, Emeryville, California, United... ... | reverse complement strand
TTATGGCGTCATTCACCTTTTGGCGCTGGACCAGGAAATGCAAATGTAAATATTTTGCTCTATTTGTTGGTATAGATGAAACCTCCTTTATAAGGAATCCAATGGTAGCTTTAGTGCAACGCTAGTGAAATTAGGCGGCTCAGTTTCGTTATCGATACAGATCTTGCCGCTTTCGAAAGCATAACGATATACAGTTTCGTTAGCACGTTCACCGGTGGTGCCCAGGCTGCTGCAGCCTTTTTCTATACAGCCGGTTTGTTTGATTGATCAAACAAATCCAAATCACTTATTATCAAGGAGGAGATCCGCTTGAACAGACTCGGAAGCTTCATTGCGAGGAACCGAAGGACCATCGCCATCATGGGCATTGTCCAGTTCGTGCTGCTGGCCGTCATCGGGGCGGCGGCGTGAGTCAACTCTCCCTGAGCCGGTGGGAGGTGCCCGGATCGGAATCGTTCGAAGCCGGGCGGCTGCTGGAGCGACAATTCGACGCCGCAAGCCCGACGCTCGTGCTGCTCGTCACCGCCGGGTCCGGATCGGTGGACGACCCCGCCGTGAGGGAGGCGGGTCTGGCGCTGACGGCCGAGCTGGCGGCGGAACCGGCCGTGCGGCAGGCCGACTCCTATTGGCTGCGCGGCGGTTCCCCGACGTTGCGGGGCGAGGACGGCCGGCAGGCGCTCATCCTCGCCTCGCTGAACGGCACCGTGACCGAAGCCCGGACGGCGCTCGCCGAGCTGTCGCCGCGCTACATGCGCGACAACGGGCTGCTCAAGGTGGAGGTCGGCGGGCAGGACGAGATTTTCCGCCAGACCGCGACGCTCGCCCGGCAGGATTTCGTCCGCGCGGAAATCATCATCCTGCCTGGCGTGGCGCTATTGCTCTTCCTGGTGTACCGCCGTTTCCGGGCGACGGCGCTGACGATCTTCACGGGCCTGTACGCGATGGTCGGGACGCTTGCCGGACTTGCGGGCATCGTCTCGTTCACCGAAGTGTCGACATTTGCGCTGAATCTGGCGCTTGTCATGGGACTCGGGCTCGGCATCGACTATGGCCTGTTCATGATCACGCGCTTCCGCGAAGAACTGGCGGCGGGCCGATCCGCGGAGGAGGCCGTGATCCGGTCGGCGGGCACGGCGGGCCGAACGGTGCTGTTCAGCGGGGTGACGGTGGCGGCCGCCTGCGCGGTGCTGTTCGTGTTCCCGTTTCCGTTCCTGCAATCCTTCGCCTGGACGGGCGTGCTGGTCGTCCTGTTCGGGCTGATCGGCTCGATCATCATCATGCCGGCGTGGCTTGCGATCCTCGGCGGCCGGCTGGCCCGCAGGCGCATGGCGTCAACGGCCGAACGCATGGCCCGTACGGGCCGGTGGAGCCGGTACGCCCGGCACGTCATGAAGCGGCCCGGACTTTATGGCGCGTCCGCGGCAGTGGCGCTGCTGCTGCTTGCCTCCCCCGTCCTCGGCCTGCGCTTCGGCCTGCCCGACCATCGCGTGCTTCCGCCGGATGCTTCCAGCCGCGTCGTGGAAGATCAGAAGAACGCGAACTTCATTGCGGAGGAGACCGACGCGATCCGGATCGTGGCCCCCGCGGTCTCCGATCCCGCCTCCCTGACGGCGGCCATCGCCGACTATGCCGCCCGTCTGTCGCTTATCGAAGGCATCGTCCAGGTCGATTCGCTGGCGGGTTCCTATGCGGACGGACGTCTGGCGATCGAGCCGAGCGGTTGGCATGAGCGGTTTGCGGGGAGCGGCGGCGGGACCTTTTGGAATGTGATTCCGTCCGGGGCGGCCATCGGCGAGCGGGCATCGGAGATCGTGCGGGAAGTCCGGTCGGCGGAAGCGCCGTTCGACGTGCTCGTCGGCGGGTATCCGGCCGATCTGACCGACTTCCGCGACGCGCTGCTGGATCGGGTGCCTCTGGCGCTCGCCCTCATCTTCGCGACGACCTTCATCCTGCTGTTCCTGATGACCGGCAGCCTGCTCCTTCCGCTCAAAGCCACCGTGCTCAACATGCTGAGCCTGACCATCATGTTCGGCGCGCTGGTGTGGGTGTTCCAGGAGGGCAATCTGGCCGGCTTGCTCGGGTTCACGCCGGCCGGATCGGTCGAGCCGAGCATTCCGATTCTCATGTTCTGCATCGCCTACGGGCTGTCGATGGACTACGAGGTGTTCATTCTCTCGCGGATCAAGGAGGAGTATGAACGGTCGGGGGATCTGGAACACGCGGTGGCCGCCGGCCTGCAGAAAAGCGGTTCGCTCGTCACGACGGCCGCGGGCATTCTCGCCTTCACGTTCGCCGCGTACGCGTTCGGGGATGTGGTGTTCCTGAAAATGCTCGGCGTCGGCATGACGCTGGCCATCCTGGTCGACGCCACGCTGATCCGGGCCGTGCTGGTGCCCGCCTTCATGAAGCTGGCCGGGCGCGCGAACTGGTGGCTGCCGAGGCCGCTGCGGGCCGTGTACGACCGGTTCGGCATTTCCGAGGGAGGCCCGGATGCCGTCGCCCGGCGGCCGCTGGTGCATTGACGCGCGGCGATTGGGCCGGCGGATGCGGTCCGCCGGCTCATCATCGCGCCGAAGCTTCATCAGGCGCCGCGGCTCATGAGTTCCGCGGCCCGGCTTTCCTTCTCGTGCGCCGACCCGAGCAACGCCGCAATCCGCGCGCGAACGTCCGGCATGCCGATGTCCCGGCTCTTCTTGAGATCGAACGCCTCCTGCCATGCCGCATGGACGTCCCGGTACAGGGCGGCCAGTTCGCTCTCGCCCGCCTTTTCGAAATACGTCCAGGCGTAGCGCTTCAGCGCCCCGTAGGTGCCGAGGAAATATTCGAGATTCCACGACGCGTCCGGATTGAACCGCTCCCCGACATGCGCGATCAGCGCGGGATAGGCGTCCAATCCCTTCGCGTTCTCGCACCACTCGCCGCCGGTCAGATGGGTGACCGCGAGTTTCTTCGTACCGCGCAAAATCTCCTCCCGCGGCTTTCCGCTCGTCCCGGTCACGGTCAGCACCGACAGAATCGGGATTTCGCGCTTGCCGAGAAGGTCAAAGGGCATGGTCCCCGACCGGCCCGTAATGTCAAGCGTGGCGAATTGCCGCGCGTCGTCATCGTATCCGGTGATCAGCCCCCATTCCGGCACGCCGATGTCCCACGCGATCGCGGGAATGCCGCTGTCGATGGAGCGCTTGATGTTCGCGGTCGCCTCGAGGCGCCTCGCCTCCTCGATCTCGTCCTGCCCCCAGTAGCGGCCGACGTATTCGCAGGTCAGGCCGCCGTTTTCGACCCATTCCTTCTGGCGGTCGAACTCCCAGATGCTGGTCGCCGACACGCAGAGATCGGACGACACCCACATGCGGAACGCAAATCCGCTGGTCGCGACGATATCCTCCGCATATTCCGGCCACGGACTGCGCTTTACGGCGCAGGCCAGCGACTTGGCGAAGGAGAACAGAAAGCCGGTGCTGTCCGGAATGCCGTCCCAGGTCACGTCAAGCTTTTTCATCGGTCATGTGCCTCCTCGATCGGGATATGGATGGTCTCGGTGAAGGCGCGGCTCTGTTCCAGGTACGTCTCGAACTGACAGCCGCCCGTGTATCGGTAGCCGCTCCGCGGCAGCCAGACGGAATGGATGTAGTCCCACGTGCGCCGAATGGTGTTGACGAAATTGGCGTGGGACGCGACAGGGGTCCGGAACACGGCGTACATTCCGCCCGGAATGTGCAGTTCCATCGTGCCCGCGACATCTCCCGTGGCCATTTCCGTGCGTATGCCGATATAGTAGTCCAGCCGGTTCTCGTCAGGGTTCCGGATGCTCACGCCGTAATCCTCGCAGACGCGGCCGCCCGACAAGCGCATGGACCATTTCCCGGCATTGTATTTGTTCCAGAACTTCGGCGGCTCGTCCTCGTCGCTCTTGAAGACGGTGAGGGAGAACGCGGAGATGGCGACGATGTCGGGCGTGACGGAGAACGGCTTTTCTTCGAAGGCGATCGGCTCCAGCAGGTTCAGACTGTTCCCGGCCTTTCGGTATTCCGACGGCAGGATGTGATGCTCGTTCCGGAACGCGCGGATGAAATTTTCCTTGGAGTTGAACCCGTAGGCGAAGGCGATGTCCGCGATCGGCCCGTCGCTCTCGCAGATCCGCTTGGCGATCTCGCTCAGGCGCCTCTTGCGGATGTAGTCGGCCGGCGTCATTCCCGTCGCTTCCCTGAACACGCGCAGGAAATAGTACTTCGAGTAGCCGGCCGCCCGGGCGCATGCGGCCAGGTCGATGTCGCCCGTCAGGTTCTGTTCGATGTACGCGACGGCTCTGGCGATATGCTCCCTGTAATCCATGCGGTGTGCGGCACCCCCTCGTCCCCCTGATACCACTATACACCGCCGCAAGTCGAAGGATTGATGAAAATTGCCGACTTCACCGGTACGCATCAAAAAAGCGGGCCCGTTCGCCCGCTCCCGACCATCGTCCGCCCCCGGCGGAAATTTCCTCCTGGTGCAAAATGCACCTCATCACTTTGCTCCGCCCGCCGTCACGCCCGGCGATCGCCGATTCTGCTCTCGATGCAGGCTTTGGCCGCCAGCATGGCGCGGATCAATGGCTCGAACCGGTCGGACCTTGCCGCGGTTGGGCTCCGCCGGCTCAGAACACGCCTTCCAGCGCCGCGTCCAGATTGACCATCAGCACGGTCGTTCTTCCCCCGTCCAGCTTGCAGAACCGGTCCACGTACTTCCTTAGGTCCGCCGCCTCCGCCAGGCGGGAAACGGGCTCGAACTGATCCCGGTCCACATCGAGGACGTCGGACACCTCGTCCACGAGCAGGCCGGCCTGCTGTCCGCCGTGCTCCACGACCAGGAGCCTGGACTTCGCGAGCTCCGCGTGATCGGGGAACCCGAACAGCGCCCCCAGATGCACGAGCGGGATCAGATCGCCCCTCAGGCTCGCCATGCCGGGAATGTGGCCGGGCGTTCCCGGAATGCCGACGATCCGGTCCGGATGGTTGATCTCGCGGACGCGGTCCATGACGACGCCGTACTCGCCGCCGTTCACGCGGAAGGTGACGATTTGCTCCTGGCGCGCCTGTTCCCGTGAAACGTGAGCCCCGTTATCCGCTCCGCCGCTCCCGTGACGCGCCTGTCCGAGTCCGGCATACAGCCCGCCCAGATCCGCGAAGGCCGTCAGCCTGCGGGGATCGAGCACCATCGCCATTCGCCGGCCGCGCGCCAGCTCGACGATATCGCTCACGAGATCCGCGCCGCCGGCGCTTGCGATGCGAACCGGCTTGTGGAACCGCTCCTCCGGAACGCGGGCCACCTCCGACACCTGGTCCACCACGATGCCGAAGGTCAGCTCCTCCGTCTGCACGACGACGATCCGGGCGGACTCGTGAATCCGGTGATCGCGAAGGCCGAAGATGACGCCCGGATTGATCACGGCCAGCAGGCGGTTCCTGACCGTCATGACGCCTTCCACGGCCGGATGGGCGTTCGGCACATGGAGAAGCTCGCCGTATCGCAAGATTTCCCGCACATGCCCGATGTGCAGTGCATAGCTCTCCCCGCCCGCCTGGAAAACGACCAGATCCCGGCCGAGACCGCGTCGCGCATCCCGCGCCTCGTCCCGTCCGCCGCGTTCGTCCGCCGGGCCGGCCACGCGGTCCGCAAGCAGCGTCCCGATCCATTTCTCCGCGTCCAGCACCATGATGAGGTCCCGACCCCTCGCCACGATGCCGGATACGATGCCCCCGTTGATCCTGCCGATGTGGACGGGCGGCTCCGTCACATCGGAGAGGTCCACGGCCGCCACTTCCGAGATCCCGTCCGTGATGACGCCCGCCGGACGGCCGTGGACGTCGACGACGATCATCCGGCTGTCGTCGTCATACGCCTCGGGTGGCATGCGGAAGCAGATGCGGAGGTCGATGACCGGCAGGACTGCGCCCCTCAGGTTGCGCAGCCCGACCACATGCGCCGGCGCGCCGGGAACGGACCTCAGCCCTTCCACCCTGACGATCTCCCGCACATGCGTCAGCCGGAACGCGAACTTCTCCGCCCCCGTCCGGAAAATGACGAGATCAAGCTTGCGATCCGGAGCCGCTCCGGCCGAAACTCCCCGCTCATCCGGAACGCCGGCGGCGGAAGCGGAGGCAGCAATCTCGAAAGCAACGGCTTCCACTGCAGAGGCGGTCTCGGAAACGACGCTCTCGGAGACGACATTTTCGGCGGTGGCGGCCTCGGAGACGACAGTTTCGGCGGCGGCAGTCTCGAAGACGACGCTCTCGGCGGTGACAGCCTCGGAGACGACGATCTCGGAGGCGGCGCCCTCTGCGACAATGGCGGAAGCGGCGGCGACTTCAGCAACGACGGAGGCGGTACCATCGGCCGCCGCTTCGTCCGCCGCGACGGACGGTTCCGGCCGCGCCGGAAACGTCCGAAGCTCCGGCGATTCCTCCGGCTTCGTCTGCTTCGCCGGCTTCGACGGTTTCGGCGGCTTGGCTTGCGCCGGAAATTCCGACGGCTCCGGCGGCTCCGGCGGGGCAGGAGATCCGCCCGCCCCGCCCGCCAGCGATTCCGCCTTCTCCTTCTTCCTTCGCATCTCGCGCTTCATTTTCTCGAGGTTGGACCGGTCATTTCGATTCGACTTTCCGCGGGACATGGGACATCACCCTTTCCACGATGCTGTCGAACTGCCGGGCGGATTCTTCGTCATACTCGTACACGGTCTTCCCCAGCTTCCCGGCCTCCGCGATGCGGGTTCTGCGATGGACGGGCGCGGCGAGCAGATCGTCGCTTGCGCAAAATTCCTTCAAAATCTCCATGTTCTCGCGGGCGTCGCTGAGCCGCCGGTCGTACATCATCGGCACGAACAGCTTGATCAGGCCCGCGTCCCGCTTCAGATCGAACAGGTACTCGTACATGTTGCCGATCGCCCGGACGGACGCGGCCTGCATCTGCACGGGCACAATCAGTCCGTCCGCGTAATGCAGGATCGCGTCGTTCACCTTGGTCCGCTGGGGCCCGCAATCGATGATCACGATCTCGTAGCCGAGCGCCTCCAGCGGCATCAGCTTCTCGTGCAGGATGTCGAGCGGCTGCCGGTACAGTTCCATGTTGATGAGATCCAGCCGGGCGGAGGGAAGCAGGTCCAGATTGTCCCGGGCCCGGATGATGCATTCTTCCAGCCCGACTTTGCGGCTGCCGCAAATGATGTCGTACAGCGTCTTCCGGATATCCTCGTCTCCGACGCCCAGAAACAGGCTCGCGTCGTTCTGGCCGTCCGCGTCGAGCAGCAATACCTTGTACCCTGCCCGCGCGAGACCATGGGCGAGATGCACGGCCAGGGTGCTCTTGCCGACGCCGCCCTTGTTGTTGAACACGGCGAATTTCGTCAGTTTGTTCTCCATAGGCAGCCTCCCCGCACATCAACCGTTTTTGGCAAGACGTATGAGGTCCAGGGGGTTCACGATCAATACAACCTGTCCGTCTCCCAGCAAGGTGGAGCCCGAAATGCCCGGTATGCCCGCAAGCCGGCCGTGCAGCGCCTTGATGACGAACTCCTGCTCGCTCAGGAGCTTGTCCACGATGATGCCGAACTTCTCGCCGCCGCCCGAGATGATGACCGCGTGGAATTCGTCTTTCCCGTCCAGATCCCGGTCGCCCAGCAGGAACAGCTTCGCGAGCCATTCGACGCCGATCACCGAGCCCTTGTGGTGGGCAAAAAATTTGCCGTCGAACCGATGGATGTCCCGCCTGCCGATCTTGACCGTCTCCGAGATGTACTCGATCGGAATGATGTACGACTCCCGCGCGACATTGACGATAAGCCCGCGGGATATCGCGAGGGTGAGCGGCAGGCGGATGACCACCTTCGTTCCCCTGTCCACTTCGCTGTCGATGAAGACGGCGCCGCCCAGCTTCTCGATGTTGCTCTTCACGATGTCCATGCCCACGCCGCGGCCGGACACTTCCGTGATGCGCCCGGCCGTGCTGAACCCCGGCAGGAAAATCAGATTGACGAGTTGGCTTCCGCTCATCCGGTCCGCCTGGTCCGGCTGGATGAGCCCGCGCTCGAGCGCTTTCCGCTTCAGGGCCTCCGGATCGATGCCCTTGCCGTCGTCCTCGATCTCGATATAGACGTGCTTGTCCTTGTTGTACGCCCGGAGCTCGATCCGGCCGATCTCGCGCTTGCCCTTGCGCAGCCGCTCCTCCGCGTCCTCGATGCCGTGGTCCGCCGCGTTCCGGATCAGGTGGACGAGCGGATCGCTGATCTGTTCGACGATCGTCTTGTCGATCTCCGTCGTCTCCCCCGCCATCGCAAGTTCCATTTTCTTCCCCGTCAGTTGCGCGACATCCCGGACGATGCGCGGCATCTTCTGGAACACCGTCCTGATCTCCACCATCCGGATCGACATGATCGCGTTCTGCAGCTCGTCCGTGATGCGGTTGACGGAGAAGCCGATTTCCTTCACTTCCTTGGACAACTCCGGCAGGTCGTACTCCACGTTGAGCCGCGCGGACAGATGCATGAACGCGTTCTTGGCGATGAGCAGCTCGGAGATCATGTTCATCATCTTGTCGAGCTTGTCCTGGCTGACCCGGATGCTTTGGGGGTGGTGGGAAAGCTGCGCGGCGTTCCGCGCCGGATCGGCCGCGGTCCCCGGTCGCCCGTCCGCACCGCCCGGGAGCCGCGCCAAGATGTCCGTTTGCCCGCGCCCGTTCCCGCTTTCTCCGCTTTCCGCCCGATCCGGCCCGCCTGCGGCGTCAGCCCCGCCGGCTCCGCCGTCCGCAAACCCGCCGGCTCCGCCGCCCGCATCCGCCTCGCCCGCGTCGCCCGTCACGTTCGCTTTGCCGCCCGCCGCAACCGTGTCACCGTTCGCCGCATCTGCGTCGTCCGCCGCAACCGCGTCACCGTTCGCCGCATCTGCGTCGTCCGCCGCGTTCGCGTCGCCGTTCGCCGCACCCGCGTCGCCCGTCACGTCCGCTTTGCCGCCCGCCATCTCCGCTGCGCCGCCTGCCGCATTCGCTCCACCGCCGGCCGCCGGCGCGCCCGGATGCGCCCGATCGAAATACGCCCGCAATCCGCAAGCGACTTCGCTCCACTTCGCTTCCGCGTCGGTCCCGGGCGCGAACGGGCCGTCCGCCGCGAGCGGTCCGCGTCCGTCGAGCGCGTCGCCGAAGGCCCGAAGTCCGTCGCCCAGCGCTTCGACGGCCAAGAGCAGCAGATCGATCAGCTCCGCGTCCGCCCGGATGCCCAGATCCCCCAACGTCCGAAGCGCCGACTCCAGCTCGTGGACGATCTTCGTGACGCCCGTCGCTCCGATGTAGGCGGATCCCCTTTTCACCCGGCGAATCGTCTCCAGAATCTCTTCCATTAATTCGCCGTCGCGGGAATTGACCTCAAGCCGCAGAATCCGGCTCTCGAGGACGCCGGCGCATTCCGTCCATTCCTTCAGCAGCATCTCCCGCAAAACCCGTTCGGAAACCATCGGATCGTTCATTGGCACTCCCCCGTCCGCCTGCCGCGTCTAGTGCGATTTGGGCCGCGAATACACGATCGTGTCGCCGATTCTCTCGGACGTGTAGGCGGAGGATATTCTCCCCACCGACTCGGAATGGCCCAGGAACAGATAGCCGCCGGGATTCAGGCTGTGATAGAAGTCGTCCAGCACCTTCTTCCTGGACAGATCGTCGAAGTAGATCAGGACGTTGCGGCAGAAGATGAAGTCGCAGCCCGTGATCTTGCCCAGCGCCTTCGAATCCATCAGATTGATCTTCCTGAACTGGATCCGGTTCCGGATCTCCTTGCGGATCAGAAATTTTCCGTCGCTGTCGGTGAAATATTTCTCGAAATATTCGACGGGCACGTCCCGGACCGCCCGGCGGTCGTAGAGGCCGATCCGGGCGCTCTGGAGCACGTCCGTGTTGATGTCCGAGGCGATGATGCTCAGATCCCAGCGCTCGGGATCGTCGAGCATCTCCTGCAGGATGATCGCGAGGGTGTAGGGCTCCTCCCCCGTCGAGCAGGCGGCGCTCCAGATTTTGAGGCGGTTGTCGTTGCGCTTTCTTTTCTCCCGGACGACCTGCTGCAGCACATCTTCCGCGAACGTTCGGAGCTGCGGGAAATCGCGGAAGAAGTACGTCTCGTTCACGGTGAGATCGTTGATCAAGCGTTCGAATTCCGACGCGCTGTCGGAAAATTTGAGCAGCATGTAGTAGGCGTTGAAGCTGTCCAGCCCGAGGCGCTCCACCTGTCTGGCCAGCCGCTTTTCCACGTAGTATTTCTTGGCCGGCTCATAGTGGAGGCCGGTTCGCTGATAGATCAGCCTGGCAAATTTGCCGTACAGCTCGTCGGATAATGTCATGCGATCCTCCCGATCCCGTCACGTATTCCGTTCGGTTCCCTCCCGGTCTCCCGTCGCCGCTTCGTGCCGCCGGAGCACCGTATCCCGAATGATGTCCTTCCATCGTTCCAGCCGGATGGCCGACCGCGCCACCGCTTCCGTCACGTCCCGTTCGCTCCCGAACGGCTTGAGCACGCAGTCGCCGGCCCCGAGCTCCAGGCAGCCGAGCACCCGGTCGAGCGAAGCGTCCGCCGTCATCATGACGACCTGGGCCATCGGATCGTACTGCCTCACCCGCGCCAGGAACTTGAGCCCGTCCATCTCCGGCAGGTCCATATCCGCGAGCACGATGTGGTACTTCTTGTCCCGGAACGCGGCCATCGCCCGTTCGGGGTCCGCGAACGCGTCGACGCCCCGGAAGCCGGCCGATTCCAGCGTCTTCTTCAGTGACGCCGACGCCTCGGCAGCGTCCAGGATCATGATATTGTAGTGGTCCATATCGCCGTTCCTCCCGCTCCTCCCGCTCTCCCGTTGATCGCCGAGCGCCGCTTCCGGCTCGGTGCCGTACACGTCGAAGGATTCGACCGGCCGGATCGCCTCGAGCACATTCACGATCCGCTTGTTCATCGGTCTGCCCGCGACGATGCCGACCGCGATGCCCGCGCCGCCGAGGTTGCGCTTGACCGCGATCAGTTCCGCCAGGTCGTCTTCGTCCATCGCGGACAGTCCGCTCACGTCGACGAGCAGCGCGCGGATCTTCGACCGGTCCATCCGCTCCGCCGTCTCGCCGAGCCGCTTCCGGAACAACCGGTCCCTCGCCTTCACGATCTGGAAAATCATCCGCCCCCGCACGTGACCGTATACCGTCTCCAGCAGGCGGGTGTACTCCCGGCGGAGATGTTCGGCCGGCTCCTTCCGGAGCTTCGCGCTTCCGTCGAGCAGCAGCAGGCAACGCTCGTAGAAACGCCCGATCGCGGGCGGCACGGCGCCGGGCGGAAGCCCCGCGGCCTCGTCCGCGACTCGCGCCGACTGCTCCCGGAGCGCCTCCGCGAGCTTCGCCGCGCTCGTCTTCTCCCCGCCGAACAGCAGCGGCCGCAGCTTGCGAAGCCCGTCGAGCACCGTCTCGAAGAACGCCTGGCATCTCCGGTCCCGCGGAACGGACCGCTCGCGCAGCGCCTCGTCCGACAGGTCGACGATCTCGACCCGTTCCGCGTACAGGACGTCGAAATAGGGGTACAATTCGGACGCATCCAGTTCGGTGTTCAGAATCATCGCGCAAGATGAGGCCGGTTGCGCATCCGACGCGCCGAAGATGTCCTCGTCCGACACGGTCGAGTACTCCAGCGCCCCGATCTCCCGGATTTTGTGGAAAATCATGTACAGGACGGCCTGCAGCATGGGCGCGTCGTCGCTGAACCGGACGGAGATGTAATAGCGGCGGTCCGCCGCGCCCCGCGCCGCCTTCAGCGCGCTCACGATGCCGTCGCCCGCCGGCGCGGCTTCCCGGCTTCCTTCGCCTTCGCCCGGTTCCGGCTGACGTCCCAGCAGCCGTGCGATCTCGCCGCCGAGCCGGTCGGCCTCCGCGATGGCGTCCCGGTCGAAATCTTCGTCGAACCGGAACTTCTTGGACTCCGTCATCGCCTTGACGTGGTCGAGGGCGTCGAAGCACAGCCGCAGCACCTCGCCGTCCAGCCGGATCCGCTCTTTCCGGATGCTGTCCAGCAGATCTTCCAGCCTGTGCGTCAGGGCGCCGATCGGCTCGTAGCCGATCATCTGCGAGGAGCCCTTGATCGAATGGGCGATGCGGAACAGCTCGTGGATGTCGCCGGCTTCGCGGCCGCTCTCCAGCCGGATCAGGCAATCCTCGGCCCGCTGAAGGAGTTCGTCCATTTCCTCGAAATAGGTCGCATACATTGAATCCATCACGTTTCACCTCGCCCGGCCGGTGGGTCACGTCTTCCCGCGCGCGTTCCGGATGCGCTCGACCGCCTTCACGATTTCGTCCGCCACCCGATGGGCCGGCGCGACGATCTCCGCTCCCCCGCGCAGGATCGCTTCCCGGGGCATGCCGAACACGATCGCCGTCGATTCGTCCTCCGCGATGGTGATGCCGCCCGCCTGGCGGATCTTCACCATGGCGTCGGCGCCGTCATCCCCCATGCCGGTCATGATGACGCCCACCGTCCGGCTCCCGCCGACCCGCTCCAGCACCGATTCCATCGTCACGTTGACGCTCGGCATGAACGTCGTCACCGGGCTGCCCGAGAGGCGCAGCAGCCTGCCGTCCCGATGGACGAGCAGCTGATAGCCTCCCGGCGCCAGATAGCCCCGGCCGTTCGCCAGCACATCGCCGGCTTCCGCCTCCTTGAACGAGATGGCGCAGGCTTCCGCCAGCCTCTTCGCGAAGGACGAGGTGAAAGAGGCGGGCATGTGCTGCACGACCAGCACCGCGGCCTTCAGATCAGGCGGAAGCTTCGGCAGGAGTTGCATCAGGGTGCCGGGCCCGCCCGTCGAGATGCCGATGACGACCACGGCGGTCAGATCGTCGGACCGCGCCGCCGGCGGCCTGCGCGTCTGGACGGGTACCGGCGGCTTCCATTTCGCCGCGGCGGCGCTGCGCGCCTGAACCCGGCTGATCCAGCTCCGGCGCTTGCTGCTCCTGTACGCCAGCTTCACCTTCTCGATGATTTCCCTGCCGACGATGTGGAGATTGGACGAGACGGTTCCGGACGGCTTGGCGACATAATCGAACGCCCCCAGGGCCAGCGCCTCGAAGGTCGTGAACGCGCCTTCCGTCGTGAGCGAGCTGATCATGACGATCGGCATTTCCGGGCGGTCGTGCAGGATATGCTGCATCGACGTCAGGCCGTCCATGACCGGCATGTTGATGTCCATCGTGACGACATCGGGTTTCAGTTCGCGCGCTTTCTCCACCGCATCCTGACCGTCCCTGGCCGTTCCGATCACTTCCAGCTCGTCGTCCGTCTGCAGGATCTCCCTCAGCGTTCTTCTCATTAGCGCGGAGTCGTCGACGATCAGAACCTTGATGCGATGCTTCAATGCGTCTCACCCTTGAGCCTCGAAAATTGATTTTCCCCAGATCAGCGTGCGCGCCCGGTCTGGGGAAAACCAAGTCATGCCGTCAGTTGTTGAAATCCGATCACTTTCTCCAGATTCAAAATCAGGATCATCCGTTTGCCTTCGTTCAATTTGCCGACGCCTTCCACATAGTCGCTGTCGATGCCGCTCGTCAGCAGTTCCGGGGGCGGTTCGATGAGCGACCGCTCGAAGCGGAGCACCTCCGAGACCGAGTCGACGACGACGCCGGTCTTCGTGCCGCCGCAGTCCACGATGATGATGCGGGTGGCGTCCGTCGCCTCGATCTCCGCGAGGTTGAACAGCTTGCGCAGGTCCAGCACCGGAATGACGTTGCCGCGCAGATTCACGATTCCGTTGATGTAGTGCGGCGCGCGGGGGATTTTCGTCACTTCGGTGAGCCGGTTGATCTCCTGCACGTCGCGGATCTTGATGCCGAATTCTTCGGCGTCGATCCGGAACGTCACCAGATGCTCCTCATCCAGCGCCTGCTTCCCGGCGCTCCGGGCCTCCTCGGGCCGCGGACCGTCGTCCCGCGCGCCGCCGATCGCCTCGTACTGGTCGGCGGAGAGCATGTTCGCCGGCTCGAACAGGATGATCAGCCGCTTGCCGCCGTTCAGCCTGGCGACGCCCGTCAATTGCTCGCCCGCCTGCAGCGAAAATTTGGGAAGGGGCTGGATGACGTCGGCGCGAATCCGGAGCACCTCCAGCACCTTGTCCACCATGATGCCGGCCGAAAACCCGCCCATGTCGACGACCACGATCCGGGTCTGGTCCGTGATCTCCTGGTACGCCATGCCGAAATAGGCGCGAAGGTTGATGATGGGCAGCAGGTCGTTGCGGATCGACACGACGCCCTCCACATACGCCTCGCAGTTCGGCACCTTCATGATCTCGGGCACGCGGATGATCTCCTTGACCCGCCCGATTCCGATCGCGTATTCTTCGTGGCCCAGCAGGAACGACACCAGCTGATCGTCGTCTCCGGCGTCGGTCGGCTCCGTTGTCCGGACCGCGGCGGAGCCGGAGCTTTCCTGTTCGTAAAGCAGCTGCGCCGACCGGTCGGCGTCCACGACCTTGAGAATGTCGAGCAGCATGATGAGCCGGGCCCCGCCCTCCAGCTTGACGACGCCCTGCAGGTAATCGGCGCTCACGTTCCTGACGATTTGCGGCGGTTCTTCGATATCCGGCGCGCCGACGCTCAGCACTTCGGACACCCGGTCCACGATCACGCCGATGGCCGTGCCGTCCGCGTCAATGACGAGCACCCGGTTGTTGACGTCCTGCTCCTTCCGGGCCAGGTTCAGTCTGGCCCGTCCGTCGATGATGGGCAGCACCTGCCCCCGCAGGTTGCAGACGCCCTCGATATAATCCGGGGCGTTCGGGACGCGCTTGATGTCCGGCACCCGGACGATCTCCCGCACGTTGCGAATGTCGACTCCGAACTCATCCTCTTCCAGATGGAACGTGACAAGCTGACGTTCGGCATGGTTCATTTGCTGATCTATCGCCGTCATCGCATCGTCCCGTCCCGTCACATATTTTGCAGCTCGTCGGCGAGACCGGAAATTTCCTCAATCGCCTCCACCAGCTCCTGCATGCCCTTCGACTGTTCGGCCGCGGCGTTCGTCGCTTCTTCGGCGGCGCGGCTCGTCTCCTGGGCGGCGGCGGCGATCTGCTCCACGCCTTTTCTCGCCTGCTCCAGCGCGACCATCGATTCGTCCGCGTTCTTCTGCACTTCCTGCGCTTCCGCGATGATCCGGACCATGCTCTCCTCGATGACCATCAGGTTCTCCGTGATCTTCTTCGCCTTCTCCGCTTCGGCGAGCGACGTCTTGCTGGACGAGTCGATGTCGGCGGCCACCCGCTGGATCTGGCTCTGGATGCCCCGGACCAGGTCCTTGATCTTGTCCGTGTTCTCCGCGGATTCGTTCGCGAGCGACCGGATATCGCCGGCGACGACCGAGAATCCCCGGCCGAACTCGCCGGCGCGGGCCGCTTCGATCGAACCGTTCACGGCCAGCATGTTGGTCTGGATCGTCACGTTGACGATCGCGTCGACGATCTTGTCGATCTTGCGGACGGTCTCCTCCAGGCTCTGGATGTTCCGCGCCGACTCCAGGCTCGCGTCCGCGGCGGTCGAGATGCCGGAAATCAGGGCGTCGACCGCGGTCTTGTTGCTTTCGAGCAGCTTCTGCAGTTCGAGGAGCTTCTCCGTGGACACGACCGCCCGCTCATTCATCTGCTTCGCCGCCACGGCCAGCCGCTCCGCGAGCTGGAGCGACTTGTCGGTGAGCTCCGCCTGCGCCTGGGCGCCGGCCGAAATCTGCTGCATCGCCCGCAGAATCTCGGCGGAAGTCGCGTTGCCTTCCTCCACGTTGGCCGACAGTTCTTCCGACGCGGCGGCCAGCGCCTCGGCCGATTTCTGCGTGTCCGTGGACACCTTCAGCTCCTCGGCCATCTGGACCAGGTCGGAAGCGGCCGCGTTCAGTTCGCTGAACGCCTTGTTCTGCGTCTGGAGCAGCTTGGCGATCTCCTCGGTGCTGCTGCTCTGCTCCTCGGCGGCGGCGGCCACCTGTTCGGCGAGCGTCAGGAACTCGGCCGCTCCCTTGTTCGCGTCCACCGCGTTCTGCGTGATCTCGGCGACGCCCTGCTGCACGATGACGACGTCCTGGGCGATCTTCAGGAGGTCGGCCGTCGTCTGCTTCGCCTTCTCCACTTCTTCGTTGGCCGCTTTGCCGGCGTTCTCGATATCCGCCACCACGACCTTGACATTGTTCTGGATCTCGTTGACCAGCTCGCGGATGTTCCGGGCCGATTTCTCCGAGATCTCGGCGAGATTGCGCACTTCGTCGGCGACGACGGCGAATCCCCGGCCGTGCTCGCCGGCCCGCGCGGCCTCGATGGCCGCGTTCAGCGCGAGCAGATTGGTCTGGTCGGCGATCCGGACGACGGCCTGCACGATGTTCCCGATCTCATCCGACTGCCGCTCCAGCTCCCCGACCAGCTTGACCGATTCGAGGTTGACCTCGGCTGCGACCTGGATGCCCTTGATCATCTGCTCGATGTCCCGCGAAGTGGACTCGATCAGACTCTTGGCCAGATCGACGCGCTCGAGCGATTCCTTCGCGTTCCTCTCGGACACGACGGCCGCCTTCTCGATCTGATTGATGGCCGCGCGGGATTCCTCCGCCGCCGACGACGCCTCGTTCGCTCCCTTGGCGATCTGCTCCATCGTGGCGCCGAGTTCTTCCGCCGCGCTGCTGGCTTCTTCGATGCCGGCCGCGAGCTGCTCGGTCGCCGTGGCGATGCGTTCCGCGAGCTGCTGCTGCTTGGCCAGCGTTCTGGCCCTCACCTTGTCCTGGGCCTGCTTCTTCGCCAGCGCCCGCTTCTTCTCCAGATCGGCGGCGTGGACCGAAGACTGGACGCCTTTCCTTTCGTGTTGATGCACCGGCGGTCTTGCGAGCTTCTTTTCCATGAACATTGCGCCTCCTGTTATGTATGGGAATGGTAGTGGGAACGTTGGTTGCGGTTCATGTCCGCTTCACATGATGGAGCATGCAGATCGCCCGGATGCCCGGATGCGCTGATGCGCTCAGGATTCGGGACAATAGACGAGGAAATACATGTTCACGCCGTCGCCCGTCGGCTCGTTGCCCAGATAGCCGTCGCGGTACAGCGTCAGAATCCTCCGGCGGATGTCCTCGATCCCGGTCCGAACCCCGGCGCCGCCCAGCGTCTTGTGCGCTTCCGCCAGCGTGAAAAATTCATGTTCTCCGCTTTTCAGCATGTTGAGCAGCTCGTCGTCCGAAATTTCTGAAATCTGTCTCATGATGGCGTTACCTTTCATTCGGAAATGTTGAGACGCCGCGTGTTCCTGCAATTTCTTTTGCAAACATATTCATGCCGGGACGTTAGAATATGGATGTCCCAAAATCGTGTCGAACAATATTTGTTGTTCGACATCGTACGACTTGACGGAGTTCCATTAATTATGTATTTCGCTCTGGTATTGGGATACGGGATCGTCCCGCTTACGGGTTGGGATTCCTTTATGTGTGCCGATGCCCGGGCTCCGCTGCGGGATCCGGTTGGCGCAGGAGGCGCGATTGACTTTCGGAGGTCGTGCCGGAACGGGCACGAAACTGCAGAAGGCGGAAGAACGTGATTTTCGGCCGCAAGCGACCAACTGAGGCTTGACAGTTCGGCCGGCGGAAATAATATAATAAAGTCGATTAACAAATATTGTGCGACAAGTTGTCGCTGCCGAATCTGCTGCAATCTTTGGCCGTATGGGATTGGATACGGCTCTCCGCGCAGGACTCAAGCCTGTCAGAACTGCGTCGCAACCTGAAGATAGTCCCTCAGACTGTCCTCGACATAGTCGGGGGCGGCTTTTTTTATTTGCCCGACCGTATGCAGATAGCGTTGGGTCGTATTGATGTGCGAGTGCCCCAGGTTCTCCTGGACCTGCTGCAGCGTCGCGCCGTTCAGCAGGGCCAGCGTGGCGTTCGTGTGCCGCAGCCAGTGGGGCGTCACCTTCTTCTCGAGCCGGATCTTCTCGCAGGCGCCCCGGATGATGCGCTCCACCTGCCGGGTCGACAGCGGAAACAACCGCGCGTCCGATCTCATCCAGTCCGCTTCGCCGGCCCAGGCGCCTACCGCCCCGGACCCTCTCCGCTCGTCCATGTACTGCGTGATCAGCTGGCACAGCCGGTCCGGCACCTTCACCTCCCGCGATTTCCCGCCTTTTCCGTTCTCGACGGTCAGCCAGACGGAAGTTCCGAGCGGATCGGCGAAAAAATGATTCCCCCGGATGGCCACGAGTTCCGACACCCGGAGACCGAGCAGAATGAGCGTCAGTCCGATCAGATAATCCCTCAGCCCCTGGCTCCCCAGCTGTTCCAGCAATTTGCCGATTTCCTGCCTGGTCAGGTAATGGTTTTTGCTGCTCACCGGAATTTTCGGCAGTCGGACGCAGGTGGTCGGGTTGTGCGGAAACAGCGCGATGTTGGGATCGCTTCCCCATTTGTACAGGGAGCGCAGGGGCGCGATCAATCCGGCGACGGTGGCCTGCGACAGCGGTTTTCCGGAGACGCTGCAATACCCCTTCATCAACCCGATCTTGTACGCCTCGATTTCCCGCCACGACACCTGCCCGAGCGGCTTGAAGGAGACGAAGTGCCGAAAGCGCTCGATGGCATTCCGGTAGTTCCGGTACGTGTACGACGATCTGCAACAGATGGACAGGAACATGTCGACAATTTGCTCGTCCGAATAGTTTGGCTGCGACTGCGACTCTTCCAGGAACGGAACCGGTGTGATCTGCATGTGACTCCTCCCCTTTATTCAGATTTGCATGTTCCCGGCGCGGGACATGCTGATTCTAGGTTATCTCAACCCGAGGAAAAAGAGAACGCCAGAAAAAGAAAGAGACCCGCTGCGGCCTCTTCTTCGTTCCGCAAATGGAAAGCCCGAAGGCTTGCCTTGCGCAAACCTCCGGGCCTTGGTTGCGGACGCCGTCCCGGCGATCAGTCCAGATTCGTCTTGTCGCCGTAGAATTGCTCCCACTTCGCCTTGCGCTCGTCGATGATCGCCTGGCCTCCGGATCTGAGGTAGTCCTCCATGCCGGAGTCGAAGACCCTGTCGAACTGATCGGGCGACGCGACGATCGCCTGGTTCAGGACCACGTCGCGTTTCTCGCTGAGCGCCGGGCCCATGCCGGATTCCGCCGCGATTTCGCCCACGTTCGCGTTCTTGCCGATGCGGCCGTCATGCGTGGTGATCCTGTGCGCGATCTCGATGAACCGCTTGTCGACGCCGGCGTAGCCATTCGCGATCGACTTGATGGTCAGGTCCGGATCGGACAGCTTGATGCCGTTGACGGTGATCGTGTAGTCGATGTTGTTCGGCGAGTTCATGATCTTCTCGCCCGTCACGACCAGCGACTTGTAGGAACCGTCCGGCATTCTCTCGTGCGTGACGCCTTCTTCGCCGAATTGCAGGAACAGGCGGTTCTCTTCCTTCGAGATCCAGTTCAGGTACAGCAGCGAAGCGATCGGTTCCTTGTTCGTCGCCGGGAAGAAGACCTTCCGGTCAATCGGCGGGGACAGGAACTTCCGGTAGAGGCCGGCATCGTTCGGGAACGGCTCGATCGCGACGTACGCCGCGTCCGGGCCGACCATGCGCTGCAGCGCGGCGTGGATGCCGTCTTCGCCGTTGCGGTACGGATAGTCCCAGTTGTGCATGAACGCGCCGACATAGCCGGCCTTCATCAGGTTGTCTTCCGTCGGGTCGCCCGCGGGATACAGCGAGAAGTCCTTCCAGATCAGACCTTCGTTGTACCACTTGTTCAGGACGCGGATGGCTTCCTTGTAGTTCGGATAGAGGAACTTCCGGTCGTCGAAACCGTAAACGAACATATCCTTGTCCGTAATGTCGTTCGGGACGAACGAAGCGATCAGGTGATCGGCCCGCCAGCCCACGTCGAAGCTGATCGAGAACGGGATCATCTTGTCCGCGTCGGCGCCCAGCAGCAGCCCGGCGTTGTCGCGGAACGCCCGCAGCATGTTCTCGAATTCCTGCAGGTTCGTCGGCGGCTGCAGATTGAGCTTCTTCAGCCAGTCCTCGCGCACGAACGTATTAATCCGGTTCAGAACGGCGAGACGCGCTTCGATCGCCCAGATGGTGCCGGTTTGCGGATCCCTGTTCCAGTAGATGTTGTCATCGGTCAGCAGATCCCAGAGGTCCGGCAGGAAATCCTTCGCTTCTTCCAGATACGGCGCCATGTCGAGCACGCCGCCCATGTTCGCGTACGTCTGGATCGTCGGATAGGAGTAAGTCACGCTGACGTCCGGCGCCTCGCCGGCGGCCAGCAGGTTGTTGATGACCTCCACTTCCGTCCAGCGCGGAACGGGGACGAACTCGACCTCCACGTTGTGGTCGCGGAGCATGCCTTCCTTGATGTACTGCGCGTAGAAGTTGCTTTCCGGCGGGGTGCCGTTGTCATTGCCGCGGTCGTAGACTTCGACCTTGATCTTGCGGGTCTCCTTGAAGCGCAGGTTTTCATCGAGACCCCACTTCTCCAGCCGCGGATCCAGGCCGCCGCCGGAGTCGCCCGAACCCGAACCGCCGCTGCCGGAACCGCTCGAGCTCGACGTGTTGCTGCTGGACGAACTCGACGGCGTGGACGAAGACGACGACGAGTTGTCCGACTTGCCCTTGCTGCATCCCGAGAGAACGAGCACGGACGCAAGGATGAACGTCAGGATGGTCATCACGATACGGCGAGATCTCATCTTCGCTCCCCCTTAATCAGTTTTTGGGTATTTTTATAAAAATTGACAGTGTCAGAGACAAAGTCAATTTTTACCCCGCTAAACCCCTTTCTCAAAGCCGGGATTTTCCAGCCATATAAACCTGTTCCATCAGCCCTTGACGGCTCCGAGCGTCACGCCGGCGATGAAGTAGCGTTGGAGCCACGGATACACAAACAGGATCGGCACCGTCGCGAACATGACCGTTGCCGCTTTGATCGTTTCGGACAAACCGGGCGTGGTGAAGCCTTCCTGCGTGGCCACCTCGATGCTGTTGATGCTGTTCAGGATGTTGTAGAGCAGGAGCTGGATCGGGTAGTACTTCCGGTCGTTCATGAACATCAGCGCGTCGGAGAACCCGTTCCACCGCCCGACCGCGTAGAACAGCGCCAGCGTCGCGAGCACCGGCGTGGAGAGCGGCAGATAGACGTTGACGAGAATCCTCAACGGTCCCGCGCCGTCAATCTCGGCCGATTCCCGCAGACTGTCCGGTATCGTGTAAAGGAAGCTGCGCAGGATGATGACATAGAACACGCTCAGACAGTTCGGGATGATGAGCACCAGCGGATTGTTGAGCAGGTGCAGCTCTTTCAGCAGCAGGTACATCGGGATGGTGCCCGCGTTGAAGTACATCGTGAACAGGATGAGCCCGACGAAGAACTTTTTGCCCTTCAGATCGTAGATCAGCGGATACGCGCACAGGATCGTCATGAACAGCGACCAGACCGTGCAGATCACGGTCAGGATGGCCGTCCAGGTGAGCGACCAGGTGTATTTGGAGTCGCCCAGCACGGTCGTGTAGGCGTCCAGGTTCCACCCCTTGGGCCAGAGCAGCACTTCGTTCCGGATCAGCGCGTCAGCCGAGCTGAGGGAACGCGCCGCGATGTTGAGCACCGGCACCAGACAGACGATGATCATGATGACGCAGAGGAAGACGACAACCCAGTCTCCGATTTTGGCGCTCCTTGTCTTGACCATGTCGCTCGAGTCCTCCTACCAGATCCCGCGCTCGCCGAACCGCTTCGCGAGGGCGTTGGCGGCGAACAGGAAGATGACGCATACCACGGATTGGAACAGCCCGACGGCCGTGGACAGCGAGAAGTTCAACCCGCGAATCCCGTAGTTGTACACGAAGATCGAGATGACGTTGGACACTTCGGTGACCAGCTTGTTGCTGAGCGCGTACGGCCGGTCGAATTCGCTGCTCAGGATATGCCCGAGGCTCAGGATGAGCAGCACGATGATCGTGGGGCGCAGGCCCGGCAGCGTGACGTGCCAGATCTTGCGGAACCGGCCCGCTCCGTCGACCGACGCGGCCTCGTATAGTTCCGGATTGATGCCGGTGATCGCCGCCAGATAGATGATCGTGTTCCAGCCGACGCTCTGCCAGATGCCCAGCGCGACGTAGGTGGCCACCCACCAGGCGGGATCGTTCAGGAACGGTATCGACGAGTAGCCCATCCGGTTGAGCAGGATGTTGACCAGTCCGTTCGTCGGCGCCAGCAGCTGGAGGGCCATGCCGGAGATGATGATCCACGACAGGAAGTGCGGCAGATAGACGACGGTCTGCGTGAACCGCTTGAAGCGCTTGAACACCAGCTCGTTCAGGATCAGCGCCAGGATGATCGGCGCCGGGAACCCGAAGATCAGGTCCAGCAGGTTGAGCATGAGGGTGTTCCGGAGCGCGTACAGGAAGTCGCGGTTGTTGAACGCCTGGATGAAGTACTGCATCCCGTTGTTGTCCGCCCAAGCCATCTCCCACGGGCTCTGGACGATGCTGTACTTCTTGAACGCGATCAGGATATAGTGCATCGGGATATATCGGAACGTGATGAAAAAGGCGATCGGCAAAATCAGCATCACATACAGGACCCAGTAGCGCTTCAGATAGCTTAGGGTTTTATTCAAGTTCATTGTCGACGCAAACATGAATGCGAGCGCCTCCTTCAGCGTGCGGGGCTGGGGTCCGTACCCTGTCCGATCTTGGCTCACGGCTTGCCTGTAAGCGTTGCCATTCTCTAACACAATTTAGCACCGGGGATAAATCCCGACAATAGCAGGAATTTAGTTAACCGTGACTGATTAAAGATAATTTTTGTGATGCGCCAAAAAGAAACGCCCTCGAAAACGAGGGCGCATGCATGTTTTTCGATTTCGGCCAATCAGGCTCTGAGGCAGTGCGACGGCGTGTAGCCCTTGATCATCTTGAACTGCTTGCGGAAATGCGACAGGTCCTTGTATCCGCAGCGCTCCGCGGCCTCGGTGACGTTGCACTCGCCGTTCTGCAGCATGTCCTGCGCATGGTTGATCCGCGTCTGCGCCAGATACTGGTGGACGAGCATCCCGGTCTCCTTCTTGAACAGGGCGCCGAAATAGACGGGGTTGAGCCCGACCATCTCGGCCAGCTCCTTCACCGAGATCTCGTTCGCGTAGTTCTCGGAGATGTAGCTGATCGCCTTTTTCACCCGGTAGTCCGTGCTGGCGGAGTCTTTTTTCAGAAGGATCAGCTCGATCAGCCGGTGAATGATGACGAGAAGCAGCCCCCTCGTCTTGATGAGGTACCCGGGCTCCTTCCGCACCCAGGCGTTCGACAGTTCGCGGAAGAGTCCGATGAGGTCGCTCTTGATTCCGATGTGCGACAAGAGGGGCAGCGGAAGATCGGCATCCTCCCCGTTCATGTCATAGAGCTTGAAGTTGGCCGAGTACAGGTGCATGAGCTCGTCAATGGTGCTGTGGGCCTTGCGGAGGCTGCCCGTGGGTACGCACAGCAGATCGCCCCGCTTCACCTCGTACGGCACCCCGTTGATCACGTACACCCCTCTCCCCTCGACGACATAGGTGATATCGTAGAAGGAAATGACGTTCTCCGCGATCTCCCACGACGGCGTGCATTTGCGGTAGATCAGATAGCCGATGTCGGGAACCAGCCGGTCGTTGATCTCCAGCGCCATTCGCCTATCCTCCCTGCGTGATGCTTTAATTTGCACCTATAATAATCATTCCGGCGTATCGCCGCAGTGTCAATGGAATCGCGCAAAATTCCAAAAAATGAATCCATGACGCCAAACAGACACGCCGCGACGGAATTTAATTCGCCATTGCGACCCCGCAAATCATGGCAAGGCCCGATCGCCGCCGAATCGCCGCTAGATCGCCGCTTGATGCCGTCCGATCGCTGTCCGATCGCCCGCCGCCCGTCGGCACGCCGCCGGATCGCCGCCGGATTTCCGCTAGATCGCCGCCGAATCGCCGTCCGATCGCCTGCCGTCCGTCGGCACGCCGCCAATAGCCAATAGAAGAAAATATTTCCTCTATTTTCGGAAAATCCGACCGCCCGGCTGAAATAGACGCAAAAACTTCTTCTATTCCCCCGAAAACCGGCGAAATTTGCAAAAATCAAAAGAATAAGCGAAGATTCTTCTTCTATCCCGGCGTCCGGGCCGAAATTCGACAAAATTGAAGAAGAAACTTCGCTTATTTATGGAAATCATCACGCGCGCCTTCGATTATCGGACGGCATCCCCGGTTGCACCCCCGGTCCCTGCGCCGCCGATGTCAATGCCGAGCTGCCGGACGGCTCCGAACTCCCCGTCGGTCATCGACGCGTACACCTTCCACGGCCAGTTCTTCAGCTTGATGTGCAACGAATGACGGTATGCCGACGTGTTGTCGAACCTCGACGACTGGATCGAGAAATGCTCCACCCGGTCCCACGGGTACAACACGCCGCCGATCAGCACGCCGTCTTTGCCCACGTACAGGAACAGGAGGTTGCTGATGAACAGCACTCCGCTGCACACCGCCAGCAGGATCCAGTCTTCCGCGGCGACCGCGTATATCATCCCGAGAAAAACGAGCGAAATCAGCAGCAAATTCCATCGGCATAAATGCCCGCTGCCCAGCAACTTGACCATCGACCGGTCCCTTCTCTTGTGGCGGAAAGCGCGGATCTCGTTGCCCAGGGTCCAGACCATCAACACCGATCCGATGATCCATGCCGGCGTGGAAATCTCCATATTGCCCCCTCCCCGGAACAGATACAGATCCAATTTTACCAGAAACTTAAAATCAGAACCATTCTGTTCCGTCGGCGTCCGCAACGGCACCCCTTCGGCCGTCCTCAGGTCCGGGAAGGCCGGATCGCGAGCGCCCGGTACCATTCGGCCGATCTGGCCAACCCTTCCTCAAGGGTTGTCTTCGGCCTCCATCCGTACAATCTGAGCTTGTCGCCGTTATAGGTCGTCCGGATGGTCAGCATGTCGACGGTTTTCGGATGGATGGCCGGAGGCAGTCCCACGGCTTTGGCGGCCGCCGTATGGACGCAAGCGTACGCCCTGGCCGCCCATGCGGGAACGCTGCGGGGCGTCGGCGCGCCCAGCGCGCGGCCGTAGCCGACGACGAAATCTTTCAGCGTGGTCTGCTCCCCGATCACATTGAACACTTCGCCGTACGCCCCGGGCTCCCGCAGAACCAGCGACACCGCATGGACGAGATCATCCACATACACGCAGGCGAAAGCGGCGTTCCCTCCGCTCAGCAGGGGGAACTTTCGCGCCAGCAGCATGTCGCCCAGGTCCCTGGTCCACAATTTGCTCCCCGGTCCGTAGACCGACGGGATTCTCAGGACGGTGACCGGAAACATCGGCCCGGAAAACGCGCGGCACAACTTCTCCGCCTCGATCTTGGTGTCGCAGTAGACATCGTTCGAGGGAACCAGAGGCGAGTTCTCGTTCACTTCACCGACGGTTTTCAGCCCGTACACCGCGCAGGTGCTCAGGAACACGACATGCCTCACCCCGCGGCTCCGGGCCGCCTGCAGCAAGCGGCGGGTGCCTTCCACGTTGACGCGCCATGCCGCCTCCCGATTGAAATTGTCGGGATGGACCGCGCAGTGGACGACCTCCCCCGCTCCGTCCAACGCCCGGACCACCGAAGCTTCATCCGCGAAGTCGCCTTCGACAATCGTGATGCCGGATGACGCCGACAGATCGGCGGGCAGCTTCGCCTTGCTCCGGACGAAGAGGACGAGCTCCTTGCCGAGCGCGAGAAAATGCCTGGCGAGCGCCGAACCGATGAATCCGGCGGCTCCCGTGATCACCAGCTTCCCCATCCGTCACCCCTCCGCCAGCCGCCGGATCATGCGATCGGCGGCCTGTTGAAACTCCGGCGCGGCGAAAACATCCGGCTCCAGCTCATGCTGGATCAGCAAACCGTCGAACAACGCGATCAGCAGCGCCGCCTTGATCCGGGCGGCGCTCTCCGATTCCGCGCGAATCATCTCCGACAGGACGTCTCTCCACGCCCGATAATGCTCTCTCAGAAAATCCGCGATCGGGTGACCGCGCACGGCCATCAGCCACAATTCGAAGAACAGCCTGGGGTCGCCGGACTCCGCCCGCAGGTCTTCGAAGAAACGGCCGCTGTCCGGTCCCCGATTCCGCAGATGGTCCAGCTGGCGACTTGCCACATGCCGGACAAGATCCATGACCATGTGGTCTTTGGACGTCCAGTGATTGTAGAAGGCGCCCTGGGAGTATCCCGCTTCCTTCACGATCTCGCCGATCGTGGCCCCGGCGTAACCCTTGTCGGACAGAACCTTTTGCGCCGCGTCCAGCAACCGCCGGTAACTTTCCGCTTTGCGCTCGCGCTGCGTGCGACGGGAAGCCGGCATGGAAATCCCTCCATTCAAACATACATAGTGACTGTTCACTATGTATTATACAACAAGCCACCTCCCCCGCCACCGGACCCGTCGCCTCACCGCCGAAGAAGAGGTTTCCGCGACCGGACCATACAGGCGTTCCCCGCGAAAAAAAAAGACCGGAGCCGCGTCTTTCGCGTTCCGATCCGCGATGTCGTCTTTCGTCCCCGACACTATTTTCCGTCCGACGCCATTTTCCGTCCGAGATGCCGTCTTCCCTCACCGACGCTATCTCCCGTCCGCGGCGGCCATTTCCGTCCACTTCGCGTACTGCCGCCTCAGTTCGTCGATTTTTCGGCTCACGAATGTATTCCGGTTGCGTTCGTCGAACGCCTTCGCCAATCGCCCGATCTCGGCGCTCACCCACCCGGGATCCGGCAGGGACGCGTCCTTCCGCTTCCGCCCGGGCACGATCCCCGCTTGCTCCAGCAGAAATTGCGCGCCGACGAGATAATGCAATTTGCCCCAGTCGTTCGCGGTCGTCTCCGCATGTTTCCAGGTATTCCGGCAAATCTGCAGCGCCCGCCGCCGATTCGTGACCGCATAGAAAGCCATCAGGTTGCCGAACTGATAAAGCTTGCCCGACTCCCCTTTGAACGCGCGCCAGGCCTTGTCGGCGAAAACGCGGGCTTCCTCCGGCCGTCCCAACGCCAGATAAGGCGAAACGACCCGTTCATGGGTCACCGCGGGCACGTCGCGGCAGGTGAGCTTGCCTTCCATGATCGGCTTCAGAAGCTGCAATCCGCGCTTGTAGTGCCCTTTGTCGAAATAATATCCGCCCATCGCATGCTGTTCGCACGCCTGGCAGTTGGAAAGGCCGTCCCGCTTCTCCTTCCGCCACAGCCGGTAATATTCGTCCGCCTCATCCATCCGTCCGGTGTGGAGCATCAGATGCATGCGCGCCTCGTAGTATGGCCGCAGGGAGTAGTTGAATTTCGCGCTCTGTTCCCTGAACATTTCCAACAGGCGTTCCAGCTGCTCGAGCGAATAGACGGTGCTCTTCCACAGATTCTCGACGACCCATTTGAAATGCCACAACAGCATGAAGCTGGAATATCGGTCGGGATGCTCCGTGAACTTGGTCCAGCACCAGGCGAAGGAGACGATCATTTTGTCGTATTCGCCGAATTCCACAGCCTTCTCGGTGTACCTCATCCGGGCGCGATGGGCGTCCGACTCCGTCAGGTAACGGTCCGCGATGACGATGGCTTCCTCAATCAGCGCCATGACCTGCCGCGGATCGTCGACCCTCCAGGTCCGGAACAACAGGGCGTCGTATCGGCGCTTCATCCCCGAAGCTCACCCGCCCGGTCCAGCCCCAGGTTCATGAAGTAGAACAGCGATTCGTTCATCAACCGGAGCTCCTGGTTGCTCATCGCATGGTTGCCCATCAGCAGCGACTGGGTGTAGAACAGCTCGATCGCCCGGCGCTGGAGCGTCGCGTCCCCGGACTCGACGACCTTGCGGATGATCGGGTTGTTGTAATTGAAGCACAGCCTGGAGAGCGGCTCTTCCGCAAATTCCGCCGCCTTGAGCGAGCCGAGCAGGTCCGCGAACAGCCCGTCCGCGATCTCCATGCTCTCGTTTACGATCTTCAGGTAATTAATATCCTTGTTCGTCGTATAGAGCACGGGAACGTCCGCCGGCTCGAAAAAGCAGATCACGCCCTCGCACCGGTGCCGCGCGAGAAATTCGCGCGCCATCTCGAGGAAGGGCCGCGTCTCCTGCTCCTCCCGCGCCGTCAGCGGGGTGAAGCGGTTCGAGAACTTCATCACGTCCACAACTTCGATCTCGGCGTCTTCCCACACGATGTTCGCCCGGGTCAACAGGCCGAAGTCGTACTGGTAACCGCCGTTCACCACGAGCATGTCCTGCGCCCGGGCGACGCGCGCGATCTGCCGGAACTCGTCCACGGTCGCCGTCACATACAACCTGTCCCCGCGGCTCATGATGGACGCCATGTCCATCTCCCCGTACGAAGTCTCGAACCGGAACCAGGGACTGAACAGCCGATAGAGTTCCCAATCGTCATTGGCGACCAGCTTGATCGACTGATAGTGAACGTTCATGATTCGTTCCAGCAGCTCGCGGTTCTCGGCCGCGATGCGCTTGAAATATTCCTTGATGCGCTCGCCGAGCTCCTCCCGCACATGGTCGAACAGATCGTTCTTCTGGAACGATTCACGCGAGGCCGTCGGCTTCAGGTTGGTCGCGTTCACGTACGCGTCGACGAAGAACGCCCAGTCCGGCAGCAGATCGCTGTTTTCGTCGGAGAGCAGCATGTTTTTCAGATAGACGTGATGCCGCTTCTTCTCCTGGACATTGACGGAATAGGGCAGGATGGCGGCGAATCCTTCCAGTCCGCCGAGCTCCGACGCTAGCGGGATGATGTCCAGCGGAAGACTGCCGGTGCTCTCCTCCACGAACTTCGCGGCTTCTTCCCCCCGGAGCTTCCAGGGCAGACGCTCGTCGTGGATCGTCTCTTCAACGCCTTCATCCAGCAGCGTCAGCCGCACATTCAGATACTTGCCGTACTTCTCGAGCAGCTCCTTGAGCTGCCAATAGCCGAACAGCTCCTCGTATTCGGGCTTCGCCTTCAGATAGACCGTGGTGCCGATCGGCACTTCCCGGTCCAGCATCCGGATCTCGTAAGTACCGTCCGGCCTGCCCTTCCATTCCAGCGATTCGCCCTCCAGCGCCGAGCGCGTGAGCAGCACGATCTCGTCGCTGACAATGAAGCAGGACAGCAGGCCGACGCCGAACTGACCGATAAAATCATCCGCGCCGTCCGGATCCTTTTTCGTCGTGCTCCCGATGCTCGCCAGGAACCGGATCATTTCGTCCCGGGTGAGCCCGATGCCGTTGTCCTGGATGGAAATCGTGTGATTCGAGTACGTCTCCACATGGATGTGCGGCGCGAAGGCGTGCCCCAGCTTCTTGCGCGCCGTAATCGCGTCCACGCCGTTCTGCAGCAGCTCGCGGATGAAGACGCCCGGGTTCGAATAGAGATGGTTCGACAGCAGATCAATGAGTCCCGTCAGGTTCACCTGGAAATGATGCCGGCTTTCGTCCATCAGCGCTCCCTCGTCCGTCTTTTGAAGTGAATAATGAATTGATATCGGCAAGCACCGGGAAAAATGTGACATCCGGAGACGGTCTCGTCCCGCGGTACCGCATAAAAACGGGCCGGGCTCGACTCCAGGCCGCGATCATGCGGGGATCAAGCGATTCGCGCCAACTACGCGTCACGAAGCTTCCCCGACAAATTCCAGCGTGTCGACCCGGCAGGAGGCGAGCGCCTTGTCCTTGTCCTTGTCCCGCGCGATGAATTGAATCTCGAGAATGCGCTCCGGCCCGACCTCGTTCCGCAAAATGTCTTCCAGATTCGGGTTGTCCTCCGCCACGAAGATGTGCCCGCTCTGGTACGTTTCGCCGGACGGCAGACGGATGAGCTCGCTTCCGAAATCGCGGTGCGACGCGTATTCTTTCCGCCTTCCGATTGGCGCATCCGGCGGGCAGCAGCATCAGGGCCGGGACGAGCAACAGAACCATCCGTCTCGCGACTCGGTATGCATGTTCCAATCCCATCATTCTATTTCGTACAGCAGCACTCTCACATCAAGCTGGTCGAACTCGCCGTCTCCGGTCAAATCCGCCCGCGGCCCGATCACATAAGTGGCCACGCGCCCGATCGTAATCGGCTCTGCCGCGTCCATGCCCAACACTTTCCGCACCTGGTCCGAAAGCAGATGCAACCGGATCTTCTGGACCTTCGGCCCCAGGGTCAACGTCACCGAAGATCCCCCGGTCACCGGATCCGATAGAGCCAGGAGCCGACCGTTGCCGTCCCTGACCTCGACCTTGACTTCATCGAGCGGATTGAACAATTCCAGGGCGCCCTTGACGGTGGAGAACCACTTCGGCAAGAACCGGTACTCGTAATCGAACCCGTCTTCGCCGGGGTCCAGACGGCCGAACGAGATATCGGACCACAGATTCTGGGGCAGTCGGATGATGGTCAGCAGGCACATCTGTGCGTACGGATCGCTGAACCGAATCGGCAAGCTGCGCTTCGGGCCGGCGACATCGACGATGATCTCCACATACGTGTCCGGCCCCGTGCCGTCGACATACACGCCGACATTGGACTCGGCCGTCACGATCACCTGATCCGCGCTCCACTCGACAAAATGCTCGTAGAGCAGCAGATCTTCCACGGACTGCCGCACTTCCTCCGGTTCGTCGGCGCCGGGGACGCCCACGCGCAATTTCAGCCACAGGTCATCCAGATGCGCATAGAACGGCATCGCGCGACGGATGCCTTCGCTCCCTTCCAGAAGCGGCACAACCGCCGCGTATTCCGCCTCCTCCGGGACGTGTTCGATGAGATGCCGGAAAAACGGAGAGAGTCCCGCCGCATGATACACCCGGACTCCCCCGCCGATCACGCTGGCGAAACTGTCCTCCCCGGCGAAATACAGATCGTAGGCGATCAGTTCGTAGTCGCCATAGATTTCCGGGATCGTCCATTCGATCCGGCCGGCCCGCGCCGACTCGTCCATGTTGAAGTCGGTGAAGCGCGCATCCGACGGCACAAGCCATTCGGCGATCTCCTGAACGCCTTCCGCCTCGTAATCGGCGGGACCGCCCGATTGCAAGAAATCGTCGACCAGCGGCGCCGTGACCACCGAGTTGAACCGGTTCCCCTCGGTATCGATCAGTCCGATCGCGACGGTCTGGAACGGTTGCAGCGAAACTTCCGTCCCGGGCAATTCCGCGGAATAACGGATGGAACCATCGGCGGGAACGTACCGGACGATCGTCCGCCCCGACGCAAGCATGGTGATCTCGTACAGCGCGATCCCGGTCTCGTCTCCTATGCCGTAGAACCGGACCTCCGGCTTCACCCGGCCGTAGGCGGGATCACGGTCAAGGACGGCGACATCCCCCGGCAGGCCGATATCGTCCAGACGAACGAGCAGATTGGTCAGGTGGAATTGGTTGTCGACCATGGCATAGAGCCCGATGGACAAGGGACTTCCGAGATTTTCGGCGAAATTGCAATAGAAGTTCGCGGGAGTCACGCCCGCTTGTTCAAGTTCGCAATACACTCCCCCACCCGTTCCGTACAGGGCCACCGCAAAATCGAAACTGTCGTGGACAAACCCGAAATCCAGCGACCCGGCCAGAAAACCTTGCTCCGGAAAATACGCCGACATCGAGAATCCCCGGAATTCCACCATGTACGGCGACCGGGACGCCTGGACGACCAGCGCCTCGCCGGAATCGACGCACACCGGCTCCCCGATGGAGAATGAATACTCCTGCGAATGCAGATAGAAGCAGCGCGCCGGATCGAAGGACACGGTATACCGGACATGGTATTTGTCCGGCGCCTCTTCGATCCTGGACGGCACGATCAGGCCGTCATCATCGGCGTATCGGAATTCCAGATCCGCCGGTGTCCATCCGTACGTTCCGAACAGGTACAGATCGACTTCCGCGAGACCATCCGCCCGGGCAACCCCTGCCCCGCCGAACCCGCCAAGCGGCGCAACCGGCAGCAGCGCGGCGACAAGCAGAACGGCCAGTATACGAAACCAGGCATTGCTCCGCATTCCGATCCCTCTTTCCCCATGCGCTTGATCATTGTTTCTTCCATAATTCATCGTATCCGGAGACCCGATCGATCAGCGTCCGAAGTCCCATGGGACCCGGGTCGAAAGCAGCAAAAACCGACCGCCCCGCGGGAGGGCAGGCGGTTTTCACGTCCGTTCATCGGATTTCGCGCAGCAGCAGCCGCACATCTTGCTGATCGAATTTGCCATCGCCGGTTACATCGATCCCATATCCGACCACGAAGAGGGCGATATGCCCGAGCGTGATCGATTCCGACTCCCCGATGCCGAGTTCGTTTCTCAGATAGTCCGACAACCATCGCAGCCGGATGATCTGGAACTCCGCGCCGCGGCTCAGATTCACCGTGGCGCCGGGCGGCACTTCCTCCCCGTCCGGCACGAGCTGCAGGTCGCTGCTCCTGATGTCGATCGCAATGTCCGAATCGATCACGAACAGCGCCTTCAGCTCGCCGGCCGTCAACCCCTTCGTCACATACCGGTACTCGAACCCGTCCCCGACGGCCACGAGCTGACCGAACCGGACATCGTTCGCCAGCACGGCCGCCGTCGCGAGCCGGATGCGCACCTTGTATTCCGTGGTCAACGTCGTGTCGGGATCATCCAGGGTGATCGTGATGACGAAATCATCCTCGGTGACCGGGATATCCTCCGCCGCCATACCGTAATGCTCGTTGCCGTTCAGCGTGATCCGCACGCCCGAATCGGCGGTCGCGATCACCGGAACCGACACGGTTTCCCTGGGGACGATCATGGCATGATTGGTGTCGTCGACCTTAAGATTGACCCCGAAGACGATGAGGCTCGTGAGCTTCGGAGCGTCGGGGTCAGGTTCCCGCTTGATCGTCAGATTGTACTCCTCCGTCCATTCGGTGTTCGGCGTGTGGACGCGGATCTTCACGACGATCGGGGCATCGCTCAACGGGATGGTGATTTCCCCGTCCGACGGCACATCATGATCATCGAAATACACGACGCCCCCCTCGGCATAGACCTTGATCTTCACCTCATCTTCATTCCAGGGAACGGTGACCTCATAGCTCGTCGCATCATCCGGATTCGGAAGGACCTCGTCCCCGTTCACGAACAATTGATCCAGCCTCGCCGCGACGCGGTCTTCCAGCGTCAAATGGAAGGTTGGCGCATATTTGTAATATCCGAAGCTGTACAGGATCGGCACAACCGCAAGTTTTTCCGCGTTCGCCGGAATATTCAGCAACTTGTGCGTGAACTTGCCCGAAATCACGATCGGGTTATAGACTCTTTCCGCACCGCCGAGAATGCCGTTGTTGCCGTCCGCATAGTACAGGTCATAGGCGGCCAGTTTTTCATAGGTTCCATATTCCGGCACCTGCCATTCGATCGTGCCGGCACGCCCGCCCGCAGACTTGTCGTCGTCTTTGAAGACAGGATTCCCGTGCGTAAAGTCACCGCTCAAAGGATTCAGTTCCGCGTAATCCAATATCCCGGTCTCATCCGTCATGCTGTCAACAACCGAAAGTGCCACGGGCATGGCGAACAACCTCCCATCGTTGTCCACCATATGCAGAGCAATGAAATGATCCGGATAGTTGAAATCGTAGAATCGGAATAATTGTTGTGTCTCCCATGGCCCGACCGTATGGGTGCCGATTTCGTCCCCGGTGACATACCGGATGTCCGACGTGAACCCGGGAACAAATTGATACAGCGCGATTCCGGCTTCACCGCTCACATTGAATTCGATCTCCTGCTCGACAAACCCGAACCGTCCATCGAGGTCCTTCACCGTTATGTCGAGTTCGACATCATCCAGTCGAAAGATCAGGTTGGTCGGATGTTTCCCGTCGCTGTCTTCCGCGAAGATTTCCACATGCGACGGATCGTACGGGAGTTGACAGGTCACATCCAACATTTCGTTTTCGTAGAATTGATAGCTGCAGCCGTTGCCTTCTTCGTCTTCTTTGCCGTAAATGTTGGCCCCCACGCCAAACCCTCCGGACTTGATCAACCATATATAACCCCGGAGTATTCCATCGTCTTCTTCCCAAAAGTAATACTGGTCCAATTGCAGCAGATACGGTGTCTCAGACGCATGAACCACAAATGCGTTTCCGTCATCCGGACACAACGCACTCCATGTGCTGACAATCGAAAAATGGTACGTATCGGACTTCAGGGTAAAGCATCGGTCAGGAAAAGCTTCGAAGACGTACGCGAACCCGTTCGCTTCTTCGGATATCCGCCGGACGCTGCCGGGAACGGGCGCCGCCCGATCTTCTCTTTCGTCGACAAGCTCCAGGTCCCCGATCTCTTCATCCGCTCCGAACACGTAGACCGTGACCGGCTGCCTTTCCGGAACCTCGAATTCATACTCCAGCACATCCGCCGGTTCATCCGGATCTTGCAAATCGATCACCCGCACCACGAGCCGATATTGTCCGGGGGCCATATGACCAATCGATTTCAATTGCCATTGGTTCTCATATTCATCCTCAAAACGGGTCAAACTATAATCTTGTCCGGTCTCCAGCAGTTCCTCGACTCCGCCGCTCTTTCTGTACAGCAACACTTCGGGATCATAATCGTTCTCGTAAAAAACTTCCCATTGGATTTCCACATAGTCCCCGGAGGAATCATCGTAATAAACGGCGATATGTCCTTTCTCGGTGACGGCTATATAATCCGGGGCCGCCCCGGCAATTCCCGCTCCTCCGAAACCTCCGGGCGGCGCAAACGGGAACAGCGTCACCATGACCAGCACGACCAACGACCGCATCCAGAACGATGTTCTCATACCGTTCACTCTTCCTTCTCGCCTGAAAATTCTCTCATCATCCATGCTTCGATTCTTGCGGTCCGGTTGATCGGCGATCAACAAATCACATGATCCTAGCCGGATGACAATATTCGACTTCGATCTTCAGACGTCCAATTCCTGCCAAAGCGAGAAAATTCCGCGGTCAATCGATCCAGCCCAGCGCGCCGAAGGCCCTGAGCAGCACCGCCGCCGCCTGCGCCCGCGTCGTCTCGCCCTTCGGGCTGAACAGATCGTTGCCCGTGCCGTTCATGATCCCCTGCGCGGACACCCTCCCTACCAAGCCGCCTATAATGTCTCGTGTGCTTCCTCCATTCACGTCACCCGTAGCGTAAACGTTTGCGATGGTGCTGCCAAAGCTTTGGCCCACCAGAGCGCCAACGAGGGCATCGCCAATAAAGTTCACGGTCACGCTCACGTCTTCAAGACCGAGGTTTTGGATCTCCGCTCCACTTATGATTCCGAACAGGCCTGAATTGATCTCGTTCGACCGATTGATGGTCAGATGGAGGATCTTCTTGCCGTTGCCGTCAAACTTGCCGGTGAAATGCGCAATTGGCTCCCAGTTCATGTAAAGGGGTTCCGGCCAGATCGATATCGGCGATCAGCTTGAAGTTCTTGTTCAAGTAGTGCCGCACGTTGTTGAGCTGGTCAGCGTTGGCGATCAGGTATGGACATGCCGGCGACCCGTCTCCGCCCGCGAAATGGTCCGAAGCGCCCGGACACGCCTCCTCGCCCCACGTCCCGGCGGGCGCCCAGGGCTGGACGAGAAGCGCCGCCAGCAGCACCCATGCCAGGAAAATACCCCGCCGTCTCAAAACGTATTGCATACCGCGTCTTGACCTCCCGAACCTGAAGCAACAGCTTCATCCTTGTCCTCCTTTTATACCTCAACGCGGCCATAAAAAATCACCCGATCGGATGAGGTCGGGTGACAAACGGCGACTTTCTTCTACAACAGACGCAATTCCTTCGCCTTCTGCACGGCCTGCACGCGGCGGCTGACCCCGAGTTTGCCGTAGATGTTGCGGATGTGGGTCTTGACGGTGTTGACGGACATCTCCAGCCGGTCGCCGATCTCCTTGTTGGACAGCCCGCCGCCCATCAGCCCGAGCACCTCCAGCTCACGATCCGTGAGGGGCTCGACGGAGCCGGACGGCTCCGATCCGGCGCCGTCGCCGGACCGGGCGGAGTCCTCGTCAAGCAGCGCCTGTACCTTCTTCACGAAGGCGATCTGGGCGGACAGGAGATGGAACACCTTCAGGCGACGGGAATCAAACAGTCCGGACAGCTGATTGTTCTCCAGATAGAGCGCGCCGAAGGGCACTCCCTGCAGCAACAGCGGGATGCAGGCGACCGACTTCGGCCCCGATTCGGCGAGGCGGGGATCGCCGGCGAAGATGCCCGCGGATTCGCCCCGGTTGATGATCACCGTCTCGGATGTCCGGGCCGTGTAACGGATGACCGAACGCGCCAGATCCGGCGTCCGGTTCAGCGGAACCGTGTCAATCACGACCGTGCCGGTCGACGCGTCCATGAGCGCCTCGACGAACAGATCGCCGTTCTTCTCGATGACGAGGCAGCCCCGGTCCGCGCCGAAACTCCGGAGTACGATGGCGAGCAGCTTCTCGAGGAGCCGGGTGCTGTCGCTCTCCGTGGCGAGCACCTCGAGCGCCTGGTCGACGAAATATTCGTCCCAGTCCGCTTCGCCTTCCGGCTCGTCGCCGGCGGGCGGCAGCATGGGCTTCCACGCGGCATCCGTCCCGTGCCGCTCCTCCGGCCGCAGCTCCGGTTCACCCGTCAGCTCCGGATGCCGCTCTTCCAGCCGCCGCGCCAGCGCATGGGCGCCCCACCCGCGCCAGAGCCGGAGGGCTTCCCGCAGGTACAGGTCCGCGATGCGCGTTCTCCCGCGAGCCAGATGGTATCTGGCGGCCAGAGCGTTGGCCAGCGCCTCATATTGAAGGAAGCCGTGCCGCCGCGCGGACGCGATGGCCCGGTCGTACAGATCCATGGCTTCCCCGTCCCCGAGGCGCAGCCGCGCCATCTCCGCCTCGACGAGCAGCGCCTTGTGCCCGAAGTTCTCCCCGCAGGAAGACGCCCATCTCCGGAGCAGCCGCCTGTTCCGCTTCAGCCGCAGCCGCCAGCGGATCCGCTCCCGGGGAGACAGTTCCACGTACGCGGCGCATATGGACAGGGCTTCCAGCAGCGTGAAATCGGCGGTGATCAACAGACCGTTCATGTTCCCGGACATGGACCGGAGCCGGTTCGCCAGCTCCAGCGCCTTCCGCGGCTGGTCAGCCAGGTAGTGCAGCGTCATCCGGCAGAACCACGAAGTCGTCAGAATGGTCTTGTCCTTTTGGGCGGCGTAGAGCGGCTCGTCCCGCTCGAGCATCCGCGCGGCGTTCTCGAGCGCGTCCGGTTGCCGGCCCGTCAGGGCGTCCGCCAGACAGCCGTAAATGCTCGTGTTGGCGGCCAGATTGTCGTGCCGGATGCGTTCCGCCAGCCGGCGTCCGCGGCGGATCTCGCCTTCCAGTTCGGCGAGCGGGAACCCCGCCAGATACCGGTGCTCGAGCAGCATGCAGCGCGCATAGCCGATAATGACCACGTCGCCCGCTTCCATGCCGTGCCGCACCGCCTCCTCGAGATACGCCATTCCGTGGGAGACATGGCGCGTCCAATGGGAGAGCAGGGTGCCGGTCACGAAATAAATGATGGATCTGATCGCGCTGCTGCCGTATTTTTCCGCCAGCCGGACGCAGACTTCGCCGTACTGCGCTCCTTTCCCGTGGTTCCCCAGGATGTTGCCCTCGGTGATGCCGTAGCCGATGAACCCCGCGGGCGACATTTCGCTGATGCCGTGGCGAAGGGCGTAGTTGCCGTTCCGGAGGATGATCAGCCCGAACAGGTCGGGGTAGCTGACCATGCACACATACGAGAGGCGGGTGGACAGCTCCATGATTTTCCGGCGCTTCGCATCCCGCATCTCCGGCAGTTCGGCCAGATCGGCGATCCTGCGGCCGCGCATGAGCCACTTGTAGCGCAAGAGCTCCTTCACATAGTCCCGCTTGCCGGGATGGAGGGGCAGGCCGAAGCCCAGTTCCCTCAGCGCCGTCCTGCCGGCCTGAACCGCTTCCCGGTACATGCCGACGCCGGCGTACAGGATCACCTTCGCCCCGTACACGTCGGCGCGCTCGAGCTCCGTTCGCGCATGCCGCAAGAGCAGGTCGAAATGTTCCTCGGCCTTGTCCGTCTCTCCGCAAAGAAACTCCGCCTGGGCCAGCTCCAGTCCAAGGCGAAAGCCGAGGCGGTGATGCGTCGTCCACCTGTCGTCGGGCAGGAGATCCATCCCCGACCGGAAATATCCCAGCGCGGACGCGTAGGCGGCGGAAGTCTTCGCCTTGCGGCCGGCCAGCAGGTTGAGCCGCGCCAGCCGGACGCGCATCCTGCCGTCCCGGACGAGCGCCGCGCCGCGGTTGAAGTGGTCCATCATGGACATGATCCGTTCGGAGAGCGGCCGGCCGGAACGTCTGTCCAGCAGCCAGGAGCCGACGCGCAGATGCCGTTCCATCCGCTCCCGCTCGCCGATGAGGGAATAGACCGCGTGCTGGATGTGATCGTGCAGGAAAGCCAGTTCGACGTCCGTCCGGTCGGCTTCCCCGTCGGGCCGAACGGCCGCGCCGTCCTCCGCGACGGCCACCAGCCCTTCCGCGATGAGCGGCTCAATCGCCGCCGCCGTCTCTTCTGCGGACTTCCCCGTCAGGGCGGCCACCGTTCGCGGCCGGAACCGGTTCCCGAGACAGGAAGCCAGCATGATTAGCTCGCGGCTTTCTTCCGGGAGCCTCCCGAGCTTGAGCCGGATGAGGGCCGCGACATCCCCCGTTCCGTGCAGTTCGCCGAACGCCCGCTCATCCCACTTCCACCGGCCGTCCCGGTGGTCGAACCGGAGGCTGCCCGCGTCATGGAGCAGAGTCAGCAGCTGCCGCAGGAAGAACGGATTGCCGTTCGACCGGTAGTGCAGGCTGTCCGACAGGGGCGTCGCCAGATCCGGCCGCACGTTCAGCGTCTCCGCGACGAGCCGCGCCGCCTCGTTCCGGTCCAGGGCCCGAAGCGGAATGTGCGTCGCGCGCGGATCCGCCGCCAGTTCCCGCAGCGGATGTTCGTCGTGAAGCTCCCCGTCCCGGAACGCGCCCACGATCAGCAGGCGGGAGTGCCGGATGTTACGCATCAGATGCCGCAGCAGACGAATCGACGCGTCGTCGGCCCACTGCAGGTCGTCCAGGAACAGCACGAGGGGATGATCCGTCCGGCCGAGCTGCCGGACGAACGCCGTGAACACCCGCAGGAGACGGTGCTCCGCCTCCTGCGGGGCAAGCGTCTCCACGGGCGGTTGCGGGCCGACCAGCCATTCCAGCTCCGGAACGATCCCGAGCATGACGGCCCCGTTCCGGCCGAGCGCCTCCGCCAATCCGCGCTTCCACCGGTAGAGCCTCTCCCGTTCCTCCGTCAGCAATTGCCGGACCAGCCGGCCGAAGGCCTGCGCGAACGGGGCGTACGGGACGTTGGTCCGCAGCTGGTCCGCTTTGCCCGCGGCGAAGAGACTCCGGGTTCCCGCCAGGCCCTTCAGACTCTCATGGATGAGGGATGTCTTGCCGATGCCGGCCTCGCCGCTGACGAAGACGGCCTCCGTTCCGCCCGCCGCCACGCGTTCGAAAGCCTCCGCAAGCAGCCGGATCTCCCGTTCCCTGCCGTATACGGCGTCCGGGATCACGAACCGCGCCCCTGCGTCGTATTTCCCGAGCCGGAAAGCCGCGATCATTCCCGTCTCCCGCCGTCTGTTCCGGCATTCCTCCAGATCCTTCAGCAGGCCGTAAGCGCTCAGATACCGCTCTTCCGGGTCCTTGCCGAGCAGTTTCATGATGATGTCCGACAGGACAGGGGGAAAATCGGGCGCGACCTCGACAGGCGGCCGGACCGGCCGGGTCAGATGGACATAAGCCCAGTCCGCCGCGTTCTCCCCCCGGAAGGGCAAGGTTCCCGTGGCCATCTCATAGAAGACCACGCCGAGGGAATAGAGATCGCTCCGCACGTCGAGGGCCGCGCCCAGGCGGCCGGTCTGCTCGGGCGACATGTACGCGGGCGATCCGCTCGGGCCCGGATGCGGGGCGTACGAACGGCCGGCTTCCGCCGCCAGGCGCGCGGCGTTGCCGAAATCGGCGAGCCAGACCCGCAGGCCGTCGGGGGAGATGAGGATGTTGCCCGGATGGATATCCAGATGGATGACGCCCAGCCGGTGGATCTCCGCCAGAACGGCCGCGAGACCGATCGCGACCGGCAGGAACCGGTCCGCGCCGAACGGGCCGCCGCCGCGCAATCGCTCCCGCAGGGACACCGCCCCGTCGTCCCGCATGACGACGGCCGCCAGCGAGCCTTCCCGCTCCAGCCTGAGATGCGGAACGACGCCCGCGACCGACGACAGGCGGCGCGCGATCTCGTATCCGTGGATCAGCCTCGCCAGCCCGGTGGCGCCTGCCGCTTCCGCCGCGAGCGCCTTGATGACGACCGGCTCGCGGTCCCGCAGGGAATAGCCCCGGTATATCCTGACGCGGGCGTTCTCGTGGATCAGCCCGCGGATCTCGTAGCCCGGAAGATGAACTTCGTTGGCATGCATGCGTTTCACGCTCGTTTCGTCCCGATGTCCGTCAACTTTCTCCTAACAATACATTCGCAGATTTGCACCTGATTGTTTAGAATGGCCTTTTGCTTCCTCCGGGTTTTGCGGGAATGTTCCATGAAAAAAAACACTCCCGCAACACCGATTCGCGGGAGTGTCGGTCTCAGGCATGAAGCGGACGGCGGGTCAGTCGATTTCACCGAGCAGCAGGCGCGCGTACTGCCGGTCGAGCGCGCCGTCGCCGTTCACATCTTCCTGCCGGCCGATTACATATCGGACGATGGCCTTGAGCGTGATCGGGTCCGATTCGCCCAGTCCCGTCCCCAAGCAAAAGCGGGCGCCCAGAGCTGAACAAGAAGCGCAGCCAGCAGCACCCGTGCCAGAACAAAGCCGCGCCGACTCCACCCGTTCTTCATTCCGAATCAAAACCTCTCCCAAAACGATGACATCCTTGTCTCGTCTTCATCCCTGTCGCTTCAAGAAGTTCATGATCGGAACGGGTGAAGTCGGGCCGCGAATCTCAACGTTATTTGAATTTTTCACCAGTTATTTTGCAACCAATTGACGGCAATTTTCTGCATTTTTCTACAACAACATGAACATCATGATTGTTTCATCGCAAGCCCCCGGTCGATCGCCATCAGGGAATCTCTGGCACGGCCCTTGATGAAGACGTCGAATTGCTCCTCCATTCCCGTCTCCTCCATGTTGATCAGGACGCGCCGGGCCTTCGTCAGGAACGGCAGTTGATTGACCGGCGCCACCTGCAGGCTCGTGCCGATCACGAGCACGACGTCCGCCTCCCGGATGGCGTCGAGCGACGCCCCCCAGGCGTCCGAAGGAAGCATCTCGCCGAACAGCACCACATCGGGACGCAGTCTGCCGCCGCACGCGCATTTCGTTTTCCCGAGAAAATCTTCTTCCCCGTGCGGCGCGCCGCAGCCGTGGCAGCGGAACTCGCGGATCGTGCCGTGCAGTTCGCGCACGTTCCGGCTGCCGGCGAGCTGGTGGAGGCGGTCCACATTCTGGGTGCAGACGCACGCCAGCATGCCCCGCTTCTCCCATTCCGCCAGGATGAAATGCCCCTCGTGGGGAACGGCCGTCCGAAGCTGCCTGACGCGCTCGGAGTAGAATGCATGGAACAAGTCGTAGCGATGCTCGAGCGCCTCGACCGTCGCGACCGTCCGGGGATCGATGCCGCGCCACCATCCGTCCCGCGAGCGGAAATCCTTCAGACCGGAGTCGACGGACATCCCGGCGCCCGTGATGACCGCCATCCGGCGGGCATCCCGGATCAGCGCAGCCGCCTGATGAATCAAAACCGAAACGTTTTCCACAATACATTCCCCTTCGGCTCAAAATTTGACGAAATTGCCCGAATTGACGGAATCTCCGGTTGTAGAGGCACTAGCGTTGCACTAAAGCTACCATTGGATTCCTTATAAAGGAGGTTTCATCTATACCAACAAATAGAGCAAAATATTTACATTTGCATTTCCTGGTCCAGCGCCAAAAGGTGAATGACGCCATA
>Ga0310825_100417_pt1 | contig 42342 bp, 39 predicted proteins | sample WT_ome_9_FD_202243 | JGI IMG/M metagenome (GOLD analysis project Ga0310825, IMG submission 202243) | Sorghum-adapted microbial communities enriched on wild type (WT) sorghum from Joint BioEnergy Institute, Emeryville, California, United... ... | reverse complement strand
ATGGGACCGGGAGGCTTCCAATCATGACCGCTTACCATTCCGCACAGAACGGCCCGGAGGCGGCCGTTGCCGCGCTGCTCCGCTGCCCGGTCTGCGGACAGACCGTCCGGCTGGACCGCCGGAGCATTGTCTGCCCGGCCCGGCACACGTTCGACCTGTCGAAGCACGGGCATATCAACCTGCTGACGCGTCCGGCGCGCGTGAAATACGACAAGCGGCTGTTCCAGTCGCGCAGAACGATTCTGCAGAGCGGACTGTACGATCCGCTGCACGAACTTGCGGCGTCGCGCATCCTGCAATATTGCGGCGGCAGATCGCCGCTCCGCCTGCTCGACGCGGGCTCCGGCGAAGGCACGCACCTGGCCCGCATCTGCGGCAAACTCGCACAGGAAACCGGGCATGCTATATGGGGCGCAGGGCTGGACCTCGCGAAGGAAGGCGTGGAGATGGCCGCCAGGTCGTATCCGGGGCTGCTCTGGTGCGTGGGCGATCTGGCCCGCAGTCCGCTGAACGGCGGCAGCTTCGATGCCGTGCTCAACATGTTGTCGCCGGCAAGCTACGCGGAGTTCAGCCGGCTGCTGGCGCCCGGCGGCATCGTCGTGAAAGTGCTCCCCGAACCGGATTACCTCATTGAACTGCGGAGGCTGCTGCATGCGGCCCAGGATCGCCCGGTCACGGCCGGCAGCCGGGCGAACGCGCATTTCCGGGAGCGGTTCACGCTGCTCCGGGAGGATCGGCTCCGCTACCGCGTCCGGCTGGATCGTCCGCTGCTGCCGCACCTCGCCGTGATGTCGCCGCTGAGCTGGCAGGCCGGCGAGGAAGCCGTGCGGCGCATCGAGGCGCTGGATACGCTTGAGGTGACGATCGACCTGTCCGTCCTCATCGGCCGCGGAGAAGGCTGACCGCTTCGACGGGCCGGATCCCGGCGCACAAACGCCGCCTTCGCGCTGTGATGCCCGTCACAACGTCCGCTTCCAGATTATTGCTACAATTGTCCCAGGAACGATCCCAGAAACGAGGAGGCACACCAACATGAAACTGTCCGGCAAAGTCGCCATCGTCACCGGCGCCGCATCCGGCATGGGCAAAGCCATCGCGGAGCTGTTCGCACAGGAAGGCGCCAAGGTCGTCGCATCCGACTTGAATGTTGAAGGCGTTCAGGCCGTTGTTCAAGGCATTGAAGCGAAGGGCGGCGCGGCAATCGCCGTAGCGGCCAACGTCGCGAAGGAAGAAGATGTGCAGAACCTCGTCGACACGGCCGTCTCGACGTACGGCACCGTTGACATCCTGATCAACAATGCGGGCATCATGGACAACTTCGTGCCGGCGGCGGAAATTACCGACGAGCTGTGGGAACGCGTCTTCGCGGTGAACACGACCGGCACGATGCGGGCAACCCGCAAGGTGCTGCCGATCTTCATCGAGAAGAAGAGCGGCGCCATCGTCAACATCGCCTCGATCGGCGGTCTGCAAGGTTCCCGCGCGGGCGCAACCTACACCGCCTCGAAGCATGCCGTTATCGGCTTCACGAAGAACGTCGGCTTCCAGTACGCCGAATTCGGCATCCGCTGCAACGCGATCGCTCCGGGCGGCGTGAACACGAGCATCGCCTCCACGTTCACGAATGTCAGCCAGTTCGGCATGGGCAAAGCGACGGCAGGCGCAGCCTTCAACCCGCGCTCGGGCGAGCCGGAAGAAATCGCGAAGGTCGCGCTGTTCCTCGCATCGGACGACGCGAGCTTCGTGAACGGCGCCGTCGTCACGGCCGACGCGGGCTGGACCGCCTACTGATTCCACCCCCTTTCCCCATACAGAGAAAAGCGACATGGAACCGTTCAGGTTCCATGTCGCTTTTTCTCACCGGTTCTTCGCCATCCACCCCGCGGCAAAATCCACGGCCTCCTTCAGGTCGAAAAGCCGGCATTCCGCCTGTCCGACCTTCCCCTTCCGGACCGGCACGCGCGCTTCCATCTCCCGGCCGATCCGCCCGAAATCGTCCGCATTGTATGCGAAGTCCTCGAACCACCGCCATACCCGCATGCCGTCTTCCCTGATTGCCGCCCCGTGCCTCTTGACCGGCGTGGATGGAACCCGGGTCTCGGCCAGGTGAAAACAGGTGCACGCGTGGTAGCCGACGCCGAGCAGCAGCACCTTTGCCCGCATGCGGTACATGGCGCCGAGCGGCGAATTATCGCCGAATTGCGGGGTAAGCGGATGTTCGGACAGGATCGCCCCGGCATGGCGGCCATTCGCGCAGAACGACACCTGGGGATGGCCCGACCGCCTTGTCCCCGGATGCGTGCGGAACAGTTCGGCGATTCGCCCCATCCCCCGCGTGGGCGTCACGTCCGGATCGAACGCGGGCCACTCCCGGTAAATGACCTCGATCCAATCCGCGGGCACCGGCGGATTCCGCCACTCGGCCGGATCGCTCCAATCGCCGGTCTGTGCCGGCATGACCAGCGTGCCTTCCCCGCCGACCGCGCCGAGCAACGCCTCGACGACCGCCTGCGGTCCGCCACACACCCAACCGATGGCGGACAGCGACGAATGGACGAGCAGCGTGTCTCCCGCCTCCACCCCGAGCAGCCGCAGATCGCGCAGCATCCCGCCGACCGTCACCGGCCGGGCCGTTCGGTCGATGACATCCTTCTCGCTCATGACGATCCCCCTTGATTCACAAGTATCCGCAACCATTCTCCAAGGCGGCGGCCTTTCCCTTCCCTCCCCGGAAGAAAAAAATGGCTATAGCTGAAAAATCACGCCACCCGCCGCACATTTTCCCATCTTCTTCCTCCATGAAAATGCCATTGACAACCCTGCCCGCGCTCGCTATCATCATAATGTCGAAACTGATAATCATTATCATTTCTTGGGAACATCATACACTATGGGGGTGGAGATTGATGCGCAAGTTGCTGTTCCCCGTTCTGCTGATTCTCGCGCTGGTCGTCACCGCATGCGGCGGCGGGAACGGAAAGTCATCCGCAAGCGAAACGATCACCTACGAATCGGAGACCGGACCGGTCGAAGTTCCGGCGAATCCCCAGCGGGTCATCAACCTGTCCGGCTTCACCGGCAACCTGCTGCATCTCGGCGTGCCCGTCATCGGCGCCGAAGTCTGGTCGAGGACCGCGCCGCAATTTGCCGAACAGCTCAAGGATGTCGAAGAAGTATCGGAAGAGAGCCTGGAGAAAATCATCGAACTTGAACCCGACCTGATCGTTGCCCTGTCGACCGTCAAGAACCTCGACAAGATCCGTGAGATCGCTCCCACGGTCACGTACACCTGGGGCGCGCTCGATATTTTCAACATGCACATTGAGGTCGGCAAGGCGGTCAACAAGGAGAAGGAAGCCCGCGAATGGGTGGACGGCTTCAAGAAGCGGCTCGATGAAGCCGGGGCGAAGATCAAGGAGAAGATCGGCGAGGACGCCACCGTCACCGTCATCGAAGTGTATGACAAGGCGATCTACGTGTTCGGCGACAACTGGGCGCGCGGCACGGAAATTCTCTATCAGGAACTGGAGCTCGGCATGCCGGAGAAGGTCAAGGAGAACGCCCTGGAAGCCGGCTACTACGCGCTGTCGCCGGAAGTGCTGCCGGATTTTGTCGGCGACTACCTGATCATCAGCAAATACTCGAACGCCGACATGTCGTTCCAGGATACCGAGACGTACAAGAACATTCCCGCCGTGAAGAACGGCCGGGTGCTCGAAATGACCGGCGAAGGCGCTTCGTTCTCCGACCCCTACACGCTGGAGATGCAACTGGATCTGTTCGAAGATTTCTTCCTGAACAGCCCTTGAGCGAGAGGATGACGCTTCGTGATGAAGCCGCTGGGCCGCCCCCGCAGGGCGGCATTCGTATGGACGATGACCGCGGGACTCGCGGTCATGGCCGGGATGTTCGTCGTGTCGCTCGTGTACGGCGCGGCGGACATCCCTTTTCGTGATGTTTGGCAGGCGCTGTTTTCCCGCGAAGTGAACGATCAGATTCTGATCATCCGGGAGATTCGGCTGCCGCGGGAGATCGCCGCGATGGTCGTCGGAGCGGCGCTGGCCGCCGCCGGCGCGATCATGCAGGGGATGACGCGAAATCCGCTCGCCGACCCCGGACTGCTCGGCATTACGGCGGGTGCGAATCTGGCGCTCGCCGTCGGCTTCGCGTTCTTTCCCGCGCTCGGCTATTTCGGCATGACGGTCGCCGGCTCGATCGGCGCGGCGCTCGGCATGCTGCTCGTTCTCGGCATCGGCACCTCGCGCAGGGACGGCTGGTCCCCGCTTCGGCTCGTGCTGGCCGGCTCGGCGGTCTCGTTCTTCCTGTACGCCCTCGCCGAGGCGATCGGCATCGCCTTCAAAGTATCAAAAGACGTCTCGATGTGGACGGCGGGCGGCATCATGGGCACGACCTGGCGGCAGCTCGCCGTCATCGTCCCGATCGTCGCCGCGGGTCTGATCGCCGCCATGCTGTACGCCCGGCAACTGACGGTGCTGTCGTTGAGCGAAGAGGTGGCCGCCGGTCTCGGGCAACGCACCGCCATCGTCAAGGCGGCGCTGTCCGTCGTCGTCATCCTGCTCGCCGGCGTATCCGTCGCCCTCGTCGGCAACATGGCGTTCATCGGCCTGATGGTGCCGCACATCGCGCGCGCGCTCGTCGGCACGGACTACCGGCGCGTCCTGCCGATGGCGGCGGTTGCGGGCGCCTCGCTGCTGCTGCTCGCCGACACGCTCGCCCGGACGATCGGCAAACCCTACGAAGTGCCGACGGCGGCGATCATCTCCGTGCTCGGCATTCCGTTCTTCCTGTTCATCGCGCGCAGAGGGGGGCAGCGGTCATGATCGCGAAGGATCTCGTCCGCAAGCAGCGCCGCTGGCTGATCGGCCTGCTCGGCCTGATCGCGGTCACCGCGGTGGTCAGCATGGGCCTCGGCTACGCGTCGCTCTCGTTCGACCGGCTGATCCCGACCCTGCTCGGCCAGGGCACGTTCAAGGAAGAATTCGTGCTGCTTAAGATCCGGCTGCCGCGCATCGCGATCACGCTGCTCGCGGGCATGGCGCTCGCGCTGTCCGGCGCGATTCTGCAAGGGATCACCCGCAACGAGCTGGCCGATCCCGGCATCATCGGCATCAACTCCGGCGCGGGCGTCGCCGTGACACTGTATTACATCTTCTTCCCGATCGACGCGGGAGTCTTCATCTACCTGGTGCCGGTCGTCGCCTTCATCGGCGCGCTGGCCGCCGCGATCCTGATCTGGCTGGCGGCGTACCGCCGCGGCTCCGGCCTGCATCCGCTCCGGCTCGTGCTGATCGGCGCCGGCTCCTCGATCGCGCTCTCCGGTCTGATGATCGTGCTGATCTCGTCGGTTGACCGGTTCAAGGTCGATTTCATCGCGAAATGGCTGGCCGGCAGCATCTGGGGCGCGGACTGGCCGTTCGTGCTGGCGCTGCTGCCATGGCTCGTCGCGCTCGTGCCATTCGTGCTGCTCCGGGCGCATCGCCTGAACCTGCTGGAGCTCGGCGAGCCGGAGGCGATCGGCCTCGGCGTGCCGCTCACGCGCGAGCGCGTCTGGCTGCTGCTCGCGGCCGTCGCGCTGGCCGCCGCCGCCGTCTCCGTGACGGGCGGCATCGCCTTCGTCGGTCTGATGGCGCCGCACATCGCGAAGCGGCTCGTCGGACCGCGCCATCAGCTGTCCATTCCGATCGCGATTCTCATCGGCGGCTGGCTGCTCCTCGTCGCCGACACGATCGGCCGCAATGCCGCCGATCCCGACGGCATCGCGGCGGGGACGATGGCCGCGCTGATCGGCGCGCCCTATTTCCTGTATCTGCTTATGCGCAAGTAAACGGCAGGGCCCGGACTTGACTCCGTCAAGTCCGGGCCCGTTGTCATCGCCGGAGCGGTATGCCGTACATCCGCATGAACGCCTCGCGCAGCGTCTCCTCTCCATTCGCGCCATGCCCGTCGGCGCCGCTGTCGAACACCGCCATCCCGTCCCGCAGGAAGACGATCCGGTCGGCCGCCGCCTCCGCGATCTCGAGCTGGTGCGTCGAGAACAGCACCGTCTGCCCGCGCCCCGCGGCCTCCCGCACGAGCCGGATGAAGCTCTCCATCCAGTACGGGTCGAGGCCGTTCGTCGGCTCGTCGAGCAGCACGAGCGGCGGCCGCGCGAGCAGAGCCTGCGCGAACAGGACGCGCTGCCGCATCCCCTTCGAGAACGACGCGACCGGCTTCTTCCCCGTGTCCGAGAGCCCGACTTCGGCCAGCGCCTCGGCCGCCCGGCTCCGCGGCAGCCCGCGCAGCTTCGCCCAGAACGCCATCGTCTCCATCGCGGTCAGCCCGCCGGGGAACCGGTAGTCGTCGGGCATGTAGCCGATCCGCCCGGCATAGGCGAGCCGGTCGTCCTTCCAGCGCAGCCCGCCGACGCGGATCTCGCCCGCGTCCGGACGCAGGATGCCGGCGATCAGCCGCAGGATCGTGCTCTTGCCCGCGCCGTTGCCGCCGAGCAGCGCAATCACCTGCCCAGCCTCCGCCTCCAGGGTGAAGTCCCGGATCACCTCCTGCCGGCGCATCGCCTTCCGCACATGTTCCATGAGCAAGACCGGTTCAGCCACGCCGCCGCCCCCTCTCCCAGAGCCATCCGGACAGCCCGAGGCAGACGACGATCCACGCCAGGCAGACGCCCGCGAAAATCAGCGTCCCGCTCCCGCCGCGAATCCACTTGACCCACTCCGTATAGTCCGCCCCGAGCATCGAGCCGCCGCCGAGCTTGACGACGGCGAGCAGCCGGGCCAGCTCGGCCGGATTGAGCATCGTCAGCACCGAGACGCCCGGCTTGATCCACGGATACGGCAACAGGCCGAGCACCGCGATCAGCAGCGCCGGCCAGGCCATGACCGTGAAGAACCAGACGGCGGCGGAGATCGTCAGCGCCTGCCACCGGTTGCGCGCCAGCGCGCCGACAAGCTGCGACAGCCCGAGGTACATGAGCGCGAGACTGGCGGCGAACGCGAGCAGCACGACGTACGTCCGGAAGCCGAAACCGCCGCCCGCCGCCCAGCCGACGACGCCGGCGAGGCCGAAGCCGAACGCCGCGATGGCGAGCAGCACGACGGCGAGCCCGACGTACTTGCCGATCAGGTACGCGCCGGTCGTCAGCGGGTAGGTGGAGAGCAGTTCCCATCCGCCGTCTTCTTTTTCCCCCGTGAGCGAAAAAGATCCCAGCATCAGCGTCATGAGCGGCAGCAGGTACAGGATCAGGTTCAGCATCGTGCCCGTCACGCCGGAATAGCCCTGCACATACCCTTGCGCGTTGATCAGCAGCAGGGCGATCATGAACAGCGCGAACAGGGCCAGGAACGAGTAGGCCCACGGGTTGCGGAAGCCCGTGCGGATCTCCCGGCCCGCCACCTGCAGCATGCGCGTCATGCCGCGGCGCCGCCTTCGCGGGCGTCCATAAGGGCGCCGGCGGCTTTACGGCCCGCATCGTCGCCAGGATCCGCCCCGGCGCCGTGCGCATCGCCGGCATCGTGGCCGTTCGCGCCGCCTTCATGTCCGGCGTCATGCCCGCCGTCCTCCATGCCCGCGCCATGCCCGCTTGCATCCCCGTGACCGTCCGCGCCATGGCCCGCGGCGTTGTCGTGACCGTGCGCGCCCTCGCCGTGCGCCCGGTCCATGTCCCGGTTCACCGCCCACGAATGGTTCGGCAGCTCGTCCGCCGTCATGAGCACGCCCTTGCCCTGCTCCGCGATGAACGCCTCGGCGTCCGCCCGGTCCGCGAACGACAGCGCGCCGTACGCCATCGGCGTCTTGAACGTCGCGTCGTAGACGTAGTAAGCCTTCTCCGACTTCACCCACGCGAGGGTCTCGTAATCGCGAACGAACTTCGCGCCGACGTCGCCGTCGCCGTGCTCCGCGATCCACGCGTACATGCAGCCGATGTCGTCGAACATGAGCGTCCGCCCGTCCTTCGTCACGATCTGCGTGGCGTGGGCGTCGTCCGCGACGGCCATGTTGCAGGTCGCGCACCGGTCGGTCTCCTCGTTCACCGCCCGCGCCGCATATTCCCCGCGGCCGCATGCCACACTAAAGACGGCTGCCATGACGAGCGCAAGCGTCAAGGTCATCCATCGATTCCTCATGTCGTTCTCCTCCTCGACCAGATGATGACGGCGCAGGCCGCAGCGAGCAGCAGCGCGCCTGCGGCTCCCGCCGCCCTGCCGGAATCCTTGCTTGTCCTGTCCGTCTCCCGCGCGGGACGCATGAGCGGCGCGGCGTCGACCGCCCAGCCGCTCCGGTCCGCGCCGTACAGCCCCTCGAGAAACCGCATCCCCGGCGACTGGAACAAGAGCTGGAACACCGGCCTCCGCTCGGTCACCGACAGGAAGAACGGATTGACGGCGTACGCCAGGTCGCTGGCGCCGTCGCCGTCCGCGTCGACGCCGCTGAACGCGTCCCAGAAGTTCCGTTCGATCGTGTTGTTCCCGCTGCGCTGCGCACCGGCGTCCGCGACGTTGCCGATCCACCGGTTGCCCGTGATCGTGTTGCCTTCCGAATCAATCAGCTGCATCCCCATGAAGTTGTCCGTAATCGCGTTGTCCTCGATCCGGTTGCCGCTCGATCCTTCCACGTAGACGCCGACCCGGTTGCCGGAGACGGCGTTGCCGCGCACGACCGAATTCCGCGCCGCGAACAGCAGGATGCCCTGGGAGTTGACGTTCTCGCTCTGCTTCGCGAAAAAATTCCCCTCGATCGTCGCGCCATCCACCGTCATCACCATCGCGCCGGTCACGTTCATGCGTCCGGTGTTGCCGACGATCGCCGCGCCGTCCGAGTACATGACGTGGATGCCGTACCGCGACGACTCGACGGTGTTGCCGGCGATCCGCGCGTTGTCGCTGTTCTCGAGGTAGATGGCGTCGTACATCGACACAACCGTGTTGCCTTCGATCACGGCTTCGTCCGTCTCGTACAGGTCGATGCCGTTCTTCCGCTCCGTGAACCGGCCGCCCGGCGGCTGCGTCGAGCGGACCGCGCTGCCGCGCACGACCGCCCGGTCGGCCCGCTCGAGGCGGATGCCGAAGCCTTCGGTCTTGATGTCGAGCCCGTCAAGCGTGACGTCGGTCGCCTGGACAAGCACGGCGGGGTGGTCGCGCCCGCCCGACTGCTCGATCCGGAGCCCGCGCAGGCCCGCGCCCGCCGCCGTCACGGTGATCGCGGGGCGTTCTTCCGCGTTCACGATCGTCACGACCCCGTCCGCCGGCTCGATCGTCAGCCGCTTGCCGACGACCGCCGGGCCCGCGTACACGCCCGCCGGAAGGCGCAGCGCCGACCCTTCCGGCGCCGCGTCGACGAGCGGCTGCAACGGCATCGGCGCGTTCCCGTCCGCGGCGGCGGCCGGCGCGGCCGCCGCAAGCAGCGCCGCGGCGGCCAGCAGCAGCGCCATCGCCGGCCGCGTCATTGCACATTCACCTGCTTCTTCTTGTAGATGTGGACGTCTTCGTAATACAGATGGAGGTCGACATCGTACGCGCCGGACTGCTCGAAACGGTATTCGGCCGTAAATGTGTTGTCGCCTTCGTAGCGATGTTTCAGCGTGGTCGGCTCTCCGTCCCTGATGACGACGAACTGCACGTTCGCGTTCTCATCCAGACGGGCGCCGGTGAACACCGCCTTCATCTTCACCTCTTCGCCGGCCGTAACTTCCGTCTTGTCGACCTCGAACGTGCCCTCGATGCCGATCAGGCCGATCTGCTGCAGATTCTCGCGCGAACACGCCGTCAGCGCCGCGAGCAGCGCGAGCGCGGCCGCGATCCGCACCGCCGCTCTCCTCATGATGGATCACCGCCTCCCCGGACCCTCTCGCTCCCATCGTAGAACGCGCGCCGCGCGGCCGCATGACCATTTAGGGCCAGGAGTTGTGGAGATTCCTTGAATTCCTCGTGACAAAAAAGAAAACGCCATCCCGTAGTATGCACGGTTTGGCGTTCCAACTTGCGCGACGGGCGTTCGTCGTCAGAACAGGACGGGCACCTCGACGAGGTCCCGGATGCTGCCGTCCATCGCGCTGCGCGTGTACACCTGGATCGCGCCCGCCGGCGTCTCCGGCGACGCGTCGAAGACGAGCGGCGCGCTGAAGGCGCCGATCGCCGGCGCTCCCTCCGCCGCCGTGACCGCCCGCTCGCGCGCGACGATCCGGCCCGCGTCGTCCCGCACCCGATAAAGCACGTTCGCCTCGAACGCCCGGGCGCTTCCGGCGAGCGGCGTGCCCGCGGCGACGCGCGAACCGGGCAGCGGCCGGAAGACGACGATATTGGTCGACGACGGCAGCGGAATCACGAGCTTGTAGCCGGGGTAGAGCACATCCGGCGAGAAGCCGGCGCGGCCCGCGTTCGCACGCGTCAGCTCGCTCAGGGAGGCTCCGAACCGGCGGGCGATCCGCCAGAGCGAATCGCCCGGCTCCGCCTCGTACACGAAGGCGGGGATGTAGACGAGCTGGGCGACCGCGAGGATGTCCGGCCGCTCCAGCCGGTTGAGCGCCGCCAGCATGTCGACGCCGGCGGAATAGCGCTCGGCCAGCCGGTAGAGCGTATCCCCTTCCGTCACCTGGTGCAGGACGACGCTCTCCTGCGAAGTGCCCGGCACGCGGACGAGCAGCTTCTGTCCCGGAAAGATGAGGCCGGGGTCCGTAACCGGCGGATACAGCGCGTTCGACCGTTCGAGGTCTTCAAGCGACGAGCCGAACGCGTTCGCGATCGCATACGGCGAATCCCCCGGCCGGACGGTGTACACCGCATGGGTGCCCGGTGAAATCGGCATGGCAAGGCCCTCCCACAGGATGGGTTTTTCCCCATCCTATGCGGCCGCCCAGGCACGGGTGCCTAGTCCGTCGCAATGGAGAGCCGCGCGTCCGCCGGCGCGGCCGCCGGCGCGGCCGCCGGTCCGGCGGAGGCCGCGGGCGCGGCGGCCCGCAGGGCGCGCTGCGTCAGCCGCTCGTAATGCTTGTACAGCGCGTGGAATTTTCCGCTGTATGTACGGCTCCACGGCTTCTTCTTGCCGCAGAAATGGAGGATGACGGTGCGGTTGATGACGTAGTCCATGTCGCACAGCCCGTTCGTCTTGAACTTGTAGTACAGGTAGAAGCGGGCGTCGTAGTTGTAGAGCGTCTCGTCCAGCGGTTTGATTTTCTTCGAGTAGAGGGCGTTCAGGATGTCCTGGTCGGGCATGACGAGCCGCGAGCGGTTCTTCTCGACGAACTGATAGATGACGTCCTCCCGGATCTGTTCCCGCTGCAGCGGCAGGTTCATCACGAGCACGCCCGAGTTGTAGTAATAGTCGATGTCGTAGGGCATGAGCCGGATCCGGTTGATCTCCTTGACGGAAAATTTGTCGTGGTAGCACGCGGCGTACAGGTAGCCGTCCAGGTCCGTCTCGTAGAGCGGCCGCACCGGATTGAGCACGAGGATGTCCGGGTCGAGATAGAGGATGCGGTCGAGCCCGGGGGGCAGGAAGCGGTGCGCGAGCAGCCGGTAGTACATTTCCTTCGTGTAGTGCATGAGCACCGGCGCGTCCGCGAACGCCTCCTCGTCCACGCGGATGACCGCAAGTTCGCTGCCGTGCCGCGCGATGTAGCCGCCGAGCCGCTCCAGCGCGCCGTCGTCGATGCTGGAATGCATGAGGTGGATCGTGAACCGTTCGTCCGGATTGTTCAGGAAGAGCGAAGTGAGCATCGTCGTCAGCGGTCCCAGATAGTTGGCGTTGAGTGTCACGAGGATGTTCATGCCGTTCAGCCCCCCATGAATTGCAAGCCGCGGCGCCCGCGCGACGCGAGCCGGGCGACGCCCGCCCACAGGCACGCCGCGAGGACAAACTCGAACAGATTGTGCAGCGACGGGATGCCGGCAAGCGCCGTCACGGCCGCGCCGAGCAGCATGATCAGAGCCCCCGCGAGCGGCGCCGCCGGGCCGCCGCGCCGGAAGACGATCCATCCGGCGGCGAGCAGCGAAGCCATGACGACGGCGATCATCACGGCTCCCGCCGCCGCCGGTCGCCCGGCCGGCTCGTAGGTCAGGATGCCGTCCTCGACGACGGGCTTCAGGCTGAGGCGCGCCACCGAAAACGCGAGCTCCAGGACGATCAATCCGGCCGTCAGGAGCAGCGCGATGAGCGGCGCCGCCGGCCTGCGCGCCCATGCCGCGCCGGTCTGCCGGACGAGCGTGTACGAGACCGGCACGAGCAGGGGCGTGACGCAGGCGTGCAGCCAGAATCGGGCGAGATGCGCCCGCTCGAACGCTTCGCTCGCCTTGACCCACACGCCGGCGGCGAGCACGAGATTGTCGTACAGCAACGCGGCGGTGACCGCGAGCAGCATGAGGCAGAGGCCCGCGGATGCGCCCCGGCGCCAGACGGCGATCCCGAAGGCAAGCAGCGCCGCGTACGCGACGGACAGCACCGGATGCAGAATGATGTTCATCGGCCGCACCTGCCATGAAGGAAGTGTCGTTCTCCTCATGATGGCCTTGCCGGAACCCGGATATACCCACCAATGTCCGTGCGGGATGTGCGTGCCGACGTCCGGATATACCGACCGATGCCCGCGGCTGATGGCCGTGCCTGCCCCCGATATACCAGCCGAAAATCCCGCCGGCGAACCGCGCGGGACCGGCGGCGGCCGTCAGCGCCGGGCGCGCTTCTCCAGCAGGCCGCGCAGATATGGCGCGAGCGCCTTCGCCGCCGCCTCGTGCGCCGCCGGGCCGGGATGGCCGCGCGCCCCGACCGTCTCGTCCGTCATGTTCGGCAGCTCGAACACCGACACCTCGCGGTCGCCGGTATCGCGCGCGTACGCGTCGACGGCGCGGCGGATCGCCGGCATCATCGGCGTGCCGAGCATGCCGTACGCCCAGACAATGTGCGCGCCCGGATTGCACGCCCGGAGCTTCGCGAGGAAGCGCCCGACCGCCCGCTCGAACGCCGCGAGATCCTCCGCGTTGAACGAGCCGTCCTCGTTCAGCCGCTGCTTGCGCCGCTCGCCGGTCGCCTCGTCGCGCCATTCCGGCGAATGAAAGGCGCCGCCGTCGTTCGTGCCAAGGTTGACGACGACGATGTCCGGCTGCCAGGCTTCGAAGTCGTTCCGCCCGAACGCGCCGAGCGCCGCGTTCGCCTCGCCGCTCAGCAGGCCGCACACCTGCTCGTAATAGTCGGGCATGTTCGCGCGCGGGTTGTTGTCCCAGCCCGTCAGCACGCCCCAGCCGCTCTGCGAGAGCACCCGGTATTCCGCGTCGAGCGCGTCCGCCGTCAGGGCGGTGTAGTTGCGCACCGCGCTGAACCACATCGGAATCCAGTCCGTCTCGATCTTCGCGCCGATCGCGCCTTCGCCCGACGTGATGCTGTCGCCGATGAACTCGATCTTGTACGGCCGCTCCCGGACGGGCCGAAACTCGCCGTCGGTCATCACGCGGCCGATCTGAAGCGCGCACGCGGGATCCGCGCTCATCGCCTGCGTATCCTTGACGACGCGGACGTTCTTCACGGCGTCCGGGTTCATGCCCCGGAAGACGCAGATCGCGTGGCTGCCCTTCGTCACCATCTGCCGGGCGACAGGCGCCCCGTTGATCAGCACGCTGATCCACGGCTCATAGGTGTTGTAGTCGGCCCTGACTTCGATCCACAGCTCGGACCCTGTCACGTTCAGCTCGATGCCGCTTCCGGTCCAGAACAGCGTCAGCGGGTCCAGCCGTCCGGCCGTGCGGCCGTGCACCTTCAGATGCGGGATCTCCGTCAGCGGGCATGCCCGCAGCTTGTCGTCGGGCATCATGCGGGTTCCTCCGTCTTCAGCCGGCGCGAAGCCGGTCTGCGAATGCGTTTCCATCCTTATTATACCATATTCCGGCGACGCGGCTTCCCTGCCCGATTACGGGAGAAACCGGCCTTCAGGATAAAAAAGACAGACCGCAACGGCGCTTGACCGTCGCAATCTGTCCGACTTCCGTGCAAATTCCGTCACATTCAGCTGGTCGCGGTGGACGCGAGGGCCCGCGCCGCGGGATGCGCGCTGCGATCGAGACCAAGCGTCTTCGTCGTCTCTTCGTGCAGCTCGCGGACGAGGTCCGGGTGCTCCGACAGCTTGATGCCCCAGGACGGCACCATCTCGCCGATGCGATCCCGCCAGCCGTCCAGCCGCTTCGGGAAGCAGCGCCGGATCACTTCCAGCATGATCGCCACGGCGGTGGAAGCGCCCGGCGAAGCGCCGAGCAGCGCCGCGACCGAGCCGTCGGCCGCGCTGATCACCTCGGTGCCGAACTGCAGCGTGCCCCGGCCGCCGGCCTCCGTATCCTTGATGATCTGCACGCGCTGCCCCGCGACGATCAGATCCCAGTCCTCGCCCCGCGCGTGCGGGATGAACTGCCGCAGTTCCTCGACGCGCTGCTCCTTCGTCAGCATGAGCTGCCTGATCAGGTACGCCGTCAGCGACATGTTCTTGACGCCAGCCGCGACCAGCGTGACGAAGTTGTGCGGCTTGACCGACCGCAGCAGGTCGAGATTCGATCCGAACTTCAGGAACTTCGGCGTGAAGCCCGCGAACGGACCGAACAGCAGCGACGGCTTGCCGTCGATGAACCGCGTGTCGAGGTGCGGCACCGACATCGGCGGAGCGCCGATCGCCGCCTTGCCGTACACCTTCGCGTAGTGCCGCTCGGCCAGCTCCGGATTCCGGCACACCATAAACAGGCCGCTGACCGGGAAGCCGCCGATGCCCCGGCCTTCGGCGATGCCGGACTTCTGCAGCAGATGGAGGCTGCCGCCGCCGGCGCCGATGAACACGAACGGTGCCGTGTACCGCTCGATGGCGCCGCTCTGCGTGTTCCGCACCTTGAGCTCCCACGCGCCGCCGTTTTGCTTCATGTCCTCGACATGGCGGTGATACAGGAGCTCCGCGCCCTGGCCCTTCAGATGGCCGAACAGCATGCGCGTCAACGCGCCGAAATTGACGTCCGTCCCCGATTCGATCCGGGTCGCCGCGATCGGCCGGTCGAGCTTGCGATTCTCCATCATGAGCGGGATCCATTCCGCCAGCTTGTCCGGATCGTCGGAAAATTCCATGCCCTCGAAAAGCGGATTCGCCGACATCGCCTCGAACCGCTTCTTCAGGAACGCGACGTCCTTCTCGCCCTGCACGAAGCTCATGTGCGGCACCGGCATGATGAAGTTCCGCGGATCGCGGATGAGGCCGCGCCGCACGAGATACGACCAGAATTGCCGCGAGAGCTGGAACTCCTCGTTGACCTTGATCGCCTTGCCGATGTCGATCGAGCCGTCCGCCTTCTCGGTGGTATAGTTGAGCTCGCACAGCGAGGCGTGGCCCGTGCCCGCGTTGTTCCATTCGTTCGAGCTTTCCTCGCCCGGCTGCGCGCGCCGCTCGAGCACCAGGATGTCCCAGTCCGGCGCCAGCTCCTTGAGCATCGTTCCGAGCGTCGCGCTCATGATGCCGGCGCCGATCAAGATGACATCCGCGCGATTCTTGTCACCCATGATGATCGTCTCCAACCTTTCCAAAGTTGCGATTTGCGGACACACAATTCAGGCGCCGCAGCAAGCCGGGGCGCCGAACAGGTCACGCAATCGTCTCCGAATCCCGTCGTTCTCCCCTAGTGTAGCACTATTGATTTCAGATTGAAAGACAAAGAAAAAAGCTGTCCATCCAAAGATGAACAGCTCAGACGCGGCTCCTTCAATGCTGCTCCGCCTTGCGGGCGGCCGCCTTGTTCGCGGGCGAGAACCAGCCCAGCAGCGCGATCGCGACGAGCACGCCGTAGAAGATGACGGTCCAGAGCGTGCTGTGCGGGAAGTCGTGGTCCAGCACGCCGATGTCGTGATGGGCCAGGGTGATGATGGCCAGCTTCACGCCGACCCACGCCACGATTGCGTACGCCGTCGTCTCGAGCGCCGGGCGCTTCGTGAGCAGCTTGATGAACCAGCCGGCGGCGTACTTGATCAGCACCAGGCCGGCGATGCCGCCGAGCACGACGACGCCGAACTTGGCGGCGTCCATGCCGCCGAAATCGCCGAACGGCGAATCCGGCAGGCCAAGAGCGAGCGCGACCGCGGCGAGGATCGAATCGATCGCGAACGCCAGGTCGGCCAGCGCGATCTTGCCGACCGTGCCCCAGAAGCCCTTCGCCGAGCCGGACGATTCCTTCTCCTCCTTGTGCGCTTCCTTCTTCCCGAACATGTCCCTGATGACATGCTTGAGTCCGAGATAAAGCAGGTAAGCGGCGCCGATCGCCTGCACCTGCCACACGTTCGCGATGAACGAGATCGCGAACAGCGCGGCGAACCGGAAAGCGAAGGCCATGATGATCCCGTAGTTGATCGCCTTGGACCTCTGATTTTCGGGCAGATGTTTCGCGATGACGGCGAGCACAAGCGCGTTGTCGGCCGAAAGCAGCCCCTCCAGAACGATCAGGATGAGCAGCGCCCACGCATACTCCAGCCAGATGTCCAACGGACGTTCCTCCTTCGATTGACGGCTCCGACGCAGCTTCCGCGCCGTGGTCGCCGGGCCTTGCCGCCTGCCGCCGGGACGCGCGAAAACTGACAATCATTTATACGTTGTCCTGACGCGCGCGTTTCTTGCAAATGCAAACGGGTCCCTTTATGTCACGCGGCGTCGTTCCGCCGCCCGAGCAGCAGATTGAGGCGCTCCGTGGCGAGCAGCATGGCCGCCGCCATCAGCGCCATGTACAGCGGGAACAGGCCGATCGTCGTCTGCCCGGCCAGCCAGCCGAACAGCGGCGGCAGCACCGCGGCTCCCGTGTAGGCGGTCGCCATCTGCCAGCCCATGATCTTGCCGGCATGGGCCTCGCCGAACCGGACGGGCGTCTCGTGCAGCATGCTCGGGAAGATCGGCGCCAGCCCGAATCCGGTGATCAGGAGGCCGACCGCCGAGACTTCGGCGGGCAGCGGCAGCAGCAGAAGCGCCGTGCCGGCCAGCGTGATGATCTCTCCCGCCCGGATCAGCGTCTTGCTGCTGTACCGGAACGTGACGAATCCGTTCACCAGCCTGCCGATCGTGAGGCCCGCCCAGTAGATCGAGATCCACATCGCCGCGTCGTCGGCCGGGAGTCCCTTGATATTGACCAGGTAACTGCTGCCCCACAGGCCGGCCGTCAGTTCCACGCCGCAGTAGAACAGGAACGTCAGGAGCGCGTATTTGACGCCGGCCCGGTTCCTGGGCCCGGAACCGCCGTCCGCGCCGGCCGCGGGCTCGTCCGCCGGCCCGGAATGCCGTTCATCCGTCCGCGCATTCTCCATCCGCCTCCACAGCGGAAGCGACGCCAGCAGCGTCGCCGCGATGCCGGCCTGGATGAGGCCGGTGACCAGGTAGCCGTTCCTCCAGGCGCCCCCGTCCAGATACGCGGCCATGATCATCGGGCTGACCGTCACGCCGACGCCCCAGAAACAATGCAGCCAGCTCATGTGATGGGCCGCGTAGTGTCCCGCGACGTAGTGGTTCAGCGCGGAATCGACGGCGCCGCCGCCGAGGCCGAGCGGTATCGCGAAGACGATGAGCCATACGAACGACGGCGCAATCGAGAAGCCGAGCAGCGCGCCGGCCGTCAGGACGACGCTGATCAGCGTCGTGCGCGCCGTGCCGATGCGCCGGACGACATGGCTGGTGGACAAGGCGGAAACGATGGTTCCGACCGTGACCGTGACGGACAACACCCCGGCCATGCCCAGCGGCGCTCCGAGATCATGGCGCATGACGGGCCACGCCGCGCCGAGCAAGGAATCCGGAAGACCGAGACTGATGAAGACCAGGTAAATGATGAGCAGCAGCAATGTTGCCATACAGGTCGCTCCCGTCGTGATGTGATGCAAGCGCTTCCTTCCGGACCCGCAAGAAGGAGTTGAGCTTGTTCAAATGGAATTATTATAACACGATTTTGGCAACGGATGAACACCATGGGGCCGCACGATGATCCGCCTCCGCGCCGCGGGCGCCCCATCCCTGCCGTCAGCCGATGAGCCTGCGAGGTTCTGTCAACATGCGGCATCCAAGTCAATCCTTTCACCGAACAAAAATCGGCAACATTCTGCTGTTCGGTCTGTTCCTGGTCCTGCTGGCCGGCGGACGTCTCCTCTGGCACGAAACGTTCAGGCCCGACGGACAGCCGTTGGCCGTCGGCGGCGTGCTGGACATCCGGGGGCTGGCGCCGGAACCGGGACGGACGCTGGCGCTCGACGGGGAATGGGAGTTTCATCCGGGCGTTTTCCTGATGTCCGGCGGACCGTCCGGCCGGGAAGGCGGGGAGCCGCTGCTCGTCCGGGTCCCGGGCAAATGGAACGACGCCATGCGGCCCGATGATCCGACGCCATACGGATACGGCTCCTATCGCCTGCGGATCCTGCTCGGACCGGAAGATCGCGGCATCTACAGCCTCTATGTGCCGAGCGTGCGCAGCTCTTCGAGACTTTACGTGAACGGCGAGCTGCTCCACGAGACCGGGCATCCCGCTCCGGACGCCGAAACCTGTGTCCCCGACAACGAGCCGTTCACGGCCGCCTTCTCCGCCGACGGGCACGGCGTCGTCGAGGTGGTCTTCGAAGCGGCGAACTACGACAATCCGTCCGGCGGCGGGCTGGTGCGATCCCTGCGGTTCGGGCTGAACGAGGACATCCAGCACGAGCGGTTCCTGTCCGTCACCTTGCAGCAATTCATCCTGGTCGTGCTGCTCATTCTGGCCGCGTATCTGCTCGTGCTCTATTTCATCGACCGGAACCGGCGGCTGCTGCACTCCTCGCTGCTGTCGCTGAGCATCGCGCTCCTTGTCTTCAACAGCACCGAGGACAAACTGCTGATCCTGCTCTTTCCGATCAACTATGAATGGCAATTCCGGATTCTGAATCTGTCCATCATCCTGCTGGTGTACGTGTTTTACAACGTGATTCTCGACCGGAAAGACGGCGTCTGGCAATCTCGCGCGACCTTGGCTTTCCGGGTCGCGTGCGTCGCGTTCGCGTGCCTGGTCGCGCTGCTTCCGCTCTCTTCGCAATTCGCGCTGCGAAACGCGATCATCGCCGTTTTCGCCCTGCCCGCCCTGTTCAGCCTGTGTTCCGTGGCGGCCAGGGCGCTGAAGGGACTGCTGACGAACATGATGATCGCGCTGGCCGCCCTCGCGGTCGCGAATCATTTTGCCTGGTGGGCGTATTATTCCCTGAACGGCATGAAGCTGCCCTTCTATCCGTTCGATCTCGTCCTCGCGATCATGATGCTGTCGACCGTACGGTTCAGCCGGTACATGGCGCTGTTCCGCGAGCAGCAGGCGCTCAACGCGAAATTGCAGGAAACGGACCGGAAGCGCGACGAATTTCTGGCGAACACATCCCACGAGCTGCGCAACCCGCTCCATGGCATCCTGAACCTGTCCCAGGTGGTGCTCGAACGGGAGCGGAATGCGCTGAGCGAACGGAGCGTGCGGGAACTGGGCACGGTGCTGGCCATCGGGCGGCAGATGTCGATGATGGTGGACGAGCTGCTCGATTTCACGCGCCTGAAGGACGGCCGCATCCGTCTGAATCTCCGGCCGCTCGCCCTGCATCCGGTCGTGAACGGCGTCCTGGACATGGTCCGCCACATGACGGACGAGCGGGCCGTCCGGCTGACGAACCGGATTCCGGCCGATTTCCCGAAGGTCATGGCCGACGAGGGCCGGGTGACGCAGATTGTCTACAACCTGGTTCACAACGCCGTCAAGTTCACGCCGAAGGGCGTCATTGCCGTCGAAGCCGAAACGGCGGACGGCATGGCCCGCATCTCCGTCTCGGATACGGGGGTCGGCATGGACGAGCAGACGGCCCGGCGCGTGTTCCTGCCCTATGAACAGGCCGACGGCCGACGGGGCGGCATCGGCCTCGGACTGAGCATCAGCAAGCAGCTCGTCGAGCTGCACGGCGGACAGATCGACGTCCGCTCCGCTCCGGACCGGGGCTCCGTCTTCAGCTTCACGCTGCCGCTCGCCGACGCCGCGTCCGACGCCGAACCCGGGGCTTCCGGGGCGCCGGCGGCCGCGGCTCCGCTGATCGCCGCTTCGGCGTCGGGCGTCGCGACCGACGGGATGCGCGAGCCTTATGCCGATCCGCCGCCATCGTCCTTCCGGGAGCGCCCCCGGATTCTCGCGGTCGACGACGATGTCGTCAACCTGAACGTTCTGGTGTCGGTGCTGTCGCCGGAGCGCTACGAGATCGTCGCCGTCACGGACCCGCTGGAGGCGCTGGAGCTGGTCGACACCCGGGAATGGGATCTCGTCATCTGCGACGTCATGATGCCGCACATATCCGGGCACGAGCTCACGCGCATGATCCGCAAACGATACGACATCGCCGAGCTTCCGGTGCTGCTGATCACGGCGGGCGCGCATCCCGAGGACATCGCGAACGGCTTCCGCGCGGGCGCGAACGACCATGTGACCAAGCCGGTGGAGCCGCTCGAGCTGCAGGCGCGGGTCCGCGTGCTGTCGCATCTCAGACGGTCGGCGCTCGAGCTGGTGCGCATGGAGGCGGCGTGGCTGCAGGCCCAGATCCAGCCGCACTTCTACTTCAACACGCTGAACTCGATCGCGGCGCTGCAACACACGAATCCCGAACAGATGATCGAGCTGATCGATCATTTCAGCACGTTCCTGCGAGAGAAATACAAGTTCCAGAACGCGGCCGAGACGGTGCCGCTGGCGGACGAGTTCCAGCTGGTGCAATCGTATCTGTACATCGAGCAGGTGCGTTACGGCGATCTGCTGCGCATCCACTGGGAGGCCGGCGATCCCGGAGACCTGCGGATTCCGCCCTATACGCTGCAGCCCCTCGTGGAGAACGCGATCCGGCATGGCGTCATGAAGCGAAGCGGCGGCGGAAACCTGTGGGTCAGGCTCGACCGCCGGGACGGCGGCGCGGTGCTCTCCGTCATCGACGACGGCGTCGGCATGCCGGACGAGCTGATCCGGCAGCTCGCGGAACAGACGCCCGCCTCCGGGAACGGCTTCGGCATCGGGCTGCGCAACGTCGACTACCGGCTGCGGCGCATGTTCGGCGCGGGGCTCCGGATCGAGAGCGCGCCCGACAAAGGCACGAACATTTCATTCATCATCCCCGATCCCTGAATGCGAAGCGGCCGTCCGTGATGGACGGCCGCTTGTTCAGCTCGCGGTCTGCGCCATGTTGACGGCCTCGACGGCCTCTTCCGCGGAACAGACGTGCACGCCGATATTTCTCATCTCCCGAATTCCCTGCTCGTAGACCTGCGATATGGCATCCGACACCATCACGATGCGGAAATCCCGCTCGCTCGCCTCATACATGGAAGTGCGCGGGCAGTTCGGATAGTTGCATCCGTTGAAGACGATCGTGTCGACGCTGCGATCGCGCAGGAACCGCTCCAGATCCGTCCCGTAGAACGCGCCCCACCTGGGCTTGTACATCACCCATTCATTGCGGCCGACCGGCTGGAACTCGCCGCTCAGCAGCCGCTCCGCGTCGAGCGGAACGTACGCGTCCGGGCGAATGTCCCGGACGAGCTCCGCGCCCTCCGTGTTCGGCGCCACGACGCGCAGGCCGCGCTCGATCGCTTCCCTGCGGCACAGGTCGACGTTCGAGCCGTCCTCCTTGTAAATGCGCACGACGTGGATGATTGGCAGCCCCTTCGCGCGGTACGCCTTCAGCACGGACACCATCCCGGGCAGCGCCTCCAGGGTGCCGTCGATCCGGGCCGGAGCGTCCGGCAGCGTGAAGTCGTTCTGCGTGTCGATGGTGACCAGCGCGGAACGGTTCCAGTGGGGCCGGATGCAGCTCATGGCTTATCCCCTCCACAACATGCAAAATCATGGAATTATCCAGTATAATACATGATATTCGGGCTTGTTCCGAAGACAATTCTCCGTTATGGGTGATCCCGTGTCCGTTTCTGGCAAGTATCCGGAACTGATCGAGGTCATGCGCTACATCCGCGACAATCTCCACGAGCCCCTGACCGTCGGGGAACTGTCGCGTTACGCGGCCTACAGCCCGTATCATTTCATCCGCATCTTCAAGGAGCAGACCGGCCTGACCCCGCAAGCCTGGATCGCTTCTCTGCGGCTGCAGCGGGCCAAGGAGCTGCTGATGTCGACCGATCTGCCCGTGCGGGATATCGCGCTCGAACTGGGCTACCAGAGCCTCGGAACGTTCACGACGCGGTTCGGACGTAGCGTCGGTCTGACGCCGGCCGGATTCCGCGAATCCGCCCATTGGGCAGCCGGGCATCTGGATCTGCTGGCCGAAGCGGCCGTCTGGCGCGCCCGCCGCGAACCGGCCTTCGGCCCGCGCGTCGAAGGCTCGCTCCGGACGGAAGTCCCGTTCGACGGCATCATCCTGGTCGGCCTGTTCGGCAAGCCGGTCCCCGACGGCCTTCCGGATTACGGCACCCTGGTGCGGGCGGGCGAATCTTTCCGCTTCTCCGGCGTGAAGCCCGGCGTCTACCATCTGTTGGCGACAACCGTCTCCTGGGACATGCGGACACGGGATCTCCTGCTGCCCGACATGACGCTCCGGGCCCGGTCCGCGACCCCGATCGTCGTCAGACCCGGCGAGCGGACGCCGCATCAGGAGTTGACGCTGCGACCGCCCCGTTTCGACGATCCGCCCATACTGGTGTCCCTGCCGCTGCTCATGCGGCTGTTCTATCTGCAGCAGACCGGGCAGGGCGGCGGGCTTCCCGGACCGCGATGACCGTCACCGCCGGATGTCCCGCGTCGGCGGATGGCCGAACATCCGCGCATATTCGCGGCTGAACTGCGACGGGCTGGCATACCCCACCCGGAACGCGGCATCGGACGCGTTGGCGTCGCCGCTCAACAGCAGACGGCGGGCTTCCTGCAGGCGGATCCGCTTCTGGTAGCGGCCGGGGCTCATGTTGGTGACGGATTTGAAGTGCCGATGGAAGGACGAGACGCTCATGTTCGCTAGTTCCGCAAGCTCTTCGACCCGGATCGGCTGATCGTAATGGCGCAGGATATATTCGACGGCGATCCGAATCTGGCGTGCCGAACCGTCTTCCGCCGCCATCTGCGCAAGCTGCTCCCCATAACGTCCCTGCAGCACCCTGTATACGATCTCTTTCGTGATCAACGGCGCAAGAACCGGGATATCGCGCGGGGCGTCCAGCAGGCGGACAAGCCGGCCGACCGCATCCAGCAGCGGCTGATCCATCCGGCTGACGAACAGGCCTCGCCCGGAAGTTTCCTTCGGCTTTGTCCGAAGCCCCGATTCACGGGCGACCTCAAGGATCTGATCCGGTGAAAATTCCATTCTCAAGCCGAGGTAAGGCATGTCCGGGGAAGCTTCCGCCACCCGGGCCGTCACAGGCAAATGAACGGACGCGACCAGATAATCTTCCGGTCCGTACACGTAACGCTCCCGTTCGAGCCATACCTCCTTCGCCCCCTGGACGACGAGGCACAGGGACGGTTTGTACATGCCGTATCGCGGCGCCGACGCCTGCGCGTCGCGGATGACGAACAGCGACGGAACGGCGGTTTCATGAACGCCGTCCGTCGCCGCATGCAGCGCCACCCTTTCGGCAATCTCTCTCCTCTCCCGGATCAACCGTTCGGTCACGCGATTCCCCTCCCGCTGTCGCAACACCTTCTATTCATTATAAAACGGGTCCCCTGCGGCTTGTACGGAAAATGAGAGGATCAGGCAAACATTTGACAGGTTTGCGATAACCTGCGGCGCGGGATTCGTTGCATAATGGACACGGGAGGGAGCAGTATCATGAGAAGCGTAACGTTGAACAATGGCGTCGAAATGCCCTTGATCGGATTTGGCGTTTTTCAGATTACGGATCTTGAGCAATGCGAGCAATGCGTCTGCGACGCGATTGAAGCCGGCTATCGTCTCATTGACACCGCCGCCTCCTACATGAACGAAGAAGCGGTGGGCAAGGCGATCCGACGGAGCGGCGTGCCGAGGGAGGAATTGTTCATCACGACGAAGCTGTGGGTGCAGGACGCAAGCTACGAAGGCGCCAGGAAAGCGTTCGAACGATCGCTGCGGCGTTTGCAGCTCGACTATCTGGATCTGTATCTCATCCATCAGCCGTTCGGCGACGTGTACGGCGCCTGGCGGGCCATGGAAGAGCTGTACCGCGAGGGCAAAGTCCGGGCCATCGGCGTCAGCAACTTCCATGCGGACCGCCTGATCGACCTGATCCTTCACCATGAGGTCGTCCCCGCCGTGAACCAGATGGAGACGCATCCGTTTCACCAGCAGGTCGAATATCAGGCGTTCATGAAGGAGCACGGCGTGCAGATCGAGTCCTGGGCGCCCTTCGCGGAAGGGAAGAACGGCCTGTTCCGGAACGAAGTGCTGACGTCCGTCGCTGAAAAACACAACCGGACCGTCGCCCAGGTCGTCCTGCGCTGGCTCACGCAAAGGGGTATTGTGGCCATTCCGAAGTCGGTGCGCAAGGAGCGGATCGTGGAGAATTTCAACATATTCGATTTCGAACTGGACGGGGAAGACATGGAGCGGATCGCGGCACTGGATACGAAGGAAAGCCTGTTCTTCTCCCACCGCGATCCGGAAGTGGTGAAACGGATCGCCACACGGAAACTGGTTCGTTGATGGTACCCGGACTGAAGACCAACTCCCGCGCGCGTCCCGACGCCGCGGGAGTTTTCTCGTTGAAAAGAGGAAAAGCGGCAAACTTCTATGCTCTGTATAAGTGCGAACTATTCGATGAAGGCTTATAATAAATCACCAAAGGATGGTGGAAGCCCATGCTCCCGGATGGAATAAAAAGAGAATTGATCGACAAGCTGGTTTCCAGATTGGACCCTTGTTTTGTTATCCTTTACGGGTCCGCTGCAAAAGGCGAGATCCGCGAGGACAGCGATATCGATCTGGCCTATTATGGCGACATGCGGCTTTCACCATATGAACGTTTTGTCATGGCCGGCGAACTTGCGCGAATTGCCGGGCGGGATGTGGATCTGGTCGATATCCGGGAAGCGGACACCGTCTTTGCCTTGCAAATATTCGCCTGTGGTGTTCCGCTCCATATCCGGGATGAGAACGAATATATCCGGCAGAAGATAAAGGCTTTCCGCATGTATGCCGATTTGAGCGAGAAGCGCGTACCGGTTCTGGAAACCATCAAAAAAAGGGGGAGCGTATTCGGGGATGAATGATGTCGTATTGAATAAAGCCGCATCCATAGAACGTTGCATCAAGCGCATTCGTGAGGTTTATGATCACAATCCCGACAACTTGAACGATTTCACCAAACAGGACAGCATCATCCTGAACATTCAGCGCGCATGCGAACAGTGCATTGATATTGCGATGCATATTGTAAGCGAGCGCAAATTGGGCATTCCCAAATCAAGCCGGGAAGCGTTCAAACTGATGCAAGATGCCGGTATTCTCGATGAAGAATTGGCCGATCGGATGATGAGAATGGTCGGTTTCCGCAATACCGCGGTCCATGCTTATCAATCGTTGAACCTCGATATCCTGAAAACGATCATCGAACGCCATCTCGACGACTTCAAGCGCTTCGCGCAAACGGCGCTGAAACCGCAATAAAGGACATCCGCGAAATCGGATGTCCTTCCTTGTTCCGCCCTTGTCAGCCTTCCGCCGCCGGCGCCGCAAGCTTACGCCGCATCGGCGCCAGGATGAACGCCGCCGCGATGACGAGCACGCCGAGCACGGCCGCCGACCAGTACAGCCCGCCGTAACCGTTCTCCGCGGCCATCCGCGTGATCTCGGAGACGCTGCGTTCGACCACTTCCCGCAGCGCCGGGTCCTGAATCTGTCCGACGATCTCGCCGGCGTTCGCGGAATTCCCGCCGCCGGATGCCATCTGCCGCCCGATCGCCGCCAGTTCGTCGAGCGCCGCCTGCGACAGGTTCGCCTTCTCCACGTTCTCGCTCAGAATGGCCTGGAAGTCCGTTCTGAACAGTTCGCCCATGTTGTTGAAACCGCGCGCGATGAAGCCGGCGTAAATCGTCGGCATGATCGTCATGCCGATCTGACGCACCAGCGACAGCGACGCCAGCGCCGTGCCCTTGTTGGCGCGCAGGCCCTCGGTCGCGAGGATGTTCAGCGGCGCGCCGAGGATGATCCCGATGCCGACGCCGGCGACCATGCTGGAGATGATGAACTGCCACTTGAGCGTCGTCCACAGCGGGAACAGCGCGAAGCCGACGGCCGTCACGATGCCGGACAGGATGACGGTGAAGATCGGACCGCGCTTCGACACGAGCATGCCGCCCATGCCGGCGCCGACGCCGGAAGCAAGCGCCAGCGGCGTCATCCAGTAGCCGGATTTCTCCGCCTCGATGCCGAGCACGTTCTCCGTGAACCCCGGGATGAAAATCATCCCGACCAGCATTCCGCCGGACAGCATGCCGATGAGCAGCACCATCAGGTACCGGGGCTGCCGGATCAGCGTCATCGGCAGAATCGGGTCGCCGTTCTTGCGGCGCTCGAGCACCGATTCATAGGCAAGCAGCACGATGAACAGGACGATCCCCGCGCCGATGAAGCCCGACACGTCCCACTCCTTGAAGCTGGCCCAGAAGTCGACGTCGATGTTCGTGAGGCCGTACATCAGCGACAGAATCGCCAGCGACAGGATGACGGTCCCGGTCAGGTCCAGCCGTCCCGTGCTCGGGTCGGACGATTCCGGCAGACGCAACAGCCCCAGGATCACGAGCGCGATCGCGATCGGCACGTTGATCAGGAACAGGATGTGCCAGTTCCCCGTCCAGTCGAGCAGGAAGGAGCCGATGTTCGGGCCGAGGATGGCCGCGATCCCGTTCATCCCGCCGAGCATCCCGAGATATTTCGCCTGCTTGTCGGGTTCGACCGTGCTCAGGATGTGCGAGTTGCCGATGATGAAAATGCCTCCGCCGCCCAGCGCCTGGATGAAGCGCGACGCCAGATACAGTTCGAACGACGGGCTGAGCGCCACGCACAGGGAGCCGATGCCGAACAGCGCGATCTCCACGATGAACAGCCGCTTGCGGCCGTACCGGTCGGACAGCTTGCCCGCGATCGGCAGGCTGATCGCGAGGCCCAATGTGTAGATCGTGACGCCCCAGGCGCCCCAGTTGTCGGACACGTCAAAGTGCCGGTTGATCGTCGTCAGCGCCGAGCTGATGATCCCGTTGTCGAGCGCCGCCATGAAGACGCCGACGGAGAACAGCAGCAGCGCCCAGAAATGTGAACGCGGTTTGCTCAAGGTTTGCTCACCCTTTTCCCGATGTGATGGAATTCCGTTTTCGCCGATGACGTTTGAATGTGACACTCGTGTTACCTTCCAAACATAATGTTATTTTATATCAGGAACCTGCCACAATTCAAAGTCTGTTCACGATTCGGAATTCCCGACCGGGCGCCGCGCCTGCGCGGGTGAGCCGCAAGCGCGCCCTACCTGCCGATGGCAAACGCTTCATCCAGCGCGGCAATGTCCGCTTCGTCCAGCTTCCATCCGGCGCCGCCGATATTTTCCCGCACCTGTTCGCGGGTCTTCGCTCCGGCGATGATTGTCGTCACGCCGGGTTTTGCGGCCAGCCAGTTCAGCGCCGTCTGCCCCGGCGTCTTGCCGTATTTCGCCGCGACGGCCTTCAGCTTCTCGACCTTCGCCAGCGCCTGCTCGAACGCGCCGGGAACGAACAGCGGGTTGTTCAGCCACTTGCGCACATCGTCCTCCGGAATGACGGAATCCTTCGTGAATTTCCCGGTCAACAGCCCTTGCGCCAGCGGACTGTAGGGAATGAAGCCGATGCCGCTTGCCGCCGCGTAAGCGAGCTCCGCCCCTTCCACTTCGCGCTGCAGCAGATTGTACCGCGACTGCAGCGACACGACGGGCGCGATCGCCTTCGCCTCCTCAAGCTGGCTGACGGAGAAATTGGAGACGCCGATGCAGCGGATTTTGCCCGCTTTGACCAGTTCGGCGAGCGTGCCGATCGTCTCGGCGAGCGGCGTGCGGCCTTCAGGGTCCGGCCAGTGCACCTGGTACAGGTCGATATAGTCCGTACCGAGCCGCTTCAGGCTTTCGTCGATTTCCCTGAGGATGTTCGCCCGCGACACGTCGTTGCGGATGCCCTTGTCGTCCCAGACGAGCCCGAACTTGGTCGCGATGCAGACGCGGTCGCGCACCGGCTTCAGCGCGCGGCCGAGCACCCGCTCCGATTCGCCGAATCCATACACCGGCGCCGTATCGAAGAAGTTGACGCCATTCTCGTATGCTTCCAGGATCGCCAGTTCCTGTTCCCGCTCGTCGACATGCCCCCAGCCGACGCGGCCGGCCGCCCAGGCGCCGAATCCGATCACCGAAGCGTGGATGTCGCTTTCGCCCAGTCTTCTTTTTTCCATCCCCGGTTCCTCCTTGCAGCGTTATTTTTTATGAGACCCAAAACACTTCAATGCCCCGGTTCCTTGCGCAGGAACGAGAACGCCAGGGCCACCGTCAAAATGCCGCCCTTGATCATGTCCTGCGCGTAATACGGCACGTTCATCATCGTGAGCCCGTTCAGCAGGACGCCGATCAGGATCGACCCGAGCAGCGTGCCGATCACGCTCGGCCGTTTCTCGCCGAACAGCGCGTAGCCGATGTACGCCGCGGCGACGGCGTCCATCAGGAGCGGCGCCCCGGCCGACACCTGCCCCATGCCGATCCGGCTGGCGAGCACGATGCCGCCCACCGATGCGAGCAGCCCGCTGACCACATAGGCGAACACCCGGTAGCGCGCGACCGGAATGCCGAACAGGTTCGCCGCCTCCGGATTGCCCCCGACCATGTACATCCGCCGGCCGAACGTCGTATGCTCCAGGAAAACATGGGACAGCGCCACAAGCGCCAGCATCAGCAGCACCGGGATCGGAATGCCGAGCCATTCGCCCTGCCCGATCATTTTGAAGGAAGGGATGAAGATGCCGAGCTGCCTGCCTTCGGCGGGCATGCCTTCATAGATCGAGTACCCCTTCGCGTAGGTCAGATGGATGCCGTTGACCACGTACATGACCGCGAGGGTCGCCAGCAGGTCGGGCAGACGCAGCTTCACCGCGAGGAACGCGTTGAGCAGTCCGACCGCCACGCCGCAGAGGAGCGGCACCAGCAGGGCGACGAGCAGCTCCTGACGGTGCAGCACCAGCATGGACGCGGCGGCGATCGTCGCCAGGCTCGCGGTCGAGCCGACCGAGACGTCAAAGCCGTCGACCACCAGGCTGAACGTGACGCCGAGCGCCAGGAATGTCACGATCGAGATCGATTTCAGAATGTCGGTCAAATTGCCGTAGGTGAAAAAATGCTCGTTCACGATGGAGAAAAACGCAATGACCGCGCCGATCGTCAACACCGCGCCGTAGCGGTACAGCCATTGCGACAGTCTGTGGATCCGCACTTCCGGTGTTCCGTGTCGAACTTCAGCCGTTTCCAATCCGTCGTTCCCCCTCCTCTGCCGCCTGGAACAACCGCGCCGCCGTCGCTTCGGAGGCCTGCAGTTCCGCAGTGATGCGGCGTCTCGACAGCACCAGGATGCGGTCGGCGATGCGCAGCGCGTCGTCCGGCTCCGCCGTGAGGTACAGCACGGCGACACCCCGGGCGGCCCATTCCTCAATGGCGCGGAAAATCGTCTCCTTCGCCGCCGGGTCGATCCCTTTCATCGGCTCGTCGAAGATCGCCACCTTCGGATTTCGCGCCACCCATTTCGCGATGGCGACCTTCTGCTGATTGCCGCCGCTCAGCGCACCGACTTTGTACCCCGGCACGGCCGGCCGGATGTCGAACGCCTGCATGATGCGATGGCTGAATTCGGTCTCCCGGCGCTTCAAAATCCATCCGCGGAACCCGAGCGCCAGATGCGCGCGAATGTCTTCCCGCCGCCAGATCCCCTGCCGCCGGCGTTCCTCGGGCACCAGCGCGATGCCGAGCCGGGCCGCCTGCCTCGTGCTGTTGATCGTCCGCTCCGTCCCGTCGATCCGGACGCGGCAAGGCTGTCCGGACGCGCCGAACAGCGTCCGGGCGAGCCAGGACTTGCCGCTGCCGATATGGCCGAACACCGCCACGATCTCGCCTTCGCGTACGCCGAAGGACAGTTCCGGCGCGTGCCGGTCGGGCTTCAGCCCGTGCACCGCAAACCGGATGGTGTCCCTCGCCGAAGAGGCGGACCTGCGGCGGATCGAGCCGCTGCCGCCGGTCATCGCCTCGACGAGCCGGAGGGTGTCCATCTCCCCGGCCGGACCGTGCAGGACGATGCGGCCGTCGCGCAGCACACTGACGGTGTCGGCCATCCGCCGCACTTCCTGCAGCCGGTGCGACACCAGCACGATGCCGATCCCCTGCGCCTTCAGCCGTTCGACCATCTGCATGAACCGGTCCGCTTCGATGCGGTCGAAGGACGCCGTCGGCTCGTCGAGCAGCAGATAGCGGGCCTCGCCGGCGGCCGCCCGGATGATCGACAGCATCTGCTTCTCGTACAGCGACAGGCTGCCGGCCGGACGGTCCACGTCCACGTCCAGTCCGTATGCCTGAAGCAGCGCCCGCGCCTGCTCGCGGTTCCGGCGCCGGCTGAACCGGACGCCGCGCATCCGGGGAGCCGTCAAGTTCTCATGCACGGCGAGCTGCGGAACAAGCCCCTTGTCGACTTCCTGCGCAAGAAAGACGATTCCCCGGGTGGCGGCGTCGCGCGGGGAACGAAACCGCTGTGGCGCGCCGTCGACGAGAATGTCGCCCCGGAGAGGCGCGTACACGCCGGCGGCCAGATGGAGCAGAGTGCTCTTCCCCGCTCCGTTCATGCCGAGCAGCGCGTGCACCTCCCCGCCGCGGACAGAAAAATCGACGCCGTGCAGCACGGCATGGCGGCCGAATCCGTGGTGAATGCCGGCCAGGGTCAGCGTCATTTACCCTTCGATCCTTTCGCCAGTTCATTCATCCACGGCGACCACGCCAGATCCGACTTGCCCCAGCCCGGAACGTATTGGCCCAGATCGGCGAACGAGATCGGCTCCTTCGGCAGATGGGATCTCAGGATCAGGCGCGGCTCGATCGATACGGAGGACGGCACCGTCTCTCCCGCGACCTTCTGGTACGCCAGCCGCGTCTGCACCTGGCCGATGTCGGTCGGATTCGTCGCGGAAGCGGCGACCCACGGGCTGTCCTCGGCCTGGAAGAGCGGAAGATCTTCTTCCGTCAGGTCGATGCCGTAGATCCGAATATCGGTGCGGCCGGCTTGCTTGAGCGCCTGGTAGGCGCCGCGGGTGAATTCGTTCCACGTCGTATAGATCGCGTCCAGCTCGCCTTCCTTCGGGAACTTCTTCAGCCATGCCTCCACCTGAGCCTGCGTGTCCAGCGCGGTGTTGGCCGTCACTGTGCCGGCCCTCGCCACTTCCTCGATCTTCGGATAGCGCTTGTAGAACGCCTCGATCATGACCTGGCGGCGCTCCATCGGCAGGTAGCCCGCCACCCACAGCACCCCGATCCGCCCTTCGCCGTTCAGGTCGGTCGCGAGCTGTTTCAGCGACTGCCAGCCCAGCAGGTAGTCGTCCTGATCGATCGACGTGACGCCGGGCAGAATCAGGTCGCTGTCATATGCGACGACCGGGATGCCGGCGTCCAGCGCCTTCCTGACCGCCGGATCCAGCGCCTGGGCGGTGCCGTTGTTGACCAGGATGGCGTCCACCTTCTCGTTGACCGCGGCCTCGATGTTGGAAGCCATTTTGGCCAGGTCGTTGTTGGAATCGTAGATTTTCAGTTCGCCGCCGAAGGCTTCCACCTGGTCGCGGATGCCCTGGCTGTATTGGGCGAAGAAGGAGCCCGTCGTAATCCGGGTGACGAGTGCGATGCGCAGCGGTTTCCGCAGCCTCTCCGGAATCTCCGTTTGTGCGGCATCCCCACCGCCGGATGCGTCCGATGCCGCCGGCTCGATGGCGGACGCTTGCGGCGCGTCCTGCACGGCGGAATTCGCCGGGGACGAGTTTTTCCCGCCGGTCCCGGCCGCGTTCTGCTCGTTCGTGCAGGCGGTCAGCAGCAACAGCATGATGACGATGATGAGACTCCACGTTTGCTTCGCGCTTTTCATGGGGTCGGCTACCTCCTGTTCGTCATGCGGATCCGGTCGCCGGCCACGGCAAGAAAAAAGGCTCCATGCCGCAGGCCGGACAAGCCTTGCGATCATGGAGCCGCCGGATAACCGGTAGGCCGAATCCCTATCCAACTAAATCAATGTGTTTGCACAAATTTATGATAGCAACCCGATTTCGACATGTCAACGTTTATTTCCGACAATTCGTACTTGACTACTTTGTTTTTGCTCTTTACGATAGAGGACAAGCAAATCTTTTGGAGGAGGATCATCGTCATGGCTGGAAAACGGGTTGACCACGTGGGTGTCATCGTAAAGGATCTGGACACGACCATCCGCTTCTACACGGAGGTTGTCGGACTTGAAGTGAAGAGCCGCTTCACGCACACGAACGGCGTGCTGCAGCTCGCGTTCCTCGGGTTCGGCGGCTCCGACGAGACGGAGATCGAGCTGATCCAGGGGTACAACGACAATCTGCCAAACGAGGGCAAGGTGCATCACTTCGCGGTCACCGTGGACGATATCGAGGCCGAGTACGAGCGCATCAAAAATCTCGACGGCGTTTCTTTCGTTCCCGGTTTCGACACGATCACCACGCTGCCGAACGGCCACCGCTACTTCTTCATCTACGGTCCCGAGAACGAATGGATCGAATTCTTCCAGCGCTGAACAGGATTCCGCATCCCTCCTGTCGAATGCTGACTTGCGCGGGAGGGATGACCGATTGCGGATCCTGATCAACCCGCTGATGCGCGCGCTGTTTTATCCGGCGCCCGGGCTGCGCGTCAGCGAAGAAGAAGCCCGGCAGTTCGAAGATCTCTATGAGCGGGCCATGCGGCAGCCGAACGAAATCATCGACTACCGGCTGCCCGCTCCGAAGCACAAATTTCTGCAATATATCGCCCGGTATAAACCGATCGTCTTTCACGGTTCGAACCATCCCGGCATCACCCGCTTCGAACCTCGCCCGCAGACGCTGTTCGACGGGCAGGCTGACGCTGCCGTCTTCGCGTCGAAGGATCCGATCTGGTCCGCTTTCTATGCCGTCCTGGACAAGGAGAAGCTGCACGGGAATTTCCGCAACGGATCGCTGTCCGTTGACGGAAAACGGTGGTTCCACTTCTACTCGTTGACGAAAGCGACGGCCGCAGGCGGTCCGTGGACCTCCGGCATGATGTACTTCCTGCCGGAGGAAGCCTTCACGTATATCGGACGCGGACCCGTCCGGTTCAACGAATGGATCAGCCGCGAGCCCGTAACCCCCCTGGCCCGGCTGCCGATCCATCCCGACGATTTCATCTTCCGGAATCGGGTGGCCGTTCACAAGCCCGATGAACCGATGGCCGCAACCTGGCTGCTCTACAAGTTCAGAACCCGGTTCCGCCGTAATCCCCGCGTATAATGCGCTCCGATCTCACCCGGCGGCATCCCGCCCGACAGCATCGGCATCCAGCAGCGAAATCCCGGTGTCCAGAAATTCCGGGATTTCCTCCCCGTTGCCGGCCTTCACCAACTGTTCGACGATCAAGGCCCCCCAGCGATGTTCGTTCAGGGAGATCGCCATCGTGATCTGCCCGTTGCGCATCGCCTCGGAAATATCGGGCATCAGGCCGAAGGTCAGCGCGTACCGGTTCAGTCCCATCGCCTTCCACACCAGGACGGAAGCCGACCCGGACACGAAATCGAGGGCGACGAACGCGTCAAAATGCGGATGATCGTCGATCATGCCCTCCAGATCCGTCAGCGCCTGTCCGGGTATGCCCTGGTTATAGCGCACCTCCAGCACGTCGATGTCCGTCTCGCGATGGATGTAGCCGAGAAACCCTTCCAGGCGCTCGCGCAAATGCAGGCTGTCCGAGAAACCGGTCGACACCAGGATCATGCCGCGTCCCTTCAGCAAGCCGTCGATGGCCGCGCCCATCCGCTCGCCGGCCCGGATGTTGTCCGTTCCGATGTAGGACAGCCGCCGGCTGTCGGGAGCGTCGGATTCGAAACAGATGACGGGTATTCCGGCCTCCACGGCCTTGTCGATGACCGGCGCCAGCATGTCCGAATGGATCGGGCTGATCGCGATGCCGTCCACGCCCTGCTTGATCATCGTCTCCATCATCCGGATCTGCTGCTCCAGGTTGGCCTCGTCGGGCGCCTTGATGATCAGCCGCACGCCCGCCGCCTCCGCGGCCCGGGCGGCGCTCTCCGTCACCGCCTCGTAGTAGGCGTCCGCCATCGGATAGATGATGCCGAACGTCCGCGCCGGCGCCGATTTCGCTTCGGAAACCGAAGGCGCGCTCGCGCGGGACGGCGGCTGCTCCCGGCAGCCGGAGAGCGCCGCCGCCGTCAGCAGGAGCAGGACCGGCGCCGCCATCATCGCTTTCATGGCCGTCCGCTTCACCGAACTCCGCTTCAATGCCGTCCTCCTTCCCTCCGGAGCTCCGGAGGTTCCACCCTGCCCCGCTTGCGAAAATCGCGGATCGTCATGCCCGTCATCCGCTTGAACACATTGGAGAAATAGTGCGAATCCTGATAGCCCACCCGGCTGGCGATCTCGTACGATTTCGCCCCGGTCGACAGCAGCAGCTCCATCGCCTTCTTGATCCGGGTTTCCATCAAGTATTCGATGAACGTCATGCCGGTCTCCTGGCTGAACACCTTGCTCAGGTGGCTCGGGCTGACGTTGACATGTTTCGCCGCGTCGTTCAGCGACAGCCCCTCTTCGCCGTAATGTTCCTGCACATATTGCTTCACCTTCGCGATCAGGGAGCCGTAGCGGTCGCTGGCCTGCGAGCGCCAATGCCAGAACAGTTCCGCGAGCTGGCCCAGATAGGCGCAAGCCTCTTCCCAGGAGCGGATGCCGCTGATCCGGCTCTTCATCTCCGGCAGCCAGTCATCCGGCCGGACATGCTCGCCGTACTGTTCCTTCGCTTCCCGGAACACGCTCACGGTCAGGTCGTGGAGCAGGAACAGCCCGTAGAGCGACGATTCCCAATCCACGTTCCGCAGATCCTGCGCGATCCGCCGGATGTGCGTCTCCTTCTGCTCCGGCGCGCCGACTTTCAGAAACTCCATGTACCCCGCCCGATCCAGACCGGGCTGCTCGAGCGGGTTGTCGCCGAAAATGCTCGTCCGGTCCGCCACGGCGGCCGTCGAGGCGCGGCCTTCCCCGTGCGCCTGGTCCCGGGCGCTGATGATCTTCAGCACCCGGATGATGTCTTCGGCGCTGAACGGCTTCAGGCAATACTCCTCCACCCCGATGCGGATCGCCTGCCGGGCGTATTCGAATTCGTCGTGGCCGCTCAGGATGACGATCTTGATGCCGGGAAGCATCTTGCGGACGATCGCGGAAAGTTCCAGACCGTTCATGAACGGCATACGGATGTCGGTAATCAGGATGTCCGGCTTCAATTTCTCGATGAGCGGCAGCGCCATCTCCCCGTCAGGCGCGTCGCCGCAATATTCGAACCCTTCCTTTTCCCAATCGATGCAGGTCCGCATGTTTTCCCGGATGACAATCTCATCGTCCACCAGGAACACTTTCATCATGCGGCATCCCTCCTTGAACCGGAATCGTGATTTCCACCATCGTGCCGACGTTCTCCCTGCTGTCGATGGCGATGCCGTATTGCGAGCCGTAGAACAGTCGAAGGCGCCGCTGCACATTGAGCAGCCCGAAGCCGCTGTCCGGCTCGCCCTGGCCGCGCGGCGGCGGATGATCTTCCAGCAGGTGCCGGAGCTCGGCGAGCTTCCCTTCGCTCATGCCGATGCCGTTGTCCGTGACGAGAAGCCGCAGCGTCCGGTCCTGGCCGGCGGCGCCGGTAATCCGGATCCGCCCCTTGCCCCGCTTGTTTTTGATCCCGTGATACAGCGCGTTCTCCACAATCGGCTGAAGCGTCATCTTCAGAATCGGGATGGACCGCAGTTCGGGCGGGACGTCGATCTCGTACTCCAGGATGTCGGAATAGCGCATGTGCTGGATGACGAGGTAGTTGCGGACATGCTCCACCTCTTCCCCGACGGAGATGAGGTCCCGCCCCTTGCTCAGACTGATGCGGAAAAAACGGGACAGCGCCTGCACCAGCCGGATCACCTCGCGATTTTTGCCCGCCTCCGCCATCCAGACGATCGAATCGAGCGAGTTGTAGAGGAAGTGGGGATTAATCTGCGCCTGCAGCGTGCGCAGCTCCGCTTTCTGGACCTGTTCCCGCTCGCGGATGCTGCGCTCCATGAGCATCTTGATCTGCTCGATCATCAGGTTGAAGCTGTTGCCGAGATCGGCGAGCTCGTCGTTGCCGGCGGGCTTCACCTTCACTTCGAGAAAGCCCGAGGCCGCCTTGCGCATCTTGTGCTTCAGGATCTGGATCGGCCGGGTCAGCCGCGACGTGACGTAGACATAGAGGCCGATCGTGAACACGATGCTCAGTCCGACGCTCAGGAAGATGAGCCTCCGGATCTCGTGGGCGTCCCGCATGATGTCGCGCAGGGGCGCCATGCCGATCATTTTCCAGCCGGTATCGTCCGAGGTCGTGTAGGTGACCAGAACCGGTCCGCCCGGCCCGTCCTCCACGAAGCTGCCCGATTTCCGGTCCAGCCGGGAAGCAAAGCCCGACGCGGGCGGAAAGAGCCGTTCGTCCGACGGATCGAACCCCGTCGCGAACAGCGGCTTGCCGGACGCGTCCGCCACGTAGAAATACCCGATCTGCCCGGACATCGCTTCCCGTATGTAGTGCATCACCGTGTCCGCGTCCAGATCGATGACGATGAACCCGATCACTTCGCGGGTGATCCGCTGCTTGATCGTCGTCATGATCGACACGACGTTCTCCGATTCGTACCGGGAACCGTCCAGCCGGTCCTGGGGCAGCGTCTCGTCGGGCGGCACGATGAGCACTTCGTCCGGGGCGTTCATCAAATATTGAAAATGCGGATTGCGGAGCGGATTCTGGCCCAGGGCGAACACGCCCTTCCGCTCGCTGATGCCCCGGCCGTACAGATTCACCATCGAGATGTTCAGCACGCTCTCGTTCCGGTACGTTTTGCGGTAGAGGTCGAAGGCCTGCAGGATATCCTTCGCGTCGTCGTAGGCGTCGTTCTGGGAGAACAGATAGCGGAGCACGGCCTGGTGGTTCTCCAGCTCGAGCAGACGCGCCGTGTCCTGGAAGAGCACGTCGATGTCGCGGGCGAGCCGATCCGCGGCGAGCTGAAACGCGGCCTTGCTGTGCTCGGAAATCGTCCGGAACGATTTCTGGTAGGAGACGATGCCGACGGCGATCAGCGGAACGAGCGTCAGCATCACGAACATGGCGAGCATCTTGACCCGCAGACTGGAGAACATCCAATGCACCGGGTTTCGCATGTATGGCCCATACCTTCTCCCTGCAAGTCTTATACCTGTATTCTATATCAGGCCGCGTTGAAAGCGTATGCAGGAATAAAAAATTCTACCATTTCAACAAACCGTTCCACCTTTCCGCCCCCATCCTCCCGAACTGCCAAAAAATGCACAACATTCTCCCTTTTGTCTCCGTATTTTTCCGGATTGGAAGCGTTTTATGATGAAGTCGTGCCAGGCACGAAGATGATGGACACAGGGAGGTAAACGAAATTGAAAGCATGGAAGATCATGCCCGTTCTGCTGCTGGCCGTCTGTCTGCTCGTCACGGCGTGCGGCGGCGGCAACCAGTCCTCGTCAAGCGGCGGAGGCGGCGGTTCCGCTTCGACCGGCTCGTCGACGCAAAGTTCCGGATCCAGCGGCGGCTCGTCGTCCGGCTCGGGCAAAAAGATCGTTCTCGGCTTCTCCCAGGTCGGCGCGGAAAGCGGCTGGCGCACGGCCAACACGGAGTCGATCAAGGAAGCCGCGGCCGCGGCGGGCATCGAACTGAAGTTCTCCGACGCGCAGCAGAAGCAGGAGAACCAGATCAAGGCCATCCGCTCGTTCATCCAGCAGAAGGTTGACGTCATCGCGTTCTCGCCGGTCGTCGAATCGGGTTGGGAGACGGTGCTTCAGGAGGCGAAGGAAGCCGGCATCCCCGTCATTCTGACCGACCGCGCCATCGATTCGGAAGACGATTCGCTGTACGTCTCGTTCATCGGCTCGGATTTCGTGGAGGAAGGCCGCCGCGCCGGACGCTGGCTGCTGGAGCAATTCAAGGACGCCACGGAGCCGGTCAACATCGTCGAACTGCAGGGGACGACCGGCTCGGCGCCCGCGATCGACCGCAAAGCCGGCTTCGAAGAGATCATCAAGGAAAATCCGAACCTCAAGATCATCGCGTCGCAGACCGGCGACTTCACCCGCGCGAAAGGCAAGGAAGTCATGCAGTCGTTCCTGCAGGCGCACAAGGACATCGACGTGCTGTACGCCCATAACGACGACATGGGGCTCGGCGCCATCCAGGCGATCGAGGCGGCCGGTCTCGTGCCGGGCAAGGACATCATCATCATTACGGTCGATGCCGTGAGAGACGGCATGCAGGCCGCGGCGGAAGGCAAGATCAACTTCATCGTGGAATGCAATCCTCTCCTCGGACCGCAGCTGATGGACGCCGTCAAAGCGGTGGTGGAAGGCAAGGAAGTGCCGAAACGGATCGTCACCGAGGAAGGAACGTTCACGTCCGAAGAAGCGAAAGCCGCCCTGCCGAATCGCAAATACTGATCCGATTGCCGCCGGTCGGCGGCAATTCCGGCGGCCGCCCCATCCCCCGCTCCGGGACGGGACGGCCTGTCCTTCATTCTCGCACAGGAGGCGGCAGCATGAGCGAAAACCGACCGATTCTGCAAATGACCGGCATTCACAAACGGTTTCCCGGCGTCCACGCGCTGAAGGGCGTCGACTTCCGGATGTTCGCCGGCGAAGTGCACGCCCTGATGGGCGAGAACGGCGCCGGCAAATCGACGCTGATCAAGGTGCTGACCGGCGTCTATTCGATTGACGAAGGCGCGGTGGAATGGGAGGGCAGACCGTTCCGACCGGGAAGCCCGCTCGAAGCGCAGCAGGCCGGCATCAGCACGGTCTATCAGGAGATTAATCTGTGTCCGAACCTGTCCGTGGCCGAGAACATCTTCATCGGCCGTGAGCCGCGGAAGTTCGGCCGCATTTCGTGGAAGGCGATGAACCGCGCCGCCGCAGCGCTGCTCGAGGAACGGCTCAACGTGAAGCTCGACATCACGCGGCCGCTGGAGAGCTATTCCGTCGCCGTCCAGCAACTCGTCGCGATCGCCCGCGCCCTCAACATCTCGGCCCGGCTGCTCATCCTGGACGAACCGACGTCCTCCCTCGACCGGGACGAGGTGAACAAACTTTTCGAGGTCATGCGCCATCTGAAGCGGCAAGGGCTCGCCATTCTGTTCGTCACCCATTTCCTCGACCAGGTGTATGAAGTGTCCGACCGGATCACGATTCTGCGCAACGGGCAGTTCGTCGGCGAATATCCGACCGCGGAGCTGCCGCGCGTCGAGCTCGTGCAGAAGATGATCGGCAAGGATCTCGATTCCCTCGCCAACATGCCGAAGCGGAAAACCCCGTCCTCGGGAGGCGAACGTCCCTTTCTGCAAGCGGCCGGGCTGGGACGCAAGGGCGGCGTCGAGCCGTTCGATCTGGCCATCGGCAGCGGCGAGATCGTCGGATTGGCCGGCCTGCTCGGTTCGGGTCGAACGGAGACGGCCCGGCTGCTGTTCGGCGCCGACCGCGCCGACCAGGGAAAATGGCTCGTCGAGGGCAGGGAAACGAAGCTGGATTCGCCGCGCAAGGCGATCGACAAGGGCATCGCCTTCTGCTCGGAGAACCGGAAGACCGAAGGCATCATCGAGGATCTGACCGTGCGGGAGAACATCATCCTGGCGCTGCAGGCCCATCGCGGATGGTTCCGCACGCTGTCCCGCAGACGGCAGGAGGAGATCGCCGACGAATACATCCGGGCGCTCGGCATCCGGCCCGACGATCCCGAACAGCTCATCCGCAATCTGTCCGGCGGCAACCAGCAGAAGGTGATCCTCGCCCGCTGGCTGCTCATGAACCCGCGGCTGCTCATTCTGGATGAGCCGACGCGCGGCATTGACGTCGGCGCCAAGGCCGAGATCCAGAAGCTGGTGATGTCGCTGTCGGAGGAGGGCATGGCCGTGCTCTTCATCTCTTCCGAACTGGAGGAGGTCATCCGCGTCAGCGGCCGCGTGGCCGTCCTGCGCGACCGGCGCCACGTGAAGCACCTGGCCGGCGAAGAGATCCGGCAATCGACGATCATGCAGGCCATCGCGGGAGGGTGACGGCGCATGAAATTCCAATGGAGAAACAAACCCCTGTTCTGGCCGCTTGCTGTGCTCGGGTGCCTGCTCTTGCTGAACCTGATCTTCAAGCCGGAATTTTTCGCGCTCCGTTACCAGAACGGCCACCTGTACGGCAGCCTGATCGACATTCTGAACTTCGGCTCTCCCCTGGCCATCGTCGCCGTCGGGATGACGCTGGTCATCGCCACGCGGGGGATCGACCTGTCGGTCGGTTCGCTCGTCGCGATCGCCGGCGCGATGGCCTGCCTGACGATCAGCCGGGGCGCCGACCAGCAATCGCTCTCCCTGGTATTGAGCGCCGTCCTGCTGGCGCTCGTCGTCTCCGTTGCCCTCGGCCTGTGGAACGGGATGCTGGTGGCGGGCGCGGGCATCCAGCCGATCATCGCCACGCTCATTCTGATGGTCGCCGGCCGCGGCATCGCGCAACTCATCACGAGCGGACAGATCATCACGGTGACGAGCAAGCCGTACAATTTCATCGGCGCCGGCTGGCTCTTCACCTTGCCGTTCTCCGTCTACCTGGTCGCCCTGGTCTTCCTGTTCGCCGCCTGGATGACCCGCCGGACATCGCTCGGCATGTTCATCGAGGCGATCGGCTGCAACCCGACGGCGAGCCGGCTGGCCGGGATCCGGTCCCGCTCGATCCTGCTTGCGGTCTACATGTTCTGCGCGCTGTGCGCCGGCATCGCCGGGCTGATCACGAGCTCGAACGTCTCGAGCGCCGACGGCAACAACGCCGGGCTGTGGATCGAGCTGGACGCCATTCTCGCCGTCGTCATCGGCGGCACTTCGCTTGCCGGCGGCCGGTTCTCGCTCGCCGGCACCCTGGTCGGCGCGCTGCTGATCCAGACGCTGACGACGACGATCTACATGCTGGGCGTGCCGCCGGAAATCACGCTCGTCGTCAAGGCGTTCGTCGTGCTGGCGGTCTGTCTGATCCAGTCGCCTTCGTTCCGCCGCGCGATCGCGAGCGGCACGTTCCGGAATCCTGTCGCGACCCGACGGGAGGTGAGCCGACATGGTTGATCGCAAATATATCCCGCTTCTGGTGACCATCGGCCTGTTCATCCTGATGTTCCTGGCCGGTTCGCTGCGGTATCCGGGATTTCTCTCGACGCAGGTGTTCATGAACCTGCTGATCGACAACGCGTTCCTGCTGATCGTGGCCGTCGGCATGACGTTCGTCATCCTGTCGGGCGGCATCGACCTGTCCGTCGGCTCGATGGTGGCGCTGACCACCATGCTGTCCGCGAGCCTCATCATGCAGGCCGGCTGGCCGCCGGCGGCCGTCATTCCGCTGGTGCTGGCCGTCGGCATCCTGTTCGGCTGGATGATGGGCGCCATCATTCATTACTTCCAGATCCAGCCGTTCATCGTCACCCTGGCCGGCATGTTCCTCGCCCGGGGGCTCTGCTATGTCATCAGCATCAACACGATCACGATCAACCATCCGTTCTATACGAAGATGGCGCTGTCCAAAATCCGTCTGCCCGGCGGCAGCTTCATCTCGATCAGCGTCGCCATCGCCCTGCTGGTCGTGCTTCTGGCGGTGTATCTCGCGCATTTCACCCGTTTCGGACGCAACACCTACGCCATCGGCGGAAGCGAATCGTCGGCGGTGCTGATGGGACTTCCGGTGGCGCGGACGAAAATGCTCGTCTACGCGTTCAGCGGGTTCTGCTCCGCATTGGGCGGGGTGGTGTTCACATTTTACATGCTGTCGGGATACGGGCTTCACGCGGTCGGACTGGAACTGGACGCCATCGCGGCGGTCGTGATCGGGGGGACGCTCTTGACCGGCGGCTCCGGCTATGTGATCGGCACGTTCTTCGGCGTCCTCATCCAGGGCGTCATCCAGACGATCATCACCTTCGAGGGCACGCTCAGCTCCTGGTGGACGAAGATGGTCATCGGCCTGCTGCTGTTCCTGTTCATCCTG
>Ga0310825_100413_pt1 | contig 42640 bp, 30 predicted proteins | sample WT_ome_9_FD_202243 | JGI IMG/M metagenome (GOLD analysis project Ga0310825, IMG submission 202243) | Sorghum-adapted microbial communities enriched on wild type (WT) sorghum from Joint BioEnergy Institute, Emeryville, California, United... ... | reverse complement strand
TAAAGTGGCTCACAGGAGCTTCCTCCTTCTTGGTGTGTTGTGCGCAAACATCACTTTACCAAGGGAGAAGCTCTTTTTCTATATCCGCTTTTTCCAATTCCTACACCCACAGAGATTTTACACTAACGCCCGCCGGCGGGCAGCCGAAACGAATTCATCTCAAATTAATTAGACTATCAGTCTAAATTGAGATGGATTCCGCCACCCATCCGTCGTATAATAGACACAAAACCGTCACAAAATCACGTTGGGAAAGGCGGCTGACGGTCCGTGCGCGCCTCCACGCGAAAGAAGAAATACCTGGTCGCGGAGACGGCGTTCCGCCTGTTCCGCGAGCGCGGTTACGACAATGTGTCCGTCGACGACATCATCGCGGCGACCGGCACGTCCAAGGGCACGTTTTATCATTATTTCAAAAGCAAGGATGAACTGCTCGGCGAACTGCCGCAGCGCCAGCTCGCCGTCCTGGAACGATGGGCGAAGGAGCGGAGTCCGCTGCGGATCGGCTCGCTGGAATCGCATATGCTGCAGTTGTTTTTAGACCTCGGGTCGGTATTGGAGCCGGTGCCGCGCGTCGTGCTTCATCTGGCGGCGGTCAGCGCCGACCAGCCGATCTTGAGGCGGCTGCAGAGCCGGCTGCGGGCCGCGCTGCTGGAGGAACTGATGCGCTGGCTCGGCGACCGGGAAAAGGCGGCATTTCTGATGGCCGTCTATGACGGGACGATCACGGCGTGGCTGAACGGCGAAGGCGCCAGCCTCGAGGAGCTGCTGCGACGCAGGATGGCGGCGGCCTGGGCCGGCATCCGGCACATGCATGAAGCGGAAGACTGGACAATCGGCCGGGGAGCCGGCGCGAAGGAGGAACATCGAATGAAGATAGCCGTCATCGGCGGCGGCCTGGCGGGACTGACCGCAGCCGCCTATCTGTCGGAACAGCCCGGCATGGAAGGCATACTGTTCGAGCGCAGTCCGCAGCTCGGCGGCCGCGCATTCACGTACGAAAAAGCGGGATTCACCCTCAATTACGGTGCTCATGCCATTTACGGCATTGACCGGCATACGCTGTCGAAGATCGAGCAGGAACTCGGCCTTTCGTTCGGCAGCCGCCAGGTCGACAAACGGCGCGTCATGTACGCGAAGAACGGCGAGATCACGACCGCGCCGCTCGATTTCGTCAACCTGATGAAGACGGATCTGCTGGACGCGAAAGGGAAAATGCGGTTCGCCGCCGAAGCGGCGGCGGTCATCGCCAACATCCACACGCTGAAAAATTATCCGACGCTCGGCGACTATCTGGCGGAATCCGGAGCCGATGATACGGTGAAGGAATTGTGGGAGCATCTCGTCTGCTCGAATTTCTTCATCGCGCCGGAGGACGCACGCAAGGTGCCCGGCCACGTCATCAGCGACTATTACCACAACCTGTTCCTGTCCCAGCGGCCGGTCAATTACATCCTCGGCAGCTGGGCCGTCATCACGAACCAGCTCAAGCTGAAAATCGAATCGTCCGGCCGATGGAACATCGCGCTTCAGGAAGGGGCCGAGAGCATCCGCTACGAGAACGGGCGCTATGTGATCGCGACGAAGAAGCGGGAAGAAGCGTTCGACCGCGTTGTTTTCGCCATGCCGGTCCAGCAGGTGGCCAAGCTGCTCAAGGGCACGCCGTGGGAACCGTTCCTCGCGCCGTATGAAAACAACCGTTCGACCGAGGTCATGGTGTACGACATCGGGCTCAGCCGGATCGTGGCGCGGCCGTTCAGCTACATCAGCGACCTCGACAGCAAAATGTTCATCACCGACGTCTCCGCCACGGATGACACACTGGTGCCGGAAGGGGGCCAGCTGCTGCAAGGCGTCGCCTATCTGGCGGACGACGCGTTCGAGAACGAGGAGCAGCGCAAAGCCTATCTGGATGAGCGTCTGGCCGGCATGGAGGCGCTGTTCGACCGGCATTATCCGGGCTGGCGCGAAGCCGTCGTCGTCAAGCGCGTCTCCAAGAAGGCGATGGTGCAGAGCGTCAAGCATACGGCGGACAACCGGCTGCTGCCGGTGCGTCTCGAGAGCGTGCCGTTCTATTTCTGCGGCGACGGCTGCGAAGGCAAGGGCGAACTCGCCGAACGCGCCTTCTCCAGCGCGCGCAAGGCGGCCGAGCTGCTCGCGGCCGAACTGAAGCCGCTGGCCGCGGCAGCGCGGTAACGCCGGTACCTCGCGGCACACGCGTCTCTCCATCGGACGCCAATTTGGTGCAGAAATGCACCACATGGCACCTTTCCGGCATCATGACGGCCAATCTGGTGCATATGTGCACTACATCATGGCATATCCGGGGGTGAGGTGGTCAATCTGGTGCAGAAATGCACCACATGGCGCCTTTCCGGCATCATGACGGCCATTCTGGTGCATATGTGCACTACATGACAGAAAGCGGGACCGTTCCCATTCGGGGAGGGTCCCGCTTTCCGTCTGTTTACGGTCTGCTTCAGTCAGCCCGGCCGGTTTTACTGTCCATCCGCCCAGTCCTTCAGCGCCTGCGCGGCTTCGGCGACGGCGTCGATCCAGCGTTCGCCAGCCGCCAGCTGCATGGCCGCCATGTCCGTCAGATCGGCCGGCACGTGCACGCTGTCGGCGGACGAGGCCAAGCTGCCGAGCAGCGCCTTGAGTCCGTCCAGCTCCCGGAGTTCCGCTTCCGACAGCGGCTCCGTGTGCGCGCCGAGTTCGCGAAGCTTCGCGTATGCGGCTTGCAGCCCGGACAGCGCGGCTTCTTCGATCGCCTTCACTTGCGAGCCCGCGGGTTTGCCTGCCGCCGCCCCGATGAGCCGCGCGACCGCCGGGAGCCCCGCCGACAGATCGCCTTCCAGCTCCACCTTGATGCGAACGCGATCCGCTCCCTGCGCGAGCACGAGTTGGTCCAGCGTCCGGCTCGCGGAGGCGAGCGAGCCGGATGCCGCGGTCAGATCCCCGGCGAGCTGATGGCCTTCCGCTTCCCGCCTGTCGCGGCCGTCCTGCAGCACCAGCGTGTAAAGATAGACGTTGCCGATCAGGCTGAGCACGAGCAGCACGGACACAACCGGCGCATACCAGCCGCGTCTGCCGGCCGTCTCGCGGTCGAGCGCGTCTCCTTGCATTGTCTTGTCGTCCATGATGATCACCCTTCAGCAGTGTACCACGGCGGCTAGAGCGTTTCCAGCCGGACGCGGCTGCCGCTGCCCGCGGGTTCCGCAGGTTCGACGATCAGCCGCCTCGGCAGCCTCGCCCTCAGCTCCGGCACGTGGCTGATGACGCCGACCGCCAGGTTGTCCGTATGCAGCCGCTCGAGCGCGGTGACGACCGTGTCCAGCAGCTCGGGGTCGAGCGTGCCGAACCCTTCGTCCAGGAAGAAAAACTGCAGCGGATGCCGGCCGCGCAGCTGAATCTGGCCGGACAGCGCCAGCGCCAGCGCGAGCGATGCGAGGAACGTCTCGCCTCCGGACAGCGTGCTGACCGGACGGCGCACGCCGCCGTTCGCATCGTCCCGGATGACGAATCCGCCTGCGGAATCCAGCTCGAGGGCGTACCGCCGCTTCGTCAGGAAGCCGAGGCGCTCCGAAGCGGCGCGGCATACCTGTTCAAGCTGCGCTTCCGCGACGAATTCGACGAACGCGTTGCCGCGAAACACGGATTGCAGCTTCGCGTACCTTCCCGCCAGCTCCTCCAGTTCCCGCCGCCTGCTTTCCAGCTCCGCCCATCGGGCGGCCTTCCGTTCGAGTTCCTCCAGGTCGCGCTCGGCTTTGGCCGCGGCCGCGAGCGCTTCCTCGGCCCGCGCCTTCGCCGCCGCAAGCCGTTCCTCGCCCGCGCGCCAGTCCTCGTCACTCACCGAGCGGCCTTGCAGCACCTCGTCGATATGGGCGATCCCCGCTTCGATCTGGCGCATCGCCTCGCGGTGCGCCTCGATCTCCGCGGCGGCGGCCGCCTTGCGGGGCAGCGCTTCAAGCGCCGTTCTCGCTTCATCGGCATCGCGGAAGTCGGATGCCTCGAGCTGCTCCTGCAGCCGGCGCTCGGCTTCCTGCGCCCTTGCGGCCGCGGATTGCGCCGCCTCAGCCGCCGAGGCGCGGCGCTCGGCCGCCTGCTGGAGCAGCCTGGTCTCCGTCTCCCGCCGTTCCCGGCAGCCGGCAAGGCGCGCGCGCAGCGCTTCCGCTTCCCGCCGGACCTCCAGCGTCAGCTCCGCGGCGGGGCGTCCGCCCGTCCAGGCGGCCAGGCGGGCGCGCAAATCTTCCAACGTCCGGGTCCGGGCCTCAAGCCGTTCGCGCCACACCTCGCGCGCCAGCCGGGCTTCGTGCATGCCGCGCTCCGCTTCCTGCGCGAGCTTCTGCTGCTCCTCGACGAACGGCACGCTCCGCTCCAGCTTTTGCCGGATTTCCTGCGCGTCGCGGTCGCGCCGCTCCCATTCCCGGACGGCCTCGTCCGCATCCTCCGGCTCGAGCGACGGAAACCGGCCGCGCCAGGCATCGAGCTGCGCCTGGTGCGCATCCGCCGCTTCGCGGTGCCGCGATCGGGCGGCTTCGCAGGCCGCGGCCGACGCTTCCGCCTCGGCGGCCGCGCGCGAATGGGCGCGGTCGGCCTCCGCGAGCCCGCGTGCCAGCTCATCCGCTTCGCGGGCGATGGCGCGCCAATCCGCTTCGCACAGGCCGGCGAGACGGCGGGCTTCCTCCGCGCGGGCGGCCGCGGCATCGAGCGCGGACGCCGCCGCTGCGTCCGGATCGGCATCCGGTCCGGCCGCCGCGGCCGCTTCCCGCAGAGCGGCGTCTTCACCGGGGACTTCGCCGCCGCTATCTTCCGGCAGGGCGAACGTCCGCCCGGCGGCTTCGGCCGTCGTCCTCACCGTCTGGCCGGCCTGCTGCAGCAGCGCGTTCACCTTGAGCCGCAGACCGCCCAGCTCATCGGCGAGCCGCTCGCCCCGGCGGACGAACGCTTCCGCCGCGCGGGCATCCTCATCGGCAAGGCCCGGCTCCGGCACATGCGGGCGCGGATGGTCGAGCGCGCCGCACACCGGGCAGGGCTGCCCGTCCTTGAGGGTCTCGGCCAGCCGGACCGCAAGCTGCCGGCGTTCCGCTTCGCGCACCCGCTCGCGCAGCGCGGCGGTCAGCGCGGGCAGCCGTTCCGCTTCCCGCCGGATCTCCGCTTCCAGTACGCGCAGCCGGCGGAACGCGTCGGCTGCCCGGTCGAGCAGCGCCTCCGCCTGCCGCACCATCGCCGCGCGCCGGCCCTCCGCCTCCCGGGCCGCCTCCCGTGCCCGGGATAATGCCTGCTCCGCCTGGGCAAGCTCCCGCTCCGCCTCGGCACGGTGGGCGGCGGCGGCGCGAAGCTGCTCCGCCTGGGCGGCGGCCGCCATCCAAGAGCTGCGCTCCTCGGGCGTCAGTTCGACCGCCTTGAGCTGCTCCCGCAGTTCCTTCTGCCGGGCGGCCGCCCGCCGGAGCAGCATGGCGGCCTTCTCCGCCTGCGCCTCGCAGGCCCGCATCCGCTCCTCGGCTTCCGCAAGCCGCCGCCGGCCTTCCTCCGCTTCCTCGGCGATGGCCGCCGCCTCGCGCTCCAGCGCTTCCGCCTGCGCGAGCTGTTCGAGGCGCGCCGCCATGCGCGGTTCCGCCTCGGCCGCCTCCCGTTCCGCTTCGGCCCAAGCGGCTTCCGCCGCCGCGGCGGCCTCCGTGCGGGCGGCATGCTCGCGCTCAGTCTCCGCATGGCGGGCTTCGGCTTCCCGCCGTGCGCGCTGCGCTTCATCCGCCGTCTCCAGCGCGGGCTTGAGCCGCTCCGCCTGCTCCAGCCGGGCCAGCTCGGCTTCCAGCCGCGCGATCCGCGGCGCATCGGCCTGAAGCGCCTCCCGCCGCGCGGCAAGCGCCCGCCGCTCCTCCTCGCGCTCGCGCACCTGGCGCAGCGCGGCATGCGCTTCCTCGGCGGCGGCAAGTTCCGCGCGGGCGATGCCGGCGGCTTCCGCCGCCTGCCTGCGGGCTTCCGCGGCGGCTTCCCGCGCCGCTTCGGACGCGTCGCCGAGCCCCTGCTGCTCGGCGGCCGTCCGGGCCAGCTCCGCGCCCGTTTCCTGGGCGCGCCGGTTCAGCTTCAACAGCAGCTCGTCGCCGTACCGCTCGAGCGCGAACAGCCGCTGCAGCATCTGGCGCCGGTCTTTGCCCCCCAGCGACAGAAACTCCGCAAACTTGCCCTGGGGCAGCACGACCGCGCGGGTGAAATCGTCCATCGTCAGGCCGATCCGCTCCTCGACGCACCGGTTCACGTCGGCGAGCCTGTCCGCCAGCACCGCGTCGCCCTCCGGACGGACCTCGATGAACCGGCACAGATGGCAGGTGACGGATGCGCCTCCGGTCCGCTTGAAGCCGCGCTCGACTCTGTACCGCGTCGTCCCTTCCGCGCCCGTCAGCTCGAACGTGAACGCGACCGAGAGCGTATTTTCCGCCTGGTTCAAAATGCCCTGCGTCCCCTTCGCGGCCCGCTCCACCTTGCCGTAGAGCGCCAGCGTCATCGCGTCCAGAATGGACGACTTGCCGCTGCCCGTCGGTCCGAAAATACCGAACACGCCGCCCTCGCAAAGCCGTTCGAAATCGACTTCCTGCTTCTCGCGATAGCTTTGCAGGCCGGCCAATGTCAGACGGATCGGCTTCATGCCCCGTCACCCCCATGCGCCGCATTCGCCGGACAAATGCCGGAAACGACCGTGTCCGTTGGCCTCGCATGAGACATCCGCCGTTCATGCGTCACGGTCATCCGACATCCCCTCCGTCATCGGCTGCCGCGGTCTGCACGGCCGATTCCGCACGGCCGGCAGCCGCATCACCGACGTCCTGTTCGGCCAGCAGTTCGAGGAACAGCCGGATCAAGGCTTCGTCCGGCTCGGCGCCGCCGGTCTTCTGCGCGTAGAACCGGCGGAACAGTTCATCCACCGGGAGCTGGTCGCGCCGCGCCGCCTCCGTCCCTCCCCGGCCTGCCTCTTCCGGAAAAACCGGCCGGATATGTACGATGCCGTCATGCGCCTTGCGCAGCCGGGCGATCTCCTCGGGCGCGATCAGATCCGCCGTATGGATCTCGAGATCGATCCAGGCGCGCGGATCCCGGCCTTCGTCGAGCCACCGCCAGACTTCCGCGAGCCCGCCCGCCGCCGTCCAGCGGACGAGCGGGCGGCCCGAAGACAGCAGCACTTCCTGCGGCTCGACCGGACGGCCGGGAACCGCCTCGAACAGCACGACCGATTTCGCCTGCCCCGCTTCCGAGAAGCTGTAGGCGAGCGGCGAACCGCAGTAGCGCACCGTCTCCCGGCCGGCTGCCCGCTGCGGCCGATGCAGATGGCCGAGCGCCGTGTACTGCGCCTCCGCGGGCAGCGCGGAAGGATCGACCGTATAGGCGCCGCCGACCTGGATCGGCCGCTCCGAATCGGACTCGACGCCCCCAAGCACGTACAGATGGCTCATCGCCAGATTGACCGCATCCGGCCGGAACGCGGAAGCCAGCTCCGCCAACAGCCGGCCGACCCGCTCCGAATAGGCGCCGCGCAGCGCCTGTTCGTCCGCTTCCGCCGCAAGCAGCTCGTTCAGCCGCGACTCGGACGGATAGGGCAGCGCCGCGATGACAGCGGTCTCGCCGGTGCGCGGGACGCCGATCACCAGCGGTTCGGCGGCCGGCAGCCCGGCGAGATGGATGCCGCTCCGCACGGCGAGCGGGGCGCTGGCCGCGATCCGTTCGGGATGGTCGTGATTGCCCGCAATGACCGCCACGGCCCGGCGCCCGCCGTCCGAGAGCCTCGTCAGCGCCTCGAAATAAAGCTGTTCCGCGGCGGCCGGAGGATTGACCGAGTCGTAGACATCGCCGGCGACGAGCACGAGATCGACCGCTTCCTCCTCCGCGATCGCGACCAGTTCGTCGACGAACGCCTCCTGTTCCGGCAGGCGGCTCCTGCCTTCCAGCGATCGTCCGAAATGCCAGTCGCCCGTATGCAGCACGCGCATGCCGCTTCCTCCCTTCATGGACATTCCGCATCCTAGACATTCCGCATCCTAGACAATCCGCACCGCTTGCGCGGCGTCGAAGAAAAAGACATGCGCCTCGTCGACGTTCCGGCCGAGGATGATGCCGATCGATTCGGCGTACAGTTCAAGCTGGAACCGGTGGCGCTCCGCGGCGGCTTCGACATTGCCGTCCCAGATCCGGTCCGTTTTGTAATCGACCAGGACGAGACGACCCTCTTCGTCTTCGAACAGACAGTCGATGACGCCCTGGATGAGCACGGGCTCTTCCGCCGCCGGATTACCCGCGAGATCCGGCCGGATGCGGCCGGCCGGCACGGTGCGGCTGAACGGCACTTCCCGCATCACGCGCCGTGCGGCGGCAAGCCGCCGTCCGAGCTCCCCTGCGAAAAACGCGGCGATCACCGCGCAATCCACCGCTTCGGCCTGCGCCGGCGTCAGCAGCTGCCGCTCCACCATCGACCGGACGATGTCGCGCACGTCTTCCTCGCCGTGCGGACCGGCGGCCGGCATGTGCTGCATGATCAGGTGGGCGGCCGTGCCGCGCTCCGCCGGCGTCAGCAATCGCTCTTCCAGAAAGCGCGGCCGCCGCAGCCGGAATGCGGGCGGCTCTCCGCCGCCCGATGCCGGCCGCGGCAGGGCGGACGCCTGCTCCGCCCCTTCGTCCGCTTCGGCCGCCGCCAGCATCCGCTTCATCTCGGTGACGGATGTTTTCGCGGCGATGCCGGCCGCGGCCGCATGCGGATACCGCCAGGACAGGCGGCGCTCCACTTCTTCCGCGTGCGCGCCCGGCGACGGCAGTCTCTCGCCCGCCGACATCAGACGCAGCAATTCTCCGCGCTCATCCTCCGTCGCATCGGCCGCCTCGGCGGCGGCAGCGGCCTCCGCGACCAGGAGTTCCGCAGGCGTCACGCCGAACCGCCATCCGAGCGCGGCCGGCCCGCCCGCGGCCGCCGGCTCCGCTTCCGGCTCGGCCTGCCGGACGATCGGCGGCATCAGCCAGTCGAGATAGCAGCGCGCCGACGTCAGCGCGTGATCCGGCATGCTGCCGTCCTGACGAACCGCTCCCCGCCACCGCTCAAGTTCCGCCGCCGCGTCCTTCGCCGTGCCGAGAAGGATCATTTTTTCCTTCGGACGGGTCATGGCGACGTAGAGCACCCGCATTTCTTCCGCCAGCATCTCGGCCTTCAGCCGACGGCGGATGGCGAGCTGCGGCAGCGACGGAAAGCTGACGCGCAGGTCCGGGTCGACCATCCGCGGGCCGAATCCGAGCTCCTTGTGCATCAGGAAAGAGCCGTTCAGATCGGTGAAGTTGAACCTTTTGCCGAGTCCCGCGACGAAGACGACGGGAAACTCCAGCCCTTTGCTCGCGTGAATGGACATGATGCGCACGACGTCGTCCTGCTCGCCGAGCGTCTTGGCCGTCCCGAGATCCCCGCCCTGGTCGCGCAGCCGGTCGATGAAGCGCAGGAAGCGGAACAGGCCGCGGAACGAGGTCGCTTCATACTGCCGCGCGCGGTCGAGCAGCGCCTGCAGGTTCGCCTGCCGCTGCACGCCGCCGGGCAATCCGCCGGCCAGATCGTAATACCCGGTCTCGCGGTAGATCCGCCGGATCAGCTCGGTCAGCGACCCTTGCCGAGCCTCGCCGCGCCAGCGCTCCAGCCGCGCGAGGAACGCGTTCAGCTTGCGGCGTACGGCTTCGGGAGCCTCGGGATCGGCCGCGGCGCTCCGCACCGCGTCGAAGAACGGCCCCCGGCGCGCGATGATGCGCACGGCGGCCAGTTCCTCGGCATTCAGGCCGCCGATCGGCGAGCGCAGCACGCCGGCCAGCGGAATGTCCTGGTACGGGTTGTCGATGACCCGGAGCAGCGAAAGCACCGTCTCCACTTCCGTCTGCTCGAAGTAGCCGCCCTTCTGCTCGGCATACGCCGGAATGCCCGCCGCGGCCAGCTCGTCCGCCATCGCCTGCGCCCACGTTCCCGGCGCGCGCAGCAGAATCACGAAATCGCGCCACGCCGCCCGGCGATGGGCGCGCCGCTTCGCATCGTAGACGCGGAGCGGCGGGCGCCCGTCTTCGCCGGCGATCATCGCGCGGATGCGCGCGGCGATCCAGCGCGCTTCGAGCCGGGCCGTCTCCAGTTCGGCCGCTTCTTCAGCGGCGGCACGCGCTTCCGCATCCTCCGCCGTCTCACCGCCCGTTTCGCCCTCCGCGCCTCCGTCCTCCGCTCCGCCGGAAGCGGCGCCGCGGTCGAGCAGCACGCATTCGACGGTGAACCTGTCTTCTCCGTCAAGTCCCGGGTCGGCGTCCGGGTACGACGCGCCGTATTTCAGCTCGGCGCGTTCGTCGTAATCCATTTCCGCCGCGCGCTCGCGCATGATGCGGCGGAACACGTCGTTGACGCCGTCCACGACTTCCTTCCGGCTGCGGAAGTTGCGCGCAAGATCGATGCGCAGGCCGGGCGCCTCGCCCGCTGCTTCTCCCGCCGCGTACCGCCGGTATTTGTCCAGGAACAGCCCCGGCTCGGCCAGCCGGAACCGATAGATGCTCTGCTTCACATCGCCGACCATGAACCGGTTGCCGGCGCCCGGACGGGCGATCAGATCGATGATCGCTTCCTGAACCTGGTTCGTGTCCTGGTATTCGTCGAGCAGAATCTCTTCGAACTGCTCCCGGTAGTCGAGCGCGGCGGCGGACGGGATCGTCCGCTCGGGCGTCGAGGCGGGATCGCGCAGAATGCGCAGGCAGTAGTGCTCGAGATCGCCGAAATCGACCAGTCCCTTCGCCCGCTTCGCCGCTTCGTAGCGCCGTCCGAATTCGATGACGAGTTCGGCCAGCGCCTCCATGAGCGGAGCCGCGGCGTTCAGCTCGGCGGCGTAATCCGCCGGCGTCCGGCTGAACAGCTCGTCCGCAAGGCCGCCGACGATCTTCTTCGCGTCGTCGCGCAGCGCCTTGACCCGCTCCTGCAGCTCCTTGTTCACATCATCGCCGCGCTGCCGCTTGAGCTGGCCGAATTGCGCGGCGCGGAAAGCGCCGAACCATTCGGACATCGGCTTGTCCCGCACCGTATCGAGCAGCGCGCGCACCGCGTTCAGATCGTCCCGCAGCGTATCGGCGTAAGCTCCGGGACCGTCCGGCCGAAGGGCGCCGGCAAGCGCCTGATCGAGCAGCGACTCCGCCGCTTCCAGTTCGAGCAGCACGGCGCGCCCGATATCGCGTCCCCATGCGCTGTCCGCCAGATTGTCCGGGCTTGCGGCGCGGAACGCGGCAGCGGAGGCGCGCAGCCACGCTTCCGGCCACGGGTGGCTGAGCGCGAAATGGTACAGATCAAGCACAAGGCGCGCCAACGGCTCGTCGCTCCGGTCGCCGCCGAACGTCTCGGCCAGCCGCGCGAACAGCCCGTCCTCATCTCCGGCATACCGGTCCTCGAACAGATCCTGGAGCGTCTCGGCCTGCAGCAATTCGGCCTCGGTCTCGTTCGCGACCCGAAAGCCGGGATCCAGTCCGATCAGCGGATAGTACCGGCGGATGACGTCCAGACAGAACGAGTGGAGCGTCGTGATCGAAGCTCTGCCCATTAAGGCGAGCTGGCGGCGCAGATGGTCGGACCCGGGATTCCGCTCCAGCGCCTGCTCGAGCGCGATCCGGATCCGCTCCTTCATCTCCGCTGCCGCCGCGTTCGTGAACGTCGCGACCAGCAGCCGGTCGACATCGGTGTCGGAAGAAATTTTGCGGATGATGCGCTCGACGAGCACCGCCGTTTTGCCCGATCCGGCCGCCGCCGCGACCAGCACGTTCCGCCCGGATACTTCGATCGCCTGCAGCTGGTCTTCCGTCCAGGACGGTCCGGCCGGTGTTGCCGTCATGCCGCCCCCGGCCATCATCCTTCACCTCCGCTTTCCACAACGCCGTTCCCGCCGCCTCCGGCCAAACCGCCGCCCGCGGCGGCTCCGTCCGACACGGACGGACCGACCGGCGCTTTCTCGGCATCCGTTCCCTCGCGCAGCAAGTCCCATATCCGTTCCTTCGGAATCCGGGCGATGCGCTTGTACCCGTTGCCTTCGATCAGCGGGTCGAAATGGCACACCGGCTTGTACGGACAGAACGCGCACGGCGTCCGGTTCCCCTGCCGGTACGGCGCAATCGCGACTTCGCCGTCCAGTATGCGGCTGCCGATCCGTTCGATCGTCCGGCGGACGGCGCCGCGCAGCACGTTCCATTCCTCCCGCGTCACGACGGCCGAGTCGCTGTAGAATCCGCCGTCTTTCTTGAGCCCGGCCGGCACCAGATCCGAGCGTCCCGTCTCCAGCTCCCGGTCCATCATCCGGATGATCCGCTCATCCGCCGACAGCAATCCCCGCGTCTTGTAGCGCCGCAGCGTCTGCCGGCGCACCTCTTCGCCCGGCAGCGGAGCGTACGCGGAGATCAGCGGATCGTGCACGTGGAAATAGAGCACGCCCGCCGGATCGGCCGGCTTGCCGAGCCATGCCGGGGCATGGGTGAGCAGCGCGTCCATGTAGGTCAGCAGCTGCAGCGTAAGGCCGAAGACGACGTCTTCCAGGCGCAAGGCCTGCGCCGACGATTTGTAGTCGATGATGCGCAGCAGCAGTCCGTCCTCCGTCTCGGCCGCATCGACGCGGTCGATCCGGCCGATGACCTCGACGGACCGGCCGGAGCCGGCCGGCAGCACGAGCGGCGGCAGCTTGCCGCCGGGGCCGAAGGCGATCTCCAGCCCGACCGGCGCGAACAGGCCGCGCCGCGCATGCTCGGCGAGCGCCGCCGCCGTCCGGGTGATCGTCTGCTTGAGCCTGCGCGCGATGAAGCCGTAGCGGCTGCTGCTCATGAGAATGCGGGATTGCAGGCGGGGAACCAGGCTGTCCACGATGTCGGAAACCGTCTTCGCAATTTCTTCCCGGGTCGCCTCGCCCAACCGCCCGCCGTATGTATCCGCCAGCCGGGAAAGCGCCGCGTGGAACAGCTGCCCCACATCCGGCGCCTCCAGCCGGAACAGCCGCCGTTCCTCCAGCTTCAATCCGTAGGCGGCGAAATGCTGGAACGGGCATGCCGTGAACCGCTCCATGCGCGATACGCTCGCCAGCAGCCGGTCGCCGTACAGGCGGAGCGCCGTCACGGGAAGAAGGGGAGGCGCTTCGTTCCGATAGCGGAGCGACGAGACGACCGCCGCCAGCCGATCCCGCCATTCCGGCCGTTCGGCAAACCAGTTGTAAACGTCGCGCCACAGATCCGGCAGCCGGCCGCTCTCCTTGAAGCGGCGGAGCTGGCCGACCAGCAGCGACAGCGCGCGGTCGGGCCGGCGGATATGGCGAAGATGCTCCTCCGCGCCGCCGTCCGCGTCCGGCTCGCCCGTTTCGGTCAGTACCGGAAGCTTCGGGAACTGCGTCCGGACCTGGCGGATCAATTCCGAAGGATACAGCGCCTTTCCTTCCTCGTCCGCCATGGCGAAGCTGATCCACAGCGTGCGTGAAGGCATGGTCAGCACGCCGTAGATCAGAAACCGCTCGTCCAGCAGCCTGCGGCGGGCGCCGGGCGCCATCCGGATGCCGCCGTCCTCGAGCCGCTCCCGCTCCCGCTCGGTCAGCACGCCGTCTTCGCGGGACCGCATCGGCAGCACGCCTTCGTTCGCGCCGAGCAGATAGCCGGCCAGCACGCCGCCCGTGCGCGACCGGTCCAGACTGCCGACCAGCACCTGGTCGACCGACGGCGGCACGCTGCCGAGCTGCAGGCTGTCCAGTCCCGTCTCGACCATGCCCGCGAACAGATCGGCCGGCATCCGCTCTTCGCCCGCGAGCTCGACCAGCTGATCCAGCAGGCTCATGACGCCGTCCCACAACTGGCGATGCGCCCGCGACCGGAGCAATTCGCCGTTCTCCGCGTCCTCCAGGCTCCATGCTTCCAGCCGGTCCGCCGCACCGACCGCATCGAGCAGATCATACAGCGCCGCGCACATCGCCCGGACATCCCGGGCGCGGGCGAGCGCCCGGCCGAACCGGTCGAGCGGGGCGACGATCCGTTCCCGGCATTGCAACAGCCGCCGGAACGCATCCGGATCTTCTTCTTCCGCAGGGCCCGGTTCGTCCTCCAGCGGATCGCGCACCAGCGGCCGCCAGCTTCCCGGATCCAGCCATCTGCGGCCGTCGATGCCCGCGGCGAGCACGTAGTTCTCCAGCCGGTCCAGATCGCTCCGGTCAATGCCGGAATCCGGACCCGTCAAGAGCTCCGTCTTGATGCACCGGATGACGGCGTCGTGCCGCCAGCCCCCGGTCACCGTCTCGAGCGCGGACCGGATGAACTCGACAAGCGGGTGATGCGGGATGACGGATTTCCGGTCGAGGAAAAACGGGATGCCGTAATCGGAGAACGTCTTCTCGATCAGATCGGCATAATCGGCCAAATTTCGCACCATGACCGCGATGTCGCGCCAGCGAAGCCCGTCCTCCTGCACGCGGCGCAGGATGTCCCGCGCGGCGGCGTCGACTTCGGCGCGCCGGTTCGCCGCGGCGCGGATCACAACTCCGCAGCGCGGATGCTCCGGATCAAACCAATCTTCCGGCACGGCCATCGGCGTCCGGCTGCCGTAATGGCGCTCCAGATGCGCGAGCATCGGGCTGTCGGCCCAGCGGGGGGCCGGTTCCGGCCGAAGCACGAACGGCGGCTCCACGGGCACGTCCGATCGTTCGGCAAGCTCCCGAAGCCGTATGTACGTCTCGGCCGTCGGCCGGAACAAATCGAGCTCGGGCGGCTGTTCACCCGGTCCGTAAGGCCGGTCGAGGGTCAGGGTGACGGTCACGCTCCGCGCGCAGCGGATCATCGTCTCCAGCGCGGCGTATTCGGCCGGCGTAAAGCCGTGGAAGCCGTCGACCCAGATTTCGGCCGCCGCGAGGCTGCTGGCGCCGAATCCCCGCGCAAGGTACGCAAGGCCGTCTTCGGCGTCCAGATATCGGCCGGCAAGCGCGCTCTCCAGTTCGGCGTAGAGCAGCCGGATGTCGTGCAATTTCCTCTCGAGCAGCCCGTCCGGCGATGCCAGCGCGGCGTCCGCCGCCAGCGTTTCAAGGCTTTCCGGCGTCACGCCGTACCGCTTCATCTCGGTCAGCAGTTCGTTCAGCTTGTCGACAAAACCGCGCTGCCCCGCGCTGCCGGCGAACAGGCGCAAACGGTCGGCGTGACGATGGAGCAATTTGAACAGCAGCATGTTCTTCCCGTTCTCGCCGATCGGGACGAGCGCCGTTCCTCCCGTCTCCTGCATGACGCGGAACGCCAGGCGGCGGAAGCTGAGCGCCTGCGCCCGCATCGTGCCGGGCACGCCGGGCGTTCCGAGAAGCGCATATTCGGTTGTGAACGTCGCCTGCTCGGGCACGAGCAGGATGAGCGGCGGTCCGTCGGGCGCTTCCGCCAGTCTGGCGCGCACTTCGTCCAGACAATGGCGCGTCTTGCCCGTTCCCGCGCGTCCGAGCACGAATCGCAGCTTCACGGCGATTCCCCCTGTCCATGATTCTCTTATTCTAGCATAACGGCCGGGGAAAATCACGAAGAAAACAAACGTACGTTCGTGTTTTCCGTGCATGCCCGCGCGGGAATGAGCCACCCTAATGGAGGAAAATGTTGCGGAAGGAGGGCGGATGTTGCGCCGCACATTGTCCCATCGCATCCTGCTGCTGACCGTTGCCGCCGCGGCCCTGGTCTTCACGCCGGCTGCGGCCGGCACCGCCGACCCCGATGCGTTCAGCGCCGGCCGAAACGCCGCGGCATGGTCCGTGCACGCGCGTCTCCCGGATGCCCGGACGCCGGCGGCCGGGCCGCTGATCGCCGCCCATCGCGGCGCTTCGAAATATGCGCCCGAGAACACGATGGCCGCCTTCCGCCTCGCCGAGACCATGGGCGCGAACTTCATCGAGCTGGATGTGCGGGCGACGCGGGACGGCCGGCTCATCGCGCTGCACGATGAAACCGTCGACCGGACAACGGACGGCAAGGGGCGGGCGGGTGAGCTGACCTTCGGCGAAATCCGCCGCCTGGATGCCGGCGGGTGGTTCTCCCCGGCCTTCAGGGGCGAGCGGATTCCGTCCCTGGAAGAAGTGCTGGACCGCTTCGGCGGCGGCATCGGCCTGATCCTCGAACTGAAGCAGCCGTCCGCCTATCCCGGCATCGAGCAGGCCTTGGCGCGGCTGTTGACCGAGCGCGGACTGGACCGGCCGGAGCGCGGACGGATCATCATTCAGTCGTTCGACACCGGCTCCCTGCGCCGGGTGCGCGAGCTGCTGCCGAACATGCCGATCGCCGTGCTGGTCCGCCCGCGCCAGCGCGTCACGTCGCGCGACCTGGCCGAATACCGGAAATTCGCCGATGCCGTCCATCTGCCCGGCGCGTCGGCGCGCAAGCCGGTCATCCGCAGAATTCAATCCTGCGGCCTGTCCGTCATGGTCTGGAACATCCACGGCGAGCGGCAAGCCCGCCGGCTGCTGCGGTACGGCGTCGACGGCATCCTGACGGACGATCCTTTGCTGCTTGGCCGATGACGGTTCGCCGCCCGCGCGCATAAAAAAAAACGCCGCACGCCCCGGACCGAAATCCCGGACATGCGGCGGACCGAAGAAATCCCGACTTGTCTCCCGAATCGTAACCATCCGATTTACCGCTCAAACCGGAACCATCCGAAATCGAACCGGCTCCCCGGCAGGAACACGAACGTCACATCCCGGACGCCCGCCACCGGCTCCAGCTCAAATACGCGCTCTTCATACCCGTTCGACGCCGTGAACTCGATCGCCCGGGCCTGCTCGCCGTCCGGACCGGCGAAGCGGATATGGATCGTGTTCCGGTCGATCGGCGAGCGTCCGCAGATGACGATCCTCGACGCGCCGGCCTCGCCGAAATCCATCCCGCCGAACACCAGCGAGACGTTGTTGCCGATCTCCTCGACCCTGCCGCCGGCCACTGTAAACGTGTCGCCGTAGATATGATCGCAGGAAGCCGCGTCGTTCCGCTCGAACGCCCGGTTCCTCCGCGCGAACGAGAAGCCTTTGATGTGCATTTTCGCGCGGGTGACAAAACTGATCGACGTGACGCCCTTCAGCACCTTCGACAGCTTGTACGTCTCTTCCTGATAGACATTCCAGCGCGACGGCTTCTGGTAAATGACGTCCGCCAGCCGTTCGGCCCCTTCCTCACCGGGCATCCCTTCCCAGATCTGCAGCGAATACGGCTCGCTCGTCAGCGCGAAGATCGGAATCGTGATCGTGTCCGACCCGACAGGCCCGAAATCGATGCCGCGCCAGCAGACAACCGTTTCGCCGTCCCGCGCCGTCGCGACGCCGCGCTCGTTGCCGTTGCCGGCCTCGCCCGCCGCCTCATCGTACAGCCCGCCCGCGATGAAGCCGTACGGGTCCTTGTACGCCGGACCCAGGCCTTCGACCTTGAACTCGAGGCTCGCGATCAGCCGGATCTTGTCCGTGCCGTTCCGGCTCATGCAGCGCAGACGAAAGTTCCCGTCGCCGAGCGCCGTCACCTTCGCGACCAGCCCGTCCGCCTCGACCTTCGCGAGATTCGAGTCGATGCCGGCGTCGTTCACGACGCGCCATTCGACATCGCGGTACGACGCATTCTCCGGGTGCAGCCTCGCTTCCACGACGATCTCCCGCAGGGTCGGATCGAAACGCTGCCCCGCCGCGCTGACCAGCTCGATCTTGCGCACCGGCACCTCGTCTTCGCGTCCCGTCACGACCGGCAGCGGCCGGTTCGCCATACGCGCGGAGACGCCCTTCGGCGCGCCGCCAGCAGGTGCGATGGCTTCAAGTTCCAACACCGCCGTCTCCAGCCCGGGGGACGACACTTCGACCCGGACCGGTCCAGGCTCCGTGCCCGCCGCGATGATCGCCATCAGCTTGCCGCTGAACAGCCGGCGGCTCACACCCTTGTACGGGTCGTAATCCGTGCTGTCGCCGTTGTCCAGGCCGACGAGCCGGCCCGCGCCGGAAACGTCCACCCGTACGCGGTTCACGGCATTTTCGACGGGGTAGCCGTCCCCGTCCTCCATTCCGATCTCGACGAACGTGAGGTCCGTCCCGTCCGCCGCCAGCATCGGCTTGTCCGCCCGCAGCCGGATCCGCTTCGCGTCGCCGAACGAGCGCCGCACATCGGTTGCGATCACCCGGCCGTCTTCGTCATACGCGATCGCCTCCAGCACGCCGGGCTCGTACGGCACCTTCCACCACCCGACGAGCTGCGCGCCGCGCTCGTGGTCGAGCTCCCGTACGCCGAGCGGCCGGCCGTTCAGCCGGAGCTCCACGCGCGGCGCGTTCGTCGCGGCCCGCACATCGATCATCTGCCCCGGACTGAAATCCCAGTACGGAAACAGGTGGACGATCGGGCGCTTCCGCCGATCCGTCCACGCGGCCTGATAGATATAGTAGGAGTCCTTCGGGAACGTCGCCGTATCGAGCTGCCCGAAATACGAATTCTTCGTATGATACGGCGTCGGCTCGCCGATGTAATCGAAGCCGGTCCACAGAAACTGGCCGAGCGAGAACGGCGCGTCGCGCTCCGCGATGATGCACGCTTCCGGCGATTTCGCGCCCCAGCTCGTCGAGCTGTTGCCGAGGGCGGAGCATTGCTCGTCATCGTCCGCGAGAATCGACGCCTCGAACGGGAAATGATAGATGCCGCGGCTCGACACGACCGACGCCGTCTCGCTGCCGTAGATGACCCAGTCCGGATGCTCCTGATGGTGTTGATGGTAATATTTTTCCCCGTAGTTGTACCCGACGGCCTCGATGAGGTCGGCGCACTTCTGCGCGTTCGGCCACGGCATGTAGTTCGAGCCGATCGTCACCGGCGCGTTCCCCTTCGGATCGTGCTCGCGCACATAGCCGGTCAGCAGCCGGGTCAGCTCCTGTCCGCGCTTCTCGTCGGCATGGGTGTCGTAGATCTCGTTGCCGATGCTCCACATGAGCAGGCTCGGATGGTTCCGGTCGCGCCGCACCCAGCTCCGCACATCCTTTGCCGCCCATTCCGGGAAAAACCGCGCGTAGTCGTACGGCGTCTTCGGCCGCTCCCACATGTCGAACGCCTCCGAGACGACGAAGAATCCCATCTCGTCCGCCATGTCCATCAGTTCCGGCGCCGGCATGTTGTGCGCGGTGCGGATCGCGTTCACGCCCATTTCCTTGAGCAGCCCGAGCCTGCGCCGCAGCGCGACGGGGTTGAACGCCGCGCCGAGCGCCCCGAGATCGTGGTGTTCGCAGACGCCGTTCAGCTTCATTTTCCCGCCGTTCACGATCAGCCCCCGATCCGGGTCCATCACGACATGGCGGAAACCGATCCGCTGGACCACCCGCTCATACGGTTCGGCATCAATCGCCGCGTCCGCCGGCCGCAGTTCCGTGACGAGCGTGTACAAATTCGGCTCGTCCGGGTGCCACAGCTTCGGATCTTCGACGATGAGCTCATGCGACGCCACGGAACGGCCCGCCTCCGCGCGCCCGGACGTCTCCGCAACCACCCGTCCGCGATGCATGATCGCATGCGTCAGCACCGCTGCGTCAGCCAGCACAACCTCCGTGTCGATCCCGACCAGCCACCGCCCGTCCTCCTGCCGCCGCACCGACACATACACGCCGTCCGTCTCGATCCAGTTCGGCCCCCGCGTTTTCAACCAGACATTGCGGTAAATGCCGGCGCCCGAATACCAGCGGCTGTTCGGACTCTGATGGACGACTTTCACGACGATTTCGTTCTCGCCGTCCGCCAGCGCATCGGTGATCTCGTGCTCGAACGAGGAGTAGCCGTACTTCCATTCGCCGACCGCCGCGCCGTTCACGTAGACGGTGCTGTCCATATAGACGCCGTCAAAATAAAGCAGCGCCCGCCGGCCGTCCTTCCTCCATCGGAACGTCTTGCGGTACCAGCCGATGCCGTTCTCGTACAGGTTCCGCGTGTCCCAGATCAGCCAGTCGTGGGGCAGGTCGACCGGCTCAAAGGCGAGCCCCTGCCAGCCTTCCCGATCCAGGCCGGTCTTCGCGAACGTCCAGCCGTCGTTGAACAATATCCGGGTATTCATGTCGACTCCTTTGCGCCTGCCATTTTTTCCAACAAGCCGATTATAGTCGAGCGCGCGCCGTTTCGATACCCGGAAAAACGGACAATCCCCCCGATCCGGCAAAGATTGTCTTTAATTCAGCCCCTTTTCTGTTCAATGTCCTCCCTGACTTTGCGGATGATCGCCATTTTGTTGTCCCAGCATGCCTGGCTCAGATCCACGGGGTATTCCGCCGGATTCAGCGTCCGCTTGTACTCGTCCCAGAGCAGTTCCAGATTGTCCGCCGCAAACCGTCGGATTTCATCGAGCGGCGGCAGCTCGTAGACCAGCTTCCCGTCTTCGAAAATGGTATGGTGCAGCTCCCGCGCCTCGAAATTCGTCACGAACTTCATGATGTGCGTATGGACGGGATGGAACATTTTCAGCCGTTCTTCGTCCTGCGGTTTTTCGTGCTCCAGCGCGATGTAGTCGCCTTCGGCCTTGCCGCTTCGCCGGTTGATGATGCGATACACTTTTTTCAGCCCGGGCGTCGTGATTTTTTCGGGGTTCGAGCTGATTTTGATCGTATCGGCCATCCGCCCGTTCTCGTCCTCGATCGCCACCATCTTGTAGACGGCGCCCAGCGCGGGTTGGTCCCAGGCCGTGATTAGCCGCGTCCCGATTCCCCAGACATCGATTTTGGCGCCTTGGGCTTTCAGGTTCAGAATCGTATGTTCGTCCAGATCGTTCGAGGCGATGATCTTCGCATTCGGGAATCCCGCTTCGTCCAGCATTTCCCGTGCCTTCTTCGACAGATAGGCCAGGTCGCCGCTGTCCAGCCGGATGCCGACGAAGTTGATGCGATCGCCGAATTCCCGGGCCACCCGGATCGCGTTCGGCACGCCGGAGCGGAGCGTATCGTAGGTGTCGACCAGGAAGACGCAATTCTTGTGGGTGCCGGCGTATTTCCGAAATGCCTCGTATTCGTCCCGATAGGCCTGCACCATCGCGTGGGCATGCGTGCCGGCGATCGGGATGCCGAACATTTTGCCGGCCCGGACATTGGCGGTGCCGTCAAAACCGCCGATGACCGCCGCCCGCGCTCCCCACACCGCGGCGTCCATTTCCTGCGCCCTTCTGGTGCCGAATTCCAATGCCGTGTCGCTGCCGATAATGTGCTTGATGCGGGAAGCTTTCGTCGCGATCAGCGTCTGGTAGTTGACGATGTTCAGAATCGCGGTCTCGATCAGCTGGCATTGGATAAGGGGAGCTTCAATGCGCATCAGCGGTTCGCCCGCAAACGCGAGCTCCCCTTCCCGCATGGAGCGGACGGTTCCCGTGAACCGCAGTTCTCTCAGGAAATCCAGGTAGCCGCTGTCGAACCCTTCTTCCTTCAGGTAGGCAAGGTCGGTGTCCGAGAAGCGGAACTGCTGCAGGAAACGCACCACCCGCTCCAAACCGGCGAAAATCGCGTACCCGTTGCCGAACGGCATTTTCCGGAAGAAAACTTCGAACACCGCTTTGCGGTTGTGCAAGCCGTCCGCCCAGTAAACTTCGCCCATGTTCAGCTGGTAGCGGTCGGTATGGAGCGCCACGCTGTCGTCCCGATAGATCTGGTTCATGGTTCAGTCTCCCTTACAAGACGGTTGCGCCGAGGGTGTTGCGGAAGTGCCGCAGCGCCCACTCATGGCCTTCCGGATCAAAGCTTGCCACGGCGTTCTGATGCACGACGATTCGAAAGCCTTTGTTGTACGCGTCCACCGCCGTATGCAGCACGCAAATGTCCGTGCAGACGCCGACCAGATGCAGTTCTTCAATCCCCCGCGCGCGCAGCACGAGCTCGAGATTCGTTCCCGCAAAAGCGCTGTACCGCGTTTTGTCCATCCAGATCACGTTCGGCTTGTCCTTGTTCACTTCATAGACGGCCTGCAAGGTCCCGTACAGTTCCCGGCCTTTCGTGCCCGCCAGATTGTGCGGCGGGAACAGCTTCGTCTCGGGGTGGTACGGATCGTCCTTGTGGTGGATGTCGATCGCGAACACGACCAGATCCCCGGCGGCGGCGAATTGATTCGTCAGTTCCGCGATCCTGCCTTCAATCGCCCGGGCCGGCTCGCCGCAGGTCAGGGCGCCGTCCGCCGCGACGAAATCGTTCGTGTAATCGATGTGGATCAGCGCTTTTTTCATGTGTCATGCCTCCCTTGAAACTTATCGTTCTCAATCGGCTTACACCCATTTAAGCAATCGGCATGGAAATGTCAAGCAAGGAAAAAGGCTGCTCCCGGAAACCAGGGTTCCCGGAAACAGCCTTGGCCGATCAAATGGATGCGCGGCTGCGCACTTCGAAAATCGCGAATTTCAGATACTGCCCTTCCTGTACGCCGAGGATCTGCGGATGGTCCTTCGCCTGCGTCCGCCATTCGATCAGGCGGAGCAGCTTGCCCGCATCTTTCGCGGCATCGGCGATCGCGCCCAGGAACATCTCCGGCGAGACGTGGTACGAGCAGCTCGCGGTGACGAGGTAGCCGCCCTCGTTCACGAGCTTCATCGCATGCAGGTTGATGTCCTTGTAGCCGCGCACGGCGTTCTCCGCGGCGCTGCGCGTCTTCGCGAACGCGGGCGGATCGAGGATGACGACGTCCCAGGTCCGCCCTTCGCCGCCGATCGGCACGGAGGTGTCGATCTTCTTCCCTTCCTTCGCGGCAAACGCCCGCCGCGCCCGCTCCTCCAGCGCCTTCGCCTGGCCGCGCAGGTAGTCGAACGCGTCGGCGACAACGAATTCGACGCGGTCTTCGAAGCCGTTCCGCTGGACGTTGCGGCGCGCCGTCTCGATCGCGTGCTCCGACACGTCAAGGCAGGTGACCTTCTTCGCGCCGTAGCGGCAGGCGTGCAGCGTGAAACTGCCGGTGTGGGCGAAACATTCAAGCACGGTTGCGCCGTCCCAGTGGGGATAGGTCACGACGCGTCCGTTCGCGTTCACCGGAACGCGCATCCGTCCGCCGTCATCCGGCCTTCCGATGCCGCGCAGGGCGAAATAATCGTCCGGCACGTCAAGCGCATCCCGCTCCTCGTACCGAATGCCGCTGCGCGCTCCCCAGCCGGTCATGAGCGGGGCGATCGCAGCCCGGTTCTCGCGCTGGTCGTAGAAATGGCCGGTCTTCTGCCCGTTTACGATGTCCACTTCGAGTTCGATGCCGTTCTCGACGATGACGACGGTCTCGGGGCATTCGCCGTACAAGAGGCCGGTTCGCTCCTCCAGCCCTTCCAGCTTGCGGACGGGTACGTCGGACCGTTCGTAAATGCCGTCGGGCTGGAAAACTTCCTTGAGCGCTTCCACAATCTCCCGCCGCCTGACGTCCATGCCGAGCGTCAAAATCTGCACGACGAGCACGCCGCCGAACCGGTCGACGATGAGCCCGGGCAGAAAATCGGCTTCGCCGTAAACGAGCCGGCAGTCCCGCGGATGCTCCACGAACCGTTCGCGATGACGCCGGCACGCTTCAAACCGCTTGACGAAGAATGCGCGGTCCATCCGCTCCAACGGGCCGAACGCGACGGCGCGCACCGCGATCTGCGAATGCGGATTCCAGTAACCCGTCGCGAGCAGCCGGCCGCGATGGTCGCGCACGGCGACGAGATCGCCCGGTTCGGCTTCGCCCTCCATTCGTTCGATCTCGTTCGCGAAGATCCACGGATGCCCCGCTTCCAGCCGCTTGCGGCGGCTGGCGTTCAGTATGACTTCAGCGCCCATTTGCGCGCCCCCCTGCTGAATCTGTCTTGAGCTTTCCTTGTCGGCCGCCGGCGCGACGGCCTGTCATGCCCGTCCGGATTCCGGCATACATTGAGATGACCAGCACGCGCGGAAAGGAGGCCGTCCGCATGACCGATATCGCGCTGCCGATGCTGCTCGGCTTTGCAGTCTTCATGGCCGGCATGAAATTGATGGAGCTGGCGCTCCACCGCTGGGGCGGCGGAAAACTGACGGCCTTGCTCGAGAAGGCGACCGCGACCCCGCTGCACGGCCTGCTGACCGGCACGGCCGTAACCGCGGCGCTGCAGAGCAGCACGGCGGTTACGGTCATGACGATCGGCTTCGTCAACGCGGGACTGATGACGTTCCCGCGGACGCTCGGCATCGTGCTCGGTACGAATATCGGCACCTGCCTGACGACCGAACTGATCGGTCTGAACCTGAATCAGTGGGCGATCCCGCTCATGGCGATCTCCCTGCTCGGCTGGCTCGCCTCCGTCCTGCTGCGGGAAGCGAGCCCGTGGCATGACCCGGCGGCGCCCGAACCGGGCTGGTTCGTCTCGCTGCGCTTCGGCTCGCTCGCCCTGTTCGGATTCGGCCTGCTCCTGCTCGGCATGACGGTCATGCAGTCCATTGCGCCGGCGGTCGAGCAGACGCGGATGTTCGCCTGGTTCATCGACCGGGCGGACGAGAGCGTGCTGTGGGGTATCGCGGCCGGCGCGGCGCTTACCGCCGCCGTCCACAGCAGCGCGGCGGTCATCGGCATGATGATGGGACTCGCCGCGTTCGGCGCGATGCCGGTGGAGATCGGAATCGCCGCCGTTCTCGGCGCGAACGTCGGCACCTGCTTCACCGCCCTGCTGGCCGCGACCGGCGGATCGCCGGGCGGACGTTTCGTGGCATGGTCGCATCTCGCGCTCAACGTCGGCGGCTGCCTGCTGTTCGCGCCGATCGTCGATGTCCTCGCGCTCGCGTCCGGCTGGATTTCCGCATCGCCCGCCGCCCGGATCGCGCATGCGCAGACGATTTTCAATATTGTCTGTTCGCTTCTTGCCCTTCCGCTCTGCTATCTGCCGATCTGGCACCGTCCGGCTCGTCCCCGGACCGATGACCGGCTGGCGGCGTAGCATCCGCCGGCCGGCCGGACAGGATCGCGACGCCGGCGCTCGTCCCGAGCCGGTTCGCGCCGGCCGCCAGCATCCGCCGGGCCGTCCGGCCGTCGCGGATGCCGCCCGACGCCTTGACGCCGATCGTCGGCGAGACGCTCGCCCGCATGAGCCGGACATGGGCTTCCGTGGCGCCGCCGGGACCGAAGCCCGTCGACGTCTTGACGTAATGGGCGCCCGCCGCCTCGGCGACGCGGCACGCTTCCGCAATCTGCGTATCGTCCAGCAGACCGGTCTCGAGGATCACTTTCACGATCGCCTGCCCTTCCACCGCCCGCACGACGCCCGCGATGTCGCCCGCAACGAAGCCGAACCGGCCCTGCAGCACATGGCCGACCGACAGCACCATGTCGATCTCGGATGCGCCGTCTTCGACGGCCGCCGCCGCTTCATGCGCCTTCACCCGCGGGTCGTTCGCGCCGAGCGGAAAGCCGACGACGGCGCTGATGTTGACGGGCGAGCCCGCCAGCCGCTCCCGGCAGTAATCGACCCAGACGCCGTTCACGCAGACGCTGTGAAAGCCGTAGGTGAGCGCTTCTTCGCACAGCCGCGCAATGTCCGCTTCGGTCGCTTCCGGCTTGAGCAGCGTGTGGTCGATATATTTTTCCAGCGTGTCTCCCGGTTTCCAATACTTAACCAACGCCGTCCACCCCGAGTCCGAGCAGCCGGAACGCGCCGGACAGCACCCGGTCGTTGTTGTCGTAGCCCATATCCCGCTGCAGCCGCCACGCCTCTTCGGGCGAATGCCAGCTGACGCCGCCGATCTCTTCCTCCTGCGCCTTGAGCCGGCCGCCGACCGCTTCCACCAGGTAATAATGGACCTCCTTGTCCACCGTTTCGTTCTCCTGGTTCACATAACGGTAGGAGATCCGGTCGATCGGCGCTTCGATCCGGCCGCGGATGCCCGTCTCTTCCTCGATCTCGCGCAGCGCGGTCTGCTCGACTGTCTCTCCCGGCTCCATCTTCCCCTTCGGCAGCGTGATCTTGCCGAAGCGGTCGCGGATGAGCTGGATTTCGATCCGTCCGTCCACGCGCCGATAGACGACGCCGCCTGCAGAGATTTCGTTCATCCCAAGCTTCCTCCGTCCATTCGTTGATGGCCTTGAACATGCGGCGGGGATTCCCCGGCCGCCGCTGGCGGACACGGGCAATCCCCGTTCATTCGCTTTCGCCCCGGCGCCGGACCGTCGTCAGACGGCTGCCGTTGCGTCAGCCTGAACCCGTTCCCCGCGGCATTCATTGACGCCCGCTTCCGTCAAGCGAACGGGCACCACGGACCGGATCAGCGACGGGTCGCCGCGGAACGTAATCTGCAGATAGTTGTCGCTGTAGCCGGTGAGCCAGCTTTCGCCGGACCCGCCCTTCGTCTCCCGTTCGGGAATAACCTCCAGCACGCGGCCGACGAACGGCTGCGCATAGGCGAGCTGCATCCGCTCGGACAGTTCGATCAGCCGGTGAACCCGCTCGTGCTTCGTCTCCTCGTCCACCTGGTCTTCCATCCGCGCGGCCGGCGTGCCCGTCCGTTTCGAGTACGGGAACACGTGCATTTCGGCGAACCGCATCTGCTCCATGAACCGGTAGCCGTTCTCGAACATCTCGTCCGTCTCGCCCGGGAAGCCGGCGATGACGTCCGTCGTGATCGCGACGCCCGGCATTGCCTTGTGCAGTTCCTCGATCTTGCGCGCGTACTCTTCGGTCGTATATTTGCGCCGCATCCGCTTCAGCACCGTGTCGTCGCCCGCCTGCAGCGGAATGTGGAGATGGCGGCACATTTTGCGCGAGCGGTTGAGCACGTCGATCATCTTCTCGCTGATCTGGCTGGCCTCGATCGAACTGATGCGGATCCGCTCAAGTCCCTCGACCTTGTCGAGATCGACGAGCAGGTCGGCGAGATCGTAGTTCTCGAGATCGTCGCCGTAGCCGCCCGTGTGGATGCCGGTCAGCACGATTTCCTTGTAGCCGGCCGCCGCCAGCTTGCGCGCCTGCGCGATGACGCTCTTCGGATCGCGGCTGCGCGACAGCCCGCGCGCCCACGGGATGATACAGAACGTGCAGAAGTTGTTGCAGCCTTCCTGAATTTTCAGGAATGCCCGCGTCCGGTCGGTAAAGGCCGGCACATCCAGATCCTCGAACTCGCGCGTCTTCATGATGTTGCGCACGGCGTTCACCGGTTTGCGCGTCCGCTGGATTTCGGCGATGTAGTCGAGCAGTTTCGACCGGTCCTGATTGCCGATGACAAGGTCGACGCCGGGAATGGCCGCCACTTCGGCCGGCGACGTCTGGGCGTAGCAGCCCGTCACCGCGATGACCGCGTCCGGGTTGCGCCGGATCGCCCGCCGGATGATCTGGCGGCTCTTCTTGTCGCCGGTGTTCGTCACCGTGCAGGTATTGATCAAATAGACATCGGCCGGTTCGCCGTCGAAATCGACCTGTTCGTAGCCCGCATTCTTGAACAGCTGCCAGATCGCTTCCGTGTCGTAGAAGTTCACTTTGCAGCCCAGCGTATAGAACGCGACCGTCGGCATCTATTCGTTCCCTCCCATCTCTCCAGATTCGTACATGAGGCAGGCGAGCGCCGCCAGCGCCGCCGTCTCCGTGCGCAGAATGCGCGCGCCGAGCCCCGCCGGCCTGGCGCCCGCCGCTTCGGCTTCGGCCGCTTCCCGTTCGGTGAAGCCGCCTTCCGGTCCGACGACGATGAGCAGTTTGAGCGGTCGGTCCCCGGCGCGGCTCATCGTCTCGCGCACGCGCGTCCTGAGGCCCGCGGCCGGCTCTCCGCCCTGCCTCTCGTAGCAGAAATAGACATCGTCATATTCGGCGAACGACTGGAGCAGTTCCCGCCAGGAAGCGACGCCGGCCACTTCCGGCAGCCTGCCGCGGTGCGCCTGTTCGGCCGCTTCCTTCGCGATTTTGCGCCAGCGTTCGAGACGCTTGGCTTCCTGCTTCCCGTCATACTGGACAACCGCCCGCTCCGAGCGGAACGGCACGAATGCGGCGGCGCCGATCTCCGTCCCCTTCTGGATGATGAGCTCCATCTTGTCGCCTTTCGGCAGGCTCTGGGCGACGACGACCGTCCATGCCGGTTCTCCCGATGACGGCCGCAGTTCTTCCGCCTCGGCTTCCGCCCGGACGGGCGTAACCTCGGTCAGCACGGCGGTCGCTTCGCGCCCGGCGCCGTCGCAGACGACGACCCGATCGCCCGGGCGCATCCGCATCACCCGCGCGATATGGAACGCATCATCGCCTTCCACGATAACCGTCCGGCCGCGGAAGGCGGCCGGCGGCACGATGTATCGCTGCATTGTCCATCTACCAACCTTCATCATACACGTTTTGCAAGGCAGCCGCCACAGGAAATCCGTGCGTCAATGCACCTGGACCGACAGGCCGAACAGCGAGAACAGCCCGGTGATGATCGGCTTCGAGAGACCGAACAGCGGCGTCAGCGTCACCGCCCGGAGAGGCGGAATGAACACAATCAGGAGAAAAATGAACACGCCCCATTGCGCGTAGCGGTCCAGCTGCTCCCGCGCCCGGGGCGGCGAGAGATCCTCGATGATCCGGTAGCCGTCAAGCGGCGGCAGCGGAATCAGATTAAAGATAAAGAGCAGAACGTTCAAGCTGATCAGATAATTGAGGAATACGCGGACCGCCTCTGTCACGCCGATCGATGCGCCGGAGAGCCAGCCGGTGTAGGCGAACAACGCGTACAGCGCGACTCCGATAACCGCGAGCAGCAGATTGCTGAGCGGACCGACGGCGGACACGACGATGCCCATCAGGCGCGGATACTTAAGCCGCGACCGGATGACGGGCACCGGCTTCGCCCAGCCGAAACCGGCGATCAGAATGAGCAGCGTTCCGATCGGATCGAGGTGGGCCATCGGATTCAGCGTCACCCGGCCCTGGTCGCGGGCGGTCGAATCGCCGAACTTGTACGCGCTCCAGGCATGCGCGAATTCATGTACCGTGAACGCCAGCGCCAGGACGATCACGATGAACGGCAAATGTTCGAGCGGATACCAGAGCAATCGTTGGAGAAAATCCATCAGCGACCCTCCGGCTTTCTCGCCGTCAACGCGATCCAATCGTCCTGCTCGTCCCGGCGGACGATCTCGAATCCCGCTTCTTCGAGGCCTCGCCGCACATCCTGTTCCTTGTTGATGTAGATGCCGGATGCGATGTACAGCCCGCCCGGCTTCAGCGCCGCGTAAACGTCGTCAATAAACCGAAGGATGATCTCCGCGAGGATGTTCGCGACGACCAGATCAACCGGCAACTGCACATTGAACGGCTTGCCGTTGGACGTCTCGCTGCCCCTGAGCACGCCGAGCAAGTCGCTCTCGCGGACGTCGATTCGGTCCGACAGTCCGTTCAGCTCCGCATTCGCCTTCGCGCTTGACACGGCGACCGGATCGAGATCGAGCGCGAGCACGTTCCGCGCGCCCAGCTTTACGGCCCCGATCGCGAGAATGCCGGAACCGGTGCCGACGTCGATGACGTCCTCGCCGCCCTGTATGATGCGATCGAGCGCGCGCAGACAGAGCGCCGTGGTCGCGTGGGTGCCCGTCCCGAACGCCATGCCGGGATCGAGATCGATCACGAGCTCGCCGGGGCCGGGCTCGTAAGGCTCCCAGGTCGGCCGGATCGTCAGCCGTTCCGATACGCGCAGCGGCTTGAAATACTTCTTCCAGGCATCCGCCCAATCCTCTTCGTCGACAAGCGCTTCCTCGAGCGCGTATTCGCCGGGGTCGATGCCGTAGTCTCGCAGTTCGCCGATCCTCGCATGCAGCGTCCGTGTGACGGCTGCCATGTCGGCGCCTTCGACGAACCAGCCCTTGATCTCGACCCAGCCGGCCGGTATCGCATTGAGCGGCCGGTCGTACCATTCGCCGAGCGGCGTCACTTCGGGCTTCCGATCCGCCCAGGACTCCTCGACCGATACGCCGTCCGCCTCGAGTTCATGCAGAAAATTCGTCACCATCTCGACCGCTTCCGTTCGCGTCCGGATGGTCAGTTCGTGCCATTTCAACCGAACACCCTCCCCCTGCTTCCGGCGGCCGCACACGGCCGCTTCATCCATTGTACAATACCGGAAGCCGCGCGCACAAAAAAAGGTTCCCTGACAAGACGAACGCCCCGGTTCGGACAGCGAATCCGGGGCGCTTGTCTGATCGTCTGTCAATGCCATTCCGCCGTTCCGCCATGGGTCTCGATCAGCCGGGTCGCCTGCTCGACGATCGCGTCGTCAATCGTCGCCGTCAGCGACATTCCGCCGTCATCCGGCCGGACGGCGGCGGCCCGCAGCGCTTCCAGCTTGCGCTGCGCTTCGCGGGCGTGCGCGGCGTCGGTGAACGACGCGTTCAGTTCCGCCATGTCCGTTCACCCCGTCAGCCGCGCTGACGGCTGTCCGCCGCCCGCGCCCTGGCCGCCGCTTCGTGATCGTCGGCGTCCGCCGTCTTCGGATCGACCCGGACATCCTCCTTGCCCGCGGTCGGCAGTTTCCTTTGGCCGTTCCGCCTGCTGCTGTCTGCCGGCATAGAACTTCCTCCTTCGCGCAACATGCTCCCGCACCGATAGTGTGCGGCGGCTTCACCCCGAATATGCGGGTGAAGCCTGCGCGCGGCATGCGCCGGCCGGCAGGCTTCATCAGTCGCTGCTGCTTTACTCGCCGCGGAACGCCCGCTTCATCCGTTCGAACAGCGTTTCGGACTGGCCGCCCGGCACATAGGCGCTTTCCTGCGACAGTCCGGCGAATTGCCGCAGCAATTCCTTCTGCTCCTCGGTCAGGTTCGTCGGCGTCACGACGGTCACCTTGACGTGCTGGTCGCCCTGGCCCATGCCGCGCAGCCGCGGCACCCCTTTGCCTTTCAGGCGGAAATAGGTGCCCGTCTGCGTCCCCGCGGGAATGCGCAGCTTTACTTTCTCCGTCAGCGTCGGCACTTCGATCTCGTCTCCGAGCGCCGCCTGCGCGAATGTCAGCGGCACTTCGCAATAGATGTCATCGCCTTCCCGCTCGAAGAATTCGTGCGGCTTCACGCGGATCACGATGTACAGATCGCCGGGCGGGCCGCCGCGCGAACCGGCTTCGCCTTCGCCGGACAGCCGGATTTGCGCGCCTTCGTCGACGCCCGCCGGAATGCGCACGTGGATGGTGCGCTGCCGCTTCACCTTGCCCGTGCCCCGGCAGGTTGCGCATTTGTCGCGCACGACCCGGCCGGTGCCGCCGCACTGCGAACAGAGACGCCGGTTCACGATGCGCCCGAACGGCGTATTCTGGACGATCTCCTGCTGTCCGGTACCCCGGCACACCGAGCACGTCTCCGGCTTCGTCCCCGGCCGGGCGCCGCTGCCGCGGCAGGTATCGCACGTTTCCGTCCGCGGAATCGTAATGTCTTTCTCAACGCCGAATACGGCTTCCTTGAATTCGATGGTCATCGTATATTGCAGGTCGCTGCCCCGCTGCGGCGCGTTCGGGTCGCGGCGGCTGCCGCCGCCGAAGAACATATCAAAGATGTCGCCGAATCCGCCGAAATCGGCGCCGCTGAAACCGCCGCCTCCGATTCCCTGGTTCGGGTCGATGTGCCCGTAGCGGTCGTATTGGGCGCGCTTCTGCTCGTCGCTGAGCACGTCGTACGCTTCCTTGACTTCCTTGAACCGCTCCTCGGCATCCGGCGCCTTGTTGACGTCCGGATGGAGCTTGCGGGCCAGACTGCGGTAAGCCTTCTTGATCTCTTCCGCGGACGCGTTCCGGTCGACGCCCAGCACTTCATAGTAGTCCCGCTTCTCCGCCACTCAGCCACCCCCTCCAAATTGGGTTAATGCCGCCCGCACCCATGCATAATCGAGGGTCAAAGCCGTTGGACCGACTTTGACCCTCCGCCTGCAGCCGATTCAGGTTGCGGCTTATTTCTTGTCGTCGACGACTTCGTAGTCGGCATCCACGACGTTGTCCTTGCCCTTCGCAGCACCTTCCGCGCCGGCGGCGCCGGACGCGTCCTGCTGCGCTCCGGCTTGCTGATAGAGCTTCACGGAGAGCTGCTGCACGACGTTCGACAGCTCTTCGGTTGCCGACTTGATCGCGTTGATGTCGTTCGATTCCATCGCTTTCTTGACTTTTTCCTTCGCGTCGTTCGCCTTCTGGATCTCGGAAGCGTCGACCTTGTCGCCGAGGTCTTTGAGCGTCTTCTCAACCGTATAAACCAGCTGGTCGGCGCTGTTCTTCGCCTCGACGAGCTCGCGGCGCTTGCGGTCTTCTTCCGCGTACTGCTCCGCTTCCTTCTGCATCCGTTCGATCTCTTCCGGCGTCAGACCGCTCGAAGACGTGATCGTGATCTTCTGCGATCTGCCCGTGCCCTTGTCAACCGCGGATACATTGACGATGCCGTTCGCGTCGATGTCGAAGGTGACTTCGATCTGCGGCACGCCGCGCGGCGCCGGCGGGATGTCGCTCAGGATGAAGCGGCCGAGCGTCTTGTTGTCCGCCGCCATCGCCCGCTCGCCCTGCAGCACGTGGATCTCGACGCTCGTCTGGTTGTCCGAGAAAGTCGAGAAGATCTGCGACTTGCTTGTCGGGATCGTCGTGTTCCGCTCGATCATCTTCGTGAAGACGCCGCCCGCCGTCTCGATGCCGAGCGAAAGCGGCGTGACGTCGAGCAGCACGACGTCCTTCACATCGCCCGTCAGCACACCTGCTTGGATGGCTGCGCCGAGCGCGACGACTTCGTCCGGGTTGACGCCCTTGTGCGGTTCCTTGCCGATCAGCTTCTTGATCGCTTCCTGAACCGCCGGAATGCGCGTCGAACCGCCGACGAGCACGACCTTGTCGATGTCGGCCGGCGTCAGACCCGCGTCGCTGAGCGCCTGGCGGGTCGGGCCGAGCGTCCGCTCGACGAGATGGGCCGTCAGTTCTTCGAACTTCGCCCGGGTCAGATTCATTTCAAGGTGTTGCGGCACGCCGTCGACCATCGTGATGAACGGCAGCGAGATCGTCGTCGTCAGCACGCCGGACAGCTCTTTCTTCGCTTTCTCCGCCGCATCTTTCAGCCGCTGAACCGCCGCCTTGTCCTTCATCAGATCGACGCCGTGTTCCTTCTTGAACTCGGAAGCGAGCCAGTCCATGATCGCCTGGTCGAAATCATCGCCGCCGAGGTGGTTGTCGCCGCTCGTCGCCTTGACTTCGAAGAAACCGTCGCCGAGCTCGAGGATCGACACGTCGAACGTGCCGCCGCCGAGGTCGTAGACGAGAATCGTCTGGTCTTCCTCTTTGTCGAGGCCGTATGCGAGCGCGGCCGCCGTCGGCTCGTTGACGATCCGCAGCACTTCAAGGCCCGCGATCTTGCCGGCGTCTTTCGTCGCCTGACGCTGCGAGTCGTTGAAGTAAGCCGGCACCGTGATGACAGCCTTCGTCACCGGCTGGCCGAGATAGGCTTCCGCGTCGGCTTTCAGTTTCATCAGGATAAACGCCGAAATCTCTTGCGGCGTATATTCCTTGCCGTCGATATTCACTTTGTGGTTCGTGCCCATATGCCGCTTGATCGAAATGATCGTGCGGTCCGGATTCGTGATGGCCTGGCGCTTCGCCGTTTCGCCGACGATCCGCTCGCCGTCCTTCTTGAACCCGACGACGGACGGCGTCGTGCGGCTGCCTTCCGGATTTGGAATGACGACCGCCTCGCCCCCTTCCATGACAGCGACGCAGGAGTTCGTCGTGCCGAGGTCGATGCCGATCACTTTGCTCATCGATCGTTCCTCCTTAATGGATTGCCAGAATCACAACTTGCTTCATCCGCTGACCTTGACCATGGCCGGACGGATCACGCGATCCTTCAATATATAACCGCGCTGAAGTTCTTCCACGACGGTTCCTTCCTCATGCTCGTCGGACTCGACGCGCATGACCGCTTCGTGGAACTCGGGATTGAACGGCTGTCCGACCGTCTCCATCGGCTTCAATCCTTCCTGTTCGAGCAGCTGGAGCAGCTGGCGGTGGATCATGTCCACGCCTTTCGCCAGCGCCTCGAAGTCGCCCGAATCCTTCGACGCGCCGATCGCGCGCTCGAAATTGTCCAGTACGGGCAGAAGCCGGCTGATCAGCTCCATGGAGGCGTATTTCGCCAACTCTTCCTTCTCGCGCTGAGTGCGGCGGCGGAAGTTGTCAAAATCGGCCTGGGCGCGAAGCAGCCGCTGCCGGTACTCCTCGATCTGGCTTTCGAGCTCCGCGATGCGGGCATCCCTTGGATCCGCCTCGGGAGCCGCTTCCGCCTCCTGTTCGGCCGTTTCCTCCCCGGCTGCGGACGCGTCCGCTTCGCCTTCCCGGGATTCCGCAGCATTCGCCTCCGCATTCAGCGTATCGGCCGGCGCTTCCGCAGCCGGCCTGTCGCGTTCATTATCCGCGTTGGCCGCTTCTCCGCCTTCGGCTGCGGCCTCCTGTTCCAACCGTTCTTCTGCTGCTGTGTTCCTTGCTTCCGTCATTGCTGCAGTCCACCTCCCTGATGCCGCGGTCATGACATCGTGCTTAATTGTACCATTTTGCAAGTACGGCGGCCAAATCCTTGGACAGGATGTCCATCAGCGTGATCGCCTTGCCGTAATCCATGCGCATCGGCCCGAGCAGGCCGATCGTCCCGACCGTTGTGCCGTCCACGACATAGGTGGCCGTAATGAGGCTGCAGTTCTGCAGGGCTTCGTCCGCGTTTTCCTGGCCGATCCGGACCTGGATGCCTTCCTGCTTCGGGCTGAACGAACGTACCAAAGCCGGCGTCTCGTCCAGCCATTCCAGGATCGACTTCACCTTGTTCACGTCCCTGAACTCCGGCTGTGTCAGCATGTTCGAAGTGCCGCTCGTGAAGGCGCGATGCTCGGTCCGCTGCTCCAGCGCCTGCGCCAGCGTGTCGATGATCTCTTCGCAATGGCTGACGTAGCGGTTCAGTTCTTCACTCACTTCGGTGTACAGCTTCGTCTGCAGCCGGTGAAGCGGCACGCCGACGAGCTTCGCATTCAGAATCGCCACGACCTTCTCGAGTTCGTTTATGTCAAATCCGGGCGGAATGGAGATCGTCCGGTTTTCGACATGGCCGGTGTTCGTCACAATGATGGCGACGGCCGACTGGTCGTTCAGCGGCACGAGTTGGAAGGCCTTCAGCGAATTGCTGAACACCTCGGGGCCGAGCACGATGCTCGTATAGTTCGTCAGACTTGCCAGAATCATCGCGGCATGCTGGATGATCTGCTCCATCCGGGTCATCTTCCGGGCGAAAAACGAACGAACGCACCGCAAATCTTCCTCATCCACTTCGCCGATGCGGACGAGGTGATCGACATAATAGCGGTAACCTTTCGCCGACGGAATTCGACCGGCGGATGTGTGCGGCTGCTCCAGAAAGCCGAGCTCCTCCAAATCGGCCATCTCATTCCGGATGGTTGCGGGACTGTAGCCGACGCCGCTCTTCTTCGAAATGCTGCGCGATCCGACCGGTTCGGCGGACCGAATGTAATCGTCAACGATGGCATTCAAAATCAGACGCTGTCTCTCGGTCAACATCTCCCGAACCCCTCCCGACCGGATGATGAGAACCTTTCGACCGCGTTAGCACTCAACGCCGGAGAGTGCTAACCAACAATACAAAAATACCAAACCGGCTCAACGATTGTCAAGTCAGTTCAGTACTTTGAGAACCGCGATTTCATCGCACGCATGCCGCTTCGGACAACTCACGCAATCGGTCCACACTTTCTCCGGGAAGATCTCTTTGTCGACCACTTCGAAGCCGTTCTTGCGGAAAAAATCAACCGCGTACGTGAGCGCCATCACCCTCGGAATGCCCCGCGAGCGTGCTTCCTCCACGAGCAGGTCCACAAGCTTCGTGCCGATGCCGCAGCCCTTGTATCCTTCCTTCATGCCGAGCGAACGGATCTCGACCAGTTCGGGCCCGAGCTGAAACAGCGAGCCGCAGCCGACGATGTCGCCGTCGATCTCCGCCACGACGAAGGAGTCGATTTGGCGGGCGAGCGCTTCCCGCGAACGCGGCAGCATGATCCCCTGAACCGCATAGCTTTCAATCAAGCGGTGCAGATCTTCCACATCGTCCGCCGTCGCCCGTCTGCACACCGCTTCTTTTACCGTCATCTCCGCGTTCCCCCTGAGTCCGGGCCGTGGCCGGCCCGAAAACGAATATGAATAAATATACAACAAGATGCAATTCACTGCAATCCTGATTTTGCGGACGGGCGGATTGTCCGGGGGAGAAGGTTTGGTCTTGAGCGGCTGAGGGGCGGGGGATGAAAGAGAAAGTGCGGGATGGATGCCGGCGGATTGTGCGCTGGACGTCTCTCAGTTTCCCTCCAGCACGCCGACGAACGCGCCGAACACTTCGTTGCCGAGCGGGATGCCGCGCTCGGTGAGCCGCCATCCGGCGCCGTCGGGACGGCGCTCGATGAGGCCGGCCTCCCGCAGCGGACCGATGACGCCGCCGAACACGTCGTCCATCGATCGGCCGCCGAACTGAGCCGCGAAATCGGCGTCGCGGACGCCGTCCCGCATGCGGAGCCCGACCATCATGAAGTCCTCCATCGCTTCGTTCTCGGTTACCGGATCTTCGGACAGCCGGGGCAGCCGCTCGTTCGCGGCTTCGATGTACGGCGTCACGCCCTTGATGTTGACGTGGCGGACGCCGCGCGCATAGCCGTGGGCGCCGGCGCCGATGCCGTAATACGGCTCGTTGCGCCAATAGGTCATGTTATGCCGGCTCTCGCAACCCGGCAGCGCAAAGTTGCTGATCTCGTACTGCCGCCGGCCAGCCGCTTCCAGCCGCTCCATGATGAACAGATACATCTGAAGCTCCTCTTCCTCGGCGGGAAGGGGCAGTTCGTTGCGCTCGTAGAGCACATGGAACAGCGTGTTTTCCTCGATCTTGAGTCCGTACAGCGAGTAATGCGGCAGATCGAGCTCGACCGCCCGCCGCACGCTGTCCGCCAGCAGTTCCATCGTCTGGCCCGGCAGGCCGAACATCAGGTCGATCGAAAGATTGTTGAACCCGGCTTCCCGCGCCAGCTCTATGCTGCGGTAGACATCGTTCGTGTCGTGGATGCGGCCGATCCGCTGAAGCAGCGCGTCGTCGAACGCCTGCACCCCGAAGCTGATCCGGTTCACGCCGCCTTCCCGCATCGCGGCAAGCAGCTCCGGCCCCGTCGTGCCCGGGTTCGCTTCGACGCTGAACTCCGCATCCGGCGCAACGGGAAACCACCGACGCACGGCGCCCAGGAAATGCGCCATCTGCTCCGGCGTCAGCACCGTCGGCGTGCCGCCGCCGACGAACACGGTGTCGATGCGCTCCGGCGGCAAGGCAAGAACCGTGCGCTCCATCTCGCGCTCAAGCGCGTCCAGATAAGCGTCGACCGGCTGTCCCGCAAGCACATACGTATTGAAATCGCAATAGTGGCACCTGTGCTTGCAGAACGGGATATGGATATAGAGCGCCCTCGGAGGATGCATCAGCATTGTCTTTCAACTCCTTCAGACGGGGAAAAGGATCCGCCGGGACGGGTACTTCCTCCCCGATGCGGACAGGCAGCCAGCGGAACTTGCGGCCGAACAGCCGCCCCCGCCTTGCGAACAGGCGAGCCGCCGGGATTCCCCCGGCGGCTGCGGCGGCCTTTATTTGTCGATGCGCAGCACCGCCATGAACGCTTCCTGCGGCACTTCCACGCTTCCGACCTGTTTCATTCGCTTTTTGCCTTCCTTCTGCTTCTCCAGCAGTTTCCGTTTCCGGGTGATGTCCCCGCCGTAACATTTCGCGAGGACGTTTTTCCGCATGGCCTTGACCGTCTCCCGGGCGATGACCCGCGAACCGATCGACGCCTGGATCGGCACTTCGAACATTTGCCGCGGAATGAGATCCTTCAGCTTCTCGCAGACGGCCTTCCCGCGCTGGTACGCGCGGTCGCGGTGCACGATGACCGACAGCGCGTCCACCACTTCGTTGTTGAGCAGAATGTCCATCTTGACCAGGTTCGACTTCTTGTATCCGGACAGTTCGTAGTCGAACGAAGCGTAGCCGCGCGTGCTCGACTTGAGCTGGTTGAAGAAGTCGTAGACGATCTCGGACAGCGGAAGCTCGTAAATCAGCGTCACGCGGGACGTGTCGAGGTATTCCATGTTGACGAACTCGCCGCGCCGGCTTTGGCACAGCTCCATGATCGCCCCGACGTAATCGTTCGGCACGATGATCGACGCCTTGACGTACGGCTCCTCGACGTAGTCGATTTTGCCCGATTCCGGATAGTTCGACGGGTTGTCGATCTCGAGCGTCTGGCCGTTCGTCAGCTTCACCCGGTAGACGACGCTCGGCGCCGTCGTGATGAGCGGAATGTTGAACTCCCGCTCGATCCGCTCCTGGATGATCTCCATGTGCAGCAGCCCGAGAAAACCGCAGCGGAAACCGAAGCCGAGCGCGGACGATGTCTCCGGTTCATAGCGCAGCGAAGCGTCGTTCAGCTCCAGCTTCTCGAGCGCCTCGCGCAGATCGTTGTAATCCTGCGTGTCAATCGGGTAGAGCCCGCAGAACACCATCGGGTTGATGCGCCGGTATCCCGGAAGCGGCTCCGCGGCCGGGCGCTTCGCGTCGGTGATCGTGTCGCCGACCCGCGTATCCTTGACGTTCTTGATGCCGGCCACGACGAATCCGACATCGCCGACGGACAGTTCGTCGACGATCGTCATCCGCGGCTTGAACGTGCCGACTTCGATCACTTCGAATTCGGCGCCCGTCGCCATGAAACGGATCCGCTTGCCGGCCCGGATGCTGCCGTCCACGACCCGGACATAGACGATGACGCCTTTGTACGAATCGTAGTGGGAGTCGAAAATGAGCGCCTTCAGCGGAGCGTCCGGATCGCCCTGCGGCGCCGGCACCTTCGTGACGATCTGTTCCAGAATCTCCTTGATGCCGATGCCCGCCTTCGCGGATGCGAGCACCGCTTCGCCGGCGTCGAGACCGATCACGTCCTCGATCTCCCGCTTGACCCGTTCCGGATCGGCGCTCGGCAGGTCGATCTTGTTGATGACCGGTAATATTTCAAGGTTGTTGTCGAGCGCGAGATACACATTCGCCAGCGTCTGCGCCTCGATCCCCTGCGCGGCGTCGACGACGAGCAGCGCGCCTTCGCAGGCGGCCAGGCTGCGCGACACTTCATACGTGAAGTCGACGTGGCCGGGCGTGTCGATCAGGTGAAGGATGTACTCCTGACCGTCGTCGGCTCGGTAGCTCAGGCGGACGGCCTGCAGCTTGATTGTGATGCCGCGTTCCCGTTCGAGGTCCATGTTGTCGAGAACCTGATCCTGCATTTCCCGCGACGAGAGCGCGCCGGTATATTCGAGAATGCGATCGGCCAGCGTCGATTTTCCGTGGTCGATATGGGCGATAATGCAGAAATTGCGGATGTTCCGCTGCTTCGATAGAGCGTCCGTCATGCAGTTCCTCCAACAAGAGCATGAATGCCGTTCGATCTCCTATTATATCAGCAGCGGGAGCCCGGCATCAATGCGCGATGTCGGCGGCGTCATTTCGTGACGGACTCGAACAGCGACACGATCAGGCGGATTCCGCCTTTCGCCACGGATTGCAGCAGGCCGGCCGTGCCGTCGGCAAGCCTGCTCACGGCTCCGCCGCCCTCCGCGGCGCCCTCGTAAGGATATCCGTAGCTGTCATGGCTTTCAGGCAGCGCGTCGTAAACGTCTCTTTCCGGATCGCTTTCCGTCCCGGATTCGCCGTATGCGCCGGACCACGGGTCGTACGGATCCGGCTGCTGCGCCGACGCCGCGCCGCGCTTCCCCGCCGGGTACGGGTCGCCGTATGCATGGCCGCTGCCGCTTCCCGTTCCGGTTCGCTGTGCCGCCTGCTGTTCAAGCGGACCGTACACGTCTTCCATGCCGTCCGATGACAGCTCGATGCCGTACAGGACGAAAAATGCGATCACTGCGCCAAGCAGCGTGTACTGCCAGGGCTTGCGCATCTCCGCCTCCCCCTTCCCCCGCAACTATTCCGCTCCGGCGTTCGTCTCCACCGCATTCCGGTACAATTCGGCGATCACCTCGGCCAGCGCGTCGGCTGTCCGGTAGCATTCCTCCAATGTATTTTCGATGCCGCCGATCTCGATGAGCAGACTGTTCGGCGACAGCGACTGGTTGTATTCCCCGTTGCCGCTCGAGGAGTCCTTGCCCCAAATGCCCCGCGAAATGCCGGGATACCGTTCTTCCAGCAGCCGGTGAATGTCCGCCGCGAACGCTTCGTTCTTGCGCCAGTCGGGATTGCCTTTGCCGATGATAAAGTACACCTGCGCATAGTCTTTGCCATCGATCGTCGCCGTCGTGTAGCCGCGCGGCTGCGAATCGCGATGGATATCGAACAGATACGTCAGACTGTCGTGCTCGGCCAGCGCTTCGAGCACCGTCTCTTTAGAATATTTATAGGATAACTCCCAACGATAGTCCTCAATCGCCGTGACGTAGTCGACATCGGCGTGGATCGCGCCGATGCCGGCTTCCTCCAGCCGCTGCGCGAGCCGCTTGCCGACAAGCGTGATGTTGATCTCGTCCGACTCGGCGTTCTTCGCGCCTTCCCCGAGTTCCGGCAGCCAGGATTCGCGGTTGTGGGAGTGATAGATGAGGGCGACTTTCCGCTTCGCCGCCGTTGGCGCTGCGGGCTTCTCGGGCGATGCGGGCTGCTCGGGCGCCGCCTGCCCGCCGTTCGGCGCGGCACCGCCGCCGGCCGCTTCATCCGGATCCGTTCCGTCCGCCTGCTTGCCCGGCGGATCGGACGTCTCCGGCTTCTGAGCGTCATCGTGCTCATCGCCGTCCGGTGCCGGGAGCGGCGGATGATCTTCCGGGCCGGTGACATGCTCGCCGACGCTTCCCTGCCGAAGCAGCACGGCGCGGCTCGTTTCCAGTCCCGGCATTTCGCTGGCGAGCAGGCTGCGGGGTTGATGCGGATTGATGCCCGTGATGAAACGGATAAGGAACGACGCCGCCCGTCTGCCGTCGAAACCGGTTCGGGATTCGGAAGACTTGAACGACGGAAGTTCCATTCCGGCCATTTCCCCCAGCACACCGTTCGGAAGCGAAGCCGCCGCGCCGTTCATCGCCGGCCAGTCGGCTGCGGATGACGAATGAAAGGCCATGCCGGCCAGGCCGGCCGCAACGAATGCGACGAAAGTGCAGACAGACAGCAGAACAAACGTGCGCCACTGCACCAGCAATCTGCGCAGCGCTTCGGAAGTCCGCGGCGCATGCCATTGAACCGTAATCCGTTTCATTGAATGCTCCTCCCCATCGGCTGCAGCAAGTGCCGTATCTTGCTATCAGTCTATGAGAGAGTCGCGGATCATAGAACGGAAGAAAAGCGGAGAAAAATAGAATGGAAGAATGAAGGGGAAAAAGAAAACCGGCGCTGTCAGCGGGTGTAAGCGCCGGTGTTGTCCATGTTGACCGCTTCGTGCAGCGCGGCGTTCAAGCCGCTGGCGATGATGTTGGCGATATCTTCAATGAAGGAATCGACTTCCTTCGGCGTGACGAGCAGATCATGCCCCATCGGCTGGAGCACTTCCTTCACGAGCTGCAGCCGCTCCTCGCCCGAGATGGCATGAAGCATGCCGAGAATGGGCGCCGCGTTGTCCGTCTGTCTGCGAAAATGCTCCGCCATCAGTTCGATGCAGTTGTTCACGATGGTTGACGCATAGACGACGGTGGGGACGCCGATCGCAATGACCGGCACGCCGAGAATCTCGCGCGTGAGACCCTTGCGCTTGTTGCCGATGCCGGAGCCGGGATGGATGCCCGTATCGGCGATCTGGATCGTCGTGTTGACCCGTTCCACCGCCTTCGAAGCCAGCGCGTCGATGGCGATGATCAGGTCGGGTTTCGTCTGCGCGGCGATGCCGAACACGATATCGCTGGACTCGATGCCGGTAATGCCGAGCACGCCGGGCGCGACCGCGCTGACGGGACGGTAGCCCGGCGCCACCTGATCCGGCATCAGTTCGAACAGGTGGCGGGTGACCAGCGTATTCTCGACGACAAGCGGCCCGAGGGCGTCCGCGGTCACATTCCAGTTGCCGAGCCCGACGATCAGCGTCTTCGCGTTCCGGCTGACGCCGACCCGCTCGAGAAACGCCTCAAATTCGCGCGCGAACACTTCGGCGACGCGGTCCTGCAGTTCCGTATCCCGGTTTCTCAGTCCCGGCACCTCGAGGGTGACGTAACGTCCGACCATTTTGCCGATGGCCTTCGCTCCCTCTTCGTTGTCGACGCTCATCCGCGTGATCGTGATGCCGTCTTCGGTGACCGTCTCCGTCGTGATGCCGGTCAGGCGGCCGTCCTTGCCCGACTGGGCCATTTCTTTCGCTTCCAGCGCCAGGTCGGTGCGGATGTCGTATTGGCGCAATTCGATGTCGTGCATGGCAGCGCATTCCTCCAATGTTCGGATCAGCCTTATTGTTCAGCGGCGGACGGTGTTTTATGCAGGCGCAAATCAAGGGATCATGTCCGGGCGTCTTGCGCATTCGGCGATGCGTTCCCGCTCTGTCAATCGTCTGTGAAAATGTCACCTTAACTCGTCTGTGAAAATGTCACTTTTTGAATGTACCAAGTCACCGGTCAGGTGACTTGGCCTGGCGCGAAATTTGTGTTACGCTGAAGCTGCTTTG
>Ga0310825_100386_pt1 | contig 48316 bp, 36 predicted proteins | sample WT_ome_9_FD_202243 | JGI IMG/M metagenome (GOLD analysis project Ga0310825, IMG submission 202243) | Sorghum-adapted microbial communities enriched on wild type (WT) sorghum from Joint BioEnergy Institute, Emeryville, California, United... ... | reverse complement strand
CCAGCCGGCGGCCCCGCATGGTATAGGGGCCGCCCTCGCCACGGGTGGGGGATCGTCTAACGGTAGGACAGCGGACTCTGACTCCGCCAGTCTAGGTTCGAATCCTAGTCCCCCAGCCAATTTTCCTGAACGAAATCAGACACTTGGATTTTTCGTTAGGTCAGTACAACTGACCCATTTTTCCAATTTTTCCAGCCGCAGGTGGAAAATCGTTCCGCGTCCGTTCAGGTGTCGTGTTCGCCGCACGCGCGTCAATATCCACAAACGGTGCGTACCCCTTGGGTCTAGGTGATCATCGCGGCGGAGAGGTCCGGGGTTTCACAGCGGGGATCAGCCCGCGGCCAGCGTGAGGCCGATGCCCGTCACTGGTTAGGCCGCTTGACCGAGATCGGCCCTGATTTGCGACGCGGCCGGCGATGGTGCTGATCCCCGCACGCTCCTCGGGCTTCGGCTTCAGCCCCTCGCAAGCGGCGCGATCATCTCGCTCCCGATCGGCCTCGAACCGGCGGAACGCGAACCGTATCCCCCGTAGCACGACAAGCCGCTCGCGCAGGCCGAGCGTGGAAAGCCATTACATAACCTCGGGCCGGTGGGGATCGCGGATGCGATGCGGCACCGCCGGGAGGTAGGATTACGGTCAGTCGAGCGCGGTACGCGTCCGGTGAAGGCCGCCTGGTGAGATGAGCACGCACGTTGGATAGTGGTCGACCGAAGCTGGGCGCGTGATCGTGTCCACGAAGCAGATGATGGACACGATCGATAATGTCGACGCGATCGCAGCCAGTTGGAGCGGCAGGGGTGGACGGAGAGGTCGTGCGGCGCCGTCGGCGGTCGTGGAGCGAGGACGAGAAAGAGCGGATCGTCGCGGAAACCTTTCAGCCCGGAGCTTCCGTTTCGATCGTGGCCCGACGCCATGACCTTAATGCCAATTTGTTGTTCACCTGGCGCCGCCAGGCGGGTGCGAGACGGCCAGCCGTGGACGGCAGTACCGGGACGTTCGTTCCGGCCATCATCGAGGCCGAGCGGTCGGCGTCCGGCTACCAGGCGTGTGCGCAAGATGAGGACGCGCCGCGCCGTGCGGCATCACCGCCGATCGACGGTCGGATGGAGATTGTGCTCGCGGGTGGCGCTCGAGTGGTTGTCGGCAACGACGTAAACGAGGCGGCGCTGGCCCGGGTGGTCGGCGTGCTGGAGCGTCGATGATCCCGGTTCCGAGCGGCGTGCGGGTTTGGCTGGCGACGGGTCGGACCGATATGCGCAAAGGGTTTGATGGCCTGGCGCTGCTCGTTCAAGAGACGCTGAGCCATGACCCGCACAACGGCAATCTGTTTGTGTTTCGTGGCCGCCGCGGCGACCTCATCAAGGTGCTGTGGCACGATGGGCAAGGCATGTGCCTGTTTTCGAAGCGGCTCGAGCGCGGCCGCTTCATTTGGCCGTCGCCAGCCGACGGCGTGGTGACGATCACCCCGGCGCAGCTCGGGTACTTGCTCGAAGGGATCGACTGGCGCGCGCCGCAGCGAACCTGGGTGCCGCAAGCGGCCGGGTAGCCGCGGCATGATGACTCACCCGGCACGGCAAGTGGCCCCAAGCGCCGGAGCTTATGCTTCACTTGCGGCGTGACGACCGCCGCCGCTCCGCTGCCCGATGACATCGAGACGCTGAAAGCGCTGCTGGTCGCCGAGCGCGCCAGCCGTCTCGCGGCGGAGACGCAGGCCAAGAACTGGGCGCTGGAAGTCGAGAAGCTCAAGCTCACCATCGCGCGCCTGCGCCACGAGCGGTTCGGCGCCTCGTCCGAGCGTTCGGCGCGGCTGCTCGATCAGCTCGAGCTCCAGCTCGCCGATCTGGAAGAGACCGCCGTCGAGGCCGAAGCCGCCGCCGAGATCGCGCGCCCGGAGACGAGCCGCGCCGAGGTCGGCGGCGTCACACGACGCAAACCGGCCCGCCGCCCTCTGCCGGAGCATCTGCCGCGCGAGCGGATCGTCTATCCGGCGCCCTCGGCCTGTCCGTGCTGCGGCGGCGCGCTGCGCAAGCTCGGGGAGGACGTCACCGAGACACTGGAGCACGTCCCGGCGCGCTGGAAGGTGATCCAGCACGTCCGCGAGAAGTTTTCCTGCCGGAGCTGCGAGGCGATCACGCAACCGCCCGCACCGTCGCACCCGATCGCGCGCGGCCGTGCCGGGCCACGCCTGCTGGCGCAGATTTTGTTCGCGAAGTATGGCGCGCATTTGCCACTGCACCGCCAGAGCGGGATCTACGCCCGCGAGGGTGTCGAGCTCGAGGTCTCGACCCTCGCCGACTGGGTTGGCCAAGCGGCGGCAACACTGATGCCGCTGGTCGAGCGCATCCGCGCGCACGTCTTCGCCGCGGAGCGCATCCATGCCGATGATACGACCGTGCCGGTGCTGGCGCAGGGCAAGACCCGGACGGGTCGGCTCTGGGTCTATGTGCGCGATGACCGGCCGTTCGCCGGGCGTGATCCGCCGGCGGCCGCGTTCTTCTATTCCGGCGACCGCGGCGGTGTGCACCCCGAGCGTCATCTGGCGGGCTATGTCGGGCTGATGCAGGCCGATGCCTATGCCGGGTTCAACCGGCTCTACGATCCCGGCCGCCATGGCGGGCCGCTCATCGAGGCGGCGTGCTGGTCGCACGCGCGCCGCAAATTCTACGAGCTCGCCCAGCTCAAGCAGGCGCCGATCGCCATCGAGGCGGTGCAGCAGATCGATGCCCTCTTCGCCATCGAGCGCGAGATCAATGGCGCGCCGCGCGAGCAGCGTCTCGCCGTGCGCGGGGAGCGCTCGCGGCCGCTCGTCACCGAGCTCGAGAGCTGGCTGCGCACGCAACGGGCCCGGCTCTCGGCCAAGAGCGCCGTCGCCAACGCCATCGACTACAGCCTGAAGCGCTGGACCGCGCTCACGCGCTTCCTCGATGACGGTCGCCTGTGTTTGTCGAACAATGCCGCCGAGCGTGCGCTGCGCGGCATTGCGGTCGGTCGGAACAACTGGACCTTCGCCGGATCCGATCAAGGCGGCGAGCGGGCCGCGGCCATCTACACCCTCATCGAAACCGCCAAGCTCAACGCCGTCGACCCGCGCGCCTGGCTCGCCGACATTCTTGCCCGACTGCCCGACTACCCCGCCCAGCGGATCGATGACCTGTTGCCCTGGAACGCGCGGCCGATGAGCGTCCCCGCCGCGGCCTGACTTCCCCGCGGCCTTCACCGGACGCATACGACTACAGCGCGCGAGTGCGTGCTGGTTCGAGCCGACCAAGACCACCAATCATTCGCCGACGTAGATCGGAGCCGTTGCCTCGACGGCAACGGGTAAGCGCGGGTGGGAGATCTACGCGCTCGCCCGGACGTCGACGCGCGTTCCGCACCTCCGCCGCGGAAAACCTAGAGAAGCGCGCGCCTCACGGCCCATCTGCGGAGTATCCACAGAGGGCACGGGGCGGTCCGGACCTTCGGGTGTGTGGGTGTTTCGCGCGCTTCCTAACTTGGCCAGAGGCCAAAGATCGTGTTTCTGCTCGGATTTCCGCACGCGAGCACCGCCACGGAAGCACGCACAGCAAAATTCCCGGTGCTGTCGTACGGACATCACGACCACCAGCGCTGCATCCTCCGCTACCGAGCGCGGCGCCGCTGCTCCTCGCGTACGCGGCGCTTCTCAAGCAGATGCCGGCGACCGAGGCCGTCGAGCCGCTCTTCTGAGTGCGTTGTCCGGAAAACCTTCAGTGCTTTTTCCGAAGCTCCCCTCCGGCCTTTTCAGCTTCGGAAGCCATAGAAGAACAAGCGCGATCCGCGTCTCCTTTTCAGGCCGGGCAATGTACCTAAATGGCATTGGTGCGAAGCGGCTTGCAAAGCTCGCATTCACAATGCGTCCCGAGTGGTCGGCACACAGCGGTCGTCGACGATTGGGGTGTTAAGCCCGTCTAGTTCCGAGTCATCCAGGCTGAACAAGCTCGGCTAGCGCATTCCGCTTGGCTTGACCGGGAATAGCGCTGAAACATCCACGAAGCTGGCCCTCATCACCAAAGTACTAAAGAGAAGTCACTCGGTTCCGTAGCACGCCAAGTCCGCTGATCTCGAGTTCGATCACATCGCCTGGCTCCAGGAATCGCCCCAGCTCAAGCCCGCACCCACCGCCAACGGTTCCACAACCAATGACCTCTCCAGGGTAAATGGTTTCATCGGCCGACAGGTGCGCAATCATATCTTCTATCCGGTGATAGAGCGTGCCGCTGTTCCCTCTCGACCACTCTTCGCCGTTGACGCGCGCAACCATATCAAGGTCGTACGGGTTGGGAATTTCGTCAGCAGTCACAAGCCACGGCCCGAGTGCATTGCCAGTGTCGAAATCTTTGCCTTTCGCAGGTCCAAGCTGCCCTTGCATCTCGCGGATCTGCGCATCGCGTGCACTGAAGTCATTGAAAATCGTATAGCCAAAAATGTGCGCACGTGCGTCATCGCGCTTTATGTCCTTGCCCTTGCGGCCGATAACAACCGCAAGCTCGAGCTCGTAGTCGAGGAGTCGAGAGTATTTCGGCCGAATCACGACGGCATCCGGACCAATGACGCTGAAGCGATTGCACTTGTAGTACAGCGGCTGATCGTACCAGACCTTCGGTATTTCGATTTGCTCCGGCGATACGCGGTCACTGCCGAGGATCAGGTAGCGGTTTGCTCGTGCCTGGCGCAAATGCCGCTCGAATGCGTTGAAGTCGCGCATCTGGCGTGGTACGGGAATCGGTGCCAGAAGGCGCACTGATGACAGTGCGATTGTCGCTTTGGGCGCCCTGGTAACTGCCCGCGCTTCCTCCAGCGCCGCTTCTCCCCCGTCGATCAGGGCGAGCATGTCACGGAAATGCGGAGCTCCCATGATGGTCAGGTTGGCGATCGTACGACCATCGTCGAGAAGCGCACCGATCTGCCGACTCCCTGAATCAATCTCAAAACTGACAAGGCGCATTCCGGAGTCGCTCGCTAAGTCAAGATTGAAAGGAATTGTGCGAGCCGATCAAGGGAAGAATGCGCTCGCTTCGACTTCGATAAGCATGTCGGGCCGAATCAGGTCGGCGATGAACGTCGTGCTCGCGACCTCGCCGCCCGGGAAGAGTTCCGCGCGCAGCGCATTGAGGCGCGCATAGTCCTCGATGCGCTTCAAAATCACCACTACCTTGAAGAGATTGCGCATCGTCAACCCACAGGCGACGAGAACTTTTTCGATATTGGTGAAGGTGAGCCGCGCCTGCTCATCGAAGTCAGCCGGCAGTGCGCGCTGTTCGAGCGGACCCGAAAGATGGCTGAGCGCCGAGGTTCCAGAGATGTACAGTATGTCGCCTACTCGCACCGAGCGCGCGAACGGCCCCACCGCGTTGCCCAGTGTGCTCGGATTAATGATCTCTTTGTTCAAGGATGCGCCTCCAGGATCGATGTTGGGTTAGGGGAGCTATTGCCTCTGGCCCGCAGCTAAGCGCGGCAAATCAGCTTCCGGACACGAGGCATTCTTCCACGGCTCGCCGCGTTAGAACTGGAATCAGATGCGCGCGGTATGCCGCCGAGCCATGCAAGTCGGAGACGAGATTGTCAGCCGGGACCGCCGCGTCGCGCAGCACGTCAGGAGAGAAATCGTCCGACAGCCGTTTCTCAAGTTCGGTCGCTCGGAAGACGCAGGGCGCCGCGCCCGTCACCGCAACCCGCACCCGACGGCCGAACCTGGCGAGGAAGACGCCCACAATCGAAAATCGTGAGGCGAGATTGTGGAACTTGATGTAGGAAGCAGCGTCAGGCACCGGGAAGCTGACCTTCGTGATGATCTCTCCCGGCTCGAGTGCCGTCTCGAACATGCCGGTGAAGAACGCGTCGGCCTCGATCGTGCGTCGCGTCGTCTCGACCATCGCCCCAAGGGCAAGCACCCCGCTGGGGTAGCACGCGCCAGGATCGTTATTCGCAATTGAGCCCCCGATCGTGCCGCGGTGGCGGACCTGGACGTCACCGATCCCGCCCGCGAGCTTCACTAGCGCTGGAATGCTGCGCCTCACCACGTCGGATAGCGCGACCGTCTCATGCCGCGTCATCGCGCCAATTTCGAGGCAGCCACCCTTCCGTTCGATGAATGCTAGACCGGGGACGGCGTTGAGGTCGACGAGCCGCGTAGGGCGCGCCAAACGATGCTTCATCGCCGGGATGAGGCTCATGCCGCCGGCGAGCGGGCGCGATTCCTCGACAGTGAGGAGCGCAACTGCCTCGTCGAGCGAGGAAGCACGGCGATATTCGTATTCGTACATGTGCGCCCCCTAGCGCTGCAGCGTCTTCGCCGCCGCGAGCGCTGCTTCGACGATGTTGTGGTACCCGGTACAGCGGCAGAGATTGCCCTCGAGGTTCCAGCGCACTTCCTCCTCAGTCGGATTCGGGATCCGGTTCAGCAGGTCGATGACGCTGATCACCATGCCCGGCGTGCAAAAGCCGCATTGCAGCGCGTGGTACTCGTGAAAGGCCTGCTGTACCGGGTGGAAATGGTCGCCGTTAGCGACGCCCTCGATGGTCACGATCTCCGCGCCTTCCGCCTGGACAGCGAAGATCGTGCACGCCTTCAGCGACTTGCCGTTGTAGAGCACCGTGCATGCCCCGCACTGGCTCGTGTCGCAGCCTACATGGGTTCCGGTGAGGCGCAGATCCTCGCGCAGGAAATCGACCAGCAGCCGGCGATGGTCAACCTCGCCAGAGACTTTCTTTCCATTGACAGTCATTGAGACCGCAGACCGCATATGACTCCTCCGGTCTTCCTAGAGGTTCATGAGAGACGGAAGAAAAAGCGCGAGCGTCGGGAAGAAAATGAGCAACATCGCTAGTGTCAGGTGCGCCGCCCAGAACGGCACCACGCCCTTGAAAACCGTCCCGGAGTTGACGTCCGGCATCGTTGCCTTGATGACGAAGACGTTAAGCCCGACCGGCGGCGTCAGCATCCCGATCTCTGCCATCACGACGACGAAGACGCCGAACCAGATCGGATCGAAACCGAGCGCCTCGACGACGGGGAAGATCGCCGGCACGGTCAGCAACACCATCGCGAGCGTGTCGAGCACGCAGCCGAGCATGAGGTACATACCGGCGATCGCCACCAGCACCATCGTCGGCGGCAGCTCCATGCCGCGGATCCAGCCCGCAAGAGCGGTCGGCAGCCCAGCGAGGTTAATGAAGTTCGCGAAGATCATCGCCCCGAACACCACTGCGAACATCATCGAGGTGGTGATAAGACTCTCCCGCAGCACGTCGTAGAGACCACACAGCCCGAGCGAACCGCGCAGGAGCGCCAGCACGAGTGCACCACCTGCACCGATCCCTGCCGCCTCGGTAGCCGTGAACGCGCCGCCGTAGATCCCGCCCATGACGAGGAGAAACAGCAGCACGACACCCCAGACGTCGGCCATCGCGAGCATGCGCTCACGCCATCCGCTGCGCTCTCCCGAAGGGCCAACCTCCGGATGCAGGCTCGTCACCATGCCGATGGCGAAGATGAAGAACACCACGGCGACGAATCCCGGCAAGATGCCGGCGATAAAGAGCTTGCCAATATTCGTCTCGGTGATGACCCCGTAAATCACCAGGATCACGCTTGGCGGGATGAGAATTCCAAGCGTGCCGCCCGCGGCAATCGATCCGGCTGCGAGCCCGTCCGCATAGCGATAGTGCCGCATCGAGGGCATCGCAACCTTGACCATAGTTGCCGCCGTCGCGAGGCTGCTACCGCAAACGGCGCTGAACCCGCCGCAGGCGACGACCGTAGCCATCGCAAGACCGCCACGAAGATGGCCCAGAAACGCATAGGCTGCCCGATAGAGGGCTTCTGAGAAGCCGGACCGCGTGACAAGGTTGCCCATCAGGATGAAGAGCGGCAGCACCACGAGCTCGTAAGTGATGCCGTTCTCGTAGGTCACCTGCCCGACCATCGCCAGACCCGCATCCAAGCTCGTCAGCATGGCGAAGCCGGCGAAGCCCACAAAGGCCATGGCGAACGCGATCGGCACCCGCGCGAAGGCGAGCAGGAGCATCACTCCGAAGCCGACGAGGGATTCGGTCATGCGGAGCACCCCGTGGTTATCATCGGCTCTTGCACAGACGATGGACCGACAAGAGAAAGAAGATCGCGGTGACCGCGCCCATCATCACGACCATCAGGTAGGAGACCGGCGCCAGCGGAATGTGCAGAACCTCGGTATGGTCCTCGAAGGACGCCACTTGCTTCGCCTTCGCCAAGAGTGTCCATGTGATGAGCGCCGACACGCCGCTGCAAACAAGAGACGTGAGCGCCTCTTGAAAGCGGCGGATGCGCGCGGGAACGACGGCATCGAGCAAGTCGACCTTAATATGGTCGTCCTGTGCCGTCACGAGTGGCATCCCGAGGAAAATCAGCGCCGCCATCAGGACCTCGGTCAGCTCGAACCCGCCCATCAACGGTGCGTTGAGAAAGTAGCGCCCGACGACGTCGACGCAGGTGATCAGCATCGTTCCAAAGAGGAGCGTGCAGCCGATCAGCGACAGCGAGCGATCAATGACCGGATGCAGCATCTCAGGTAGCTCGGACAAGTTCAGATCAGGAATGCGGCTTCGCTGTCTCTGACAATGGCGTCGAACGTAACCTCGCGTGCGCGCGCGCAGTAGAATTCGAGGAGAATCCCGTTCGGGTCACGGACGAAGAAGCTCCTTTTGTGCGCATTGTCGACCGACCTGACCACCTCGATTCCCGCTTGCGCCACACGGCGTTCGCTCGCGACGAGATCGTTCTCGTCCGCCACTTGAAAGGCAGCGTGATGGAGCCCACGTCGGGCGCCCGCGCGGCCTTCGAGCGCGAAGAGCGCCACGGTGACGGGGTACTGCACGTGCCGGGATGCGAAAGCGGCGACGCCCACGTCATCGGCGCGGTAAATCTCGCGGAGCCCCGCAACCTCAGCGAAGAAGGCGCGCATGCTGCCGAGATCGCGTACTATTACCGCTGCATGGGTAATCCGTAGGGGATGGATGAGCGCGCCCTCGACGCGGCGGATCTCGGGATGGGGAACGTATTTCGGTACTCGCGACGGCAGATTTTCACCGGGAGTCCAGTTGCCGCTGACGATATTGGTCACTTCGGGAGTATGGTCCCGCCAGTTCTGAATAATGTCCGCATAGAACTCGTGCGAATTACCCTCCGGGTCGAAGATGTAGACGCTGTGCGAGGTCTTGTGACGCACGGTCCGATGAATCGGAAAGCCCGCAGCCACTGCGCGCCGATAGGCCTCGACGAGATCGAACTCCGATTCCATCTCCCAGCCGAGGTGGTTGAGCCGCGGCTTGCTCGCCTGGCCGGCCGACGCGATCTGGTGGCCGTCAGCCCCGATCAGCGCCTTGTCCGTGACCTGGATGAGGCCGATATCGTGATGCGTGTTGCCATTGGTCAGGAAACCAGCGCCGATGGGCGGCTCGCGCATGACAATCTCGAGGCCGCACACCCGGTTGTAGAAGGTCAGCGACTCTTCGAGATTCCTGACGAGGATGTTGGCATGTCCGAGCCGCCGTGGGCTGAACGAGATTGGCAGGCCTGTGGGGGTGTTCAACATCCGGTCCTTCCTATGCTGTCCCAGTTGGTATGTGCCGGGCCGTGCGCGTCATCTCCGGCGTCCACTTTGTGCCCTTCGCCGCAAACATGGTCGTCGGATTCTCTGTCAGCCGGCGGGCGAGGTCCTGCGTCGATTCCGTAAGCGGCCTCTCCCCCGCTTCCCAGGCCTCAAGCGCGTGCCCGATGTCGCTGAACCGTTCCATGAAAACGGCGAGCGATAGGCCGTTCATCATTGCGCAGCCTGCGCCTTGGCCAAGTGCCGGCGTCATCCCATGCGCAGCATCGCCGATAACGGCGACGCGGCCCTTCGACCACCGGGAGAGCTTGATCACTTCGTAGACATCCCAGCGCCCCGGCACTCGCACCCGCCCGATCAAACTTTCAAGATGCGGAAAGCTGCGGCTCCAGGCGGCCTTGTTGAGGGGGATCGCGCGCCCCGACGCGTCCTCCACAGCAGTGGTAAAGGCGACGTAGATCTGCTCGGCGTCGCAGGGCGTATAGAGGAGCCGGCGACTGCCCGACGAGACATAGGTGACGACATTGAGCGCGGCGTGATTGCGACGGTCCTCTTCCGTCGTGTCGACGAGGAGCCGGATCGCCCCGGTGCCGAGCGTGTCGCGCCTCGCCAGCAACCCAAGGGAATCGCGCACCTTGGAGTGCACGCCGTCTGCACCGACGACGAGGTCGGCCGGATAGGTTGTGCCGTTCGCATCAAGAAGGGTGCCATCTGGAGTCGCCGCGACGATCTCAGAGCGGGTCTTGAAATCCACTCCTGCGGCGATTGCTGCCTCGAAAAGGGCCTTGTAGAGGGTCTGTCGGGTCATCGTCAGCATCCGCGTCCCGACCGCCGGCCCGAACGAGATCTCGCCGATCAGCCGGTCGTCACTGTCGCGGACCTGGTACAAGGGTGCCTCGTGCGAATGCGCCACGACTGTGTCATAGGCGCCGAGCGCCCGCAGCACGCGCAGGCCGTTCTCCCAAATGAAAATGCCAGCACCGAACGCCCGCAACTCGGCGGCGCGCTCGTGGACGCGGACCGTCCAGCCGCGTTGCGCGAGCGCGGTGGCCGCAGCGAGCCCCGCGAAGCCCGCGCCAGCGATCTCGGCGTGTCTGCGCCGCTTCATCCTAGAAACTCCCTGAGCGCATGATTGAATCGGTCGGGATGCTCCGACATTGGGCTGTGGCCGCATTGCTCGAAGAGAAGGAGCTTTGCGTCCGGAATCCGCGTGCGCGCCTCCTCCGCGCGTTCCCACGAGGCCCGCACGTCGTTCCGGCCCGAGATGATCAACGTCGGAGCCGAAATCGCCTCGAGGCGATGATAAATCTGAACTTCCGGAATCTCGGTCGCGGCGATCAAACCGTCATACATCTGCACCATCGCCTCCCGGCGCCCCGGAATGGCGTTGGCGGTCAACTGCATCGGCAACGTCTCCTCCGGTACGGTTGCAGGATCGAAAACCGTCCGCTGCATTCGTGCACGACAGCCGGCGAGCGTACCGTCGGCGAGCGCGATCATCGCGCTCTTCTTCGCCGCTTCCAGAACGCCCCGCTGCTGCTCTGGCGGATGGAAAGCTGAGCCGCTGCCGATTATGACGAGCTTGGTTACGCGCTCGGGATTGCGCTGCTGCAGAAGCGCCGCGATGAGGCCCCCATAGGAATTCCCCGCCACTGCAAGCCGGTCGATTCCTAAGGCGTCGATCAATTGCTCCAGCTGGCGCAGATGGGCTTCTTGCGGCGGCTCGCCCTCGAACGAGACGTTGGAGCTGAAGCCGGACCCGAGGAGATCAGGCGCATAAACGGCAAAATCCCTCGCAAGGACGTCGATGTTGCGGAACCAGCGCTCCGCCATGGTACCGGCGCCGTGGATGAGCAGCAGCGGCGAGCCGGTTCCCTCATGAAGGTATCGCGTCGTTAGCCCGTCCTGCCCGTAAAAGCTCACGCGCATCAGCGCCTCTTGCTGGCAGCCTTGAGCGCCTCCCAAACACGGGCCGGCGTGATTGGCATGTCGATATGACGCACGCCGAGCGGCCAGAGCGCATCGACTACCGCGTTCCGGATCGCGCCGAGCGCGCCAATCGTCCCGCTTTCTCCCGAGCCCTTGACGCCCAGCGGGTTTGTAGGACTCGGCGTCTCGTGGAAGCCGATGTCGAAACGGGGAAAGTCGGAGGCGCGCGGCATCGCGTAGTCCATGAAAGTCCCGGCGAGCGGCTGCCCGGACTCGAGATCGAAGGCGCAGTGCTCCATCAGTGCTTGGCCGACCCCCTGTACGATTCCGCCATGCGCCTGGCCTTCGACGATCATCGGGTTGATGACACGGCCGCAATCGTCGATTGCTACGTATCTACGGATCGTGACCCGCCCCGTTTCGCAGTCGACAGTCACGGCGCAAAGATGAAGCCCCGAGGCATAGGAGCGGTCGAGCGGGTCGTGCGCCGCGAGCTGCTCGAGGCCCGGCTCCATCCCGTCGGGGAGATTGCCCCCTTGGTAAGCGGCAAGCGTGACGCTCCGGAAGGGGAGCCTGCGGTCGGTACCGACCACGCGGAAATCGCCGCCCTCGAACGAGAGATCGCTTGCTGAGCATTCGAGAAGATGGGCAGCGATGGCCCGGCACTTCTGAAACAGCGCGGTCGCAGCCTTATGCACCGCGGTGCCGGCCGTGATCGTCGAGCGTGACCCCCAGGTGCCATGCCCGTACTGTACTTGCGCGGTATCGCCCTCGATCACTTCAACGTCGTGGACGGCGCAGTGGAGTGCGTCGGCGGCGATCTGAGCGTAGGTGGTCGCGTGCCCCTGGCCGTGCGAGTGCGAGCCGGCAAGGACGGTGACCTGTCCGGTCGGATGGATGCGCACGGTGGCTGAATCCCAACCGCCCACTACCTTGCGGCCGAAGGCCGCCGCGACCCGACTCGGAGCACCGACGCAATCAATAAAACACGCAATCCCGATGCCGAGCAGGAGCCGACCCCCCCGGCTCCGTTTCTGCTCCTCGCGCATTTCCTCGTAGCCGAAAAGGGCCTGCGCCTTGCGCCACATCTCCCCGGGGTCAGCGACGTCGTACGTGAGTCCAAGTGGTGTCGTGTATGGAAAGGCGGACGCAGGAATGAAGTTTGTCGCCCGCAGCTTGCCGGGATCGATGCCCATCTGATGGGCGCCGTTCTCGATGAGGCTTTCGAGGACGTAATTCGCCTCCGGCCGCCCGGCGCCGCGATAGGACTGAATCGGCGGCGCATTGGTGTAGACGCAGCGAACCCTGCAATGGACAGCCGGGATGGTGTAAGGCCCGACAAGAGAGTTAGGGTAGAACTGCGCCGGGATGCTCCCACCCATGCGCGTCTGATACGCGCCGAGACTCGCGACGGTGTCAGCGCTAATAGCTAGAATGCGACCGTCCTTGTCGAATGCCATCCGGCATTTCGTCCAGTGATCGCGTGCCTGGGAATCAGAGATCAACCCTTCCGAGCGCGTCGATGTCCAGCGCACGGGTCGGCCGACGACCTTCGCGGCCCAGCACAGGGTCGGTTCCTCTGGATGATTGGCAAACTTCATTCCGAATCCGCCGCCGACATCCGGCGCCACGACCCGGATCTTGTGCTCTGGATGACGCAGGGTGTTCTCCGCGAGGTCGCGGCGAAGCATGTGTGGCCCCTGATGCGACACCCAGATTGTGTATTGATCCGTCGCCCGCTCGTATGTGGCCAAAATGCAGCGCGGCTCCATCGGATTGGCCGTTATGCGCGTGTTGACGAGCTCGAGCTCAACGACGTGCGCGGCATCGGTGAACGCTGCCTCGACGCGCGCGGCGTCGCCCACCTCGACGACGTAGGCGAGATTGGACGGCAGGTTCGGGTGGACGAGCGGCGCGTCGGGGTCAAGAGCGCGCGACGTATCAGTGATGCTCGGCCGCGGCGTGTATTCCACCTCTACGGCTTCAGCCGCATCCAGTGCTTGCTGCTTTGTCTCCGCGACGACGACCGCGATGGGTTCGCCGACGTAGCAGACGCGATCTTTCGCTAGGCCGGCTTGCATCATGGGCGGCCGCTCGACCTTGTCCGTTGATGAGACGGGGGACCAAACGACGAAGCGACCGAGGCCTGCCTTCTCGTAATCTTCCCCCGTCAGAACACAGAGTACGCCCGGCATCGCACGCGCCACATCGACGGAGACCGACTTGAGGTCGGCGTTGGCATGGGCGCTTCGCACGAAGATCGCGTGCGCCGCCGCAGTGCCAACCGCTATGTCATCTACGTACCTTCCTGCGCCGGTGAGGAAGCGGCGATCTTCCAGTCGCCGCACCGAAGTTCCCATGTACATCGCTACCTCGAGCGTAGACTCAAGCGGCCTCGCCACCTATTTCGACAGGTTGCCTTACCTTATTTGCGTCTGTCAATCTTGGGCGAAGACATTTCATACAGCGCTCCAAGGGGAATAGGACTTGTGGAGCAAGCGAAGGCTGCCCCGCCTGCCTTGGTCAGGAACCCGCTGCAACCTTCTTCGCTTCAGCGCGGAAGTCGCGTAGCAACTCGGTGCCGTCAATGCCTCGGCTTCGCTTCACCTGCTCGATCCAGCCACGCTCGACTTGCTTGAACCGCTCCTCGATCACGCGAAGCAGGTCAGCATCGGCTTCCTCGACCTGGATCCCGGCAGCGCGCATCTGCTCGATCGCTTTGACATCGCGCTTGTCCCAAAGCCCGCCATAAAAGGAAGCAAACTTTTCGCCCGAGGCCCGCATGACCCCTTCCTGGTCCTGCTTTGAGAGCCCTTCCCACTTCGCCTTGTTCATGAGGAGGAATAAGGGTGCGCCGCCGATCCCACCCGGGATCAGGGTCACATGGCGAACGACGTTTAGAAGGTTAAACTGCTCGATCGTCTCCTTCGGGAAAGCTACGCCGTCGAGAATACCGGCGGAGAGGAGCTCGTAGGCTTTCGTTGCTGGCTGATTGACGCGCGTCATGCCTAGGGCACCAGCTGCTTCCCCGACCAAGCCGCCCGGGACCCGGATCTTGAGGCCTTCGTAGTCCTCGATCCGCTTTACCGCCTTGTTCCTCGTAAAGACCTGCTGCGGGGACGTCGACATGAGACTCAAGACTTTCACGCCCTCGAACTCGGCCCGCAGCGCCGCATGCTTCTGGAACATACGCCAGAGCGTAACCGCAAGAATTTCGCCCGTGGCGCCGATCCCGGGCATGCTGGCGAGTAGGCTTGCCTGGAAGCGACTCGGCGTATAGCCCAACACTCCGAGCGTCACGTCGGCGATTCCGTTATACGCCAGATCGAAATGCGCCTCCGGCTTGCCGAGCGAGGTCTCGAGGAGACGTACCTTGACACGGCCTTCCGTCTCGGCTTCGACGTTCTTCATCCAGGTAGCAAGGCCGACAGTGGCGGACCACGCCGTCGTCGTCGAGTAGGACGAAAGATTGAGCGTGGTCTGCGCGCCTCCGTTCCCAGCCCAGGCGAGAGCGGCAATGAAGGCCACGGCGCCGGTCAGCGCCCCACGAGCCGCGCGTCCAACTTCCGTGCATCGATTTGACGTCATTTGGCGTCCTCCCTAGAAGACTTCAGTGGCTGTGACCCGCATCGCAATGCGAGGTCCGCACCCTTGCTCCCTGACTGATATAGTTAGGCTACCTTCCTTATGACGGGATGTCAATATGTCTCGCCCTGCCCTTACTGAAGAGCTGAACACCTTTGGCGCGCTGCTCCGGGCGCCGCTTGAAGCCTTGCTTGATCACATGTTTTCAGCCCTAGGGGAGTCCGGCTTCTCGGATATTCGGCCCGCGCATGGCCTGGTCCTGCGTTATATCGCCGACGAAGGTTCGCGGATCGTCGAGTTGGCCGAGCGCGCTCGGATGACGAAGCAGAGCATGGGAGAGCTTGTCGCGTATCTCCGACGGCACGGCTATGTTGAGTTGGTATCCGATCCTTCCGACGGGCGCGCGAAGCTCGTGCGGCTCACCAAGCGGGGTCGTCGTCTCTACAATAGGCTGCTGGAGCTCAGCCGAGGTTTTGAGAACGAGTGCGCAGCAGCATTGGGCACAAGGCGCTGGAAAGAATTTCGCCTCGCTTTGGCGGACTTGGCCGAGTGGTCCCGCCAACGGGGAAAAAAGATTGGTGCACAGCGGATTACGCGGGAAAGGCGCATCAGCGCCGCGGTAAAGCCCGCCCGCCGGGAAGATGCGAAAAATGGACGATATCGAGCGCGGGCATGAAGACAGTGTCTTGCAGCCGGGGCGAAAGCGGTACTAAGGGATGACCGCGTCTACGCGGATCCCCTGCCCCCCATCGACCGAACCACGCTATTCATCACACGGGCAACGAGCAGCCCCCGGCAATTTTTATGGGCTCCTCTTGCGGGACGGCGAGCCTCTCTTGGCGCGGCGATATCGCATCTAGCTGCGCGTCGGATCTCCAACAACGCCCTTCCCGTGCCTTGCGGAACCCGACCTTTTGGGGTCTCTCGGTGTGCTTCGCCGCGCCCTGAGTGACCTTCTCCGCGATGATCTCTCGTATCAGTCCGCTGCTCATGGAGAGTGACTTTTCGACCGGGTAATCGTCGGCGAGATTGCAGTCGTCGGCCCGCCCAGCTTGCAGGCCCGATCGTCCTCCTCGCGGTCGGCCTATATCGGCCGACCGCCGCGATCGACACGCCATCGTGCTGATGTTCCTTGCGTCGATCCTGCTGCGGTTCGCGTTCCCCTCGTCCGCGGCGATGATCTTCGCATTCGCCGCGATCTAGGCCGTCGCGAACGGCGTGAGGACAATTATTTGCGAGACCGCGGTTCCAGACTGGCCTGCTCTCGCGCGAACGCCAGCGTCTATCGCCGCAACTGCGAATTCTCAACCGAAACATCGATGAGGGTAAGGCGGGCGCCTCCTTGAGCCTATAGTCGGCAAGCGATCGTTAGCGCTCGAGTTTCTTCGGCGTGGCCGCCTTGTCGGCTTCTTTGAGCTCCTCGACCTCCGCCTTCAGTTCGGGGTACCGACGCTCTACGCGCCTCCGGCGCCGGGCCGGCAGCCCGCGGTCGCCTCATCTACAGTGCGACCCATCGCACCCTGTTTTCTCCGACGATCTTGCCACCGATCCCAGATATAACCTCGCAGCTATGACGCGTCTCGGGAGGCGCAATCAGCCGCATGTCTTCGAAAGCGCGTATTGCGCTGTTCTCCACTAAGCACGCGGTGTTTCGCAGATTTCGCCGATGGTCCTGCGTTAAAATCGCCGCGAAAGGATGCGCAGGGCGCAGCTGGACGCCTTCGTTCGTGTCGGCGGGGACGATCGCCGTGGCCTGGTCGAGCGGCATCGCTCCCAGTAATAGGGCCTGCAGCTCTCCTGCCGTAGCGGCGCTTGCTCTCGCGAACAAGCTCAGTTCTCAAGCTGTCACATACAGGCCACCGGGCGAAACCGGTACTCTCGCACGATTGCCCAATCGCGCATATCTCAGCGGACCGAGGCCGCCACAAGATGCGCGAACGCTACAAGGAATACCTGGATGTATCCGTCACTGCCTTCGGCGTCGTAATCACGGCAGTCCTTCGGTGGAAATCGCACCCAGGTCCAAATAGGACTGCACAAGAGCGTGTCCAACGCGCGCGTGTTAACCCCGCCCTTTCAAAACGTGTCCTTGCGAAAGGTAAGCCATAATCCTCCGACGATCAGAAGCACGCTCGCGATGACGTCGACCCCGATAGTATCTCCGGTGAGCAGGACCCCTCCGGCATACCCGACGAGCGGCGTCAGCATTACCCCCTGTCCCGCGATTGCGGTCGGCATCAACGTCAGCACGCGCGACCAGCACCAGAAACCAAGCGCAGTCGCCACTGTCCAATTGTAAAAAAGAATTAATACTAGGCGTGTTGTCCAGTTCGCGGCGATCTCACCGCTTGCATAGGCGAGCGCGAGGAGCGGCGGTGAGCTGACCAGAAATTGCCAGAAAAGCTGCTCCCAGAAGCCGGAACGCCAACGCCGGGCGCCGTAAAGGCAGGCGCCAACCGCCCAGAGGATCGCGGCGGCAAGTACGAGGCCATTACCAAGCAGGACCTTCCGATGGCCCCATTCGATCTGGGCTGGGTTGAAGAAGACAACGAGGCCGATGAGGCCGATCGCACCGCCGAGTAACCGCCATCGCCCCGGGCGCTGACCGAAGATTAGGAGCGACAGCGGTATCGCCCAGAGATGCATTGTGTACATCAGGACCGCGGCGCGGCCGGCGCCGATCCACTGCATGCCAACGACACTGAGCCCCATCGCCAGCGCGACCTGCGTCAGGCCGATGAGCGCGAGGAGTCCACGCTCCCCACGGCACGGCAAGAGGCGCCGTCCCGTCAGCACGAGCAGCGCGCCAATGAGAATTGCAGCGCCGCAGAAGCGGATCGCCGTAAACGCGATCGGCCCGACATCGTCGAGCGCTAGCTTCACAAAGGGATAGTTGACACCCCAGAGTAAGACGATGGCGCCCAGCAGCAGCCAAGTGCGAACGCGCGTCAGGGGCGCGCGCCCCGCTACAGGCGGCTCAGCGCGGATGACGTGCCGCCCTCCCTGCCGCCTCACCGGCAATGCGGCCAAAAACGGCCCCGTTCATGAGGCCGGTGCCGCCCGGGTAGTTAAACCAGAAGATGCCACCAACCAGCTCGCCAGCGGCGTAAAGCCCGGCAATCGGTACGCCATCGGTGTCGACCACCTGCGCCCCAGTGGTGATGCGCAGGCCGCCGAAAGTGAAGGTGATGCCGCAAGTAACGGCATACGCCTCGAAGGGCGGCGTGTCGATCGTGTTCGCCCAGTTCGACTTCGGGACTGGAAGCCCGACCGTGCCGCGACCATCCTTGACGTTCGGGTCGAACGGCACATCGGTGCGAACGGCGGCGTTGTAGACGCGGATCGTCGCCAGCGCGCGGTCTGGATTCACGTCCTCAAGCCGTCGCACCAGCTCCCCAAGCGTCGGCGCAACCACCTTGGTAACCTTACGGATGCGGTACTCGTCGCGAAGCAGGTGGGCGACCTTCCGGTCAAAGATCTGCCAAGCAAACTGGCCCGGCTGCTCGAGAATGATGCGGCCGTACTTGGCATAAGTGTAGTTGCGGAAGTCGGCGCCCTCGTCGACGAAGCGCTCGCCCAGCGCATTGATCATGATGCCCCAGGGATAGCTGTGCTTCTGGAAGCCGTCGCCGACCGCGAGGTCGCCGAATTCGGGCGCATTGCGGTCCCAGCCGACCGCGTGTGCGCCCGACCAGTTGCCGACCGGCGCGGCGCCGATCTCAAGCGCCATGCGGATGCCGTCACCTGTGTTGAAGCGGGTGCCGCGCACTTTGGCTAGCTCCCATTTCGGACCCAGATAGCGCGTGCGCCATTCCGGGTTGGCCTGAAAACCGCCGGCAGCGAGGACAACACAGCGGCAGCGCACCTCGGTGGTTCGGCGCTGGTGCCGCACGCGGACACCCTTGATGCCGTCATCGTCGGCGAGAAGCGCCAGCACCCGCGCATCGTAGGCGATCCCAACCCCCTCGCGGCGCGCCGCCTTTGCCTGCGCCTCGACAAGGCCGGGGCCGCCTCCATGGGCCTCGACCGTGAGACCACCCCAGAACTTGAACCGCCCGCCCACCTTAAAAGCCTGCCGGCCATAGATCGGTGCAAAGCGGATGCCCTTAGAGCGCATCCACATCATGGTTGCGCGGCTGTGGCGGACGAGGATCTCAGTGAGGTCGGGATCGCAGCGGTTCTCCGTGACCCTCGCCATATCGTCGAAGAACTGCTCTTCGGTGTAGCTGCCGAAATCGGTCCGTGCGATCTCCTCGTCTGTGAGGTCGGGCATCAGCGCCCGCAGGTGCTCGACCCCGTCGTAGGCGAAGCGGATCGCGCCGGCGGTGAAGCGCGTGTTGCCGCCCGACTCTGCCTCCGGCGCGCGCTCAAGCACAAGCACGCGCACACCCTGTTCGCGGGCGGCGAGCGCAGCACACATAGCGGCGTTACCGGCGCCGACGACAACAACATCGGTCTCCTGAGGTAACATTTGTAGTACCCTGTTCTGCCGACGCAGCAGAATGCCGGGGCGGGCCGGATCGCGCCAATGCCGAGACGGTCGTGCAACTATGTCGAACCGGCAGCCTCCGCGTCAGCGCCGTCCCACCGCGCTGACCAGAGCTTCTCGCCGATTGCGCGCTCGACCTCGTCTAAGACCAACACAAGCAGTCTCTGGGTAAGCGACGTCATTTTGCCATAAAGCGGAACAGCAAGGCTCAGGCGCATTTCGAGAAAGGGATCGACGACCCGCGAGGCCGAAAGCTTGCCCTGCGCCACTTCCTCATGGACAGTCACGAATGGATGGAAGGAGTAGCCAGCGCCCGCTGCGACCAGTCGCTTGATAACACCGAGCGAGTCCACCTCAAGCACGACATTCGCCTTCATACCCAGCCGCTCGAGAGCCGTCTCGACGCGTTCGCGGGTCGAGCTCGGTTGGTCAGGAAAGATGATCGGTAGGTCGGCGACGTCGCGGAGCTGAATGTCGGCCGCCGCTGTATGCGGGTCGCCGGCCTTGGAGACGAAATAGAGTTGCTCAAGCACGGTCCATTCGATGTGGAGGTGCTTGTACTGTTGGGCGTTGTAGAGAAGTGCAGCATCAAGCCGTCCGGTGAAAATCCAGTCGGCGAGCGGCGCGCTGAACGCCTCCACCAAACGCAATTGCGCCTTGGGGAACACACGCTTGAATCGGTCAAGGAGCGATACACCGAAGTGCGGGCCGATGTGAGGCGGAAAACCCAATGAGACCGACCCAATCGGCTGCTCGTGCCCTTCCAGCAGTTCGTGCCGCGCGGTATCGAGCTGGTTGAGGATCAACTTCGCATGCTCGTAAAAGCGCTTCCCCGCCTCAGTGAGGGTTGCGGTACGTCCATCGCGATAGAGCAGGATCGTACCTAGCTCTGCCTCGAGCTTGCGAATTTGTCGGCTGAGGGCGGGCTGGGCGATGCGTACGGCAGCGGCAGCACGGGTAAAGTTCTGAAGATGGGCGACCGTCACGAAATATTTAAGCTGCCTAAGCTCCATTCCTCCCCAGCCCCTTCGGACACCGCGCCAGACTAGCGTCCTGAGCGCGGCACGTCGAGGGCGCTGGCAGGGTCACCGAGGTGGTCCCCGCCGATCAGAGGCCGAGGTAGACGCGGCGGATCACTTCAGAGTCCCTGAGTTCTGCGGCCGAGCCTGCCACCTGGATCCGACCATGAGCCATGACGTAGACGTAGTCGGCGATATCGAGCGCAATTTCCGCGTTCTGCTCGACCATAACCACGGTCAGTCCCCGCTCGCGCATTCGGCGGACGAGCTCGGCGACCTCGTGTATGATCCGCGGCGCCAAGCCGAGCGTCGGCTCGTCGAGGAGCAGCACCTTCGGGCCAGACATGTACGCCCGCGCGATCGCAAGCATCTGCTGCTGGCCGCCGCTCAGATTGCGGCCGAGCTGATTTGCCCGCTCCTTCAAGACCGGGAATGTGTCATAAACAAACGAAAATCGTTCTTCCACGAGCCGCCGATCGCGCACGGTATATGCACCGATTGCGATGTTTTCGTGGACGGACATATAGGGAAAGATCCGCCGCCCCTCGGGACAATGCGCAATGCCGCGCCTAACGAGATCGGAGGTGGTCGGATTCCGCACGTGCTCGCCATCGACGAGGAGGCGTCCTTCGGTCGGCCGAACGACGCCGCTCATGACGCGGAGCACGGTGGTCTTGCCGGCGCCGTTCGCGCCGACTATCGAGACGATTGCACCACGGCGAATTTCCATCGATATGTTTGAAAGCGCCAGAGCGTCGCCGTAATGGCTGACAATGCTCTCCAGCTGAAGGATCGGCTGTCCACCACTGCCGATGGGTCCACGGCCCGGCACATTGTCAAACATTTTACCGCGCAAAGTAGACTTCGTGAACGACGGGGTCCGCCTGAACCTGCTCGGGCGTCCCCTGAGCGACGACCTCACCAAAGTTCATCACCACTACGCGATCACAGAGCCCCATGATGACGGGCATCCGATGCTCGACGATCAGCAGAGTGAGCTGGCGCTCGCGGTGGACTTTCCGCAGCGTCTCGACCATGCGATCGATCTCGGCATCCGTGAGGCCGGCGACCGGCTCGTCGAGGCAGAGGACCCGCGGCTCAGTAGCGATGCCAATGGCCAGCCCAAGCAGCTTGCGAATTCCATAGGGTAGGCTACCAGCCGGCGTGTGCGCGAACTCTGAAAGCCCAAAGCTTTCGATTAGCTCCTCGACCTTGGCAATGTCCCGCTCGTACCGCGTGCGTGGCCGGAACAATTTTTCGACGATCGTCGCCTTCTCGCCTGCACCCCAGACGCCAAGCAGGATGTTCTCGAATACGGTTAGGCGGTCGAAAACCATGGACGCCTGGAATGTTCGCGTCAGGCCGAGTTGCTCGATCCTGTGGGGTGGCAACGTCTGGATCTCGGTGCCGTCAAGAACGATCTTCCCCCCCTGCGGCCGCACGTACCCACTGAGGAGGTTGAAGAGGGTAGTCTTCCCGGCACCGTTCGGACCGATGATCCCGACGATCTCGCCGGGCGCGGCTTCGAAGGAAATGTTATTAGCAGTCCTGATCCCGCCGTAGCTGTGATTTAGACCGCTTACAACCAGCCTCGCCCCACCCTTGTGGACCGGCGCAGATATTTTCGCTGCGGAAGTCTCGGCCTTCAGCCGTACTGGTGGGACGCCGCCGTGACCGCGGCGGGTTCGTGCGAGAAGGCGGTCAACCTGCCCAACGATTCCGTCTGGCCAAAGCAACATTACCACCGCGATGCTTATGGCGACAAACAAAGCGACGAGATGCTCAGACCAATTAAAGAGCAGCGGAATGAGCGTGACATACGTCGCGCCGACGATTGGGCCGCTCCAGTAGGCGGCGCCACCGATCATGGAGAAGGTAAGGATATAAACCGAGATCCAGAACGAAAACGCGGTTGGGGCGACGAACGCCATGTAGGTGGCGAAGATGCCGCCGAGGAGCCCCGTTATCGCGGCTCCCACGACGAAGGCCAGCACCATGTTACGTTGCCTCGAGATACCAATCGCAGAGGCGAGATCCGGCGAGCCGCCGATGGCGCGCAGCTCGAGCGTCCAACGCGATCGGTCGATAAGCCAGAAGGCCACGCCGCCAACAATTACGACCGCGCAAAGCAGGAAATAGTAGTCGGTTACGGTCTCAAGGCCCGGAAGGCGTGGTATCCCCATGATCCCCGCATTGCCGCCTGTGAGGCCCTTCAGATTGGATAGTAGGGAATTGACCACCACTGCAATGCCGAAAGAAATGAGGAAGAAGTAAGGGCCACGCGCCCGCAAAACAGGCACTCCGATCGCCAACGCCACCGCCCCCGGAACCAGGATGGCGGGTACGAGCGCTAGCCACGGATTCCAGGAGTATGTCGCAGTGAGAATGGCAACGGCGTAGGCCCCTAGTGCGTAGAAGCCGCCATGGCCGTAAGACGCCTGCCCAGTCAAGAGCAGGAGACGATGCCCGAAGCCCAGCATGATCGCGATGAAAGCGCTCAGCAGCATGTGGAGATGGTAGTCCCCCAGCGCCGCCGGCGCCGCCAGCAATGCGAGCGCGACAGCGCCCGCTATTGCAAGTCCACGCACGCGCGGCGCGCGTGCGACCTCAGTGCGCATGACCGGCAATCCCAGTTGGGCGCAACGCCAGCATGAGCATTGCTATGAAGAAGGTGACGCCGATCACCGCCTGCGGTGACCAGAAGGTGGTGACCGCGCTTTGAACAAGCCCGATCAATACCGCAGCCCAGAAAGCGCCGCTGATACTGCCCATACCACCGACAATAATAACGACGAAGGCCAGAAGAAGCGGTGTCGTGCCCATGTCGGGTAGGGCGAGTTGCAGCGGCGCGACGAGACCGCCGGCGACGGCCGCGAGCGCCGCCCCAATCGCAAAGGTAAGGACCGCGATCCGTGAATCTTCAATCCCCTGCAGGCGTGCGGCATAGGCGTCCTGCTGGACGGCCCGCATAGCGCGCCCGTAGCGACTGCTGCGAACGAACCAGTATAGGCCGAGAACCAAAAGCAACGCGGCAGCGACAACCAGCAGACGATGCTTATTCACGATAAGCCCTGCGACGTTAATAACGCCAGGAAGAGGCGTCTGAACGCCGCGCGGCGCGCCACCAAAAATTTCGAACGCGAGCGCTTCAAGGGAAAGCGCGAGCGCGACCGCGAAGACTGCTCCCTCAAGAACCTTGCCACGAAAGCGACGGAAGAACGCCGCCTCGAGTACGACCCCGAGAATGGCCCCTAGGACGCACGCGAGCATGATCGACACGAAGTAATTCATCCCGAGCTCGGCCGTGAAGTAGATGGTGATGTAAGCGCCGAGCATGAAGATCACGCCGTGGACGAAATTCACCACGCCGAGAATTCCAAAGATCAGCGTAAGACCGATCGACATGAGCGCCAACATGGCGCCGGCAGTGAGCCCGTTCAGGACCACTTGGACAAGGAGCATCGTCACTCGTTCGCCGGAATCTCAAAACCAGAGAGAACCAAGGTCGGACGGCACGTCCGACCTGGTGCGAGCCCTACTGCTTTTCCCAGACCTTCTTGATGTCGAGCTTCCCGTCGGCGGTCTTGATGACCTCCCCCACGGGTATCGACGTTCGAAGGTGGCGGGCTCCGTAGTCCGCCCCCGGAGCGGCCACGTAGCGCACGCTTCCGGAAACTCCAATTGCCGTGACCTCAGTCAAGGCATCCCGGACCTTGGTTGTGTCGAGCGAACCCGCCTTTTCAATGGCCGCCTTGAGAAGCATCAGGTTGTCGTACGACCGACCGGTCCACATCTGCCGGTTCCCGGGAAGCCGCCGGTCGACCTCAGCGAGCCACCGCTTACCCGCCTCTGTCGGCCACACCGTCCAGGCAGGAGCGACCAAGCTGCCCACAATGGTGTCGTTGGCGTTCAGCTTAGCGAATGCATTCGCATCGAGCGTACTGGAGAAGATGAAGTGACCCTTGAAGCCGTTTTCGCGAGCCTGCTTGGCCAACGCGGCATATTGCGGGCCCGGCATCCCGTCGACGTCGATAAAATCGGGCGGGTCGCGCAGCAGCGATGCGAAAAGCGGGTAGAAGTCGGTCATCGAGCGCCCGACAAACGCCTTCTCGGCTACTAGCCCGAACTCCTTCGCCCCAAGCAGCGCCTCGGATGCGACAGAGTCTCCCATGTCGTCGTCCGGGTAAACGAGCGCGATCTTCTTGGCGTCGGGGTAGGTTTGGCGGATGTATTCGTACACCGCGACGGCGTTCCCACCGATGCTGTAGAAAGGTTGGAATGTGAAGGGCTTGTTCTTCCCTAGCCAATGGCTCCCGCCGCCTTGGCCGAAGAGCAGCACCTTCGCCGGCTCGGTCACCGTCTGGACCGCAGGGATAATTCCGCCTCCCAGAACCTCAACGAACTTAACCCCGTCCTGCTGGACAGCCTGGCGTGCAACGGTCACTGCCTTGGCGGGATCATAGGCATGGTCGTACTTAGTGAGCTGCATCTTATAGGTCTTGTCACCGACCTTTACGCCCCCTGCGGCGTTGATGTCGTTTATTGCAATCTCAACCGAGACAGCCTCCACCTCGCCGAAGGAAGCTGCCGCGCCACTAAACGAACTGATAAGGCCGAATTTGATGACCTCTTGACCTGAGGCTTGTCCGGGCAAGACCGCGCTCGCCGCGCCGAGCAAGCCGAGTAGCCCCAAGGTTTTCAATGTCGACATTTTCCTCCCCATTCTTCCTCCCCTTTCCTCATCCACCGAGTCCGACCCTGCTACCGTGCTGTGTTGCGCTCGTAGCCATAAACCTTGGAGGCGTGCGATTCCGTGATGTAGCCTTCTAAAAGGTCCTCTTCGATCTGCCGGGCATCGCGCCCGGCGGGCGAACCGTATCCACCAGCGCCAGCGAGCCGAAAGCTGATTACGTCGCCACGTTTGATGGTCCGGATTTCCTTAGAGGATAGCTGCTCCTCGGCATTGCCGGGATTGAGAACCGTCTGCGCACGCATTCCCGGCGAGCCGCCAAAAACGCCATAAGGCTCGAACCGGTGGCGGTCCCCTAGCACCACCAACTTCGCGTGGCCCGTGCGCAGCTCGATGTCCTTTCGGACGCCGCAGCCGCCGCGGTACTTGCCAGCACCGCCCGAATCGGGAACCAGCTCCAGTCGGCGTACGAGAATGGGATTCTGCGATTCGTGGACCTCAACCGGGATATTTGGGCAGTTCATGATTGGGGCCATAGCTTCGATGCCGTCCTTGTTCGAGCGGCCGCCATAACCGGCAAAGATAACGTCATAGAAGACGAAGTTGCGACCGGTCCGATCATCAACGCCGCCGATATTCACGTTCGTCCAGTGCGAAAGCGCACCCATCGCTTTCTGCGGCAATACCTTTGCTAGCGCACCGTTGATCGCATCGAAGATGCGGACCTGATTTACCGCGCGGCCCCCTGAGGGCGCCGGATAGGTCGCGTTAAAAAAGCAACCCGGGCGGCTGACGATGTGGACTGGGCGGATGACGCCGTCGTTCTGAGGGAGCAGCGCGTCAGCGAATACCTTTATCGCAAACATCGCGTAGGCGCGCGTGTAGTTGAGGTAGCAATTCATCCCCGCCGCGACCTGATCGCTGCTGCGCGAGAAGTCGAGCGTAACCTCGTCGCCCTTAATGGTGATATCAACAGCGACCCGAATTGGATCGGTGTTCGGCCCGCAGTCGTCCATGTGATCGTCGAAACTGTACACGCCGTCCGGTATCTCCCGGATGAGGTCGCGCATTCGCGTCTCGGAAACTGAAAGAATTTGCTCCGTTCCCGCCTCGAAGAGCTCGCGCCCGACATCGTTGATAAGCTTCAGGAAGCGTTGCGCACCCACGTAGTTCGCGTTCCGCTGGGCACGAATGTCGCCGCTAACCTTGTCAACCATGCGTACGTTCGCGACGATCATCCGCAGGAGATCGCTATCGAACTCACCTTTTCGCACAAGCTTCACAGGCAGGATGCGGATGCCTTCCTGGAACGCCTCGGTGATGCCATGGATTGCCTGCGAGCCCGGCACGGCACCACCAACATCGGTGTGGTGCGCAATATTGACGGTGTAGCCGGCGATTGATCCACCCTCGAACACCGGCGTCACCATGAAACAGTCAGGATAGTGGCCGGAGCCGATCGCCGAATCATTTCCGAAAATCGTGTCGCCCGGCTCGAGCGTCGCCTCCGGGAAATATTTCATGACGTGCTGCATGATGTAGGGCATCGAGCCGAGATGGCCCGGCGTGAAGTTGCCTTGCGCCAAAAGCCGCCCCTTACTGTCGAACACGGCAGTTGAGAAGTCGTCGCCGTCGCGGACGGCCTCGGAGAACGCGGTGCGCCGCAGCGTCGACCCCATCTCCTCCGCGATGCCGACGAGCCCGTTCCAGAGAACGGAGAGCATCACCGGATCAACCCTGGTTTCGACGCGCTGTGCGGTGCCATCCATCGCTAGTCCTCCTGCTTGACAGTGATGATCAGCGAGCCCGACGGGCTGACCAGGACACTGTCGCCGGGCAGCACGATGGTGGTCGATTCCCGCTCCTCAATAATCGCCGGGCCGGAAATCTCGATGCCAGGCTTCAGGCGATAGCGATCTAGGACGACGCAAGTTGTGTAGCCGCCCGCCTCCGGGAAGTACGCTTTCCGCTTGCTCGGCCCGTTCTGCCGACCGGCGTCTGGAACGGGTACGCGGCCGAGATCGACCATGCTGGCAGTCGCCGGTACCGCCGCGACAAGATACCAGTCCACCGCCTCTATCACCGCGTCGGGATCGATGAAGCCGTAATATTTCAGGTAGTTCTCGTTAAACGCTTCGAGCACGCGGTCGGCATAGCCGTCGTCGATCTCGCCCGCTGGTAGGTCGATCTTTCGCTCGTGCCCTTGCCCGAGATAGCGCATGTAGGCGTAGCGCGACCACCTAACCTCGGCCGCGCTGGCGCCGAGCTTCTTCAGATCACTCAGCGCGAGCGCATGGAGATCGCGGTAGACCTCACGGATGAACGCCGAGGAGTTACAGTCGATCTGCGCGACGCGGCTTATCGCGACGTCGATCTTGTTCTCTGCGCCGAGCAGGCCGATAGCGGAGCCGACGCCCGCCCCGGCCGGGATGACCACTTTCGGAATACCGAGAGCCCGGGCGAGGCGGGCGGCATGCAGGGGGCCCGCGCCGCCGAAGGCGACCAGCGCGTAGTCGCGCGGGTTCCGGCCGCGCTCGACCGAGACAACCCGCATGGCCCGTTCCATGTTGCTGTTTGCGACACGGTGGATGCCCCACGCGGCCTCGCCGAGCGAGAGGCCGAGCGGCGCGGCGATCTGCTCTTCGATGCCCTTCGCGGCGGCATCGGGGTCAAGTCGCATCGCACCGCCGTTGAAGTAATCCGGATTGAGGTAGCCAAGCACAAGGTTGGCATCGGTCACCGTCGCCCGCGTGCCCCCGCGGCCGTAACAGATTGGCCCAGGCTCCGACCCCGCGCTCTCAGGACCGACATAGATGAGGCCGAGCTGCGTCGTGGCGATACTACCGCCACCAGCGCCGATTTCGAGCAGCTCGACCGAAGGGACGTTGAGCGGCAGCCCACTCCCAGCGCGAAAACGCTCTTGCGCCACCTCGAACGTCGCAGTGACCGCCGGTTCGCCCTTGTCGACCGCGCCCAGCTTCGCAGTGGTACCGCCCATGTCGAAGGTGAGGACGTGGTCAAAGTTCTCCGCCTCGCCAATTTGAGCGCACATCAGCACGCCCGCCGCCGGTCCCGATTCCACGATGCGGATCGGGTACTGGCTTGCGAGCTCCGGCGTGACGAGACCGCCGCTCGACTGCATCACGAAAAGATTGCCGTTGATTCCGAGTTCGTGCAGCGAGCCTTTTAGGGAGCTAAGGTAGTTCTTGACGATCGGCTGCACATAAGCGTTGGCAACCGTCGTGCTCGTGCGCTCGAACTCACGGATCTTCGGCGAGATCTCAGACGAGATGGTGAGTTCGAGGCCGGGCAGCGCGCTCGACAGGATGTCGCGCACACGACGCTCGTGTGCCGGGTTGGCATAGGCGTGAATTAGACACACCGCGACAGCGGCATAGCCGCCCGTGCTCAGCGCAGGGATGATCGCCTCGACGCTCTCGCGCGACAACCCGAGCACGACCTCGCCGAACGCGTCGATCCGCTCCTCGACCTCGAACACGTCACGGCGACGCACCAAAGGCCGTGGCTTGTCGAGGTAGAGATCGTAAGTGTCGTAGCGCTTCTGACGCCCCATTATGATGATGTCGCGGAAGCCGCGTGTCGTCACCAGCGCGACCCGGCTGCCCTTCCGCTCGATCACCGCGTTGGCGGCGACCGTGGTCGCGTGAAGCACCGTTGAGACCAAGCTGGGATTCAACTGGACAGCGTCGAACAGAGCTTGGAGACCATCGAGAACGCCCTTGCTCGGGTTGCTGGGCGTGGAAAGCGTTTTCCAAAAATGGGTGGTCCCCGACCGGTCATCGTGCAGCACGAAATCCGTAAAGGTACCGCCGATGTCGAATGCAAGTCGCACAATGCTCCCCCTGATGCTTCTCAGTTCGCCACCCCAGCGTCCTGCGTCATGACGGGCGCCCGCGTCGGACCGCGGCGAAGGTCGCCTCGAGCGCGTCCAGCGAGCGGTCGATCTGAGAATCCTCGATCACCAGCGGCGGCGTTATACGCAGCACGCAGCCATGGACACCCGTTATCGAGACTAGGACGCCGCGATCTCGCAGCCCCTGCTGCACCGCCTTAGCCAGGTTGGCCGCCGGCTGCTTGGACTTCCGGTCCTCAACCAGCTCGATCCCAATCATGAGCCCCCGCCCACGGACATCGCCGACAAAGTCGTAGCGGCGGGCCAGCGTCTTGAGAGCCTCAATCCAACGCTCCCCGACGGCTCCCGCTCTTTGTGGCAGCGCCTCGTCGCGGAGCACGTCCAGCACGGCATGCGCGGCGGCGATGCCGACCTGGTTGTTGCCACCAAATGTTGTGAAGTGATCACCGTCTTCGAGCGGGCTCACTACGGCATCGGTCGTCGCGAACCCGCCGAGCGGCAGGCCACCGCCGATCGCTTTCGCGAAGGTGACGAGATCCGGCTTCGTGCCCCAGTGCTGGTGCGCGAACATCCTGCCGGTGCGGCCGAAGCCGGTAAATACCTCGTCGTGCGCGAGGAGGATCTTGTGGCGCGCGCAGATCGCCCGGACGCGCTCCCAGTAGCCATCCGGCGGCACAATGATACCGCCGACGCCGAGAATGGGCTCGGCGAGGAAGACCGCGGCCTCGCCCGGCACGCGCGTCTTGAGGGCGTCCTCGACCGCGTCGGCACAGCGTAGGCCGCAGCTTGACGGCTCCTTTCCGAACGGGCAACGGTAGCAATAGGGGGTCGGCACGTGAACGACGCCTGGAAAGCTCGTGTACGGACCGAATCCTTTCTTGCGCGCCGCCATGCCGGTGAGGCTGAGCGGCAGCGAGAGACGGCCGTGGAAGCCATGCTCAAAGGCGAGAAGGCCAAACCCCTGCTTGCCGCTTGCGAGCGCATGCTTCAGTGCGACCTTGATCGCGCCATCGGCGGCCTCCGCGCCGCTGTTTGCGAAGAAGACGCGGCGGATGTCGGAGTTGAGCGCATCGACTATCCGACGCGCGAGGGTGAGCGTGATGGCGCTGTGATTTCGCCCCGGGCTCTGCATTAGCCTTCCAGCCTGCTGGCGGACGGCATCGACCACGCGAGGATGACAATGACCGACCGAGACGACGCCCGGCCCGCCCTCGAGGTCGACATACCTCCGACCTTCGTCGTCCTCGACCTCGGCGCCGCGCCCGGCAACAATCACAGGAGAGGTGTTTGAGTTAGGAACGAGGTACTCGCCCAACTCGTCGACGATCGTGCTGTTCTTGCGCGCGGTAAATTCCATTTCCTCCCCTTTTCCTGGCGGCGCGAAGCACGCGGCCAGAAGCTTCCGGCGACGGCGTGCCGGCCGACGCTGCCGGCCATTTCGGGCCCTCGCACGCTACTTGAAGCTTAATGAGCAGCGACCTCGCCGCCACTAACACAAATGGCTCTATCAGTTATGCGCTCCGCATGCCGCAACGCCGCCGCTCGAGCGATCGTTCAATAACTGCTAGACGGGTTCGGTCTTTCTCACGGTTCAACGCAGGGCGGTAAGCTACCGTTACCGCCTCGACCACTGCCCTGCAGGTAATGCCTTGAATTCGCGCTCGACCACCACGGCGGTCTCGCCGCTTTTGTTGCGGACCGGTCTCCTCATCGATGGCATGTGGGAGGAGACCGATGCCGAGCTCGAGGTGCGGGACAAGTTCACCGGTGAGTTGATCGCCCGCCTCAGCACCGCAGGAGCGGCCGAGGTCGAGCGCGCCGTTGGCGCCGCCGCCGCGGCCATGCGCAGGGAGGAGATCGAGCCTGCGAACCGCGCCGCCATTCTCCGTAAGACGGCCGAGATCCTCGCTCGGCGCCGCAGGGAGGTGGTTCGGACGATGGTGGCCGAGACGGGGTTCACAACATCGGAATGCGTGGGCGACTTCGAGCGAACCTTGCAGACGCTCGAGATCTCGGCCGAGGAAGCCAAGCGCATCGTGGGCGAAATCATCCCGCTCGACGGGGCGGCGGGGCAGAGCGGGCGGCTCGGCTACACGCTGCGCGTGCCGGTCGGCGTGGTCGCCGCGATCACACCCTTCAACTCCCCCCTCAATACCGTGGCGCATAAGGTGGCGCCAGCGCTCGCGGCGGGCAACGCCGTCGTCCTCAAGCCCGCCGAGCAGGCGCCGCTCTGCGCCGTCCATCTCTGCGAGGCGCTCGTCGAGGCAGGGCTGCCGCGCGGTTGGATTAACCTCCTGCACGGCGATGGGCGGACCGGCGCCCTGCTGGTTGAGGACCCGCGTGTTGCTTACTACACATTCACAGGCTCGACCGAGGTCGGCAGGCTCATTCAGAAGGGAGCGGGCCTGCGCCGCACTCAGCTCGAGCTGGGCAACATCTCGGCGACGATTGTCTGTGCCGATGCGACGCTCGGGGTCGCCATCCCACGCTGCGTCGCGACCGCGTTCCGCAAGGCAGGTCAGGTCTGCACCTCGCTCCAGCGCCTCTACGTCGAGCGCAGCCTCTTTCCGACGTTCCTCGAAAAATTTAAGACCGCAGCCGCGAAGCTCACTGTGGGCGATCCGCGCGATCCGGCCACCGCGATCGGGCCGATGATCAGCGAGGCCGAGGCCGAGCGCGCCGAGCGGTGGATCAACGAGGCGCTCGCTGGCGGTGCGCGCCTCGTACTCGGCGGCGGTCGGCGCGGCGCGCTGTTCCAGCCGACGATCCTCGTCGACGTGACGAAGGAGATGCGGGTCATGTCGGAGGAGATTTTCTCTCCGGTCGTCTGCGTCATTCCATTCGATACGCTCGACGAGGCGATCCATGCGGTGAACGACACGCCCTACGGGCTCGCCGCGGGTCTCTTCACCTCGGACCTGTCCAAGGCGCTCCGGGTCGCCCGCCGGATCGAGGTAGGCAGCTTCCACGTCAACCAGACCTCTTCCTGCCGTCAGGATTTCATGCCCTATGGCGGGATGAAGGCCTCGGGGTTCGGTCGAGAAGGCCCGCGCTATGCGATTCGCGATATGACCGAGGAACGCCTCGTCACCTTCACCCCGGTCTGAGCCGCGGTATGGGCAAGAAGACACCGATGCTTTTCACTCCGGTCGCGCTGCGCGGGGTCGTCGCACGCAATCGGGTGGTCGTCTCGCCGATGTGCCAGTACGTCTCTCAGGACGGCGCGCCAACTGACTGGCACCTCGTCCATCTTGGACGCCTCGCCCTCGGTGGACCGGGCATCGTCTTCGGCGAAGAGACTGCAGTCGAGGCACGCGGGCGCAAGACGCATCACTGCGCCGGAATCTGGAAGAACGAGCACATCCAGGCGTATCGCCGTATCACCGATTTCCTACGTCGCTACAGCGCGGTGCCAGCGATTCAGCTCGGTCATTCCGGCCGCAAGGCTTCCTCGCACGGCGCAATCCGGGACTGGGCGCCGCTCGCCGCGGAGGATGCGGCAAAGGGGCTGCCGCCCTGGACCGGTCTGGCGCCGAGCCCCCTGCCGCCGGGCCCCGGCTGGCCGACCCCGCGCGAGATGGACGCGGGCGACATCGCCACCGTCATCGCCGCTTGGCGTGAGGCCACTGTACGCGCTCTCGATGCCGGGTTTGACATCGTCGAAATCCATGGCGCGCACGGCTACCTCGTCCACCAGTTCCTGTCGCCGGTGACGAACCGGCGCACGGACGCCTATGGCGGCAGCCGCGAGAACCGGATGCGTTTTGCGCTCGAGGTGACCGAGGCAGTACGCCGGGTCTGGCCGGAGGACAAGCCGCTCTTCTTCCGCGTCTCAGCGGTGGACGGCAAGGGCGGCCTCTGGGATATCGATGATACAGTTGCGCTCGCCAGAGCGCTCAAGGAACGCGGCGTTGACGTGATCGATTGCTCTTCTGGCGGAATCACTGGTTCGTCACCGATGCCTGTTGTGCGCCGCATACCGGGATACCAAGTCGGTTTTGCCGAGCGTATCCGCCGCGAGGCGAACATCCCGACGATGGCAGTCGGGCTTATCACCACCGCTTATCAGGCGGAGGAGATCCTCGCCTCCGGCCGCGCCGACCTCGTCGCGCTCGCGCGCGAGCTGCTGTGGAACCCGAACTGGCCGGTGCAGGCCGCAAGGCAGCTCGGTGTCGACGACGCTTACGACCTGCTGCCGCCAGAATACGCGCATCGCCTGCGCCGCCGTGATGAGGTGGCGCGGTTGCCGTTGAACCAGACGGGGGGTGGGCTGGGCGACGCCGAGGTAGCCCTCATCGAGTCGACCTAAACGCCGCGTCAGCTGCGCATCCGACTGCCCTTGGGATCGTAGGGAGGCGCCAAACACGCCGTCGCCCGGTAGCGGACGCCGGCAATCTCAATCTCGAAAACATCGGAGAGGATCGCGTCGCGGGACAGCTCCGGGCCCCTAATCCAGCCGAGTGCAACGGCGCGTCCCAGCGTATGCCCGTAGCTCACAGACGTGGTCTCGCCGACCAGCGCACCGTGCCGGAAGACGGGATGCGTGCCGAGCGGGAATGCCTCCTCGTCATTGAAGGTGAAGCCGACGAGCCGTCGTGTGACCCCCGCTTCTTTCTGGCGCAGCAGCGCGTCCTTGCCGACGAAGGGCTGCTTTTTGCCTAATGCGACAGAGAAGGCGAGTCCGGCCTCAAGTGGAGTCACGGTGGGACCGATGTCGTGCCCCCAGGAGCGAAACAGCTTCTCCATCCGGAGCGAGCCCATCGCGAGCGTGCCGGCATGCCGCAGGCCGAACTCGGCGCCCGTATCCACGATCGCCTCGTAGACCGCCGCGGCGAGCTCGGTCGGGACATAGAGCTCCCAGCCCAGCTCACCTGGATAGGAGATGCGCACCGCGAGCGCGACGCCGGGCCCCACCTCAACCTCGCGAGCGGTGCCGAACGGGAATTTTTCGTTCGCCCAATCCGCCTCGGAGAGGCGTTCGAGCAGCGCGCGGGAGCGCGGTCCATGCAGCCCCAGCACCGCCCACGCACTGGTCACGTCGATGATCGACACGTGCTCGCCTTCGCGACGGCTCTTGGTGAGCCAGTCGAGGTCCCGCACGGTCTGCAGCGTGCCCGTGACGGCAAGGTAGCGGTCTCCGGCAAGGCGCGTCACGGTGAGGTCGCTTTCGATGCCGCCGGCCTCATTCAGGATCGAGGTGTAGACGACCCGACCCGGCGGCACCGCCATGTCATTGGCGCAGACCCGTTGGAGAAAGCTTTCCGCGTCGGCGCCGGTAATCATAAGCTTGCCAAACGAAGTCTGGTCGAAGAGCGCTACGGCCTCGCGCGCCGCGCGGTGCTCGCCTGCCCACTCTTCGAACCACGCCGGTTTGCCGAACCTGAAGGGCAGCGTCTGCTTATCGTCCTGGCGGTAAAAGGCTGGCCGCTCCCAGCCGCCCGTCTGCAGGAACCACGCTCCACGACGCTGTTGCTCGGCATAAATCGGCGATCGGCGCACGCCACGGGCGGTCTCGTAATCCTGGCCCGGATAATTGACATCGAAATGCTTAGCGAGCACCTCGGGAATGCGCTGAACAAGTGTCCGCGTGTTGTCCTGGATGCGGGCGAAGCGGCGCACGTCGGCGGGCCAGAGATCGGCATTCGGCCGTCCCTTTAGAATCCATTCGGCCATCACCTGACCGACGCCCCCGGCGAGCGCAATCCCGGCCGAGTTCATCGCACAGGCGAAATAGAATCCTTGCACCCCAGGGGCTTCGCCCATGAGCGGGTTGTTGTCGAGCGTAAAACTCTCCGGCCCATTGAGAAGAGTGCGGACTCCGGCTGACTCGAGCGCAGGGAAGCGGTTAATCGCGCCCGCCATCATTGGTTCGAAATGCTCCCAGTCCTCGTCGAGAAGCATGAACGCTTGGTCGCGCGGCAGCCGCTCGAGCGATAGCGGCTTGGGATTCGGCTCAAAGCAGCCGACCAACAGCCCGCCGACATCCTCGCGGATATAGAGGTAAGCGTCGCCGTCGCGCACCATCGGGAAGTCGGCAGACATCCCCGGGATGGGCTCGGTCAAAAGGTAAAAATGCTCGCAGGCGAACATCGGCGCGGCGAGTCCGGCCATGCCGGCGACCTGACGGCCCCACAGCCCGGCGCAATTGACAACTGCATCGCACCGGATCTCGCCGAAAGGAGTCGCGACGCCGACCACCCGGTCGCCTTCGCGCAAGAAGCCCGTCACCGGCATCTCCTCGAAGATCCGGGCGCCGGCAGCTTTCGCCCCCTTCGCCATCGCCTGGCAGATGCCGCTTGGATCGACCCGGCCGGAGTGGGGCGTATAGAGCGCCGCCTTAAGATCGTCGGTCCGCATCAGCGGATGAAGCTTCTTTGCCTCAGCTGGGCCGATCATCTCGACCTCAATCCCGAAGGTGCGGGAAAGCGTCGCCGCCTGCCTGATTTGCTCCAGCCGCGCCTCGGTCGCAGCGACGTTGAGATGGCCGGGCGCCCGCCATCCAGTCGACTGCCCTGTCTCCGCCTCAAGCGAGGCGTAGAGTCGCGCACTGTACTTTGCCATCTCGGTTAGCGCGGCACTCGAGCGGAGCGGGCTGACCAGCGCCGCCGCATGCCACGTTGTGCCGCTCGTCAGCTGATTACGCTCCAAGAGCACGCAGTCTGAGAGGCCGGACTTCGCAAGATGGTAAAGGACACTGCACCCGACCGCCCCGCCCCCGATCACTACAACGCTAGTGCGGCTAGGGATCTCTTTCGACACCTGACGAAACCTCCATCGCTTCGACCAGAAGCTATGGGCAGGCGGTCACTGAGCCCAAAGACCGCTTGGCTCTAGCAGCTATCGCCGGCGCTGCGACTGGATGCGCGGAGCGGCATTGCTAATATGCCCTTTCTATCCGGTGCGAACCGGTCTGAAAATGTTAGGGATTCAGAACGCGTACGAGGAAGGCGAGGACGCTGAGGTGACGGGACGATTTCGGCTGGGATGCGACATCGGCGGTACGTTCACCGACTTTGTTCTCTTCGACAGCGCGACCGGTGCGCTCCATTTCGAGAAATGCCTCACCACTCCCGACGATCCCTCTGTCGGCGTCATTGCCGGCGTGCGTCTTCTGGAGCAGAAAGTTGCAGGGTTCCTCGCCGACACGGATCAGGTCTTCCACGGCACCACCCTCGTCATCAATGCCGTTGTCGAGCGCAAGGGTGCCAAAACGGCGCTGCTCACCACTGAAGGCTTCCGCGACGTGGTCGAGATCGCCACCGAGCGCCGCTACGACCTCTACGACTTGCAGCAGCTCTACCCGAAGCCGCTCGTCCCTCGCAATCTGCGGCGCGGCATTCGCGAGCGTATCCGCAGTGACGGGCGCGTTCTCACGCCGCTCGACACCGAACAGGTCGAGGCAACGGTAGCGGATTTCGCGCGCGAGGGCATTGAGTCGGTCGCGGTCTGCTTCCTCCACTCTTACCGCAACCCTGTCCACGAGGAACGCGTCCGGGAGCAGCTGCAGAAGGTGCTACCACGCGCCTCGGTCAGCATCTCCTCCGAGGTGCTGCCGGAAATAAACGAATACGCCCGCACCTCGACGACAATCGTCAACGCCTATACCCGGCCGCTAATGGAACGGTACCTCTCGCGCCTGCAACGCCGGCTCAAGGAGGACGGGCTCAAGGGCGAGCTCCTGGTGATGCTGTCGAGCGGCGGCGTCGCCTCGCTCGACACCGCGTCGCGCTTCCCGGTCCGCGTTATCGAGTCGGGCCCAGTCGGCGGCGTCATCCTCGGCCAGCATTTGAAGCAGCTCGCTGCGATCAACCAAGCGCTCGCCTTCGACATGGGCGGCACTACGGCAAAGGTGTGCCTCCTGATCGGCGACAGCCCGCTGCGCGCGAGCGAGTACGAAGTTGCGCGTGAGCACCGGTTCAAGGCCGGCAGCGGCATACCGATCAAGGTGCCCTGCGTCGACCTCCTCGAGATCGGCGCCGGCGGTGGCAGCATCGCTAAGATCGGCCCACTCGGTCTGCTTGAGATCGGACCGGAGAGCGCCAGCGCCATGCCGGGGCCTGCCTGCTACGGGCAGGGCGGTACGCGACCGACCGTTACGGATGCCGACCTTGTGTTGGGATACCTCAACGGCGACTTCTTCCTCGGCGGCTCGATGCGGCTTGATACCGCCGCGGCTCGCCAGGCGCTCGACGAGCATATTGCACGGAAGCTCGATATCGACACGGTCCGAGCGGCCTGGGGAATCCACGATTTCGTCAACGAGAACATGGCCTCGGCCACGCGCATGTACACGGCCGAGCGGGGTGTCGACCCCTCGACCTTGGCGCTCATCGCCTCTGGTGGCGCTGGCCCGGTGCACTGCTACGGCGTCGCCCGCAAGCTCGGCATCCGGCAAATCATCATTCCGGTCGGGGTTGGCGTCGCCTCGGCACTCGGCTTCCTCACAGCACCGGTGTCCTACGACCTCGTCCGGACCTGCAAAATGCCGGTGGAAGGCGCTGACCTGACGCACGCCGAAGAGCTTTTCCGCACGATGCAGGAGGAGGCGGCCAGAATTCTGCGCAACGCCGGCGAGGCCGGTCCCCTCACCTTCCTCCGCAGCGCCGACGTCCGTTATGTCGGGCAGGGCTATGAGATTAACGTCCCGCTCGGAGAAATATCGCTCGACGAGGTCGACGAGGCGGCGCTGATCTCTCTATTCCGCGAGTCGTACGAGCGGCTGTTCGGTCGCGCATTCGCCAGCAATCAGTTTGAACTGGTAAACCTGCGCTTGGTCGCGCGCGGTACGGACCCACAGAGCCCATTGCGACATCGGGTGGGAACGAAAGGCACGCCATTGAAGGGCGTGCGTCCGGCCTACGCACCGGAGGTGCGCGCATTCGTCGAGCATCGTGTCTACGATCGTTACGCCCTCGCTCCCGGCACCATCATCGCCGGGCCGGCGATCATCGAGGAGCGCGAGTCAACGACCATCGTCGGCACAGGCGGCACCGCCCGGGTCGACGAGTTTGGCGTGATGCACGTCACCGTCGGCGCAGGTTGAAGAACGCCGCCTGTTACAGGGAGAAGCGATCGTGTCGAAGATGGATCCGCTGGAGCTGGAAATCGCGTGGTCGCGTATCATGTCGATCGCTGAGGAAGCGGACGCGAACGTGATGCGAACCGCGTTCTCCAGCATCATCCGCGACTCCCATGATTACTGCTGCGCACTGTACGACGCGCGCGGCAACCTTCTTGCCCAGCCCAATTTCGTAACCCCAGGCCAGCTCGGTGGCATGTCAGCGGCGATGAAGTCGCTGCAGTCCTTCTTCCCGTTCGAGACGCTGCGCGAAGGCGACATCATCGCCACCAACGATCCGTGGATCATGTCCGGGCATCTGCCCGACGTCCTCGTCACCGCGCCGGTGTTCTATAAGGACCGCCTGGTCGCCTTTGCTGGCTGCGTCTTCCACCACCAGGACATCGGGGGCCGCCTCGGCCTCGACAACCGGGAGGTCTTCGAAGAAGGGCTGCAGCTGCCGCCCTGCATGCTCTACCGCGCCGGCGTGCCCAACGAGGACGTGTTCCGCATTATCGCCGCTAATGTGCGCGTCCCTGATCTGGTCATCAACGATCTTCGCTCCCAGGTGGCGACGCTCAACTTCACCCGTTCGCGCATCGCGACCTTCCTTGAGGAAAGTGGAATGGAAGGGCTGGAGCCGCTCGCGGACGAGATCTTTGCGCGCACCGAGACTGCTATGCGGCGCTTCATTGCCGAAATCCCGAACGGCGTATACGTAGCCGAGCGCAGCCTCGAGACCGGCGACGGCGATAAGAAGATCACGCTTCGACTCCGCCTCGAAGTTGTCGACGGCAACATCGTCGCGGACTTCACCGGCACTGATCCGCAGGTCGACCGCGGCATCAACTGCGTATTCAACTACACACTCGCCTACTGCGTCTTCGCATTGAAGAGCATTGTGGCTCCGTTCCTGCCTAACACCGCCGGCACGCTGCGGCCGTTCTCGGTAAAGGCGCCGGAAGGCTGCATCCTCAACGTGCGGCGGCCCGCCGCGGTGGTCGGCCGCACTTCGGTCGGCCAGTACATTCCTGAACTCGTCTACGCGGCGCTCGCCAAGGTCGTGCCGGAGCGCGTCATTGCCGAAAGCGGCTCGGTACCACTTTGGTGGCTGACGCTCTCCGGCAGGCACCGCAACGGGAAGCCCTTCGTGATCGGCCCGATGTTCTCGGGCGGGCTCGGCGCACGCAGCACCGCCGACGGTGTTTCGGCGCTGACTTTCCCAGCGAACATCAAGAACAACCCGGTCGAGATGATCGAGTCCGACAGTCCGCTCCTTGTGGAGCGGCGCGAGCTGGTCACCGACACCGGCGGCGCCGGCCGCTATCGCGGCGGGCTTGGCCAGGAGTTCACATTGCGCGTGCCGGACGACGAGACGGCGCCCGCCGGGCCGATCGTCGAGTTCCTGATTGCCGGGCGACTGCTCGATGCGGCACAGGGCATTGATGGTGGCGCGCCCGGCACCGTCGGCACAATCGAGCTCAACGGTAAACCGATCGGCTGGGGCCGCTCTTACCTCCTCGCCCCCGGCGATCGCATCCGCTACCAGACCCCCGGCGGCGGCGGTTATGGCGATCCGCGCGAGCGCGAACCCGAACTTGTTGCCGAGGATGTCCAGCAGGGTTACGTCTCGGCGGTCGCCGCACGCGAGGTCTACGGCTGGTCGGAACCGCAGAAATCACGCGGGGAATGAGCGTCGGCGTCGACCCCATTCCGCCCGTGCTCGACCGGAAAGGACGGCCGCGAAGCCTTTGGCTCGCCGAGGCACTGGCTTCCGAGTCGGAGCCACCAACGGTGCTCGAGGGCGACATGCGCGCCGACATCTGCATCGTTGGCGGTGGTTACACCGGTCTCTGGACCGCCATTCATCTGAAGCGGAGCCACCCGTCGCTCGAAGTGGCGCTGATTGAGGCCGACATCTGCGGCGGCGGCGCAAGCGGTCGCAATGGGGGCTTCGTCCTCACTTGGTGGACAAAGCTGCCGACGCTCGTCAAGTGCTGCGGCGTCGAGGACGCCTTGCGACTTGCGCGGGCATCAGAGGAGGCAGTAATCGAGATCGGTCGCTTCTGCGAACAGCACGGCATTGATGCTCATTACCGGCACGACGGCTGGCTCTGGGCCGCTACCACGCCCGCCCAGGTCGACGGCTGGGTCCCGCTGATCGAACAGCTCGCGAAATACGGTGTAGCGCCCTTCAAGACGCTGACGCCCCAAGAGGCGGCGCGGCTCGGCGGCGCGCCGACTCACCTCGGCGGAATCTTCGAGCCGACCGCAGCCTCCGTGCAGCCGGCGCTGCTCGCGCGCGGTCTGCGGCGGGTGGCGATCGGCCTCGGCATCTTGGTCTTCGAGCACTCGCCGATGACGACGCTGCACCGCGGTCGGGAGCCGCGCGTCGAGACGCCGCGGGGCTCAGTTACGGCGACGCGCGTCATCTTGGCGCACAACGCATGGTCGGTCGCGCTGCCGGAGCTGCGACGGGCGGCGATCGTCGTTGCGAGCGGTATCATCGCCACCGAGCGGACGCCCGACCGGCTGCGCCAGATCGGGCTCGACTCCGGTCTCGTGATCTCGGACACGCGGCTCAGCGTCAACTACTACCGGACGACGCGCGACGGCAGGCTCGTCTTTGGCCGCGGCGGCGGGACGCTGGCGTTCGCAGGTCGGGTCGGCGAGCGATTCAATGGCCCTTCGCCGCGCCGCAACCGCATTGAGCAGGCGTTCAGAGCAATCTACCCGCAGCTCGCCGACGTCAAGGTCACGACGAGTTGGATGGGCCCGGTCGCGCGTACGGTGAACGGGTTGGTCTCGTTCGGGCCGCTCGCCGGTCGGCCCGACGTGATCTACGCCATCGGCTTTGCCGGAAACGGTGTTGGCCCAAGCTGGGTCGGCGGCCGCATCCTTGCCTCGCTAGCGCTTGAGCGCCGGGACGAGTGGGCGTCGTGCGGGCTGACGCAGGGCCTGCCGGGGCAGTTCCCGCGCGAGCCGCTCCGCTACCTTGCAGGCCGCGTAGTGCGCCAGGCGGTCGAGTGGAAAGAGGACGCGGAGGACCGCGGCCGCAAGCCGGGACGAATTGTCTCGGCGCTGGCCGGCTTTGCACCGCCCGGTCTAGTGCCGGTCAAGAGCAACAAGGCCCACCGCATTTGGAGGATTTCGTAGGCTTGCGAAGCATCCTCCATACACTGGCGACCCATGCGGTTGCGCTGCAGACAGGGTCGTTGCCAGGCGAAGTGCGTCACCACGCGCGTCGCGCGCTCATCGACTGGTTTGCTGCGCTCCTGCCTGGCTCTCAGCTTCCTCCGGCGACGCTACTCTTGCGTGCGCTGGGAGACGAGACGTGCCGTGATGAGGGGGCGGTTCTCTACGGAACAAGTCGCCGCGGACCAATCCGTACTGCCGCGCTCGTCAACGGGACCGCCTCCCACACGGTCGAGTTCGACGACATCTTTCGCGACGCCGTCTATCACCCGGGTTCCCCCACGATCGCGGCCGCGCTCGCCGCGGCACAGGCGCGCGGTGCCGACGGCGAAAGGCTGCTCCGTGCGATCGTCGTTGGCTACGAGATCTCGACCCGCCTCGGCATCGCCGTGCAGCCGGCGCATTACCGCTTCTGGCACACGACCGGGACTATCGGCACCTTTGGTGCGGCAACCGCCGTTGCGACCGTTCTCGGGCTCGACAAGACAGGCCACGCGCATGCGTTGGCGACCGCCGCAACGTTCGCCGCCGGGCTACAGCAGGCATTCAGGTCCGATGCGATGTCAAAGCCGCTGCACGCTGGCCACGCCGCAGAGGCCGGGGCGCTCGCCGCCCTCGCCGCTGCTGAAGGCGTCACTGGCGCGCTCGATGTGCTTGAGGGACCCGCGGGCTTCGGGGCCGCGATGGGCGGTTCGCCCGACTGGAGCAAGGCGACGGCGGCGCTCGGCGAGTGCTTGAATATCACGCGGATGACGTTCAAGAACCATGGCTGCTGCGGCCATGCCTTCGCGCCGGTGGACGCAGCGCTAGCGCTGAAGCGCGCCCATTCGATCTCCTTTGACGACATCGAGAGCGTGGAGATTGGCACTTACCAGGCCGCTCTCGACGTCACAAACAGACATAAGGTCGCGAGTGCGTTCGAGGGACGGTTCAGCACGCCCTACGCGGTCGCAACGGCGCTCGTCCACGGCAGCGTGCGGCTGGACGCCTTCTCGCCCGAGCGGCTCCGCGACGTGCGGGTGCAGACGCTGATGCGGCGAGTAAGGATGGTTCGTGACCCGCTATGCGAGGCAGATTTCCCTCGCCGCCGCGCCGCCGTCGTCGAAATCCGGCTGCGCGACGGCAGGCGCCTGCGTCACTATCAGCCGACTCGTAAGGGCGATCCGGATGCACCCCTCACCGACTCCGAGCTTAACGAGAAGTTCCGCGAGCTGACGGCGCCGGTGATCGGCGCCGCAGCCGCCGCCCGACTCCTCGCCGAATTGTGGCACTTCGACGAGCGGCCGGACGCCGAGCTCGGCGCCCCGGCGTGAAAAGGAACCCAAATGGATTTCCACTTCACAGAGGAACAAAGCCTTTTTGCCGAGGCAGTGCGGGGCTTTGCGCGAGCGAACCTCGAAAAGGGCGCGCTCAAGCGGGCGCACGCGCGCGGCTTTCCCTTCGATGTGGCGCAGCTCGTGGCGGCGCAAGGGCTTCTCGGCATCACACTGCCTGAGGCAGACGGCGGCCAGGGCGGCACACTGATGGATGCAGTAATCGCGATCGAGCAGGTGGCGCTCGTCTGCCCCCGCAGCGCCGACGTCATCCAAGCCGGAAACTTCGGGCCGATCCGCACCTTCGCCGAGTATGCGACGCACGAGCAGAAGCAGCGCTGGCTGCCCGACCTTCTCGCCGGCCGCTCAGTCATCGCACTCGGGATGACGGAGCCTGAAGCAGGCTCCGCGGCAACCGACCTCCGCACCACAGCCGAGCGGCAAGGTACCCATTACCTCGTTCGCGGCAGCAAAATCTTCACCACGCACAGCGCCGACGCCTCCCTCTTTCTCATCTACGTCCGCTTCGGCCCGGGACTTGACGGCATCGGCTCGCTCCTCGTCGAGCGTGACACGCCCGGCTTCCGGATCGGCCAGCCATCGCGCTTCATGAGTGGCGAGGAATGGTGTCAGCTCTACTTCGAGGACTGTCGCGTACCGGCGGAAAACCTTCTTCTCGGGCCTGGCGGCTTCAAGAAGCAGATCGCCGCGTTCAACGCCGAGCGCATCGGAAATGCAGCCCGCTCGCTCGCGCTCGGACGCTACGCCTTTGAGCGAGCGCGCGATCATGCAACGCAGCGCGTTCAGTTCGGCCGCAAGCTTTGCGAGTTCCAAGGCTTGCAGTGGAAATTCGCTGAAATGGCCATCAAGCTCGAAGCGGCGCAGCTGCTGCTCTACCGTGCGGCGACCAATGCCGACCGCGGCCTGCCATCGGGCTATGAGACCGCGCTCGCGAAGGCGGCGTGCAACCTCGCCGGGTTCGAGGTCGCAAATGAGGCGGTACAGATCATGGGCGGCATGGGCTATAGCCAGGAGACCCTGGTTGAGTACTGCCTGCGCCGGACGCGCGGCTGGATGATCGCCGGCGGCTCGATAGAGATGCTGAAAAACCGCATCGCCGAGCACGTCTTTGACCGGCGTTTCAGCCAGCGCCCGAGTCACCGGTGACACGAATGGATCGCGCCGTCGCACGCGCCCTCCTCGCGCCCCGGAGCATCGCGCTGGTAGGGGCCTCGGACGATCCCACTAAAACGGCTTCGCGTCCGCTACAGTATTTACGGCGCGCCGGCTTTACCGGCAGGATCTATCCTGTCAACGCGCACCGCGACACAGTACTTGGCGAACGGGCGTGGCGAAGCCTCGATGCGCTGCCGGAGCAGCCCGATCATGCCTTCATTCTACTGCCGGCTGAAGCCGCTCTTGACGCAATCAGCGCGTGCGCGCGTCTCGGAATTCCTGTTGCCACGGTTCTCGCGAGCGGCTTCGCCGAGGCGGGTGAGCAGGGCGTCGCGCGCGAGCAGCGCTTGCGCGCGCTTATCCAAGGTACTCAGCTGCGCGTCATCGGACCGAGCAGCCTCGGCATCGCCAACCTTCATCATAACTTGGTGCTGACAGCCAACGCCGCCTTCGCCGAACCAAATCTCCGACCGGGTGGAATTTTCTGCGCATCGCAAAGCGGCAGCATGATCGGCGCTCTGCTCACGCGCGGCAGCGCGCGCGGCTTAGGCTTTGCAGGCCTCGTCTCGGTCGGCGGCGAGGTCGATCTCGGCATCGGCGAGCTCTGCACGGCGACGCTCGACGATCCTCAGGTTACCTCCTATCTCCTTTTCCTTGAAACCATCCGGCATGCGGAGAAACTCCGCGAGTTCGCGCTGGGTGCCGCTGAGCGGGGCAAGCCAGTCGTCGCCTATAAGCTCGGCCGCTCGGCCGAAGCGCGCGAGCTCGCGCTCTCCCACACCGGTGCGCTCGCAGGCGAGGACGACGTGGCGGACGCATTCCTCGCGGATTGCGGCATCGCACGTGCCGACACGCTAGAAGGCCTGCTGGAATTGCCTACGCTGCTAAAGTGTATCCCGGCACGGCGCACCGATGCGAAGTCGCCTTCCGTTGCGGTGGTAACCACGACAGGCGGTGGGGCAGCAATGGTGGTCGACCAGCTGGCAATTCGGAACGTTTCTGTAATCGGCCCCGACGACGCGACGCTTGCGCGGATCCAAGCGACCGGCGTCGAGGTCCAACCAGGGCGGATTCTAGATTTGACGCTTGCTGGCACGCGTTCCGAGATCATGAAGGCTGCGCTCGCTGAGCTTGAGCGCTCCGACCGGTTCGACCTCATCGTCGCGGTAGTCGGCTCGTCCGCACGGTTTCAGCCGGAGCTCGCGGTGCAGCCGATCGTGGAGCACGGGCGAGATGGGGCCCGCGTTGCCGCTTTCCTCGTACCTGAGGCACCGGAGGCGTTGCGCATGTTAGCCGACGCAGGCATCCCAGCCTTCCGAACGCCCGAATCCTGCGCCGATGCAATCTCCGCCGCGCTCCGTCGTCGCTGGCCGCGCGCGCGCGCAGCTATCCCGCCAGAGATAGCGGCGCGCCCCGGCCGCACTCTCGATGAGATGGAGGGGTACTCGCTTCTTAAGCGCCTTGGCATACCGCATGCACCGACCGCTACGTTTTCGCTTTCGGAGGCCGGGAGTGCCCCTCTTCCCTTCGATTATCCCATTGCCATCAAAGCCCTTGATGCCAATCTGCCTCACAAGAGCGACTGTGGCGCCGTCATCCTTAACGTTGCTACCGATGCTGAACGGGTTCAGGCAGTACAGACTATCGCCGCTTCGGTCCGCGCACGAAGGCCGGATTTCACAATTCGCCGGATCCTGGTGCAGCCTATGATGTCAGGCGTTGGCGAGGCGCTTCTCGGTTATCGGGTGGACCCACAAGTTGGGCCCTATATTGTCCTTGCCGCTGGCGGTGTGCTCACGGAGGTGTACCGCGATCGCAGTGTACGTATTGCGCCGGTTACCGAAGAAACGGCGGCTGAGATGATCCAAGAGGTAAAGGCACTCACCGTTCTTGCCGGTATCCGCGGCCGGCCAGCTGGCGATCTTGCTGCCCTGAAGGCTGCGATTGTGGCACTTTCCCGCACCGCCCTTCTTCCGACTACGGATCGTCCTTCAGAACTCGAGGTCAATCCGCTCATCGTGAAACCAGCAGGAGAAGGTGTAGTTGCGGTCGACGTGCTTGGTCGATTGCCGTTAGACCAACACGGCAATTGAGGGTTAGACCGACACCGGAAGTGTTGTTCAGTGGGCCTCGATAACTGCCACCCGAGATGCCCACTCGGTCCCGTAGCACTGGCGCTCGCGGGATGGGTCAACGGCTATGTGGCAACAAACAGTTTTCTGCCCAAGCGTAACGCCGCGCATCGCTTCTACGGCTCATGTTAGCCGCTGGGCGCAGCCTCGTGGACACTCGAAAACTCAAAACAAACCTCGTGGGTCGGCGTATAGCTGCTAGGCAAATTCACTCTTTGCGGACATCAGCAGCCGATGCAATCCAATTGGATGCTAAGAAGCACTTGGCTTTGAATAGTCTAGATCAGAGGTACCGTGCGAAAGGCCGAGGATGGATGCTAAAATTATTGATGGTATCGCCATTTCCAAAGCAATACGCCGTGAGTGCCGAGGGTCAAGTCCGGTCCTTGCTGGATAAACGGGTTGGGGATGCAGTGACGGTTGCGGCCGTTGCCGGCGTGGTGCGTGCTGCGAAGTCGCCGTCGAGTTCGTCACGGATTGCTTTCAGCTGACGGCGCTCGAACTCGGTGATCCTGATGCCTCGCCAGCGTTCGGCCGCGCGAATGAGTGCCGCATACATGAGCTTCAGGACGGCGCGCTCGCCGAAGGCGTGCGGGATCACCTTGGTGCGCCGCCGCTCCTCGCCGAACAGGCGCTCGAGCAGGTTGGTGGTACGGATGGCCCGGCGATGGCCGAGCGGAAAGCGTAGATGCGCGATGCAGGCCTCGAAGTCGTCTTGCAGGCAAGCGACCGCCGAGGGCAGATCCCGGCCGTAGGTCGCCACGATGTCGTCGCGCAGGAGGCGTGCCAGCGCCGGCGAGGCGGCCTGATAGCACGCGGCGGCACGCGCCTTGAACTCCGGCCAGACGTCCTCCGGCACCTTGCTTTCAAGGTTGCGCATCTTGTGCGCCAGGCAGCGCTGGCGGACCGACCGCGGGAAGCACTCCTCGATAGCGCGGATGATGCCCGGCGCACCGTCGCTGACCACCAGCAGCGGATCGGGCAGCCCGCGCCGGCGCAGGTCTTGGAAGAACTCCTTGCAGCTCGCCGTGTCCTCCTTCGTGCCCGGCGCCAGGTGCAACAGCGCCTTCTTGCCGTCGGCCAGGATGCCCCAGGCCGCCAGCACCGCCTCACGCGGCTGGCCGAGATGCAGTCGCTCCGCAATGCCGTCGACGAACAGGTAGACCACGTCGAACTCGCTGAGGTCGCGGCTGGCAAACTCCTCGTATTCCGCCCACAGCCGCTCGGTGATCGTGCTCACCGCCGAGCGGCTCAGCAGCGACTTGCCCGTCTCGTCGGCGAACAGCGCCTCGATGTCCCGCGTCGAAAGCCCGCGCGCGTACATCTCGACCGCCAAGGCCTCCAGCGCCTCGGTCCGACCGCGCAACGTCTCGCGGATCCGCGAGCGGAACGGCTCGGCGCGATCGGCGATCTGCGGCGCGCTATACTCGATTGGCCCCTCGGCGCTCTTCAGCCGCCCCGTCCGGTAGCCGTTGCGATAGCCCGCCTCCGGCGCCGCGCCGCGGGCATAGTAGCCGCGACCCAGCGCGTCCGCGGCCTCGCCTTCCAGCGCTTCCTCGATGATCAGCCGCGCCGCCAGGCGCACCAGGTCCGAGCTCCCACTGCCCGATTCGCTGGTCCCACCCATCAGTGCCTTCAGCCGCTCGCGTGTCCGTTCGGATGCAGGTATTCTCTCCATCGGGGTGCCCCTTCGTTGGAGGCCGGTCGCCAAACCGAACCTCGTGTGATTCGCCAATCAGGCGAGGGTGCACCCCAACCCTTTTTCCAGCAATCCTAGGACTTCACCGGTGCGGACGGATGCAATCGTCATTGATGTGGGGATCAATCGTCTTAATTCAGGACAAATTGTTGGCGACGTCGAGTTCAAGGGTGTGTCGAGGAAAGCTTCTCGAATAACCCCCGTCCCTGGAGGTGTGGGACCAATGACAGTGACCATGCTCCTTGTAAATACGATTTCTGCTGCCGAGCGAAGCGTGGGGCAGCACGTGATTGTATAGCCCATATTTACATCGATCAGCTCGGTGATCGCTGTAAACAAATAGCATTTGGCCATCTCAATCAAAGCGGCAGATGACAATGAAAGTTTTTGTCGCCGTGAAGCGGGGCGTCGACTTCAACGTCAAGGTTCGCGTCAAGGCGGACAAGTCGGGGGTCGAGACCGCCAACGTCAAAATGTCGATGAATCCCTTCGACGAGATCGCCGTCGAAGAGGCGGTGCGCATGAAGGAAGCGGGCGTCGCGAGCGAG
>Ga0310825_100374_pt1 | contig 50730 bp, 48 predicted proteins | sample WT_ome_9_FD_202243 | JGI IMG/M metagenome (GOLD analysis project Ga0310825, IMG submission 202243) | Sorghum-adapted microbial communities enriched on wild type (WT) sorghum from Joint BioEnergy Institute, Emeryville, California, United... ... | reverse complement strand
GTGCAAAAACCCCAGGGGGTCGACGACATTTGTGTTTGTCACTGGGTTCCTACAGCTATCACGAGCGAGCATGATTGACAGAATTTTTCGACCGTGTTATTCTGAAGGCAACAAGGGATGAAAAAGCCTGATATAACAGCACTTTTTGGGGTTTGTATCGTACCTATGAGGGATTGAAACTAATAAATTAGGAGCCATTTTTGTTGCGCTCAGACGTTTGTATCGTACCTATGAGGGATTGAAACTGTCGAGAGAAAGGTCTGGAAGATTGGCACTTCCTCGGTTTGTATCGTACCTATGAGGGATTGAAACATTTCTCTCATTCTCCCACCTCACAACAATGCCCGTAAGTTTGTATCGTACCTATGAGGGATTGAAACACGAAAAACAAGTAAGAGGAATTGTAAAAGATTTACGTTTGTATCGTACCTATGAGGGATTGAAACAAGCGTGCGTAATACCCACTTTTTCTCTATTTCATGGTTTGTATCGTACCTATGAGGGATTGAAACCTTGAATTGGGGATTGATGAATACAAGGGCAAAGCGAGTTTGTATCGTACCTATGAGGGATTGAAACTTCTTTCATAATGAAGTACTTTGCGTTTTCTTCCACGTTTGTATCGTACCTATGAGGGATTGAAACATCGGTCTAACCGATAAACTAGTACAATATCGATATTTCGTTTGTATCGTACCTATGAGGGATTGAAACATGTTCGCCAGCTTGCCGTCCGGCGTGAACCACGGAGTTTGTATCGTACCTATGAGGGATTGAAACTTAGAAGCGGGATATGTGGTTTGCGGAGCGCAAAACGTTTGTATCGTACCTATGAGGGATTGAAACATGTTGAGGTCGTAATTCTTTTCGCGAGCAATCCGGGTTTGTATCGTACCTATGAGGGATTGAAACTGAACGAGTTGGGGGTGATACTGAGTGACCGATCAAAGTTTGTATCGTACCTATGAGGGATTGAAACCTTGCACCTGTACCCGTGCGAGTGCGGCGGCTCGGGTTTGTATCGTACCTATGAGGGATTGAAACATGTATGTAGACAGGTTGTCTGTTTTTACGATCTTTTGTTTGTATCGTACCTATGAGGGATTGAAACACATCCTCATGACGATGGAAATAAAGGGAGTTGATCGTTTGTATCGTACCTATGAGGGATTGAAACTGGATCTCTCCCTAATTCCTCTAATGCTTTTCTAGTGTTTGTATCGTACCTATGAGGGATTGAAACATAATTCAGACGCTGCACCATCATATGTAATTTCTCCGTTTGTATCGTACCTATGAGGGATTGAAACTGCGGAGGCTAATCGCGGGCAGGCGCCAAGCTACGCGACGTTTGTATCGTACCTATGAGGGATTGAACCCCATTTCCATGGCTTCTAGGTCCATGGACGCGTCTCGTTTTTATCGTATCTATCAGGCACCACCCCCTTATCACAGCCTTTCTCATCCGTCGACTGGCTAGGTGTTGTACATCCCCTTGAAAATATGAAGCCTCACAGTTCGTTTTTTGTTCCTTTATAAGGCACCACTTCCGTATTTTCCTTCTTTTCTATCCTGCTCGGTGATTTTTGGACGGTGACCGCTTGTTTTTCCCTTACTTGGGTTCCCATATTGGCATTTTTCCATTAGCAAAGTTTTCGCGATTTTGTTATGAAAAAAAATAAAAAATATCAGAATCGCTTGATGTTATTTTGGAAAATCATTTAAAATTGGTATATAAATAGATATATTTTACTATTTTACCAATGTGGGATTTTAAGAACAAGGGAGAGGTTCCTTTGTACCAAAACATTGTCGTGACATGCGGTGTTTCGCTGTTGACAGGGAGCAGGAATGTGTTTTCGATGAATCGAGATGAGACGATGAGGGAGATTCGCCCCTGGCTCCATGAGCGGAACATTGATAGACAGAAACAGAGTAAGATTGAGCATTGGCTTCATCATGCGCGACAGTTTGCCCATGAAGTCGCCAAGCAACCTAATCGTGTTTGTGCGGAGTATTCGATGATTTATGAACTTCGTAGACAAGGAAGACTAGGGGAAAGGCCCACGATTGTTCTGATTGTAACGGAAACGGTCGGAGGGCGGATTGTAGAAGCGATGCTGACTGAATTGTTGGAGAGGGACTTTCGAGCGAATGTCCATGTCATTTATGTGGAAGTGGATGTGAAGCATCCCAAGCGATTGCAGGAAACGTTAGGAGAGTATATGTCGAAAGTCGCAAACGCGCTTATGCGGGGTGAGCTGTCAACGACGTGCTTCGCGCCGATTGGTGGGTATAAAGTGATGACTTCACTCGGCTATATTGTCGGGGCGTTTTTGAATTATCCAACCGCTTATATGCATGAAGACGAGCAAGTTTTGCATGAAATCCCACCTGTGCCGATTCATATTGATGAACAGTTTGTGCATCGTTACTTTGATTTACTTCGCAAGTGCCAAACCGATTTGGTAGCTATTGATGGGCTTTCCTATCAAGAAAAGCAATGCATTGATCAGTATCCTTCTTTATTTTACCGCGATGAAGAGTTTGTTTGTTTGAGTGCGTTCGGTCAGTTTTTGCTTGAGCATGAAAAGTATAAGCATCTTTTTGAGACGTCCTATTTTGTATCGCGGCAAGTGGCTCATATACTTCAACACAATCGCCATCAGTCGCTGTTTGTGTACCAACAGATGCAAGAATTAGTCAAGAAGTTAAAGTATCGTGAAGGTGACACAGCAGTTTTGTATCATGAAAAATCGTTTGAAACGGTTGATCCGCGCAAAGCCAAATATCACTTATACAAAGGGGCAAGCAACGGCCAAACGGCGTTTCGGCTCGCTTATCGGTATGTCGAAGAGGAAGACCGCCTGTATGCAAATTATTTATGGCTCGACCATGATCGGTATGAGCGGGAAGCGGCGAAAGGAAAAGGGATTTATGAAGATGATTCGTCATTTTCAGATATCACAACACAATTGGTAGGGGCGGTGAGGTAACGACGATGGGGAGACATGTATTGTTGTCGTTTTTAGGATTAAGCGACTATGAATATTGTTTTTATACGTATGAAGGAAAAACTTCCTCTTACACCCGTTTTGTCCAGACAGCGGTGTATGAACTGTTGCGCGGCGATCAGCCGATGGATGTCATCGTGTTTGCCACGAAAGAAGCACGGGAACGAAATGGACAAGACCGCTTGAAAGGGGAAGAACAGCTTGAAGGATTGATGACGACTTTCCAGCGCGTCGCCCCTGAAGCGAATGTGAAAATGGTTGAGATTGATAACGGTCAAGATGAACGAGCCAACTGGCGTCTGTTTGACCGCGTTATGGCAGAAATTGAAGAAGGGGATACGATTTATTTCGATATCACACATAGCTTTCGTTCCATTCCGTTTGTGGCGCTTATTGTGCTGAATTATGCCCGATTGGTGAAAAAGGCAAACATTGGGGCGATTGTGTACGGTTGGTTTGAGGTGCTCGGGCGTCCGATGGATGTCAAGCAAATGGCTCCGGAAGAGCGATTGGCGCCGATTGTCAATTTGACGAATATGGCCAGCTTGCTTGACTGGACGAACGGGGTAGACCAATTTTTGCGCACGGGCGATGCCGCGCTCATCCGGGCACTCACGGAAAGAGAAAATCGGAATGTCTTCCGTGATCCATCGGCGAGCCAAGAGATGCGCAACGAGGTGGCGGCGTTAAACAAGCTGGCCAAACAGTTGGATCAGACAGAAAAGACGATCCGCACGTGCCGGAGTTTGCAAATTGACGAGGAAGTGCGGAGATTTCGCGAGCAGCTCGCTTGTGTCCGTTCGTCGCCGACGGAAGCGGTAAAGCCGCTCGTTCCGCTGCTTGATGAAATGGAAAAGAAGTACGCGATGTTTGGTGGCGATCCGATCATCAACAGTTGGAAAGCGGTTCGATGGTGTTTGGATCATGGGCTCATTCAATCGGCGCTAACGATGTTGGAAGAAAACGCGGTGACAGCGATTTGCCGGGCGTTTTCTCTCGATGAACGCAAGGAGGAAGTGCGGAATGACATCCACTCAACAATTCAAATTGTATTGCGCCGTATTCCAAAGGACAAATGGCGGGTTCATTCAGTCGAATTGGTTGAGCGGATGACAGAAGTGCTCCACTCTTATCGAGAGGAGTTAAAGCCGTTTGGCGGAGTCAAGGAGCTGCGCAACGATATCAATCATGCCGGCACGCGTCCGAAACCGATGGCGGCGGAAAAGTTTATGCCGAAGACGGTTGCACTGTTTGAACAATTTTCTTCATTTTTTGAGCAAATGTCGATGTTGGCAAAGTCGATGTCAAAGTAAAGGGGAGCGGATGATGGAACGTTACGAATCGGCCAAGGCGACTGCTGTTGTTGAGTCGCCGTATCAGCTTGTATTGTTGACGCCAGCGGCCATTCATGGAGCCGAGCCGCGGACTAAAGCTGAGTTTCGTCTCTCGTCTTTACGCGGGGTGTGGCGCTATTTTTGGCGTACGTTGCAGGACCAGAAAAATGCCGCCAGCTTGCTTTGTGAAGAGGAAAAAATGTTTGGTGGAACGCGGATGATTAAGCAGCAATCCCCCGTTCATCTATTCATGTCAGCTATCGTACAAGGAACGAAAAAAGAAAATATTTTGCCGCACAAGCCGTCTTCCTTCGCTGTGCCAGTCCTTCCGGGCGGAAAGGAAGTGACGGTGACGATTTCGATGCGGAAACAGTATGAATCGAGGTTGAAAACATATGAATGGTATTTCCAATATATGCTTCACCTCGCTGGCTTCGGACAACGTTCGCGCCGCGGATTTGGGGCGATGCAGTGGACGGGGCATCAATGGGAGAACGTTGAGCAGTATGCCGATAGTTTGCGTACGGTGTTGGAGAACATCGGGGCGGCGGCGACGTTTTCCTTCTCGAAACGTGGACGCATCGTAGCGCGTAATGAGGCCGTACAGACTCCCCATCCGGTGTTGTCCGCTGTCTGGGTAGGCGAAGGAAAAGATAGCGCGATCGAGGTGCTAAAGGGGTTCGGAAGAGCGTCCCATGAGGCCAATCGATATGGAACACTCGGTTTTGTGCAAGGAAAGAATAAGCTTGCTTCACCATTATGGTGCACAGTAAGGAAAATCGGTGGACGGTATTATCCGATCATCACAGAAGTGAGGACGAATGAACAGCGGTACAGTGAGCCGCGTTACGAACAAGACCGGAATCGGTTTTTGGAAATTGTTGGGGTGAGGATATGACAAGCCGGTATATCGTTATTTTTACAGTGGGACCTGTACAGTCGTTTATTGCGTCGGCCCGCAAGACGGAAGACTTTTGGAGCGGAAGCTATATTTTGTCGCATCTTGTGCGGGAAGCGATCAAATGCTTTTATCAATACGGCGCGGGTTGCGAGATGGTATACCCACTCGTTGGAAAAGAGGAATTGCGCGCGCCGTCTCTTCGTGAGATTCGCGTCGCGTCGCTCCCGAACCGCCTTACAGCGATCATGGAAGGCACGGAAGCCGATATCTGCGGTTGGTTGCGGGAAACGGAACAAGATGTTCGTAATGTGTTTCTTGATTTTTGCTTCCAAGCGCTTTCGCGCGTGTTTCCGCATCTCTCGGATAACGAGCGGCACCGTCTTGAAATGATGGTCGAACAACAAGTGCAATCATTTTTAGAGATTTATTGGGTGGCGGAACCGTATGAGCCATCCGCGTCATTCCGAACTGTGCGTGAACGTGCCGAACGTCGATTGGGCGCGTTGAAAAATGAGAAACATTACGCCTCTGTTCCCCAGCAAGGGCTTGTTTGTTCTGTCTGCAAGGAACGGGAGGCGCTGCGTCTAGAGGAAATCGACGATTTCGATCGTTACGGCGAAATCAAACGGAAAACGGCAAACTTGTGGAGGAGAAGGGCTGCGAAGTTTCGAGGAAGCGACGGAGATGGTGAAGATGAACGGCGCGTTGGCCGTGTGAAAGACAATGAGTTTTTATGCGGCATTTGTTTAGGAAAGCGTGTTGCCCGCGATTACTTCACGGACTTGTTCGGAGCGTCATTTCGGCCGTTTCCATCTGTGCTTGACATCGGTTCGGGCGATTACTACGCGGTGCTCATGATGGATGGCGATAACATGGGAAGATGGTTTTCTGGAGAAAAGAAAGAGGAGTATAGCCAAACGAGTCAAAAACTCGCCCGTTTTTCCAAAGAAGTCGTCCCCCGCATTGTAGAACAACAATGCCACGGCGAATTGGTTTATTCGGGCGGAGATGATGTGCTCGCCTTTTTGCCGGTTGATGAGGCGTTAAAGGCCGCTGAGATGCTTCGCTTGGCATTCAGTGATGAACAGCAAGGATTAGGGAAAGGAGCGACGGCCTCGTTCGGATTGGTGGTCGCCCATAAAAAAGCACCGCTGCAGCATGTGCTAAATGAGGCAAGAACACTTGAACAAAAAGCGAAACAGTATTGCAACGAACAAACGGGGCAACACAAAGACGCCCTAGCATTGGCGGTACATGCCCGATCCGGGGAGATTGCGGAAGCCGTACTTCCGTGGATGATTAAAGGACAAATGGCATCAAGCTGGTTAGAACAATTCATTGCGCTGTTGAAGACAACCATATCACCGAACTTTATTTTTCACTTTACTCAAGCGTTTGCGCCATTGTTGGACGACAAAGACTGCCCGAAATGGGAGAATCGCGACATGCTGGTCGTTGAGCTCCGCCGTCTGCTCAAGCGGTCGGTGAAAGAAGGAAATCGATTGGGTGAACGCGATTTACATAACCATACGGACGCGCTGATGGCGCTGTATGACGCTGTTCCAAGCGGCTATGACTTTTTGTATCTGTTAAAGATGTTGACCTTTTTCAAGCGGAGCGAGGGGAACGACATATGACTAAGCTAATATTGAGGCCGACTGATACGTTTTTTTTCAAAAACCACCATGCCACGCAAGCAGGGGAAACGACCGTGATGGAATCGATGTTTCCACCGCGACCGAACACGATTTACGGGGCGTTGCGGGCGGCATATATTTACACGCACAGTTCGTTTGATGATTTTGCCCGCGGCGCAGATGAACATGTGAAGCAATGGATGGGTACACCGAACGAACGCGGGGCGTTTCGCCTTCATTATTGTGGGCTTGCGGATGGGGATCAGCTGTTTTTGCCTCTCCCACTTGACTATCAAGTCGTTGAGGAAGAGAAGTCGCTCACAGCGTATCCGTTGGAACTGGTCAAGGATCGAAAACCCGCTTCATCGTCCAAGGGATGGCGGCTTGCCTCATCACGGAGGGAGAAAACAAAAAGTTCGCAACATCGCTACGTTTCTGTCGATGAATGGAAACGTGCGTTACTCGCTAGTCAGCCGATCACTTCGCTTCGATCCTTATCGTCGTTTATCGTTCGCGAGGGGAAGATTGGCATTCAATTGGATACGGCCAAACGAACAGCTCGTGAAAAATTTCTGTATCGAGTGGAGAAAAGTCGCTTTTTAGGGGATGCTTCGCTTGTCGCTTATATCGGTGATGGACCGGATTTTTCAGCTGTGAAGTGGGCGCGAATTGGCGGGGAAAACCGTCCGTGGTCGATTCACCAAACGTCTGAGCAGTTTCGTTTATGGAGCGTGGACGAAAGGAAGACGCTTGAACAGATGATTCGACGGACAAAACTAGCGAAAGTCGTGTTTTTGTCCCCTGCCATTTTTTCAAACGGTTCCCGCCCTGCCACCTTTGACGGTGTGCATTGGAGATGGCCGAATGGCGCAACAGTTGAATGGCTTGCTTCCGCCATTGGCCGTCCGGAGCTGTACGGTGGGTGGGATATTGTCCATCATCGCCCAAAACCACGGAAATGGATGGTTCCGGCCGGTTCTGTCGTTTACGTGAAAGTGGAGCGTGATGAGGAGTTGCCGCTTATTTTCTCCGCTCTTGACGGCATCCATCTGACCGATGAAGGAGCAGAGGAAGGCTTCGGATTTGCAATTGTAACCAGTGCCAGTGAAAGTGAGGAGGAGTTGTAATGTATTCCATTGTTCGTCCGTTTTTCTTGCATGCCGTTACATCCGTTCACGTGGGAAGTGGAAGTGAAATTGGGCTTGTCGACTTGCCGATCCAGCGCGAGAAACATACCGGTTTTCCGAAGATTGAGAGTTCCTCTCTCAAAGGGGCAGTGCGGTATCATATGGTGCAAGCGCTGCCGGAGGAAATGAAGGAGCTCGAGCTGATTTTTGGAGCGGATCGAGGAGAGGAAAGCGTCACACAAGCAAGCGCCATTGCGTTAAGCGATGCCCGCGTGCTATTGTTTCCTGTCAAGTCGCTCCGCGGCGTGTTTGCTTGGATTACATGCCCCCACGTGATCGAGCGCTGGAATCAGGAAATGAGCATCCATCAAGAAGCAAACGGCAAAGGGAATCCGTTTCAGCCGCTTCCGGTTCCAGCACCAAATACGGTGAGCAGCGATCGATTGATGGCTATAAACGGGCGCATCGTCCTTGAGGAATATACGTTTGACGTCACGATTTCACGAGAGGCCCAACAGCTTGCTGAACAGCTGGCGGCTCTCATTGGCGAATATAGCCGCCTCCGTCTTCCGGAACGCCTTGTTGTGCTGCCTGACGATGATTTCACGGACTTCGTCAAACTGTCCACGGAAGTAAATGCACGCATTCGCATTTCGCATAAAACGGGAACCGTGGATAATGGGGCGCTTTGGTACGAAGAAAATGTTCCACCGGAGACGATTTTTTACAGTTTCCTTTATATTGGCCATGCGCGTGGCAACGGTATGAATGGACTGACAACAGCGAAAGACATTGAACACTATTTAGTAGAGAACGGAAAATTTCCATCGGTATTCCAACTGGGTGGAAACAGTACGCTAGGACGTGGAATGATGAGAACCATTTGGTTGTAAATGGGAGGAGACAAGGATGAAGAAAACCGTGCAACGGGTGGGGATTGAGAACGGCCGCGCCGCCTTTGCGTTCCAAGAGGTTAAACAGGCGAAAGAACAGTTAAGGGAGAATTTTGAAACGTATCGTTCGTACGTGAAAAAAATGCCGTCTCTGATTCAAGTGAACGGTCTTGGGCAAACATTGGCATTTTACTTCCAAAAAAAGAAACAAAAAGAATATAAAGCGATTTACCATACGCTCGCCCAATGGATGAAAGAGCAGTTTCCTGAACAGTTTCCAAGCGGGAATGAGGAGCTAGTGGAAATCGTCGTCAATCTGTCGAGTGCGGAATATCGGCTATGGACGATGGAGGCGCTCGCGCTGCTTGATTGGATGCGCAAGTTTGTCGACGGGATGGCAAAAGACGACGGCGAGGCGGCAAAATAAGGAGGAGATGGCATGCTTTTTCACCCAAAAGACACACGGGACGTCATGCAGGCCGCCAGCAAGTCCATGGCCCATTTGGCGTACCATCTCTATTACTTTTTGGAACATGAGTGGAATGATAAAAAAAGAGTGTGGGAGTTATCCAAACGACTAAAGCCTGTTCCGATTCTTCCGGAGCTCAAAGCAGTGGGAGAGCAGCTGCAGGAGCAACGTGAACACGCCATGGTGACGTGGGCGCAAACTGGACATGTCAAAAAGCTCAAAGCACGCCTTGCCGGTCGAATTATCCATGGCCTCGGCGCGGGCCACGTCCGTGAGACATCGTTGACGATCCATCCCGTATACGGGCTGCCGTACATTCCCGCCTCAAGCGTAAAAGGGCTTGTCCGCCATTGGTGGATCGAAGCGTACGGTCAAGGGGAAGAACAGAGTCTTGCTGAACAGAAGATAGGACGGGATGTTTTTGGAACGCAAGAAAGCAAAGGGCTTGTCCAATTTCACGACATTTTTCTCATCGACGGGCTGCAACTCATTAGCGATGTCCTTGCCGTGCATATGAAAAACTATTATGAAGGAAAAAATGCAGCGACGGATGACCAAAAACCTGTCCCTGTTTCGTTTTGGACGGTCACGGCCGCTGAGGTTGAGATTTACTTGACGGCAAACTGCTCGGCACAAAGCGATGAAGAGACGAAGCGCATACTTGAGGAAGCGGCGGTATGGACGAAATCCGCTTTGATGGAATGGGGAATCGGGTCCAAAACATCATCGGGGTATGGCCGATTTATCGATGTGCAGGATGTAACGGACATAGAATTTCTTCCCCTTGTCCAAAAAGAGCGTATGCGGCTTGAACAACGGAAGAAAGAGCAGGAGATGCTTGAACAGCGGAAGCGCGAGGAAGAAGAAAAAGCAAAACTTGCCCTTCTTTCCCCAGAAGAACGGCTCGTGACTGAAATCGAACGGCTCACCGACAGCCAAGTCGATCAGCAACGAAGCAAAGACGCCCTGTATAACCAAGTCATCCAACAGCAAAACAAGCAAGCCGCTCAGGCGTTGCTGGCGTATTGGCAACGGATTGGCCAATGGGGCAAAGGTGTAAGCAAAAAACAAAAAGAAAAAATCAAAGCCATTCAACAGCTGCTTAACGGTTCATAACCAAACCATCCTGTCGATTGTCGTCGACCTCTAATCGTGCAAAAACCCCAGGGGGTCGACGACATTTGTGTTTGTCACTTGGTTCCTACAGCTATCGCAGGCGAGCGTTATTGACGGAATTTTTTTACTGTGTTATTCTGAAGGCAACAAGGGATGAAAAAACTTGATATAACAGCACTTTTTGGGTTTGTATCGTACCTATGAGGGATTGAAACAAGTGAAATACTTCGTCACTTTTTTGGACGAATACCGTTTGTATCGTACCTATGAGGGATTGAAACTCTCCCCACTTCGCTTCGTAATGAGCTTTTTCTGATGGTTTGTATCGTACCTATGAGGGATTGAAACCTACAGTCATCATAACGAATCAACCTCCGTAACATTGTTTGTATCGTACCTATGAGGGATTGAAACGAATGTCAATTTCATTCTCTACACACCACTCATACGTTTGTATCGTACCTATGAGGGATTGAAACTCGATTTTCTTTTGTGCTAAGACTTGGTTGCCGTGTACGTTTGTATCGTACCTATGAGGGATTGAAACTTTGTACGGGAAAAACGGTCTTTCTATCGCCGATGCGTTTGTATCGTACCTATGAGGGATTGAAACATTGTACCCACTAGGGGAAATAGTTCCATGAAAACGTTTGTATCGTACCTATGAGGGATTGAAACAATAAGTCATATTCATCCGCCCAGTACCACGAGCCATAGTTTTTATCGTACCTATGAGGGATTGAAACCTCTAAACTTTTTAATATCTTAAAATTTTATTTTTTTGTTTTTATCGTACCTATGAGGGATTGAAACTTCGGCAGATGATCAAAGAAGGCCTGGAATCCGGGATTAGATTCGGCACAGCGAACCGGGAAATCTGCTTGTGTCTACTAGTTGCAATGAATGAACTGGGGGTGAAGAAACCATGATCACGATCTATGACTTGATCGGCTACATTCAAAACATGGACAACATGGACAAATTGGATGAAATCATCAGTCGATGGTACTTTCAAACGTCTGTCTGGACATCACAGGTGAAAGAAGAAGTCAAAAAAGCGGTGGTCGAAATCCTACAACTAGGCGAACCTAAAGTGTACCAGTTTTTTGTGGATATGTACGGTCTTAAAATGTGAAGTTTTTATCGTACCTATAAAGGGATTGAAACGTCATCCTGGTCGTGACAATTGGAGTTCCTTCTGCCGTTTTTATCGTACCTATGACGAATTTCTCACTGTGAGCAGGATGCCGCCTTGGGGACGGCGAATAGAAAAAGAGAGACCATCAAGGTGAGGTGATTGAATGGCGATTGACCATGATCGGCTGTTCAAAGAGCTGATCCGCACGTTTTTCGAAGAGTTTCTGCTCCTCTTTTTCCCCGACATGCACGAGCATATCGATTTCCACCATCTGTCCTTTTTATCCGAAGAGCTGTTTACTGATGTGACGGCTGGCGAAAAGTACCGCGTTGATTTGCTGGTCGAGACGAAGTTGAAAGGCGAAGACGGGCTGATCATCGTGCACGTGGAAACGCAAGGGTATGTCCAGCCGACGTTTGCCGAGCGCATGTTCCTCTATTTCAGCCGCTTGTATGAAACCTACCGGACCCGCATCGTCCCGATCGCCGTCTTCCACTATGATTCTCTCCGCGAGGAACCGTCTGTGTTTTCGATGGAATTTCCGTTTGGGGAAGTGCTGCAGTTTCGCTTTTTTCCGGTGGCGTTGCGGAAGAAGCAGTGGCGGGAGTACATCCGGCACGACAACCCGGTCGCGGCTGCGCTGCTCAGTCAAATGGGGTATACTGAAAGAGAGAAGGTGGAGCTGAAAAAAGAGTTTTTGCGCATGCTGGTGCGGTTGGAGCTCGATGAGGCAAGGCAGCGGCTGCTGCTTGGGTTTTTTGAGACGTACGTGAAGCTGACGGAGGAAGAGGAACAACAGCTGCAAAGCGAGGTGAAGGCGATGGAAACGAAAGAACGAGAGAAAGTGTTGGAGCTGATCATCTCCTACGAGCAAAAAGGGAAGAAAGAGGGGCTGGAAGAAGGGGTAAAACGCGGCCTTGAGCAAGGGATGAAGCAAGGAATGAAGCGGCTCATTGAGACGATGGCGCAAAAAGGGATGACGGCCGCCGAGATTGCCCGGTTGGTTGATCTTTCTGAAGAAGAGGTTCGAAGCTTGCTGAGCGAGTAAGAGGGAAAGGGGGGTCGATCTCATCCTGGTGTTTCCTGTTGAATGAGTAAGAGGGAAAGAAGAAGGCGGTTATCCACCGCCTTTTTTTCATGAAGTTTGACTTCAGCCGCTTGTTCCGTGAGAATCGTACCACGTGATTTTTATCTTAATTAGGCGAGAAGACTCCCACTTCAACGAAGCGAAGCGGAGTAAGTGGGAGATGAATCGCCTTAACTATATTTTGCTGAAAATAGGATAGATTCAGTAAAATATAGTGTAATATAGTTAGATGGGAGGTGAAAAAATGTATTTTTGTATCAAACAACAGCTAAATGGTTTGACCAAAGAAGAATACTTGACTCTTCGAGAACTGTGCCATATTGCCAAGAACATGTACAACGTCGGATTGTACAATGTCAGACAATACTATTTTGAACACAAGGAATTTCTTAATTATGAGAAAAACTATCATCTTGCAAAAACTAACGAAAACTATAAGCTGTTAAACAGCAACATGGCACAGCAAATTTTAAAAAAGGTCAATGAAGCCTTTAAATCTTTCTTTGGTTTGGTCAGTCTTGCCAAACAAGGAAAATATGACCACAAGGCTATCAGTATTCCAAAATATCTTAAAAAAGATGGCTTTCATTCACTGATCATTGGCCAGATTCGTATAGACGGCAACAAATTCACGATACCGTATTCTCGCCTATTTAAAAAGACTCACAAGCCTATCACGATAACGATTCCGCCTGTGTTACTGGACAAAAAGATTAAGCAGATTGAAATCATTCCTAAGCATCATGCCAGGTTCTTTGAGATTCAGTACAAATATGAAATGCCTGAAGATCAAAGAGAATTAAATGACCAAAAAGCACTGGCAATTGATTTAGGATTAAACAATTTTGCCACTTGTGTCACATCAGACGGCAGATCATTCATCATTGATGGGCGGAGATTAAAAAGTATAAATCAATGGTTTAACAAAGAAAATGCCAGACTTCAAAGCATAAAAGATAAGCAAAAAATCAAAGGCACCACTCGTAAACAGGATGTCAATGGCGCATTAAACATCTTAAAGAAAAGTAAAGCTGTAGACCTGAGTGTCTTATGCTCTAGCGGCGAAGTGGACACGCCTCAAAGAATAAGGATTGCTTGAAGCAGTCAAACTTCTTTGGAAGCCCCCACTTCAAATTTTCGCTAGAAAATTAAGTGGGGGTAGTTCACCTACAGAAGGCAGGGTATTCACATGAGACTGACCATTACGATGAACGGGCGGCAAGGCCCCGTGTCGCTGCCGCTTCATTATCAGCATTTGCTGCAAGGCCTGTTGTATCGTTCGCTAGAAAGTGAACGATTCGCGACGTTTTTGCATGAGATCGGCTTCCGCCATGAGAAGCGATCGTTTAAACTGTTTACGTTTAGCCGTCTAGTTGGAAGGCATGAAGTGGATAGGGGAAAGAAAACGATACGATTTTTGGACGATTTCCAATGGCATATCGACACGATTCTCCCGGATTTGACCGAGCAGCTCGGGCAGCAGTTGTTGCTGCGGCGAGAGATTTGGCTTTACGATCAGCCGGTGGAGGTCCAAAGCGTGAAGATGGACAAGGTGGAAATTGCCCAAAACACCATCGAGGTGGCCATGCTCTCCCCGCTGACCGTATACAGCACGTATGAAACGATCGATGGCAAAAAGAAAACGCATTTTTTCGGGCCGGACGACGACGTCTTTCCCCACCTCGTGGAGCTGAATTTCCGCCATAAATACGAAGCGTACTATGGCGTCGAGCCAGCAGAGAGATTGGTGATCCAGCCTGTCCATGTCCACCACCGTCATCGAGTGGTAACACGATTCAAAGATATGTATATTACGGGCTGGTTAGGCCATTATCGTCTTTCCTCTTCTCCCGAACAACTGACGTTTCTATACCACGTTGGCCTAGGCAGCCGCAATTCCCAAGGATTCGGCATGTTTCGGTTAATCAGCGAGTGAGCCATTCTGATTGTCGTCGACCTCCAATCGTGCAAAAACCCTAGGGGGTCGACGACATTGGTTTTGATCGCCTGATCCCTACAGCCATCATGATTGAACTTGATTGACAGAATCTTCGAAACGTGTTATTCTGATGATGACGTTGAAGGGAAAAGGTTGATATGACAACACTTTTTGGGGTTTTTATCGTACCTATGAGGGATTGAAACCACATCAGAAATAACCTCGTCAGCAATGGATTCCGCGTTTTTATCGTACCTATGAGGGATTGAAACGGCTCCCCTACGGATTCAGTGGCAGGGGTGAATTTCTCCCAATCCAGTTTTTATCGTACCTATGAGGGATTGAAACAATGGTACCCCAAGGAAGTAATCACCAGAACGCTGAGTTTTTATCGTACCTATGAGGGATTGAAACTCGAAGAAACACGCCTGCGGCCGGAGCACTTCATTGACGTTTTTATCGTACCTATGAGGGATTGAAACACGAATTCGTTTTTCATTTTTAATTCCTCCCCTTTAGTGTTTTTATCGTACCTATGAGGGATTGAAACCGAAAAAAGGCAGTTCTCTGCCGTATAACAACAGCGTTTTTATCGTACCTACAAGGGATGAGACCTGTGCCGGTGTACCAAAATATTTGTGTTACCCGTGGTGCTAGTTGAGCGTTAGAACTCAACTAGCCCAAGTGTAACTAGGGAATAGGCTAACAATATGCCGTCGAGCGCTACTTCAAATCCGATCATGGAATTTGCTCGGATCCCTGTGATCCGGTATTGGTCAACCAGAACCGAGAACACCGTCTCGATCACTTTGCGTTTTTGTTGGATCCATTTCTCCTATGCTTCGGACCAGCAATGTTTCTGGTTTTTTCGAGACGGAGTCCAAAGCGCCATTTGGTACTCTTCGTACAGCCTTTTTTGCAACTCACGGCTAATGAATCCTTTGTCCCCAAAGTTATAGGGATGAGGAATTTGAGTCATCACGCTTTCAGCGGCGATACGATCATGGCAGGATGCTTCCGTTACCACATAGCCCATGGGCAACCCTTGATCGGTCACTTGAAGGTGCAGCTTCAACCCATAGTACCATTGCTGTTTGGAAGCGCAATACCCGATGTCTGCGATCTCTTGAAACCGTTTGACGCGATGCATTCTTGCGGTATGGCACAACGGGAGCGGCAAGCTGTCGACGACGGCATAGCATGATGTTGGCCGCGTTTTGCTCACGACGGCGATCCATTTGATGGCGAAGCGCAGCGCCCGGCAACGGCGGTTGTACCGGGAACGTTCGAGAAACGAGCCGTTTGTGAACAAATTTCCCGTGACAAAGCGATGCCATGCCCGTTCGGATGTCAAACCGAGCAACTTTCCTAAAAGATGAATCGCGATGACCACGGCGTCTTCCTGTTTGACCAAATGGCGGTTGCGGCGCTGTAGGTACATCTGAATCGATGACAGTTGGGCAGAGACAAAAAAGAAAATGGCGGCATATTGCTTTTGGATCTTGGCTCGATCTGTAGTAAGTGGAGACGAATTTATTTTATAAGGGCAAAGGACGGCACTCAACAAGGAAGGGCAGGATAAAATATGAGATTGACAATCACAATGAGCGGTCGGCAAGGGCCTGTTTCCTTGCCTCTCTATTACCAACATTTGCTGCAAGGGGTGGTGTATCGCTCGTTAGAGAATGAACAATTGGCTGCATTTTTGCATGACAAAGGCTTCCGTCAAGGGAAAAGGTCATTTAAACTCTTCACATTTAGCCGTTTATTTGGAGCGCATCAAGTAGACTTGGCAAAAAAAAACGATTCGGTTTTTGGATGATTTCCAATGGCATATCGACACCATTCTACCAGAACTGACTCAACAACTTGGACAGCGATTCTTGCTTCAGAGAGAGATTGAGCTTTATGGGCAGTTAGTTGATGTGAAAAGTGTCAAAATGGAGAACATCGACATACGCAAAAACGAAATGGACATTGTCATGCTCTCTCCACTGACCGTATATAGCACATATGAAACGGTCGACGGGAGAAGGAAAACGCAATTTTTTGATCCCGATGATGAGGTGTTCTCCCACCTGATTGAATTGAATTTCCGTCATAAATATGAAGCATACTACGGTGTTCCGCCGACGGAAAGGCTATTGATCGAGCCGATTCATATTCATCATCGTCATCGTGTGGTGACGATGTTCAAGAATATATATATTACAGGATGGCTTGGCTATTACCGCCTCTGTTCTTCGCCAGAACAGTTGACATTTTTATATCATGTCGGTCTAGGTGGCCGAAATTCACAAGGATTCGGCATGTTTCGCCTCAAAAGTGGATAAACGAGTCACGGATTGTCGTCGACCCCCAATCGTGCAAAAATCCCGGGGGATCGACGACAATGTTTTTTGCGCCAAAAATCCTACAGCCATCACGGCCGAACTGTATTGACAGAATTTTTGAAACGTGATATTCTGGAAACAACCCAAAGGGAAAAAGCTTGATTTGATGCGCATGGTTTGGGTTTTTATCGTACCTATGAGGGATTGAAACTTACATTTGTCAACGAGCCGATTGCGAAGATCATTGACAGTTTTTATCGTACCTATGAGGGATTGAAACTTTTTTTGATAACATTTAACATTTTTTCATCGCTCCTTGTTTTTATCGTACCTATGAGGGATTGAAACACGCAGACGTTTCTTTTTAGATTTAATTGGACGAAGCGTTTTTATCGTACCTATGAGGGATTGAAACCTCAATAAACTGCAAATCCAAGTGCCGCTCAAAACAGTTTTTATCGTACCTATGAGGGATTGAAACTCGCTTCGTTTCTCTACATCCCGCGACAATTGCGCCAGTTTTTATCGTACCTATGAGGGATTGTGATGCTAGACTAAAAAGTGGACACCGAGAATCGAGAATGCGACAATAAACCTATCAAAGTCGAGGTGTCCGAAGATGAGTCAGAAATACGACAAAGAGTTTAAAATCCAAACCGTGAAAATGATTCAAGAGCAGGGGAAGCCGGTGGCACAAGTCGCCCGCGAATTGGGCGTGTCCGACAATACCCTGTACCGCTGGATCAACGAATTCAAGCAAGATCCGACCAATGCGTTTCGAGGCAGCGGCAACCTGAAAATCGAGGAAAAGACCATTCTGGACATGCAGAAACGAATCCGCCAACTCGAGATGGAGAACGAGATTTTAAAAAAGGCGATGCACATCTTCGCAAAAGACCGGAACTGATCTTTGCGTTTATCCACAAACACCGCTCCAAGTATCCGGTGTCGGAGATGTGCAAGGTTTTGAACGTATCCCGGAGCGGTTACTATCAATGGACTAGACGCCCGGAAAGCGAGCGAAAGAAACGTCGCCGAGAACTGGAACAACAGATTAGCCGTATCTTTGTGGACTCGCGTCGCCTGTACGGCAGCCCGAAGATCGCTCAAGTCCTGCGCCAGCAAGGCGTTCGGGTATCCGAGAAAACGGTCGCCCGCATCATGAAGGAATTGGGGCTCAAGTCGCGCACCGTCAAGAAATACAAGGCGACGACGAACTCGAACCATAATCTGCCGGTGTATGACAATGTGCTGAACCAACAGTTCACGGCACAAGCTCCCAATCAAGTCTGGATGGCAGACATCACGTACGTTCCGACAGACGAGGGATGGCTCTATGTCGCGAGCGTGATGGACTTGTACACGCGCAAAATCGTAGGCTGGCACGCTGATGAGCGGATGACCAAGGAATTGGTCCTACAAGCTCTGGATCAGGCTTACAACCGTCAACGGCCGAAAGGCGAAGTCCTGCATCATTCCGATCGCGGCAGCCAATACGCGTCTCATGAGTACCAAAAACGGCTCTTGAAATACGGGATGAAAAGCAGCATGAGCCGCAAGGGCAACTGCTATGACAATGCCTGCATCGAATCGTTCCACAGCGTGCTCAAAAAGGAACTCGTCTATCTAGAGAAGTTCAGAACCCGCAAGGAAGCCCAAAGTCGGATTTTTGAATACATCGAGTTTTTTTTACAACCGGAAACGCGTACATTCCGCTATCGGGTATCTTACACCTGTTCAATACGAACAAATGTACGGTAATGCTGCATAATTTTCTCGATTCTGGCTGTCCAATCTATTGACAGAGGTCCAAATGCCTTTTCCACTTCCGCCAACACTCTTTGTTTTTATCGTACCTATGAGGGATTAAAACTTATCCAACTCCCCGTCTTCCACACATATCTGAATCGCGTTTTCACCCACGCAATTTGGTGATCTTTTCTCCTCTTGTGCTGTCTTCGCTGGCAATGTGGAGATGACCCACCATCTTCCCTTGATCCTCGCCACGCGCAAAACTTCTTCTTCGTTCTGTTTTTCTCGCGGCAGCTTTGTTCGATGCGCTATACTTGGATAGAAGGAGCAACATTTGTTTGCTTCCGGATGGGCGTTTGTTTTTGCTTTTTCACGATGGGGGCAAGCAAAGGAAAGAAAGGGGAACGGTTATGCGCTGCAAGCTTCGCGATCTCGGTTTTTCCATCGGCACGCTTCCGGTGGGGAGGCGGAACCAAATCACCGATGTGCCCGGGGTAAGGGTGGGGCATGTGACGATTCGCGAGGACATCGATGAACGGACGGTGGTCCGCACAGGGGTGACGGCGGTGCTGCCGCACGGGGGCAACTCGTTTTTGGAGAAAGTGCCTGCGGCTTGTTTTGTGTTGAACGGGTTTGGGAAAACGGCTGGGCTCGTGCAAGTCGAGGAGCTCGGGGTGATCGAGTCGCCGATTATGCTGACGAATACGTTCAGCGTCGGGGCGGTTTGGCAAGGGACGCTGGAATATATGTTGGAGGCGACGCCGGAGATTGGGGATGTGACGGGGTCGGTCAACATTGTCGTCGGGGAATGCAATGACAGCTATTTGAATACAGCGCGGGTGATGGCGGTGACGAAGGAGCATGCGAAAGAGGCGATTGCCGCGGCGCGGGTGGAGATGGAAGAAGGAGCGGTCGGGGCAGGAACGGGGATGATGTGTTTCGGTTGGAAAGGGGGCGTTGGCAGCTCGTCGCGGGTCGTGAGCAGGGGATATACGGTCGGGGCGCTGGTCGTGAGCAATTTCGGCCGGCGTGAGGAGTTGCGGTTCGTGCCGTATATGCCGCCGTCGTTCGATGAACGGGATGTGCCGCCTGGGTCGATTATGATGATCGTCGCGACTGACGCGCCGCTTGATGCGCGGCAGTTGAAGCGGCTGGCGCGGCGGGCGGCGGTGGGGCTCGGGCGGACGGGAAGCTGCGTCCATCACGGGAGCGGCGACATTGTCATTGCGTTTTCCAATGCTTATACCATTCCCCATTTTTCGGATTCTGCTCTTCAACCGTTCCCTCCGCTCGTCCGTGATGACGCGCCGCTCATGAATGAACTGTTTCAGGCGGCGATTGAGGCGACCGAGGAAGCGATTTGGAATTCGCTTACGATGGCTGAGACGACGACCGGGCGCAACGGGCGGGTGGGGGAGGCGATTCCGTATTCGTTGCTTCGACGGATGGGAGAATGAGCGAAAACGGCCTGAAAGGGATTCCTCTCAGGCCGTTTTTCATTGCCTTGGCCGCGCTGTCAGTGGCGGATGTGAAGGCGGTGCGCCCAGGCGGCGATTTTTTCTTTCATGTCTTCGCGCCATGCGCGGTCGTGGACGGTGTATCCGACCAAAGCTCCTGTGGCGATGAGGAGCAGCCCTGACAAGGCGAAAATGGCCGAAATGGATGCGAATCCTGCGATGGCTCCCGCTGCCGTCGGACCAGCGAGGTTGCCGAGAAAGCGGGAGCTGGCTGTGACGCCGAACACCCGCCCTTGGATGCGGCGCGGGCATTGCGCGTTGATCAGCGCTTGAAGGGCAGGCCATACCCCGCCGACGACAAGCCCTTGCAAGAAGCGCCAGACGTACAATTCATAAAGATGGTCCGTCCATACTTGCGGCAAGGCGAACAGGCCGGAGAGCAGAAGCAACATCGGCAGTGTTTTCTCCTGCCCGATCCGGTCGCCGAGCTTGCCTAAATACGGTGCGCCGATGATCGTGGCGATTCCGGTGATCGAGGAGGCGAGCCCTGATAGAAATGCGAGATTGCGAGAATCGCCGACGAGCGACTGGACGAAAATCGTCATCATCGAGTTGACGCCAAGAACGGCGATTTGCACGAGAAAGGTGGCGACAAACAAGATGACGAGCGGCCGATGGGCGAATACTTCTTTGAAACTGGCATGGCGCTCTTGCGTCTGCGGCGCGACGGGGTCTTTGTCGAGCCAAAAGACGACAGGAAGCAATGTCGCCAAAATGCAAAACCCGGTCACGAGAAACACCGGGCGGAAGCCGAACCAATCGGATAAGGCGCCGCCGATGAGCGGCCCGATGATGTTGCCGGCGATGCTTCCCGTCTGCAGCGTCCCGAGCGCCTCGCCGCTATGGTCTTTTGGCACGACGCGCGCCAAGTACGAAAACGAGACGGTGATGAATCCCGAGAAAAAGCCGACCAAAAAGCGAAGAACAAGCAGCGCCATCGGCGAATGGGCGAACGCCATGCAGCTGGTGATCAGCCCCATGCCAATCCCTGCACGGATGAGGTTGGCGCGCTGGCCGTACTTGTCGGCGAACATGCCCCAAATCGGCGCCATGATGGCCGCCGACAAAAACGTCGCCGAAAAGACAAGACCGGTCCAGACGCTCAACGAATGGTGCTCGGTGACGCCCATTTCCCACAACAGCAGCGACAAAAACGGAATGACCATCGTCATTCCCGCCGACACCATGAAATTGCACAGCCAAAGGATGCGGACGCTTCGTTTCCAGTTCAAGGCAGGTCATCTCCTGTATTCTTTCGTCTCTCTAATTAATTTTAGCACGATGGAAAAACAAAGGAAACGATTTTGCTTATCAATGGGGCAAGACCATGGCATCGGGCATCGTTCAGGCTTGTCGCGGGCTGCATGTGCTTTTGGCCGCCGCTTGTCCAAGGGAGCGAAACAAACGAATCCCCCTTGCCAACTCGGCAAGGGGGTGATCTATGTCAAAAGGGGGGAGGGGAAAATTAGGCGTTATGCGCTTGGGCGTCTTTCCATTTCGCCAGTTCACGTTCCACTTCTTCGTCAAACGGCACAGGGGACAACACGGCGTTCGTTCCGAATCGGGCAGCTGCCGCTTCGGCTTCTAACGCGATGACGCGCTCTTCCGTGCGGGCGAATCCGCGCAGCGCCTCGTCGGCGGAAAAGGAGGCGAGCGCCGAGTCGATTTGCTTCAACGCTTGCGCGGCGTTAACGCGGGTAGCGAGCTCCAGCTGCTTAGCTGCGAGCTCGTCGTACCGCTCGCGCAGTTGGTTTAGACGGTTGGCGACTTCCGCCGTTTTCGCTTTGATGGCGTCGTATTGTTGTTTGTACGCCTCCAGCTTTTTCTCATACAACAGCTTGTCGCGCAAGGCGAGTTTGGCGACGGCTTCTTCGTTGCGCTCGAGCGCCAGTTTCGCTTGGCGGCTCCGTTTTTCAATCGTCGCCTCCGCTTGGGCGATGAGCGTCTCATAGCGCCGCTCGGCGACCCATTGCTGGGCGAGCGCCTGGCGCCCTCGTTCGAGCTGCTTTTCAAGTTCGCGCAAATATTGTTTCGTCATGGCGACAGGGTCTTCCCAGCGGTCGATTTGTTCGTTCACTTCAGCGAGAACGATCGTCTTCATTCGGCGAAAAATGCCCATTTGTTTGTGCCTCCTTTTGAATCGTTTTTTCCCATTCATCAAGCCAATCGGCGGAAACCGAAGGCGCCGCTGGCATCAACGCCTCAACAGCGGACGGTTTGCGCGCTTGACGCCGCCCCGAGGCGTACACCGCGGCCAGTGCAAGCAAAATCAACACCCATTTCGGCAGGAGCGCCGCAATCCCTACAGCGACGAGCACCCAGCCGATCCAGCGCTTCGACCGCGCCGCGGCGAGCCATACGGCCCCGACGGCGGCAAGCAAAAGAGGAATGAGCCACTTTAGGAACAACATCGGCATCATCCAGCCATCGCGCCGCTCCATGATGAACTCCCGATGGGGATGACCGAATCCGCCCGGCATGCCGTCAAACGGAGCGCCCGGACGCCCGTGCGCCATCACTTCATGCGGAGCGAGAACGTGAAACAGGCTGACCCCCGCGAGAGCGACAAAGGCGAGCAGAAACACCGCTCGAGCTTTTTTCAATCTCGTCACCTCCTTTTGTGTGGTGGACTGGCTTACGGTTTGTATTGTAGAAGGGGAAGGAGAAAATTAGGTGAAAAGCGAATGTTTTTTGAAGGGGTTTTGAGCATATCATCCATTAGGGGGGAGCTGCGAGATGAACGGTGATGTTCGCATGACATGACGGGGGAGGAAGGAAAGACGTGGTTCGGTCGTATGGGGTTGATGTGGGCGGCGCTTTGTTGGTGTTGTTGTTTTCCTTTTTGTTTCCGACGTTTTATGTTGGATATTATGCGTACGGCTCGTTTTTGGGGTTTGCCATCGGTTCGTTGATCGTCGGCTTGGCGAGAATTCGATGGCATCCGCAGGCGCGGTTCGGCGGTACTCTGATCGGTTCGTTCCTCATCATCGCGGTGTCTGTCCTCATCATCCGCCTGTTTCCGATCGAAATCCGCGATGTCGGAGACTTGGTTATGCAGTATATCAACGCGGTTGTGAATGCGTTGATATATTTGGCATTCTCCACGCCCTCCACCTGTTGCATCGCCTGAAGCAGGGCGACGTTCCGTTTGCGAAAAAACGCTGAAGCGGCTCATAACGCCTGTCTCACCGTTCAAGAATCATTAGTTGAAATGCGAGGAAGAACATGAAAAACTGTTCTCCATCATTGTCCCTTGCATCAGAGAGAAATCATGAAAGAATGATAACGATGGCAAGGGTCGATAGAAAAAAACAAGCTTCTGAAGCAATTACGCTTCAGAAGCTTGTTCGACGGCCGTGGCAAATTGGCGGCGATGTTGGATAGTCAAATAAACGAGTGTTCCCATCATCATGGCAACAACAAATAGAAGCAGCTTGCCGATGTTTTCCCACATAAACGAGAAATCACCGCTTGAGATGACCGCTTTCAATCCGAAAACCGAATACGTCATCGGAAGCCATGCGTTAAAGTGTTGCAACGAGCGTGGAATCAGTTCGAGCGGGAATGTTCCCGCGCTTGTTGTCAATTGCAAAATCAGCACGACAATCGCGATAAATCTTCCTGGATCGCCGAACACGGTAACAAGAAATTGAATGACAGATAAAAATGTGATGCTAGTGACAATGCTAAACACGATAAAGAGCGGGACGCTTTTTACGTGTAAATCGAGTCCAACCAGCAACACGACATCCGCCAGCAGTGCTTGCAAAATCCCGATGCCGATCAAGACGCCGAATTTAGCCAAAAACCAATGCAATGGTGAACGCGGAATCTCCGCTGGTTCGCGAAGCGGAAAGACGATGGAAAGCAACAGCGCTCCGACAAACAATCCAAGTGATAAGAAGTACGGCGTAAACCCTGTTCCGTAGTTCGGCACTTTATTGATTTCTTCCTTGTGGAGATTCACTGGTTGGGCAAACATGTCGTAGACAGCCTTATTGGCTTTGACATCGCTTGCTTGTTCGGCTCCTTCTTTCAATTTATCCGCCAATTCTTTCGAGCCGTCTGTCAGTTGGTTGACACCATCTTGCAAATGTTTTGTCCCGTTCGTTAATTCCTTCGTTCCAGCCGCTACTTGTTGTGAACCGTCCCTCAACTGGCGCGTACCATCTTGAAGCTGATCCGCTCCTTGAGCCAATGTTTGCAGGCCTGAAGAAAGTGTTCCACTGCCATGGGCAAGCTGGCTTGCTCCTTGTGCAGCTTCTTGCATTTTGTCATACATTGTTTTCATGCCGCTGACGAGTTGTTCTTGGCCATTCGCCAGTGCGTCTGCGCCATTGACAAGTTGTTGTTGACCGGCAAGCAGTTCATCGACTCCGCGATCGAGAGCGATGTGCCCTTCATGCAGCTGTTGGGCTCCTTCGTGCAAAGAAGAGGCTCCAGAGTGCAACGATTGGGCGCCGCTATTTAACTGCGCAAGGCCGTTTTCGACTTGCTGGCTTCCCGATGATAGTTTCATGATTTGTTCTTTTAATTGCTCATATACGGCTCTCTGTTGCGCTTGAGGAGTTGTCTTGATGAGCACGTCCAGCTGCGCGCCCAACTGCTCAAGACCGCTTGTGATTTGGGCCGCACCTGTGTGAACTTGTTCGGCTCCTTCCTGCCACTGAGCCAATGAAGCTGTGAGCTTTGCTGCTCCATCGCTCAATTGTTCAGATCCTTGCAAAAGCTGCGGAGTGCGGGCGTCGAGCGCTTGCATTCCCTCATATACGCGTCTTGTCCCTGAAGCAAGATTCGCTGCTCCTTGCTGAGCCTGCTTTGCTCCGGAGAGGAGTTTCTCTTGCCCAGCGGTCATCTGTTTCATCCCGTTGTAAAGCGCTTCGGACCCGGTTTGAACTTGCAATGAGCCACTGGCAGCTTGGTGCAGTCCGTCAGTAAAGCTCACGGATTTTTCCGCGAGTGTCGCTAAATGGTGATATAACGTTTCAGTTCCGTCTTGTGCTTTTTTCATGCCATCATACAGTCGGTTTGTTCCGTCTTGTGCTTGGCTGAGTCCGTCATGCAGTTGTGCGGCTCCGTCGCTCGCGTTTGTCAATCCGTCAGCGACAGTTTGAATCGTATCAAACATGCTTTCGGCATATGTTTCTGTTATGGCGTTCGCTACTTCGTTTTTTATTTTTTCAACTGCAGTTTCGCCGATTTGTGCCGATAGAAAGTTAAATCCCTCATTCGGTTTGTAAATGAGCTGCAGTTTTTTCGGATGATCGTCTTGCAGCGTTGTCGCATTCCGGGAAAAATCGTCAGGGATTTGAATGAGCATATAATACTTTTGTTCTTTTAACCCTTTTTCCCCTTCATGTTCGGTTACAAAATGCCAGTCAAACTGCTTGTTCTCTTTTAACTTTTCGACAAGATCTTCCCCAAGATGAATCTCTTTGCCGTTGAGAACCGCCCCTTTGTCTTGGTTGACTACAGCGACGGGAAGTTCATCCAAATGATCGTATGGATCCCAAAATGCCCATAGAAACATGCCGCTGTATAGAAGAGGGATGAATAATACAGCTATGACAGGAATCAGCACTTTGCGGTTGGACAGAATGGCCTTCCATTCTTTTAACCATAATTGAAATGCGTGCATGCCCGAACCTCCTTTGTTTATAATTCTGACTGATTTGTCCATTTAGTCATTTCGCTCCAAAAAGAGAAGGATTATCATGGAGACAATCCTTTCAGCAAATACAGATCAAACAGTTCGGCAATGGTTTGTTGAGACAATGGTTCGTGATCTTTTTCCCATTCAATGCTTAATGCGATGTACATTTTAAACATGAAAAATGCCGTTAACTCTGGATCGCAAGAGCGAATGTCCCCTTTTGCCATCGCTTCTTCAATTTTTTCGCGAATATAGGCAATCATTTCGCGATCAAGGCGTTTCATCACATCTCGTACAGCTGCGGTGCCAATATCCCGCATTTCTTGCAAAAGTTTGATGGTTAATTCATGTTCTTGACGGAATGTAAAAATACGCTGCAAGGCGCGTTGGACGTTTTCGCTGAACGGCAAACGATCATCCATAGCCGCATCCGCTTCATGCTTAATTTCGGATATAACAGAGGAAACGATATGGTCAAGCAGCTCTTCTTTGCTTTTGAAAAATGTATAAATCGTTCCTTTGCCGACATTAGCCATCTTCGCTACTTGATCCATTGTCGTTGCTTTGTAGCCGAACAGCGAAAATGATTGAGTGGCGGCATCAATAATTTGTTGTTTTTTATCCGACATGGGCATTCATCCTTCATTTTTGACTAAATGGACAATTTGGTCATTACGTTTTGAATCATAACATGAATATGTTCGGTTTGCAACAGCAACAAAGTATGATGTTTCGTTTTTCTCACTCAACGGCACGTTCTGTTAGGGGAAGGAAGCCTTCGCCTTACTGTTTTGCCCCCTGGATTTAGCGAGGAAGACGAACAAGAAATTCGGTTCCTTTCCCGATTTGACTATGGACGTGGATCGCGCCGCCGTGGGCGTCGACGATCCATTTGGCGATCGACAGCCCGAGGCCGTGGCCGCCTTGTTGGCGCGAGCGCGCTTTGTCGACGCGGTAAAAGCGGTCGAAAATGCGGCCGATGTCTTCCGGCGGGATGCCGATGCCGGTGTCTTTGACGGAAAGGAACACGTGCTTTGGCTCGGTGCGGATCGACAGCGTCACCTCGCCGCCTTCGGGGGTGTATTTGATCGCGTTGTCGAGCAAAATGTACAACAGCTGCGTCAATTTGTCCGGGTCAGCGGTGACGAGCGCTTGCTCGGGAGCGTGAAAATGCATCGTAATCTGTTTTTTCGCCGCCAGTTCCGACATGAGCTGGAACGTGCGCTCGGCGTGCGGGCGGAAATCGAACGTTTGTTTTGAAAGCTCCAGCGCGGCGTGTTTCGCATCCGCGCGGGCGAGCGTCAACAAGTCGTTCATCAGTTTCGTGATTCGCTTCAATTCGTCACGCAGGCGGTCGAGCAGGCGGCGGGCAAAGTCGTTTTTCATCACGTCCTCCTCAAGCGAAAGCGCCTCGACGGACGAGAAGACGACGCTGAGCGGCGTCCGCAGCTCATGAGAGGCGTCGGCGACGAACTGGCGCTGCCGCTCGTACGCCTCTTCAATCGGTGCGAGCGCGCGCTTGGACATAAAGAAGCTGAGCGCCACGCCGACGGCAAGAAACAAAACGGCCAAGCCGATGAGCACAATGAGCAGCCAATGGAACACGCTGAAAAACGACGTGACGTCCATGCCGATATACAGCATGCCCACGAAATCGCCGTGGATGACGAGCGGACGGGCGGCGGCGAGCACGCGCCAGTCGCGGGCCGCTTCGCGCGCGAGGCCGGGCATATGTTCCGGCAAAGAGACGCTCATGTAGACGGGAGCGCGCTCATTTGCCTTGAGATGGGACAAGGCGTTTAAAAAATACGGACGCAGGCGCGGGTGGACTTCATCCCCGGCGAGCAGGCCCCCGTCCGGGCCGATGACGTAAAAAAAGAGTTGGTCTTCGCTTAACAAAATGACATTTTCATCATCAAACAAGTCGAAATTGCTTTGCTTGAGCAGCACTTGTTCGATCGTATTCGCCTCTTGCTCGGCGAGGCGGCTGATGCGCCGCTCTTGGTCAGAAGTGGCGATCCAGTAAAACAAGGCCGCGGCGATCATGACAAACAAGGCGAGAAACAACGTGAAAATGCCGCTGTAGAGCGCCGTCAGCCGCCAATGGGCGCGACGGAACAAGTCGGCGCTTCCTAGGCGGCGCAGCCAGTCGCGCCATTCCCTCCAGTTATTTTTCAATTTTATACCCCACTCCTCGAACGGTTTGGATGACATCATCTTTCAACTTTTTGCGCAATAGCTTGATCGTCGCGTCGATCGTTTTCATTGACACATCGGCATCCCACCCCCAGACGCGGTCCAATATCGTTTCGCGCGGCACGACTTGCCCTTGGTTTTGCACGAGCAAATCGAGAAGCTGAAACTCGCGTGGAGTGAGGAAAATCTCTTCATCGCCGCGATGGAGCGTATGGCTTGTCCGGTTTAAGGTGAAGCCGTGAAACGCCACTTTTTCCTCTTGAAGCGGGACGAACGTGCGACGGGCGAGCGCCTTGAGCCGTGCGACGAGCTCGTCGATTTCAAACGGTTTGACCAAGTAATCGTCCGCTCCCGCCTCAAGCCCGGTGACGCGGTCATGGACGGCGTCTTTCGCCGTCAGCATCAAAATCGCGCCCGTGTAGCCGTTTTGCCGCAGGCGGCGGCACACATCGACCCCATCGCCGTTTGGAAGCATCCAATCGAGCACGACGACATCGTAAAACTCCGCCATGGCGTAATCGTACGCATCTTCCCCTTCCTGCACCCAATCAATATGGTCGATGCCTTTCTTTTTCAATAAATGAACGATCAGCTCCCCTAGGTGAAGATCGTCTTCGGCCAGCAAAATTTTCATCGCCATTCCTCCCGTTCTGTCTCTCTTCCTTCTTATCATATCAAATCGTTCGTGAAAAAACGGTGAAAACGCAGCCGATTCGCCGCGCAGAAGGCCGTTCTCTCAAAAAGAATTTTCACCATTTTTTCACCTTCCTTGGCTATCATGATGGACGAAGAGGAAAAGGAGGAAAACGGCGATGAGGAAAATGAGGAATTTGCATCTTTGGATTGGGCTGATCAGTTCGATCTTTTTGCTTGTTGAGGCGGTGACGGGGCTCCTTCTATCCGAGCCGTGGCTGATCGGCCAGGCGGAGCGCGGCGAGATGCACCGCGCCGCGCAGGAAGGAATGAACGCGTTCGGGGCGGGGCAGACGTCGGGAGCGGGGGCATCTACGGCCCCGATGGCACCGCGCGCCGAGGGAGGCGGATCGTCGCTCATGATGTTCGTCCGCCAGCTGCACGAAGGGAGAATCGGTTCGCTTGACATCCGCTGGGCGGTTGATGTCGCGGCGGTGGCGATGATCATTTTGACCGCGACGGGGATTTTCCTGTCGATCCGCACGCTCGCAGCGGGACGGAGGCGGAAGCAGAAGCGGATGACGCCAGCGCCGGAGACAACATAACGTATGCAGGAAGGGATGAAACGATGCATCAGAACAACCGGAAGAAACAGCGACGCTGGTCTTCTCTTTATGCAAGGCCGATCGATGTCGGTGGCATCGTCGTATTTCGCCCGCCATTTCACTGCTTGGCGGCCATTCGCACAAAAATGCCGCATATGCGATTAGGGATCATGAAGGAGGAGATGACCCATGGACATGATGCCATTTGAACCAACCCCAACGCCAGAACCGAAACGCCGCGGCCGCTTCGTATCGTGGCTCGCCGCTTCCGTCGCGGGGGCGGTGATCGGGAGCGCGGCGACGTGGTATGTGGCGCCGAAATGGATGTACGGAGAAACGAATTCCCAAACGGAAACAGCGGAAACGACCGCAAAAAGCGAGGCGCTGCCATTGCAGCCGACGGCGAACGTCAACACGAACATGATCGCCGCCATTAATAAAGTGGCCGATGCGGTCGTCGGCGTCGTCAACATTCAAAAGCAAGTCGACTTTTTCTCTGATCAAGCACAAGATACGGAAGCGGGGACGGGGTCGGGTGTGATTTTCAAAAAAGACGGCGATGCGGCCTACATTGTGACGAACAACCATGTCATTGAAGGGGCAAACAAAGTCGAAGTGGCGCTCGCGAACGGGAAAAAAGTGAACGCCGAGATCGTCGGCGCGGATGCCCTCACCGACCTCGCCGTCTTGAAAATCCCCGCTGAAGGGGTGACGAACGTGGCGAGTTTCGGCGACTCGTCGAAGGTGAAAATCGGCGAGCCTGTCGCGGCGATCGGCAACCCGCTCGGCCTTGATTTGTCGCGGACGGTCACCGAAGGGATCGTCAGCGGCAAACGGACGATGCCCGTCTCGACGTCAGCGGGAGATTGGGAAATCGACGTCATCCAAACGGACGCCGCCATCAACCCGGGCAACAGCGGCGGAGCGCTCATTAACAGCGCGGGGCAAGTGATCGGCATCAACAGCATGAAAATCGCCGAAACGGGCGTCGAAGGGCTCGGCTTTGCCATCCCGAGCGAAAACGTCAAACCGATCGTCGAACAGCTGATGAAAGATGGGAAAATCAAACGCCCGTACCTTGGCGTCCAGCTTGTCGATGTGGCCGATCTGTCCGATGACGTCCGCACGAATGAATTGAAATTGCCGTCGAACATCACAAGCGGGGCGGCCGTCACGTCTGTCGAACCGTTCTCCCCAGCCGCCGAGGCCAGATTGAAATCGAAAGACGTCATCACGGCGATCAACGGGGAGAAAATCGACAGCGTCAGCGCGTTGCGCAAATATTTGTATACGAAAACAGCGGTCGGTGATCGCATCAAACTGACGATCTATCGCGACGGGTTTGAGACGACCGTATCGGTCACCTTAAAAGCGAGAGACAGCAGCCAGTCGTAAGAAGACATCGCCTCTTTTCAGCCGAAGCGGCTGGAAAGAGGCGATGTTCATTTTCGTGTGCGGCGCTTGCTCATGATGCTGGAGTATAAAGCGAAATGAGACGGCTGTACGTTGATTCCGTGTCGTCAGCACTTTTTGTATCGAGTCTGCTCATATTGCGAGAGCTGGCAGGACGACGTGCAGCCGTTGCATGTCCGAGAGTGGGTGCGCCCGCAATACAGGGGGCCCCATGATCCGAATCATCACTTCGCTCGGAATGATGTTGGAGGAAGGGCTTCGTTTGCTGTTGTCACAAGGACCGAATTCCTTGGCTAGAATAGGCGTGCCTACTACGAGCCACAAGGACGTTCGTGCCTCATATGTACAACAGCGAAGTCTCACGAAGGGATCTCAGTTGTCCATGGAGATGAGTAAGTCTGCTCACCTACAGTTTCAATTGGGCAACGACTCCCGGAAGCGGCTGCACCACCATAATTTAATTTTTCCGATGCTCCATCCGGTTTCTGTTGTTTGAAGTGAATGAACACGCCAATACATGGGTGGATGGGACATAAACTGGAATTCCAAAAATCTGAAAAACCAAGAATCTCTTTCTAAGGAAGAGATTTTTTTGTCCTTTTTATTCGCTTCTTGCTCTTTTTCAAAAGTAACGTAGTATCCTGCAGACTTTTCCAATGCTCGATCTTGATATTCACACAGGATCGTCAAGCTGTTAGCCATTTGAGCATTCCCACCGTCCAACAGCGTTGCTCCTAAATGATCTGCCCGTACTTCCATCCACTGTGTGAATAGAGATTGGAAAGCAGGAAGCAGAAAAATCAAGAGCCAAAGGCTGAGAAAAACAAAGATTTGAGCATGTTCCAGCCAATTTTGGAAAGCTTTATAGAAAAGGAAAACACCAGCCAAAACCAACCCAATCAACAAAAATCGCAATAACTGTCCCATCAAGACATCTCGCTTTTTCACATGAATCGCCTCATGAGCCAAAATGCCTTCAATGGCTTCATGGGGAAGTTTCAGCGTTTCTGAAGTCAACGCTACCAATGATCGACCAATATTCGCGCCTATCGCAAAACCGTTATATTCGGCCGATTCCGTGACATAAATATCGACATGGGAAAGGCCGGCACGTGAAAAGACTTTCTCGATGATTGGCAGCAAATCGGGATCGTCTATTTTCTTCATATCTAAAGCGATTTTTAATACGCGATCAGAAATCCATAGATTGAATATCCAAAATAGTACCATAACAATGGTTGTTACGATCGGTCCGATCCCCATCAAAGTAAACAGTGTGATGAGAGCTGCATAAGCTCCCACCCCTTTCACCGTGGCTGCAAAATACCATTTTCCTAAAAGACGTTTCCAATTGTTTTGATGATAGAAAGGCTTTACTTCGACCTCTTCCATTTTATGTATTTCTTCTTTGAGGAGAAATGCCATTGATTCCGATGGATCCGGAGTGAAATAGACTTTTTCACCGGAAAAAGATAGCTTCCACGTTTTCCCCATGCTGGTCGTATAGTCCATGTTAGGAGAGAATAAAGAAAAAAGCTGGAATAGTTGCAACACATCCGGCCGGGTTTGAACGCTGACTTCTGAAAGTTCCTCCAATGGATACTTTTTTGTTTCAAACAAAGATACAGCATATAGTACTTCTTCGTGTTCTGCGTAAAAAAGGCGGAGAGAGCGAAACAACTCCACTCTTTTTGTCAGTCCAACGACAAGAGAGACGAAGCTATATAAAAGTATGAGCGTGATCGGGGAATCCGGTCCGAAAAGGAAGTAAAGAACAGCGATGACTATAAACAATCCGGAAAATAAGAAATCCACTAAAAGGCGCTCTTTATTTTTAGACAAGACAATTTCTCTCGCGCCTTGTTCTTTTAGTTGATCGATGATCTCTTGCAATTGGACCTTGCTTCTTTCTGGTACCGGAGAGCTAAAAAAGCTAAATACAAATATAAAAAAAATAGACACCGTTTTTATAAACCCTTGATCTAAGAACACATAGACGATCCATCCGATTCCGAGTATAGCAGTGAGGATATATACATATAAAGAAGGACACCATTTTTTAAAAAAGTATGCCAAGAAACTGAGAAAAAAGCCGACCACAGCAGTCCAAATCGATATAGTCACATCTGGCATCTGTTGCTCCCCCTGTCTAGTTGAAAAAAGTGCAAGAAAACCCCCAGTCATTATTTATCACTTAAGTAAATCCACTAACACCCATTGGTAACGAAACTCCTCCTTTCTACATGTAGGTAGGTTGACAATGACATATTGTTGAACGTTCATGAACGTTTTCTTCTAATCTTGGTTTTTTTTTCTAATTATCATTATAGCAGGAATAGGTCCTTTTTGTATATCTTTTTCTTTTTTCACTCCACTGCGCTTGTTGGGGAACCTGAATGTGACCTACAATATTTTCATCACATGTAACGGATAACGATCATTCATGTAGGAGAGGAACCGTATGATTAAGAGAACCGTTTTTGTATGACTCATGTTGTTGCCTTCCTCATGATTCGGGATTCACGCTTACGAAAGCGAGCGGTCAGTGCCCTGATATGTTCTTTGCATGGGTGGATCAGCAGATTGTTGCTGATGTTTTGGCCATTCATTGTAGTAAAGGTGGGGCGAGCATGTCATGACGGAAGGGCATCGGCATCGCCACGCTCATTGCTGGCATCATTACAAACACATTCTGTCGTTCGTATTTGTTTGTTGTTGTACTCTTGGTTCCAGTATTTGTTCTGAACAACTCAATGGATGGGTCAGCCAATTTTTTTGGACTTGATTTTCTGAACCTAGGAACAATCGTTTGTGAACAGAATGTATGTTTTTTCTCTGGAGACAGGAAACATGAGGAATGTTGTCGAATATTGATGGAGGTGGAAAAATCATGAAACCTCTAACGGCTTCGGTCGTATGAATAGGTGAGGGGAAAGGAGGGAGGGAGAAGTTGTTTGGCTATCCGCCTGAAGTCGTATACGGAGCGGTGCTGGTGGTCAGCGCACTATTGACGGTTTTGTATTTTTTCTTCAGCGATGTGCTTGACGGTTTGTTCGATGTGGCCGCTCATCCGCTGTTTAGCCCGCAGCTGGTTTTATCGTTTTTCATCGTCGCAAGTGCGGTTGGACTGTTGGCGGAATGGTATACGGATTGGGCGTCTCATTGGATCATTTGGCTGAGCGTTGGAGTGGCACTTATTGTTGTACTGCTTTTGCACTTTTTCGTCTTTTTGCCGCTTCGGTCGGCTGAGGCTTCGCTTGGGTATACGGACGCCGAATTGGAAGGGTCGCTAGCGAAGGTGATCGTGTCCGTGCCGCCGGATGGGTTTGGTGAAATTCTCATCTCCCGTAAAAGCGGTGCAGTGGCCAAAGCGGCGAAGAGCATGAACAATGAAGCCATTCCGTCAGGGGAAGAGGTCATCATCGTGCGAATGGAAAACGGCATCGCTGTGGTGGCGAGGCACGATCCGTATCAGCTTTCCATCTAACATAACGAAAGGGGAAATGTCATGACTGTTGAACCATGGTTGATTGTAGTTGGTGTCGTTGTCTTGCTTCTCATCGGACTCATTGCTATTTTTATTGCTCGTTACCGTACAGTCGGTCCGGATGAGGCGCTTATTGTCACAGGCAGCTACTTAGGAAACAAAAACGTCCATGTTGATGAGTCAGGAAACAAAATTAAAATCGTCCGCGGCGGCGGTACGTTTGTTGTGCCGATTTTCCAACAGGCTGAGCCGCTCAGTTTATTGTCGATTAAGCTGGACGTGCAAACGCCGGAAGTGTATACGGAGCAAGGGGTGCCCGTGATGGCGGACGGGGTGGCGCTCATTAAAGTCGGCAGTTCGATCGGCGAAATTGCGACCGCAGCCGAGCAGTTTTTAGGCAAAACGCGCCAAGACATGGAAAACGAAGCGCGTGAAGTGCTTGAAGGCCATCTTCGCTCCATCCTCGGGTCGATGACGGTTGAAGAAATTTATAAAAACCGCGACAAATTTTCTCAAGAAGTACAGCGTGTCGCCTCACAAGATCTCGCAAAAATGGGGCTTGTCATCGTCTCGTTCACGATCAAAGATGTGCGCGACAAAAACGGCTACCTTGACGCGCTCGGGAAGCCGCGCATCGCTCAGGTGAAACGTGACGCCGATATCGCGACAGCAGAGGCAGAAAAAGAGACGCGCATCAAGCGGGCTGAAGCTGACAAGGAAGCGCGCAAAGCAGAGTTAGAGCGGATGACGGAAATCGCCGAGGCGGAAAAAATCAATCAGCTCAAACTCGCCGAATTCCGCCAAGAGCAAGATATCGCCAAAGCGCGTGCCGACCAAGCGTACCATCTCGAAGAAGCGAAAGCAAAACAAGAAGTTATGGCTCAACAAATGCAAATTAAAATCATCGAGCGGCAAAAACAAATCGAGCTCGAAGAAAAAGAAATTTTACGCCGCGAACGGCAATACGATTCAGAAGTGAAGAAAAAAGCCGATGCCGAGCGCTATGCGATCGAGCAAAAAGCGGCAGCGGAAAAAGCGAAACAAATCGCCGAAGCCGATGCGCAAAAATACCGCGTCGAAACGCTCGCCAAAGCGGAAGCCGAGCGCATCCGCCTCGACGGGTTGGCGAAAGCTGAGGCTGAGAAAGCAAAAGGGGAAGCAGAAGCGGAAATTATCCGCCTGAAAGGTCTCGCCGAAGCGGAAGCGAAACAAAAAATCGCCGAAGCGTTCGAACGCTATGGCCAAGCAGCCGTGCTCGACATGATCATCAAGATGCTTCCGGAATATGCGAAACAAGTGGCGAGCCCGCTGTCCAATATCGAGAAGTTGACGATTGTCGACACTGGCTCAGGAGCGGGAGGCGGTGCCAACCGCGTCACCGGTTATGCGACGAACTTAATGGCGAGCTTGCAGGAGACGTTAAAAGCGTCAACTGGCATCGATGTCAAGCAGCTGCTTGAAAATATCGCCCAAGGCGGGACACCAGCCTCACCCGTGAACCCACCTACTGCTTCGGGGCAACAAACGAACACGAACGAATAATTCAGCTGTCTCTAGCGCCTTTGGTCGATCCAAGGGCGCTTTTTCTGCTTCATAGTTGCGCAGGGAGCGCCGTTTCGCTATGATGTGGAATAGTGGAAGGTTCCTTTTCAAGGATGGAAAAAGAGGAAGTAGGTTGATGATGAATGAAACGAGCTCGAGTGATTTATAATCCGACATCGGGACGGGAGCTGTTTAAGCGCCATTTGCCCGATGTGCTCGTCCGATTAGAAAAGGCTGGATATGAAACGTCGTGCCACGCCACTGAAGGGCCGGGGGATGCGACGAAAGCAGCGAGGCAAGCAGCCGAGAGGGAATTTGACCTCGTTGTGGCGGCAGGCGGCGATGGAACGATTAACGAGGTGGTCAATGGCATTGCGAATCAGCCATACCGCCCGAAGCTCGGCGTGATCCCTGTTGGGACGACGAACGATTTCGCCCGTGCTATCGGTGTGCCGCGTTCGATCGAAGGGGCGTGCGAGGTGATCGCCACGGGTGAACCTGTCGCGATTGACATCGGCTCTGTCACCAATGAAGACCAGACACGTTATTTCATCAATATCGCGGGCGGCGGGCGCCTGACCGAGCTCACCTATGAAGTGCCAAGTAAGTTGAAAACGATGCTCGGCCAGCTGGCCTATTACTTAAAAGGGATTGAAATGCTTCCGTCGATTAAGGCAACGGAGGCGCAAATTGAGTATGACGGCAAACTATTTGAAGGCGAAATCATGATGTTTTTAGTCTCGCTGACCAACTCGGTCGGCGGCTTTGAAAAATTAGCGCCTGATTCGTCACTCAATGACGGCCTGTTTGACTTCATCATTGTCAAGAAAACGAATTTGGCTGAGTTTATCCGTCTCGTCACGCTAGCGGCGCGCGGGGAGCACATTAACGACCCGCATGTCATTTACACGAAAGCCAATCGGGTGAAAGTACGCTCTTCGATGCAGCTGAACTTAGACGGCGAATTCGGCGGCATGCTTCCGGGCGAGTTTGTCAACTTATACCGCCATCTCGAAGTATTCATGCCAAAAGAAAAAGCAGCACAAGTGAGAACAGGGCCATAAGCCTGTTCTTTTCTTATGTCCTCACGCTAGAAGGGGCACGCTAAACATACACGATGGTCAGAAAGGGGAACGACATGGCGAAACAACAAGCACCGGTCGCCAAAAACGACTACTATGACGTGACATTCACAGATTTGACTCACGACGGTCTTGGCGTCGCGAAAGTGGATGGCTTTCCGTTGTTTGTGAAAAACGCGCTTCCAGGCGAGCGGGCGAAAGTGAAAGTGATCAAGGTGAAAAAAGGGTACGGGTACGGCCGCCTCATCGAGCTGTACGAACCGAGCCCGGACCGCGTCGAGCCGCCCTGTCCCGTTTATCGCCAATGCGGTGGCTGTCAGCTGCAACATCTAAGCTACGAAGGACAGCTGAAGGCGAAAGAAAAACAAGTGAAAGAAGTGCTCGCCCGCATCGGCAAGCTAGAACACGTCACCGTCCATCCGGTCATCGGGATGAAGAACCCATGGCGCTACCGAAATAAGGCACAAGTGCCAGTCGGTGAGCGCGAAGGGGGACTGATCGCCGGATTTTACAAAGAGCGAAGTCACGAGATCATCGACATGGACGCTTGTTTCATCCAACAGGAGAAAAATGATGTCGTCGTCCAAGCAGTGAAACGGATCGCCGAGCGCTATGGTGTCCGACCGTACGATGAACTCACCCACCGCGGCGTGCTCCGTCATATTGTCGCCCGCTACGGCGCGGCAACAGGTGAGGTGATGGTCGTGCTCGTCACCCGCACCGAACGTTTGCCGCACGAACAAGAGATTGTCCGCGACATCATCCGCGACATCCCTGACGTCAAATCGATCGTGCAAAATATCAACCCTGAGCGGACGAACGTCATTTTCGGAGCGAAAACGCGGGTATTATGGGGAAGTGAGTTCATCACCGACCGAATTGGCGACATCCAATTCGCCATCTCGGCTCGTTCATTTTACCAGGTCAACCCGGAACAGACGAAAGTGCTGTACGACAAAGCGCTTGAATACGCTGAGCTAACCGGAACGGAGACAGTCATTGACGCCTACTGCGGCATCGGCACGATCTCGCTCTTTTTAGCCAAAAAGGCTAAACATGTCTACGGCGTTGAAATCGTCCCCGAAGCGATCGAAGACGCCAAACGCAACGCGGCGCTCAACGGCATCACAAACGTCACGTTCGCTGTCGGCGCTGCTGAAGACGTCATCCCGCGTTGGTACGAAGAAGGCATTCGTGCCGACTGTCTCGTCGTTGACCCTCCGCGTAAAGGCTGTGACGCGGCGCTGCTCGAGACGATCATGGCCATGAAACCGCCGCGCGTCGTCTATGTCTCGTGCAACCCAGCCACCTTGGCCCGCGACTTGCGCATCTTAGAGGATGGGGGTTACGAAACGATCGAAGTCCAGCCTGTTGATATGTTTCCTCATACGGCTCATGTAGAAAGTGTAGCTCGATTAGCGTTAAAGATAAGAGCGTAAATAAACTCTTGTTAAAAACTCTTCTTGCCAAAAACCGAAGGAAAGTTTTGCTCATATAACAAGAACATCCTTCTCTATCCAGTTGACTGAACGGGTTAGGATGAAAAAGCAACCATTTTTCCAGAGAAACGGGACAGGTTCCTGTTTCTCTTTTTTGTTAGGGAGTAAAGGCGCAGGGGAAGAAGCATTCACTCGAATAAGGTAGACTGGTTCACGTTGAATGTTCAACGCTGAGCAGTTTCATCGTTTTAGCACAGGATCCCCCTACTTCCACGAATGAGAAAGGCGGAGCCCGATGAGTAAGTGGGGGAGGAAGGCGTCTTCCTCCTCTCTCTTCTAGTATGCTATTCACTAAATAATTGCTCATTTTTAGCGGGTGTTTATACAGGATGGAATTGAAAAATGGGAGCGATTGCTTACTCCCGTCGAAGAACAGAATTTTTTTCTATAATCTGTGGTGCCAGGACATGTTTCCGTTTCGCTGCAAATGGTTGAAGAAGCACAAACGAATACGGCATGGGTTCTCGTGAATACTGAACCCATGCCGTATTTCATTTACACGTATCTATTTAGCCGATACCTGTTTGCCATATTTATTTTTTCTTTCATTTACCGCGTGCAAGTGCAACTAGGTGTTTTGGCGTGCGTGAAAGTGAGAAACCTAAACCTTATGCTTCTAGTTTTTGCGTTTCTTCGTTATAGACATTTACATCCAATTCTTTAGTGATGCGGCTGGTGACTACACCAGCGGTCATGCTTCCGCTGACGTTCAAGGCAGTTCTTCCCATGTCAATCAGCGGCTCTATGGAAATGAGCAATCCTGCTAATGCTACTGGCAGATTCATCGTTGATAGCACTAAAATCGCCGCAAACGTAGCCCCACCGCCAACGCCTGCAACCCCAAATGAACTGATGGTGACGACTAGAATCAGCGTCAAAATAAAGGAAGGGGAAGTTGGATCGATGTTGACGGTTGGCGCGATCATCACGGCAAGCATGGCAGGATAAATGCCAGCACAGCCATTTTGCCCAATTGACAGCCCAAATGAGCCGGCAAAGTTGGCAATGCCTTCCGGAACGCCAAGCGCGGTTGTTTGTGCTTTCACATTCAATGGAAGAGTGGCTGCGCTTGAACGGGAAGTGAATGCAAACGACAGTACCGGAAGCACTTTTTTCACGTAAGTAATAGGGTTGAGTCCGGCCAACGCTAAAATGATCAAATGAATGGCAAACATAACGAAAAGTGCAATATAAGAAGCGACAACAAATTTTCCTAGTTTTGCGATTGTGTTTATATCGCTTGTCGCAGTGACCCGGGACATAATGGCTAAAATTCCATAAGGCGTTAAGCGGAGCACCAACGTGACGATACGCATGACAATAGCGTATAAGGCATCCACTATTTTTTTGAACATTTCCGCTTGTTCAGGCTGTTTTCTGGCAACCCCTAAATAAGCAATGCCGACAAAGGCCGCAAAAATAACAACCGCTATAGTGGATGTGCTGCGTTGTCCCGTGAAATCTAAAAATGGATTGGCCGGAAGCAGTTCGATAATTTTTTGCGGGAAAGACAGGTTTTGAATTTGTTCATATTTTTGTTCTAACTCCTGTCCGCGCGTTTGTTCCGCTTCTCCTGAAGGAATTTCCATCGCCTCTAATTGAAATCCTAATGAGGACATGATGCCGATCGAAGCGGCGATCGCCGTAGTACCCAATAATAGACCAATAATGAGCGTGGCAATTTTCCCTAAATGATTAGAGACAGAAAGTTTAGTAAACGCCATAACGATAGAAATGAAAACTAATGGCATAACAATCATTTGCAATAGCTTGACATATCCTGTGCCGACAATGTCAAACCATTGGGTGGACTGCTGGACGATAGCGGAACCAGCCCCATACACTCCCTGCAATGCAAACCCAAAGACGATTCCTAGTCCAAGAGCAGTAAACACCCGTTTGGAGAAGGAAACATGTTTCTTTTGCATGTAGACCAAAACACCAATCAATAACAGCAATATAGCAATGTTAAAAATAATTAGGTAAATATTCATCGTCAATCCCTCCTGACACGTAAAATTACTATAATGATTAAAAACCGATATGTCAAGTAAGCTTTATTTATTGTATGAAAGAGTTTATTAAGATAATCTTGGAAAATAAACCACTGTTTATTGAGGGGAAAATTTTTTCGAAAACAACTTTTCCAGAAAATGAGTTCTTCGAACAGACCGTAATGAGAATCAAAACCTTACCTCACCCATTTTGAGGTGAGGTTTTTAATATGTTTTCTTACAAAAGTGTAAGACAGGTGTAAGGAAAGATCTATGTTTCTCAGTTTATATCCCTTGTACAATGAACATGCAAAGTCAGTTGCTGGAGGGAATTCAAATGGAAGAAGTGTTACAAGTAAAAGAAATAAACAAAATTTATCAAGGAAAGGTAGCATTCCAAGCTTTAACCAATGTATCGTTCAGTGTAGAAAAAGGAGAATTTATTGGAATTATGGGGCCGTCGGGGTCAGGAAAAACAACATTATTAAATCTCATTTCTACAATTGATAAACCCACATCAGGAAAAGTCCTGATTAACGGGCAGGATCCGCATCAGTTAAAAAAAGAAAGGTTAGCCGAATTCAGGCGGAAAGAATTAGGATTTGTATTTCAAGACTTTAATTTGTTAGACACATTAACATTAGAGGAAAATATTATGCTGCCTCTAACATTGGAAAATGTTGACCCGGAGTTGATTGAGGAGAAAGTAAAAACCATATCAAAAAAATTAGGGATTGATGCCATCTTAACGAAACGGACATATGAGGTATCTGGCGGACAGAAACAACGTACGGCGATTGCCAGAGCAATCATTCATCAACCTAAGTTACTATTAGCGGATGAGCCGACTGGAAATTTAGACTCGAAAGCATCAAAAGACGTGATGCAGACCTTGCAAATGATTAACGAAAACGATCAAACAACGATGTTGATGGTCACTCACGACCCATATGCTGCAAGTTATTGTCATCGAGTCATTTTTATTAAAGATGGTAAATTGTACAACGAAATTTATAGAGGAACGGATCAAAAGGCATTTTTCCAACAGATTATGGATGTTTTATCAATGTTAGGTGGGGATAGAGATGACTTTTCCACAGTTCGCTTATAAAAATATTACACGTAATTTAAGGGCGTACATGGCTTTTTATTTAAGCAGCTCGTTTGCAGTAATGATTTTCTTTATGTTTGCCATGTTTATCTTCCACCCTGCGCTCGAAACAGGTTATATGAACAACATTGCCAAAAAAGGCATGAAATTTGCGGAGTGGATTATTTTTGGCTTTTCCATTTTCTTTATTCTTTATTCTTTAAGTACTTTTTTAAAGACACGGAAAAAGGAATTTGGAATTCTCACCATTCATGGAGCATCTCCTAAACAACTTCGATGGCTCATTACATTGGAGAATGTATTCATTGGTCTTGCTTCCATCATCACAGGTATATTAGGTGGAACGGTGCTTGCTAAATTCTTTTTTATCGCAGGAGCATATATGGTCAAAATGGAGCCGCTGCAACTCTATTTTCCTTTAGAAGCACTGGGGATAACAGTCGGCGTATTTCTTCTTCTGTTTATCCTTATTTCACAATTTATGTTATTTACTATTCACTCTGAGGAGGTCATTTCTTTACTAAAGGGGTCAGAAAAGCCTAAAAAAGAACCGAAGCCATCTATCCTTTTCTCTGTTCTCGGCATCTTATTTTTAGGAACAGGATTTGGCATGTCTTTATTTGCGGGCATCGATATGGGAAGTGCCGTGGTTATTACTTTGTGTACGGTGATCGGAACGTACTTGTTTTATAGTCAGTTAAGCGTCTGGATGATACAACTATTGAAAAGAAATAAGAAAATGTATAGAAAAGGGATCAATCTGCTATGGATTTCAGATTTAACGTACCGCATCAAAGATAACGCTCGTCTATTTTTTATCGTAAGTATTGTTTCGGCTGTAGCTTTTACCGCAACCGGTACATTAGCAACATACAAATTGATGTTTTCCACAGCAGAAACATCATATGCAATGGAATTTCTGTCTTATGCAACGAATCAGGATGAAAAGAAGCAGTTGGAATTTATTAAGGAAAAACTAGAACAAGAAAATATTGATTACCAACAAACCATATTCAAAGCGATTGAAGCCCGGCAAGGACCAATGAGCTATCCGGTTTTAGTCGTTTCACATCAAGATTGGGTAAAACAATTCCCTGAGTTACAAGCTCCGAATATTCATGATGGAGAAGGGATATATTATGGGGAGGCAAAACGGGGAGGTTATACCATTGTAAATGGTAATAAGACGAAATTGCTAACAGACGACCAGCAAATGTCGATTACGTTACAGTCCATTGAAGAGCCGGTATTTTACCTTAGCGATATATTGGTTGTAGATCATAACACGTTTAGACAGCTGGAACAGAATCATGAGTTAAGTACGATGTACGGTTTTCAATTCGAAAATTGGAAAGAAAGTTTGGAAATCAGTCAAGAGATTCAAAGCCAAATCGTAGGTGAAACATTCAATCCTAATGCCCAGTACTTTTCAAAAGCTGTTCGATATTTTGAGACGGTCCAATTGCCAAGTTTAAGCTTATTTATCGGCTTGTTTATCGCTATCATTTTCTTCTTGGCGGCTGGGAGCTTCTTGTATTTTAGATTATTTGCTGATCTATACGAGGAAAGAAAAAAATACAAATCACTTGCAAAGATTGGGTTAAGCGAAAAAGAAATGGTGAAAATCTCGACGATTCAGATGGCCATTCTTTTCTTCCTTCCCTTCTTGTTAGCGATTATTGAAACAGGTTTCGCTCTACATGTGTTACAGAGGGAAGGTGGATATTTTCATGTATTCCAATCAGGCGTTATCACCATTTTAGGGTTTTTGGGCTTGCAAATCATATATTTTATCATTATGAGTCATAGTTACAATAAACATTTAAAAGAATACGTATTTCGATAATGGACAAATAAGGAGAGGTAGAACATGAAAAAAATCATAGGGATGATCATTGCTCTTGTTGTCGTATTCGTTGGATTTTTTACGATTGTTCCGGAAGAAGATAGAGATCACATCAATCCTTTTATTCCGAAAGAAGTCATTTATGTCCAAATTTATGAAGACCCTGCCCCGCATGGTCAAAGATATAAATACACTCTTACTGGCTATACAGAAGATGGGGAAGAAAAGGAAATTACATTTACTGCAGGAAAAGTGTTAAAAGAAAAGGCCATTTTAAAAGTGAATGCCAAAGGATCTTTTGTAGAAAAGTGGGAAGAAGTTCAGCCTGAAGAATTGCCTGAAAAAGTAAGAGGAAAAATGGATTCTGTACCATCCAATTGAGTACAAAAAGACAAACACTGCTCCATCAAATATGTCCGCGATGACCATTTAAGCCACGGAGAATGTGTGGCCAAGCGAAAATTACGGATGTGATTCCGCCTCAATCAAAAATAAATGTCCGATTCAGGTCCGGAGCTCGGGAAAACATCATTTTCCGATTTCCGGGCCTGTTTCATTTCACCCCCTTGATGATCAGCGCGCTTGCTTTATCTCCTACCAACGCTCGCAATGTGTAACGAAGAAATGACCATCCCCTTTCAGCAAAAGATAAGGCAGATTATCATTTTCAAGCATAGAGCACAAGAAAACCGCATTCTGTAAAATCAGGCGATTACATGACAAGCAATGGTATAATTAAATGATAAGTTATTGCGAATATTAAAATGATGGGGGATGTATGATGACCACACATAAAATTTATAAAATGAGTTTTTCAAAAGTTTATCCAAACTATATAGCGAAAGCAGAGAAAAAAGGGCGTACGAAATCAGAAGTGGATGAAATTATCCGTTGGTTGACAGGATATACCCAGGATGAGTTGGAAGCTCAGTTGGAAAAACAGGTAGACTTTGAGACATTTTTTGCTGAAGCTCCGCAATTAAATCCGAACCGGGTTTTGATTAAAGGAGTAATATGTGGTGTTCGAGTAGAGGAGATTGAAGATCCGTTGATGCAGAACATTCGTTATCTGGATAAGTTAATAGATGAGCTAGCAAAGGGAAAGTCTATGGAGAAAATCTTGAGAAAATAATCATGAAAAAAGAGGAAAACAAGAGCAATATTCTGGATATCCAATCAAATAAAACGGGAAAAATTTATTATTTATGTGTAGGATGAACCAACAACGGGACTTGACGAGGCGAGGCAGCGGCGGTTGTTCGGACTGTTCGAGACGTATTTGTGATTATTTGAGGAAGAGGAGCGCCAATTACGAAACGAGGTGAACCAATGGAGACGAAGGAAGCGAAACAAGGAATGGAGTGGATCATCTCCGTACGAGCGGCAAGGAATCGAGAAAGAAAAGGTGGACACCGCGAAACGGATGGTGGCGAAATGATGCGACGTGACGGTGATGGGTGAGCTGCTCGGATTGCTGATGGAAGTAGTGGAAAACAGCAAAAGGAAAAGGCTCATGTGAGGGCTCGAGAAAGCAAGAAGCGAACTTCGTTTGTCGTCGACCTCCAATCGTGCAAAAATCCCAGGGGGTCGACGACACTTATTTTTGTTGCTGATTCCCTACAGCCATCATGGACGAACATGATTGACGGAATTTTTCGACCGTGTTATTCTGAAGGTAACATGGGATGAAAAAGCTTGATATAACAGCACTTTTTGGGGTTTGTATCGTACCTATGAGGGATTGAAACATTCAAAATGGTGTGAATGCGGAAGAACTTGATAACGTTTGTATCGTACCTATGAGGGATTGAAACTTCACTAGGCAGGTGAACTACGGACTGATCACCCGTAGTTTGTATCGTACCTATGAGGGATTGAAACAAAACACCGAGTTCAAGCATTTTACGGTACTTGGTGTTTGTATCGTACCTATGAGGGATTGAAACATATCGACAACATCATTGCGGAGCATGTCCACGTCGTTTGTATCGTACCTATGAGGGATTGAAACCATCAAACGCCACGCGGCATATGAAAGCAATATTCTAGGTTTGTATCGTACCTATGAGGGATTGAAACTTGATATATACACGGCTATCTTCTTCGCTCGTGGAAGTTTGTATCGTACCTATGAGGGATTGAAACTCCTCGAAATACAGGCGACCACTTTGTATAGACGCGTTTGTATCGTACCTATGAGGGATTGAAACCTCTTTGTCCGTCCCTCGTCCGCGTGAAGATCACGCGTTTGTATCGTACCTATGAGGGATTGAAACTTTATCGCACCGTTAGCGATCTTATCGGTAGTCACTGCGTTTGTATCGTACCTATGAGGGATTGAAACCGAACCCGGACGAGAATTTATACAGCGTGACCAACGTTTGTATCGTACCTATGAGGGATTGAAACAAACGTGGGCTTGTCGATGTAAATATGCCGTTGCGAGTTTGTATCGTACCTATGAGGGATTGAAACATGCATACGGCGTTCGATACACGACCACTGGCGGTCGTTTGTATCGTACCTATGAGGGATTGAAACAGCGCCTGGACATTATTGACGCTCACCCAAACAATCGTTTGTATCGTACCTATGAGGGATTGAAACTGTGAAGATCATCGACAATGGTCATGTAATTGAGGGTTTGTATCGTACCTATGAGGGATTGAAACATGATTGTGATATTGTATCTGTATTTGGGGGGATAAGTTTGTATCGTACCTATGAGGGATTGAAACCCTCGTTTCCGTACCCTACCCGATGCCCCTTCTGAAGTTTGTATCGTACCTATGAGGGATTGAAACCTTTTCTTCCCTGCATAAATCTCGCCAGTAAAATTCGTTTGTATCGTACCTATGAGGGATTGAAACTAGAAACTCCTGCCGTTGGTGAGACTCCAGCGGCAGGTTTGTATCGTACCTATGAGGGATTGAAACTTCAACAGAAGATAGAGGAGCGCAAGCAAAGCAAGGCGGGGTTGTATCGTACCTATGAGGGATTGAAACTAAATGGTTCACCGTACATGCTGATAACATCATACAAGTTTGTATCGTACCTATGAGGGATTGAAACTCCCTTCATCACCGTATAGGAAAAGGATGCGTTGTGTTTGTATCGTACCTATGAGGGATTGAAACTATCGGCACGTCAACAAAACACCTTGCCGCGCAGTTTTGTTTGTATCGTACCTATGAGGGATTGAAACGGGAACTGATCGAATCTTTAGTTGAGTTTCAAAAGGGTTTGTATCGTACCTATGAGGAATTGAAACATCCGAGCCACACGAATTTCGATGTTATGGCCGGCTTGTTTTTATCGTACCTATAAGGGATTGAAACGATACTGTAAGAGTATACAGTTTATCGCCATGCCTTGATTGACGAAGTGGTGGCGGAAATCCGTCGGCTAAACGAAGAAAACTTCCGCGTACGCCAACATATCCCATATGTACACAAGTTCCAAAACCGGGAAGCATGGAACTGTTTAACGGCGATGGATGTCAATGAAATCAAAGAACATATTGCACCGCTCATTGTTCCGCTCAACGATGATGAACTGGCCAAGCGCTTTGATTTGCTGATGTATACAGTTGAGTTGGCGAAGTTGCAAACAAAAAATGCGACGAAGCCAATTCGGAGCATGATTCGCACCACAGAAGCGTTATCTAAGCTCGGATCGATTCCGCAAGTGCAGGAACAAAAATGCATCATCGAAAAGGTGTAGACGGAAGAGTTTTGGAGCGAAGCCGATAGTTTTGAATTGGAAGCTGTTCGCGAAGCGTTGCGCGATTTAGTGAAATTCCTTGAAAAAGAAACGCAAAAAATTTACTATACGAACTTTAAAGACCAAGTGCTAGAAGTCAAAGAAAACGGTCCAATGTTTACTGTCAATGATCTGAAAAGTTATCGGAAAAGGTGGAGCATTATCTGCACGAACATCGCGACCAGATGGCCATTTAAAAGCTACGAAACAACAAAAAGTTAACGGTGCAAGATTTGAAAACGCTCGAGCATATCCTTTGGAACGAGCTTGGCACAAAAGACGATTATCAAAGAGAATTCGGCGATACACCGATTACAAAGCTCGTCCGCCAAATCGTCGGCCTTGACCCGCAGGCTGCCAACGAAGCGTTTTCCGAATTTTTATCAAGCGAGCGGTTGAACATCCAGCAAAGCCGTTTTGTCAAACTGATTGTCGATTATTTTGTGAAAAACGGAGTCATGGACAAGCGGATGCTGCAGGAAGAACCGTTTAAAACCGTCAGCAGCATTGTCGAGCTTTTTAAAGACAACATGGACGACGCGCGGAAGATTATTAGTATTATCGATGAGATGAATAAGAATTCTGAAGATATTGTTGGGGCGTAACTATATCATAAAATCTTTCCACTTTAATGGTAAAAGAACAGGCATCTTAGGGCGCTCATCTATTGCTCCTGAGATGCCTGTTTCAGTTAGATATGTTGAGTAAAAATATTTAAATAAAAAACAGTACCTTGTAATAAACAATACTGTATGGTATATTGTTTGTTGAAAGGGATTTGTTTATCACAGTACTGTGCAATAAATAGTAGTGAGAGTGAGGTAACACCCCAATGAACACGCAGTTTAAAAAAGGAGTATTAGAGCTATGTGTACTTGCACTATTGAATAAGCAGGATCGTTACGGTTATGAGATCGTTCAAAAAATTTCGGAGCAAATGGTTATTTCAGAAGGATCGGTATATCCCTTATTAAGGAGACTGAAAAAAGAGGATTATTTGACAACGTATTTGCAGGAGTCGAATGAAGGTCCTCCTCGAAAATATTACAAGCTCACGGAAAAAGGGAGAAACCATCTTCGGAATCTTCATGAAGAGTGGATGCAATTTTCTGAAGGGGTCAATCAAATCATAAAGGACGGTGGATTACATGAATAAACAACAATTTCTAACGGCTCTTGAAAAGGAGTTGAAAAAGCTTCCTCACGAAGAACGTGAAGAAATTATACAAGATTTTGAAGAGCATTTTTACATTGGAATGGCTAATGGAAAATCTGAAGAGGAAATTTCTCAATCACTTGGTTCCCCGAAACAGATCGCCAAAGAGATCGCTGCTGTTTCCCGTATCGAAAAGATCGAGACAAGCGCCACGGCCGGAAATGTTTTACGTGCAGTATGGGCTGTGATCGGATTGGGGTTTTTTAACTTTGTAACTGTGTTTGGACCATTTTTGGCATTGCTGGCAGTGGTATTTGTCGGGTGGTTTATAGGGGTAGCTTTTATTGCCTCTCCATTAATACTGCTGGTTTCTGCAATCAACCATCCTGGAATGTTCGATCTGTTCAGTCTTTTCTTTTCGATAATGCTTTGTGGAAGCGGTTGGTTCATTGTTAGGGGCATGTTGTACGTCACAAAGGGATTGACTGATCTGTTGGTGCGTTATTTAAGATATAATGTTTCACTGGTCAAGGGAGGCTTAAAGCATGATTAACACTAGACATATATCTTTTCTCGCGCTCATTCTATTGGTAGTTGGAGCAATCGGGAGTTTGATCACATTTAAGCCTGCAAGTAAGCCATTTTCCGTATCGGAAGAGAGAATATTGACTGATAAAATCATCACAGACATTGAAATCAGAGCGAATGATGAAAATGTGAACATCTTTTCTACCAAGGATTCAAAGACAAAAGTACAATTGACTGGGACCAGCGTAGAAAAAATGGATCACTATTTTTCAGTTGAAGTGGAAGATGGCACCTTATTGATCAAACTAAAGGATGATAAACCATTTTTTGATTTCTTTCATTTTAGGGGAACATCCCTAACTTTGGATGTATACTTACCTGAAAAGGTATACGAGTCATTACACGTAGACATGAACAATGGAGAGATTCAGGCTGAGAAGTTACGTATAAACAATATTGAAGCGAAATTGGCAAATGGTTACTTAGAAATGAAAGATATCGTTGCAACGATGTTAAAGGCTGATTCAGATAATGGGGAAATTCATCTTGAGAATATTGAAGGCGAAATTTACGGTAACGTCAATAACGGACAAATTTATCTGAAAACCAATCACTTGGATCGCTCATTAACATTTGAATCCGACAATGGTGATATTGAAATTAAAACAGATCAAAAGCCAACAAATGCAGTCCTAGATATCAAAACAAAAAATGGTGAAGTGACTGTTTTCGGGAATTCTAACTGGGACACTGTGATTGGTAACGGAGAAAACCAAATCAAATTAACAACTAATAATGGAGATATAAGAATTGTGAAATAAAGAAAAACAGATAAAAAAACAAACAGTCCATCTCCCGCTCCTTATTGGATGAAGCAGGAGAGAGGGATAGAGAAAAAACATTGATCGATCAAAGAAAGTTGAATACACATATGGCGAAACCAAGAGGGAAGAAACATCCACGTTCTTCCCTTTTTCTTCTTCTAAAAACCGAAAAACAAGTTTATTTCGAATAGGGACGTGAGAAGAGGAACGAGGTTATTGAAAATGGACAGCAGGTGTGATCCCAAAAATAAAATTCCGATTTCCAGATTTGAAGCCATCTAGACTTTTATGAGGTATAATGGAAAAAGATTTGATGGGAATTTTATGGAAGGTCATTGACGAAAGGTGCGGGCTTGGATGGTCAATCATATGATTCAATCAGTAGCAGAAAAGTTATCCTGTCTTCCTTTTATTGAAGGCGTTGTGTTGGGGGGCTCTCGTGCAAGGGGGACTCATGAAGAGGATTCGGATATTGATTTCGGTATCTATTACAACGCAGAATTATTTGATCTCAATGCGATGAACCAGGTTGCTGCAGAATTGGACGACGAGCGTAGAAGCAACCTTGTTTTCCCTCCTGGAGCATGGGGAAAGTGGGTGAATGGAGGTGGGTGGCTGGTCATCAATGGGTATCATGTCGATTTCATTTTACGTGATATCAAACGTGTGGAACAAATCATCAAAGAAACCGAGCAAGGAATGGTCACTGCCGATTATCAGACTGGGCATCCCCATGGTTATATCAGTGCCATGTATCGGGGGGAATTGGCGATCAGCAAAATACTATATGCGAAAGATGAAACCTTCTGCCAATTAAAAAAACGGGCGGAAACTTATCCCGCTGCCTTGCGGAAAAGTTTAATTGACTTTTTTATGTTTGAAGCAGAATTTTCTTTATTGTTTGTAAAGAAAAATGTAAAAGCAAATGATAAATATTATATTGCAGGCCATGTTTTTCGTATGATTTCATGTTTAAATCAAGTAATATTTGCATGCAATCATGCTTATTGCATTAACGAAAAGAAGGCCATCAAGCTGATTGAAACATTTGAGCATAAACCTGAGAACTATGCGCAAAAGGTGAATCGCATTTTTGAACTACTTGGTTCTTCGCTTATGGAATGCTGCGACATGACGGAGAA
>Ga0310825_100362_pt1 | contig 52166 bp, 33 predicted proteins | sample WT_ome_9_FD_202243 | JGI IMG/M metagenome (GOLD analysis project Ga0310825, IMG submission 202243) | Sorghum-adapted microbial communities enriched on wild type (WT) sorghum from Joint BioEnergy Institute, Emeryville, California, United... ... | reverse complement strand
GACGGCGAGGAGTTCGCCAACCCCTCGACCAACCCGGCCACCTACAACACCACGGTCGCCGACATCGGCTCCGAGATCACCTGCGTGGTGACCCGCACCGGCAAGGGCGGCACGTCTGAGCCGGCGGAGTCGCAGGCGGTGCTGGTGACGCCGTAGGGACGCAGCGTTCGAAGGCCCCGCGGGCGAGCGCGCTCCGGCGAGCGCCTCGCCCGCGGGGGGCCGTTCGCGCCTGCTCGGGATGTGCGAAGGGCCGCCCGGTGCCCTCCGGCGGCCCGGGCGGCCCGATCCGCTTCAGCTCGTCAAGCGCTCAGCGCTTGACCTGCAGCTTCACCGACTTGGTCTGCTTCTCAAGCCCGGCGCCGCTCACCACGAACTTGATCGTGGCCTTCTTGCCGCGGGCTGCGGGCTTGATCCGCAGCTTGAACCGCGCGGTGGCCTTCTCGCCGGCGGGCACGTCCACCGTGCGGCAGGCCTTGCCCTTGACGGCCACGAGCTTCTTCTTGGCCTTGAGGCAGACCTTGACGCCCTCGGCCGCGCCGTCGCCCGTGTTGCGCAGGGTGACCGTGTAGGCGACCCGGCGCTTGCCCCTCGAGACCTTGAGCGTCTTGGGCTTGGCGTTGATCTTGAGCTCGGGCTGGCCGGGCGTGCCGGGGCCGTCATCTCCGCCGGAGCAGTCCCCGTCGGGCGCGACCCGGAAGTAGTCGACGCTCACGCCCGTCGAGCCGTCGGCGCCGTAGACGCCCATGTAGATCGGGCCGTTGCTCGGCGGCATGATCGTGTTGATGTTCATGGCGCCGCTGAGCGTGATCTCATTCCAGGCGCCGCCCTGCCCCGGGTCGCTCGTCGCGTACCAGGCCGCGAGCAGGTTGTTGACGCGCTTGATGCGCAGCCACCACGTCTGCCGGTTGTCGAGCGTCAGATCGTGCTCGTCGCTCCGCGTCGCCTGACCGTTCCTCTCCGTGGCGACCTCGAAGAAGGTGTGCCCGTGGAACCCGCCGCCGAGGGTGCCCACGCGGGTCTGTGAGATCCGCATGTAGTTGTCGTCGCCCTGGTAGAGCATCAGGCCGGCCTGCGCGTCGCCGTGACCGCCCACGCCCTCGGTCGACTCGTCCTCCATGAGGTCGGCCGTGAACTTCGCGACGACCTCGAAGTCACCGTCGGGAATCGGCTGGCCGATGAACGCGACGGGACCGGCGGCGCGTCCGTCGAGCTCACCGGATCCGAGCGGGTAGACGAGGCTCCCGTCGGCGACCGACGGCTCGTCGCTGGTCGGGTGCACGAAGCTCCACTTGGGGTGCAGCGCGCTCCCGTCGAACTCGTCGGAGAAGCACGACGCGCCGCCGGCGATCCGGAACGACACGGCGCGCGTCGCCTCGACGTTACCCGCCGCGTCCGCCGAGCGGAACTGGACGACGTGGTTGCCGGGTTCGTCGAGGGTCAGCGACGTCGCGAACGGATCCGCGTCGCCTGCGTTGTCCGCGCGAACCCATTCGCCGACCTCGTCGTTCGTGGTGACGCGGTACTCGGTGTAGGCGACGCCGGCCGCGGGAGTCTCAGCGGGGCTGACATCAACCGCCTCGAGCGTCACCTGCACGGGCCCGCCGTAGGTCCTACCGGGGCCCGGCAGCTCGGGATCGAGCGCCGCGGTCGTGCGCGGCGCCATCGCGTCGGGCCCGCAGTTGACCTCGCCGTCGAAACGGAAGTACTCGAACCCGACCTCCGTTCCGGGCTCGTCGACGCCCACAGCGAAGATCCCGAAGTCCGGGTCCTCCATCGGGTTGCCGACCCACTGGGAGAACGTCGTCCAGTTCTCGCCGTCAAGCGAGTAGGCGGGCACGTAGACGTTCCCCAGCTTGGTCAGGCGCAGCCACGCCTCCTCGGTGCCCTCCGGCAGCGGCTCGACCTGCGGCCGCGGGCGACGCGCCAGGCCGCCGATCTCCGAGCGCACCTCGATGCGGTACGGCCGCGTGCGGCTGCCCGGGGAGATCAGGTCGATCTTCACGTAGTTGTCGTCGTCCACATACGCGATCAGCCCGCCCTGGGCGTAGCCGCCGTGCAGGTCGGCACCCAGGACCTTGGTCTCGATCGTCCAGTTCTCACCGGCGTTCGAGGCATCCTGGAGGATGAAGTTGGTGGTCTCGGACGGGTCGTCGCTCTCGTAGAAGTCGCCCGGCGACGTCTCGATCCAGAGCGTGCCGCCGTCGACGTCGTAGAGGCTCGGATCCTCGCGGACGATCGCGTTCCAGCGCGACCGGTCGAGCGCCGCGCCGTTGAACTCGTCGGCGGGGAGCACGCACGAGCAGCCCGCCTCGCCGAGCGCGCGGAAGTACTCGAACGAGACCTCCTCGCCCTCGTTCTCGACGCCGAAGGCGAACAACCCGAACGCGGGCTCGCTCATGGGGTTACCCACCGCGTTGCCCAGCGAGGTCCAGTCCGCGCCGTCGAAGGAGTAGGAGGCCGTGTAGCTCTGGCCCGCCTTCGAGAGGCGCAGCCAGATGTCCGTCGTCCCGTCGGGCACGGTCGCCTCCGGCCGCGGGTCCTGGACCACCGCGCCGACCTCGGAGCGCAGCTGGATGCGGTTGATCCGCCCCGCGTCGGGATCCGCGAGCGCGTTGACCTTCACGTAGTTGTCGTCGTCGACGTACGCGATCAGCCCGCCCTGCGAGTAGCCGCCGCTGAGGTTCGCGTGCAGCCTGGTCTCGATCGTCCAGTTCTCGCCGGCGTGGTCGGCGGACTGCAGGATGATGTTGTTGGGCGGCGGGTCGGTGTCGCTCTGGTTGATGTCGCCCAGCTCGGTGGTGATCGTGAGCCGGCCGCCGTCAACGCTCAGGTTGTCGGGGTTGTGGCGGACGGTCGCGTTCCAACGCGACACGTCGAGCTCGACCCGCCGAACTCGTCGCTCGGCCCCATCGCGCAGACATCAGCCTGCGCCATGGCGGGAACCGCGAGCGCGAGCAAACCCGCCAGCGCAACAACACCAGGAATTCGCCCGACGGCGGGGCGACCCCTCAGTCCCCAAAGATGCACAGCGTTCACTCCTTTCTTCGTCCCCATCCCCCGGCACCGACCCGCCTCGGCGGCCCCCCGGGGGGCGAAAAAAAGCGCGGATAGTTAACAGCAGCGCCCCGCGCGGCGCAAGGACGCCCCCGCCGCCCGCGGCGCGCTAGCGGCGCACCCTCAGGGTCGCGCTTGCGACCCGCTTGGCGACCCCGGCGCCGCTCACGGCGAACCTGATTCGGATGCGCTTGCCGCGCGCGGCGGGCTTGATCCGCAGGCCGAACCGCTCCCCGCGCCTGGCACCCGCGGGCACGTCCGCCGCGCGGCAGGCCCTGCCGACGACCGCGAGACGCTTGCGGTTGACGCGGGCGCAGACCCGCACCCCGCTCGCCCCGGCGTCTCCGGTGTTGCGCAGGACGACCCGGTAGGCGACCTGGCGCTTGCGCCTGGCGACGGTCTTGGACTTCGGCTTCACCGCGACCGCGAGCTGCGGCGCGCCCGCGGGCGCCTCGCCCACCTGGATCGTCACCGAGTCGGTGACCTCGTCGGTCCCGTCGGACACAGTCACCGTCGCCTCGTACTCGCCGGGCTCGGTGTAGGTGTGGGTCGGGTCCTCCTCGCTGGAGGTGGGCGAGCCGTCGCCGAAGTCCCACTCGTAGGCGAGCTCGTCGCCGTCGGGGTCGGACGCCTGGACGTCGAAGGCGACCTCGAGCGGGGCCTCGCCCAGAACCGGGTCGGCCGCGAGCAAGCTGATCTCGGGTGGCTCGTTGGGCGGCGCTGGCCGCCCGTAGCGCACGGCGACGTAATCAACGACCATCGGGTGCCCGGGCTCCGTCGCCGCGTGCGGGGTTGGCATGCCCGCCGCCTCCGACGGGAAGCCGCCGCCGATCGCGACGTTGAGGATGAGGAAGAAGCCCTGGTGCGACGCCATCGCGTCCCAGGTCGCGGCGGGCAGGTCGGCCTCGCTGACCGAGTGGAACAGTTCCCCGTCCAGGTACCAGCGCAGCTCGCTCGGCTCGGACATCGCGTCCCACTCGAACGCGTAGGCGTGGAAGTTCCCTGGGCACGGATCGGGGGCGCACGCCTTCGTGGCGCCGATCCCGGCCGGTTCGTCGCACGGCCCCCCGCTCGCCGTGCCGCAGTGCAGCACGCCCCAGTTCAGGTTCACGCCGTTGACGCTCTCCATGATGTCGAACTCGCCCACGGCCGGCCAGCCGAAGTTCTCGCGATACGGCGCCCCCAGCCCCCAGAACGCCGGCCAGTAGCCGAGCGCGCCGAAGCCGGTCACGTCGGGCAGCGCGATGCGGCCCTCGATGCGCATCACCGCCCCCTCCGGCGCGCGGAAGTCGGCGCGGTTCGTCTCGATGCGCGCCGACGTCCACTCGCCCTCGGCGTCGCGCAGCGCAGTGATCCGCAGATGTCCTTCCCCGTCGAGGCTGACGTTCGCCGGGTCGTCGGTGTGGTAGGCGATCTCGCCGGTCCCCCAATTCGGGGGCCCGCCGGGATAGCCGTGCCCGATGCTGAAGCGCCAGTTCGCCGAGGGCGGCAGCGCGCCCTCGGGCCCGTCGAAATCGTCGAGGAACGTGGTCTCCCAGACGAGCTCAGGCTCCGCGGCCCGCGCCGTCTGAGTCGCGCCGAGCGCGAGGGCGGCCGCGGCGCTCAGCAGCCAGGCAAGCGTGGAAGGGGCCGTCCGCCACGACACGACGAACGACCCCTTCCCGGTTCAGCTATCGCTTGACGCGCAGCGTCGCCGTCGCGGTCTGCTTCTTGACGCCGCCGCCGCTCACCACGAACCTGATCTTGGTGCGCTTCCCGATCGCCGCGCGCTTGATCCGGAAGTTGAAGCGCACGGTGCGCTTGCCGCCGCTCTGGATGTTCTGCGTACGGCAGCCCTTGCCCTTCACCGCGAGGCGCTTCTTCTTGGCCTTGGCGCAGACCTTGACGCTCTGGGCCTTCGCGTCGCCCGTGTTGCGCAGGGTGACCTTGAAGCCGACCTGGCGCTTGCGCTTGGCGACGGTCTTGGACTTCGGCTTCACCGCGACCGCGAGCTGCGGCGCGCCCGCGGGCGCCTCGCCCACCTGGATCGTCACCGAGTCGGTGACCTCGTCGGTCCCGTCGGACACAGTCACCGTCGCCTCGTACTCGCCGGGCTCGGTGTAGGTGTGGGTCGGGTCCTCCTCGCTGGAGGTGGGCGAGCCGTCGCCGAAGTCCCACTCGTAGGCGAGCTCGTCGCCGTCGGGGTCGGACGCCTGGACGTCGAAGGCGACCTCGAGCGGGGCCTCGCCCTCGGTCGGGTCGGCGGTCAGCGAGTCGATCACCGGCGGGTTGTTGGGCTCCGGGCAATCCTCGTCGGGCGTGAAGCGCACGTAGTCGACGCTGATCGTCGCCGACCCGTTGCCGCCGTACACGCCCGCGTAGATCGGGCCGTTGGCCTCCGGCATGATCGTGCTGATGTTCATGGACAGCGTGATCGCGTTCCACGTGCCGCCCTGCTCCGGATCGCTCGTCGCGTACCAGCCGGTGAGCTGGTTGCCCGAGCGGACGATCCGCAGCCACCACGTGTCCGGGTTGCTGGGCGACATGCCGAACTGGGCGCTGCGGGCGATCGACCCGTTCGTCTCCGCGCCGGCCTCGTAATAGGTCTGCCCCTCCTGGTCGGGCTGGAAGATCCCGACGCGGGTGTGGGTGACCTTCACGAAGTTGTTGTCGGTCTGGTAGAGCATCAGCCCGGCCTGCGCGTAGCCGTTGCTGCCGGTGTTGTCGGACGCCAGGTCGCCGCTGAACTTGGCCACCAGCTCGAAGTCGCCATCCGGGATCGACTGACCCACGAACGCGATCGGGCCGGTGTTCGCCTCGTCGAGCTCGCCGCTGCCGATCTGGTACTGCAGGCCGCCGCCTGACACCGCCGGTGTCGACGCCATCGTCGGATGCTGGAAGCTCCAGCGGTTCGCGTCGAACGCATCGCCGTCGAACTCGTCGGAGCGCTCCACGCACGGCTCGTCGCCCCGGATCCGGAACGACACCGAGCGGACCGGCTCCACGTTGCCCGCCTTGTCCGCCGAGCGGAACTGGACGACGTGGTTGCCGGGCTCCTCGACGGTGAACGAGGTCACGAACGGCTCGGCGTTGCTCGCGTTGTCTGTGCGGACCCACTCCCCGGTCTCACCGTCGGTGTTGACGCGGTACTCGGTGTAGTCGACGCCCGAGGGCGGGGCCGGCGCCGGGTTCACGTCGATCGTGCCCCACATGCCCGTCGGCCCGCCCTGGTTGAACACGGTGTGCAGCTTGCAGAACATGAGCCACTCGCCGGGCTGGTCGAACGTGTAGGTGCCCGACTCACCGCCCGGCGGCTGGACGCCGATGACCTCGAACTCGTCGCTCGCATCGCCGCCCGGCGGGATCAGCCAGACGTCGTGCGCGGTCCCCGCGGTCTCCTCCGGGAAGTTCCAGCGGACCTGGTCGCCCGCGGTGATCTCGAGCTCGTCGGGATCCCACTCCTGGCCCACGGCGTCGACGTCGTGGGTCTGCGGCTCGGGCGCCGCGGCCTCACCGTCGCTCGCGGTGAGCGTCACCTGGACCGGGCCGTCGTAGGTGCCGCCCGGGCCGGGATCGGCGGGATCGAGCTCGGCCGTCGTCCGCGGATCCTTGACGTCGGCGTCCGCCGAGACGCCGCAGTCCTCGTTGGGCGTCACGCCGGCCGTGGTCTCGAGCCCGCCGAGCAGCTGGGTGAGGAAGTTCTCCTCGGTGTACGACGCCGCGGTGTGGCCCATGGCCGTGTACCACGAGCGACCGCCGTCGTAGCGCTGGCACCACGTGATCGGGTGGTCGTCGGCGCCCGGCGAGCCGTCCTGCTCGTCGTAGGTCTCCTCATCGACCGTCGCCAGCACGTGGACGTCGCCGCGCGGGCTGTAGTCGTCGTCACCGACCTCCTGGAAGTCGGGCGAGCGGAAGTTGTACCACTCGTCGACCCGGTTGTAGCGGTCCGGCAGCCCGGCGGTCGACGGGTGGTCGTGGTCCTCGACCACGATGTCCGCGGGCGCGGTCCCCGGCGGGTGGCTGATGAAGTAGGCGCCCACCAGGTGGCCGTACCAGTTCCAGTCGTACTCCGTGTCGGAGGCGGAGTGGATCCCCACGAAGCCGCCGCCGCTGCGGATGTACTCCTCGAACGCCGCCTGCTGCCCGTCGTTGAGCACGTCGCCGGTGGTCGACAGGAACACGACCGTGTCGTAGCGCTCGAGGATCTCCGGCCTGAACAGGCTCGCGTCCTCGGTGTGGTCGACCTGGAAGTCGTGCTGGTCCGCCAGATCGTCGATCGCCGCGTGGCCCGCCGGGATCGAGTCGTGGCGGAAGCCGGCCGTCTTCGAGAAGACGAGCGCCCGGAAGCGCGCGGACGGATCGTCGTCCGGGAGGACGTCGATCGTGATGCTGCGCGAGCGCTCGGCGACGCCGTCCGAGACGGTCACCTCCGCCACGTAGGTGCCCGGCTCCTCGTAGGTGTGGGTCGGGTTCTGCTGGTTGGAGGCACCGCCGTCGCCGAAGTCCCACTCGTAGGTGAGCTCGTCGCCGTCGGCGTCGCTGGCGTCAACCGAGAAGTCCACCTCCAGCGGGGCGAAACCGCTCGTGGGATCGGCGGTGAGGCCCTCGATCACCGGCGGCTGGTTCAGCGCCGGGCACGCCGCCTCGCCCTCGAACCCGAAGTACTCGAAGCCGACCTCGGGCCCGGGCATGTTGACGCCGAGCGTGAAGATCCCGAACGCCGGGTCCTCCATCGTGTTCTGGACCGTGTCGGCGAACGTCGTCCAGTTCTCGCCGTCGAAGGAGTAGGCGCCCGTGTAGGTGCTGCCCTCCTTCGTGAGCCGCAGCCACGCGTCCGTCGTGTCCGGCGGCAGGTTGCCGAACTGCGGCTGCGGGTTCTGGACGACGCCGCCGACCTCCGAGCGCAGCTCGACGCGGTTGACCGCCGAGTTGCCCTCGTCGGCGATCAGGTCGAGCTTCACGTAGTTGTCGTCATCTACGTACGCCAGCAGCCCGCCCTGGGCGTAGCCCCCCGCGAGGTTGTGGCCGATGACCTTGGTCTCGATCGTCCAGTCCTCGCCGGCGTTCTCGGGGGACTGGAGGATGAAGTTGGCGACCTCCGGCGAGTTGCTGGCGCCGTAGATGTCGCCGGGCGCCGTCTCGATCCAAAGCACGCCGTTGTCGAGGTGGTAGCGGTCCGGGTCCTCGCGGACGATGTTGTTCCAGCGCTCGCGGTCGAGCTCGTTGCCGTCGAACTCGTCGGCCGGGATCACGCAGCCGCAGCTCCCGCCGGGCTGCCCGTCGACGCGGAAGTAGTCGAACTCGACCTCGTCGCCCGCCTGCTGGACGCCGAAGGCGAACAGGCCGAACTTCGGCGACTCCATCGGGTTGGCGACGGGAGCGCTCATCGCCGTCCAGTTCTCACCGTCGAGCGAGTACTCGCCCGAGTAGCTGTCGCCCTCCTTGGTGAGGCGCAGCCAGACGTCGGTGACACCCGCCGGGACGTTGGCGTTCGGCTGCGGGTCCTGGATGGCCGCGTTCACCTCCGAGCGCAACTCGATGCGGTTGATGCGGCCCTGGCCGACGTCGGCGATCGCGTCGAACTTGACGTAGTTGTCGCCGTCGACGTAGGCCATCAGGCCGCCCTGCGAGTAGCCGTCGGTGATCGTCGCCGACAGCTTCGTCTCGATCGTCCAGTCCTCGCCGGCGTGGTCGGCCGACTGCAGGATGATGTTGTTGGGCGGCGGGTCGGTGTCGCCCGTGTAGAGGTCACCGGGCTCGGTGGTGATGATCAGCTTCCCGTCGGCGAGCCGCAGCGTGTCCGGGTTCTCGCGGACGATCGCGTTCCAGCGCGACTTGTCGAGGGTCGTCCCGTCGAACTCGTCGCTCGGCCCGCCGCCGGTGACGTCCGGGTCGAAGCGGATCCAGTCGTAGTGGGCGACGGGCATGCTCGACGCGCCGCCCGAGACCGCGGACGGGCCGACCATGAGGTTGTCGAAGGACTCGAGCGACCCCGGCTGGCCGACCGGCTCCCAATTCTCGCCGTCCCACGAGTACTCGGCGCGGACGGTCTCGTTGTCCGGGTCGATGATCAGCCGCACGTAGTACTCGTACGGCGATTCGGCCGGGATGCCGCCGAGCTTGTCGGCCGGGCCGTTGCGCGGGTTGCCGTTCGACTCGTAGATGAACTCGATGTCGCGGCCGCCGTCCACGTAGACCATGTGGACCGACGCCCAGTTGTCGTCGTCCGAGTACAGGCGCAGGCCCGCCTGGTGGTAGTTCTCGGTGAACGGGTCGACGCGCAGCTTGGCCGTGACCGTGACCTCGCCGCTGTCGGTGGGCACCGGCGTGACGACGATGTTCGCCGCGTCCGCGTTGGGCCCGTAGATCCCGCCGGTGTCGATCGGGACGTGGAGCTCGCCGTCGGCGACCCACGGAGCGCCGACCTCGTTCGGCCGGATGATCGTCCAGCGGCTCGGGTCGAGCTTGTCGCCCTCGAACTCGTCGGAGCGCGGGCCGATCGGGCAGGTCGCGACCTGGTTCACGCGGATCGTGACCGAGTCGGAGCCCTCCTCGCCCGTGTCAGGGTCGGTGACGGTCAGCGTCGCCTCGTAGGTGCCCGGCTCCGTGTAGACGTGGGTCGGGTCCTCCTCGTCGGAGGTGGGCGAGCCGTCGCCGAAGTCCCACTCGTAGGTGAAGTCCGGGTTCGGCGTGCCGTCGGGGTTGGTGGCCTCGCCGTCGAAGGAGACCTCGAGCGGTGCGGTGCCGCGGTCGGGCGTCGCCGAGACGGTCACCTGCGGGCCCGTGGGGATCACGTAGTCGATGCGGTAGACCCCGGAGTCGGCGTTGTCGCCGTTGAACCCGGAGCCCCACTCGACGAGGTAGAGCGAGCCGTCGGGGCCGAAGGTCATGTCCATCGGCCGGCGGTAGCTGAGGTTCGCGAAGTTCTCAACCTCGACGGCCTCGCCCTCGTCGTCGAGGGTCACCGTCTTGATCCAGTTGTTGTTCCACTCGCCGATGAACCACTTGCCGTCGAACTCCTCGGGGAACTTCGTCGGCGAGGGGTTGTCGGGGTCGTAGTGGTAGATGGGGCCGCCCATCGGCGCGCCGCCGGTCCCGAGGCCGGGCACGCGCGGGTCGGTCTCGCTGTAGCCCATCCACATCGTCGCCGGGACCGCGGGCGGCAGGTTCTCGAGGCCCGTGTTGTTCGGCGAGTCGTTGACCGGCGCGTCGCAGTTGAACGGGAGGCCGGACGGGCCGCCCGGGAACTGGAAGTCGATGTACGGCGTGTTGGCGCGGATGCAGTACGGCCAGCCGAAGTTGCCCGGCTCGGTGATCACGTTGAACTCGACGCTGCCCTGCGGGCCGCGCATGGGGTTGCCCGTCGAGGCGTCGGGGCCGTAGTCGCCCATGACGACCCAGCCGGTCTCGGGGTCGACCTTGAAGCGGAAGGGGTTGCGGAACCCCATCGCGAAGATCTCGGGCAGGGTCTTGGGGTCGTCGTCGGCGAAGAGGTTGCCGTCGGGGATCTCGTAGGTCTCACCGATCCCCGGCTCGGCGTCAGGCTCGATCTCGTCGAGCGGCTTGATCCGCAGGATCTTGCCGTTCGGGTTCGCCGTGTTGGCGGAGGTGCGCTGCGCGTCCCAGGCCTCGCGCCCGGGGCGCTCGTCGATCGGCGTGTAGCCGTTGGAGGCGAACGGGTTGGTGTTGTCGCCGGTGGAGATGTAGAGGCTGCCGTCGGGCCCGAACTCGAGCGCGCCCGCCGAGTGGCAGCACTCATCGCGCTGGTGCGTCCACTCGTAGATGACCTCCTCGGAGGAGAGGTCGAGCTCGCCCTGTGGGGTGAGCGTGAAGCGGGAGACGCGCTGCGTGAGCGTCTCCTGCGGCGGGACCGAGTAGGCGAGGTAGAGCTGGCCGCTCTCGGCGAAGTCCGGCGCGAGCGCGAGGCCCATGAGGCCGTTCTCCTGGCCGGTGTAGACGTTGATGTGGCCGATCGTCGAGACGTCCTCGGTCTCCGGATCCCAGACCCGTAGGTCCCCGAAGCGCTCGATGTAGAAGACGCGGCCGTCCTCGGCCACGTCGAGCTCGAACGGGTTGACCGTGTCCTCGATCAGCGGCGTCTTGATGAACTCGCCGAGCTGGCCCCAAGCCGGACCGGCGAAGACGAACGTCGCAGCAAGCGTGCCCAGGAACGAGGCAAAAAGCCCTCGGACGATGCCCACAGTTCTCTCCTCCTCCGTTGTCTCCCGCCACGCCCGCCTTGACAACCTCCCGGCGGGTACCCCCTATCGCCGTGGCATCGCGCGCAACGTAACACGACACGATCGGCCGTTGCAAGGGTTAGGCCCCCCGAGCGCACAAAAGCGCGGGCTCCGCGCCCGCCCCCGCGCGAATCCGCGATACCTACGACGCCATCGTCCAAATCGCGAGCTCGGGATTCGCCGCTGCACGAATCGGCGATGGTTACGACCCCGTCGTATAGGTCGCGGACTCGCGCCGGGTGGGGCGCGAGTCCGCGGAGTCCGCGATATTTATGCAGGCGGTTACGCGTCCGGGGTCGGGCGGTAGATCGGGCCGCGGTCGATCACGGCCTGGATGAGGCCGTCCTCCTCGTAGTCCGGGGTGCCGTCCTGCGGGAGCGGGATCGCCTGCTGGCCCTTGTAGCCGATCGCCTCGCGCACCTCCTCGTCGAGGAAGTAGCCGCCGGCGACGAGCGTCGACAGGGTCGCGAACCCGTCGGGGTCCTCGGCCTGCAGCCGCTTCACCTCGGCCTGCGGGTCCGCGCCCGCGGCCGCGTCGAGCACGCGCACGAGCGGCTCGACGAGGTCGTCGCGGATCCGCAGCACCTCGTCGAGCATGCCGCGGCCCAGCGCCACCTCGCCCCCGGAGGGCATTCCCGAGCCCGCCGGGATCAGCACGTCCGCGAGCGCCCCGTACGTCTGCCTCTGCTCCGGCGTCAGCACCGAACCCTCACTCTCAACTTGAGCTTGAGCTTCCATCGAGTTTCTCCCTTGATCAAGCGGCAACCAGCTGTTCGCGCCGTTGCTTGACGAGGTGGTCCGCCCCCCACAGCGCGAACGCCGCGATCGTCGCGGTCGGGTTCATGCCCGAGGAGGTCGGCCAGACGCTGCCGTCGTAGATGTAGAGGTTCGGGATGTCGTGGCAGCGCCCGTAGCGGTCGACCACCGACGTCTCCGGGTCGTCGCCCATCTTGCAGGTGCCCAGCAGGTGCCAGCCGGTCGCCCTGATCTGCGGCGCGACCACCGTCTCGTAGGCGCCTGCCGCTTCGAGAGACTCCTGCGCGCGCTTCTGGTGGAAGTCGATCATCCGCAGGGAGTTCTCGGACATCTTGTAGAAGAGCTTCGCCCCGGGCAGCCCGTCGGAGTCGACGTTGTTCGGGTCGGGATCGAGCTCGACCCGGTTGTGCTCCTCGGGCAGGTCCTCGAAGATGAAGCCCCACATCGCCGAGTGGCCGAGGCGGCGCTTCACCTGCTCCTGGAAGCCCTCGCCCCAGATGGCGTTCTCCTCGCCCCACGGGTACGCCTGCGTCATCGCGAGCGGGCCGCCGGTCGGCTGCAGGCCCCACTTCGCGCCGCGCACGAACCCGCGCGACTCGTCGGTCTCGTAGAACTCGAGGCAGTGGATGTGCTGGCCCCAGATGCCCTGGGTCGAGCCGAGGTCGTCCTCGAACAGCCCGACGACCGTGCCGAACGGATGCATCATCAGGCGCTTGCCGACGAGCCCCGACGAGTTGGCGAGCCCCTCGGGGAACTGGTCGTTCGCTGAGAGCAGCAAGAGCCGCGGCGTGCCGATGCCGTTCGCGCAGAGGATCGTGACCTTCGCCTTCTGGACGGCCTCGTTGCCCTCCTTGTCGACGAAGAGCGCGCCCTCGACGAGCCCCTCGTCGTTCATCAGCAGGCGCTTCACCCGCGCGTGCGTGTAGAGCTTCGCGCCCTTGTTGATCGCGTCGGGCCAGTACATGATGTCCGGCGTCGCCTTGGCGCCGTCCGCGCACCCGCGCAGGCAAGTGGCGCGCTGCACGCAGGGGCGCAGCCGCCCGTAGGGCTGCGTCGCGATCGCGTTCGGGCCGGGCCACCAGTGCCAGCCGAGCTCGTTGTGCGCGCGGGCGACGCGCTTGCCCATCTCGCCGAGCGGCACGGGCGGCATCGGCGGGCCCTCACCGGGCGGGAAGGCCGTGTCGCCGGCGAGGCCCGAGACGCCCCAGTCGCGCTCGACCTTGACGTAGTAGGGCTCGAGGTCCTCGTAGGTGATCGGCCAGTCGTCGGCCACGCCGTCCAGCGTGCGCACCCGGAAGTCCGACGGCATGTTGCGCTGCCAGTGCGCCGCGTACATCACCGTCCCGCCGCCGACGCCGTTCCAGTTGAGCGCCGTGATGTCGGACTCCTCGTCGTTGATCGGGTAGTCCGCGGGCGAACGGCGCAGGTTCGGATCCCACGCCCAGTCGCGCGCCGCCGTCAGCTCGTAGTCCGGGTGGGCGGCTCGCGCCTTGCTGTAGTCCGGCCAGCCACCCTGCTCGAGGCAGACGACGTCGAAGCCCGCCTCGACCAGGTGCTTCACCGCGACCGACCCGGAAGCCCCGGCGCCGATCACGAGCACGTCTGGGATCGCATCAGCCACTTGCACTTACCTCCTCCGCGCGCCCCACTGCCGGCGCGCCCAGCGCGGCCTCCGCCGCTCGCGGCCCGAAGACGAGCCCGAGGATGAGGCCGCCGATGTATCCGTCTTCCTGCACGCCGCCCATGTCGGCGCCGATCGCGTACAGCCCCGGCACGGGCTCGCCCGCCTCGTTCAGCGCGCGCCCGTACGTGTCGGTGCGCAGGCCGCCGAACGTGAACGTGATCGCGGGCTGCACCTCCACCGCGTAGAAGGGCGGCTCCACCAAGGGCTGCGGTTCCGCGGGGAACGGCGCGTCCGGGTTGGGCGGCGGATTCCCGGCCGCCGCGGCCTCGACGTCGGCGAGCGTGCGCCGCAGGCGCGGCCCGTTCACGCCCCACTCCGCGACCGCCTCGATGAGCTCGTCGAGCGTCGATGCCGTGGCCACGCGCGCGCCCCGCTCGCGCGCGTACTCGATACGGTCGACCACCTGCCCATGCGGGTACGGCGCTGCGATCGCGTGCTCGCGGCGCACGCGCTCGTCGCAGAGCACGAAGCCGCGCGAGCCCGGCTGGCGGAAGAGACGCTGGTTGGTCACCTCGTCGCCGCGCGACTCGTCCGCGAACCGTCGCCCGTAGACGTTCACCACCACGCAGGCCTTCGAGTGGTATTGCGTGAGCGGCAGGTAGTCCTCGGGCTCCCAGCGGTCGAGCGGCGTCGGGATCATGTGCCCGTAGAACGAGTCGAACGCGCCCGCGCCGGCCGCGCCCGCGGACCGCCCGAGCCGGAAGCCGTCGCCCGCGCTGTGCGGGTTCGAGCGCAGGAGCAGGCGCTCGGCGCCCGCGCCCAGCCAGGTCCGCAGCAGGGCGGGGTCGCCCTGGCATCCTCCGGTAGCCAGGATGACCCCGCCCCCGCGGACTTCGTCCTCACCACCGTGGCCGTGAACCCGCGTCCCCCGCACGGCTCCGGCCTCCACGATGAGCTCGGTGGAAGCGGTGTTGCGCAGGATGCGGCCTGAGCGGAGGACCTCCTCCTCCCAGGCGCGCAGCAGCGCGTGGATGTCGATGCGGTGGGCGACGCCGTAGCCCAGCTGGCCGTACCAGCGCTCGCTGACCTCGACGCCCCACGACCGCACGTCCTCGACGGCGTCGTCGAAGTTGTCGACGATCACCATGCCGAGCTCCTCGTCGCCCCGCGGGGTGACCCGGCGCAGGGTCTCGCGATCCGGCGCCGTCCACAGGATCCCCGCCGAGAGCGCGCCCGAGCCGCCGAGCCCGTCGCTCTTCTCCACCACCGTCACCCGGGCGCCGCGCCGGGCGGCGTGGGCGGCGGCCGCCATGCCGGCGACGCCGCCCCCGATCACGACCAGATCGTCAGCCACTGGTCCGCTCTCTTTTCGTGTCCCGCCCGCCCGGGCTCAGTACGGGTACTCGACTTCGGTGCGCTGGATGCCGATCCAGCGCCGCTCGGTGAACTCCTCGAGGTTCGCCTCCCCGCCTGCGCGGCCCCCGAGGCCCGAGGCCCCGATGCCGCCGAACGGCACGTGCGCCTCGTCGAGCGGGGTCGCGTCGTTGACGTGCACCATGCCCGAGCGCACCTGCTCCGCGAAGCGCAGGCCGCGCTCGGTGTCCTTGGTGAGCACCGCGTTGACCAGCCCGTACTCGGTGTCGTTGGTGAGCTGGAGCGCCTCCTCGTCGGAGTCGACGCCGAGCACCGGCGCCACCGGCGCGAAGATCTCCTCGCGCCAGACAGGCATGTCGGGCGTCACGTCGACGACCACGGTCGGCCGGAAGAACAGGCCGTCGTAGGTGCCGCCCTCGACCACCCGGGCGCCCATGTCGATCGAGCGCTGGAGGATGTCCCAGGCGCGGTCGCGCTGCTCCTCGCTGATCATCGGCCCCAGGCCGACGGTTTCGTCGGCCGCCGGGTCGCCGACCTTGATCGCCTTGGCGCGCGCCGCGATCTTCTCGACGTACGCGTCGAACAGCGGCCGGGCGATGATGTGGCGGCCGGCCGTGATGCAGGTCTGCCCCTGGTAGTGGAAGGCCGACCAGGCGCCGATCATGCTCGCGTAGTCGGGGTCGGCGTCGTCGAGCACGACGAGCGCGTTGTTGCCGCCGAGCTCGAGCGAGACCTTCTTGAGCTGCCCGCCGGCGACCTTCGCGATCTCGCGGCCCACGGCCGACGAGCCGGTGAAGTGGATCATGTCGACGCCGGGGTGGGCGACGAGGTGCTCGCCGATCTCGTCCCCGCCGGACACCACCTGGAGGATTCCCGGAGGCGCGCCGGCCTCGTCGAAGAGCTCCGCGATGACGAGCGCGCCGGTGATCGGCGTCTGCGGCGCCGGCTTCAGCACGACCGTGTTGCCGAGCGCGAGCGCGGGCGCGACCACCCGGAAGCCGAGGACCCAGGGGAAGTTCCACGGGGTGATCGCGCCGACCACCCCGACCGGGATGCGCTGGATCAGGCTCAGCTTGCCGGTGTTGTGGGAGGGGATCACCTCCGCGGTCGCGCGCGAGGTGAGGGCGGCCGCCTCCCAGCACTCGTTCATCGAGGCGCCCACCTCGTACTCGGCCTTGCCGCGGATGCAGCCGGTCTCGCGGATGAGCAGGTCGGCGATCTCGTCAGCGCGCTGCTCGATCAGCCCCGCGACCTTCCGCAGCAGGCCGGCCCGCACGTCGTAGCCCTGTGCGGCCCACTCGGGCTGCGCCTTGCGCGCCGAGGCGACCGCGCCCTCCAGGTCCTTGGGCGACGCGATACCCGCCTGCGCGAGCGCCTCGTTGCGGCCCTTGTCGATAACCGTGGCGACGGCAGCTCCCTCCGCCTCGCGGAACTGACCGTCGACGTAGATCTTCCCGGCCCACGGCTTCGACCCAAGTTCCGTCGTCATCCGATCACTCTCCTCGCCTTCGTTGGGCCCCTGCGGACGCCCTGCCAGCGTCCCGCCGAGCACTTGGTAAACGGTTTCCTTGACCCTACCGGGATGCGCTGCGACTTGTCAAGACGCCGGTTGATTGGGCTGCGGAAAACCTTTCCCTGGCCTTGCGCCCCGATCGCGGGTAGGCTTCCCCGCGCCAGGGGTGCGAGAGGGAGATGAGCGAGAGGTCAAAACCCGCGAAAGGTTCGCTGGCGGAGGTCGCGCGGCAGGCCGGGGTGTCGATCGCGACGGCCTCGCGCGTGCTCAACCAATCGAGCCACCCGGTCGCCGAGGCGACGCGCAAGCGCGTGCTCGAGGCGGCCGAGGCGGTCGGGTACTCGCCGAGCGCGCTCGCGCGGGCGCTGGTCACGCAGCGCAGCCGGATCATCGGCGTGATCGTCGGCGACATCGTCGACCCGTACTTCGCGGAGATCACGCGCGGGATCGAGGACGTGGGCGCGAAGGCCGGCTACCTCACGATCGTCTGCAACGCCGACCGGCGCACCGAGCTCGAGGAGGAGCAGATGCGGGTGCTGGTCGACTACCACGCAGAGGGCGTGGTCTTCGCGGGGTCCGGCTACGTGAACGACCCGAAGGGCACGGAGCTGTCGCGGCTCGTCGAGCGGGCCCGCGAGCGCGGGATGACCGTGCTCTCCCTCGCCCACCGCGACTTCGAGTGCCCGCGGATCGTCGTCGACAACCGGGCCGCCGCCTACGACGTCACCGATTACTTGATCTCGCTCGGGCACCGGCGGATCGCGTTCATCAAGGGACCCGCCGGGCTGTACGCCTCCGAGCACCGGCTCGAGGGGTATCTGGCCGCGATGGAGGAGGCGGGCCTCGAGCCCGGGCCGGTCTTCGAGGGCGACTTCACCTACGACCTGGGCCACGCCGCGGCGCTGCGGATGCTCGGCGGCGCCGAGCTCCCCGACGCGCTCATCGGGGCCAACGACGAGACCTCGATCGGCGCGATGACGGCGCTGCGCCAGGCCGGCGTCTCGATCCCCGAGGACATCTCGGTGGCGGGCATGACCGACACCCGACTCGCCCGCTTCACCGACATGACCACCGTGAACATCCCGCTCTACCAGTTCGGCGCGGTGGCAGCGCGGCGGATCATCGCGGGCGAGTCCGACGGGGCGGGCGACGAGGTAGTCCTCCCCCACCGCCTCGTCCCCCGCTCGACGACGACCCGCCGCGGCGCGCGCTGAGTCCCAACCGCGATCTCGCGGGAACCCGCAACGCGAACGCGCACTTAAGGCTCGCGGGGAGCCCTGACCGCGACTTCGCGATGCGGCCGCGCGGACTCAGTCGCCGATCGCGAGCACCGGGAGGCCCGAGTCGGGGTCCTCGCGGCGGGTGAGGTGGGTGGTCGACTCCGTGATGAAGAGCTCGAGCGTGGGCCGCACGGTCGCCTCGAGCAGGTGCCCCGCGATCGTCGAGGCGTCGCGGCCGGAGAGCACGCAGTGGATGTGGAGCTGGCGCTCTGCGGGCGGGTCGTCGGGGTCGGCGTCCCGCGGCAGCGTGATGCGCCCGTTCATCGACGCGACCTCCACCTGGCCGGGGTCGGGGAGCTCGATGTACTCGCGCGTCTCGACGTCGAAGTAGGCGAGCCGCGCCGAGCTCAGCGCCCCGATCGCCGTGAACTCGGAAGCGCGCAGGCGCTCGCGCTCGGCGAACTCCTTGAGCGTCGACATCAGCTCGTCGCCGCGCTCAAAGGCGAGCGCGAAGCGACGCCCCATCTCGGACTCGGCGATCAGCTTGTAGTGCACGGCCCCACGATTACCAGAACCGGCGGGCGGGCGCGGTGCGCCGAAGGCGCGGCGGCTAGCGCCGCACCTTCAGCTTCGCGACCTTCGTCTGCTTGGCGAGGCCGGCGCCGCTCACCACGAACCTGACCTTCGTGCGCTTGCCGCGCGCCGCCGGCTTGACCTTGAGCACGAACCGCTGCTTGACCCGCTCGCCCCGGGACACGCTCACCGCCCGGCACGCCTTGCCCTTGACGGCGAGGAGCTTCTTCTTGGCCTTCGCGCAGACCTTCACGCCCTCCGCGGCCGCGTTCCCGTCGTTGCGCAGCACGACGCGGTAGGCCACCCGGCGCTTGGCGGCGCGGATCGCCCTCGACTTGGGCTTCACCGTGACGGCGAGCCGCGGCAGGCCGCCGACCTCAACCCTCACCGACTCGCTGACCTCGTCGGTGCCGTCGGAGACCGTGACCGTGGCGTCGTAGGTGCCCGGCTCGGCGTAGACGTGCGTCGGGGCCTCCTCGTCCGAGACCGGCGAGCCGTCGCCGAAGTCCCACTCGTAGGTGAGCTCGTCGCCGTCCGAGTCCGACGCGACGACCGAGAAGGAGACCTCGAGCGGCGCGATCCCGTCCTGCGGATCGGCGCCCACCGACTCGATCACGGGCGGCGAGTTCTCGACCGTGACCTCGACCGTGTCCGACACCTCGTAGGTGCCGTCGGAGACCGTGACCTTCGCCTCGTAGACGCCCGGCTTCGTGTACGTGTGGGTCGGGGCCTCCTCGTCCGAGACCGGCGAGCCGTCGCCGAAGTCCCACTCGTAGGTGAGCTCGTCCACCTGCTCGTCGGACGCCGTCACCGAGAAGGCGACCTCCAGCGGCGCCGTGCCGCTCGCCGGCTCCGCGGTGAGCTCCTCGATCACCGGCGGGTCGCAGTCCACGTCGGGCACGACCCGGAACCAGCGCGCCGAGACCGAGGTCGAGCCGTTGGCCCCGTAGAAGCCCATGTAGATGGGCCCGTTCTCCGGCGGCATGATCTCGCTCAGGTCCATGCCGTCGGACATCGGGATCTCGTTCCACTCGCCGTCCTCCGCCGGGCTCTCCGTCGCGTAGTAGGCGGTGAGCTCATCGCCCTCGCGCACGAGCCGCAGCCACCAGGTGTCCGGGTTGTCGGCTGCCAAGCCGACCTGCGGGCTGCGGGCGATCACCCCGTCGGTCTCCGCGCCGACCTCGAAGAAGGTCTTCCCCTGGTCGGCGGGCTGGAGGACGCCCGCGCGCGTGTGCGTGACCTTCACGAAGTTGTCGTCGGACTGGTAGAGCATCAGCCCCGCCTGCGCGTAGCCGTTGGCGCCTGAGCCGTCGCCGGCCAGGCCGGTCGACCGCAGCTCCGCGGTGATCTCGAAGTCGCCCTCCGGGATCGGCTGGCCGATGAAGTTGACCGGGCCGGTGCCGTCCTGATCGATCTCGCCGGACGCGAGGAAGAAGAGGAGGCTCCCGCCCGTGACCAGCGTCAAGGGCGAGGTCGGGTGCCTGAAGGCCCACTTCGGGTCGCTCTCGTCGAACTCGTCGGAGTACGCCACGCACGGCGCCGGGGGCACCACCGTGAACTGCACCGAGCGCGACAGCTCGCGGTTGCCCGCCCGGTCGACCGAGCGGAACTCGACCGTGTGCTCGCCCTCGTCGGAGATCACGACCGACGCGACGAACGGCTCGTCGTCGTCCGAGTTGTCCAGGCGGGCCCACTCGGTCGCGTCCAGGCCCGTGATCACCCGGTACTCGACGTAGTCGACGCCGGAGGCGGGCGCGGGCGCCGGGTCCACGTCGATCAGCCCGTCCATCCCGGGGCGGAGCGAGCAGAACATCTGCCAGCGGCCCGGCTCGTCGAGCGTGTAGCTCACCGGGTCGCCTCCCGGCGAGACGACGCCGTCGCTGACCTCGAACGCGTCGTCCTCGTCGCCGCCCGGCGGGATCAGCCACACGTCGTGGCCCGCCCCGGCCGTCTCGGGGAAGTTCCACTGCACCTCATCGCCGGCGGTGATCTCCAGCCGGTCGGGGTCCCACTCGAAGCCCTCCGCCTGGACGTCGTGGGTCTGCGGCTCGGGCGGCTCGCGGTCGCCGTCGGTCGCCTCGAAGATCACCTCGACGGGCTGGTCGTAGGTGCCGCCCGGCCCCGGGCTGTCGGGGTTCAGCCGCGCCGTGCTCCGCGGGGGCTTGGTGTCGGCGCCCGGGACCTCGCCGCACGGCTCCGACGGCGTCACGCCGGCGGTCGTCTCGAGCCCGCCGAGCAGCTGGGTCAGGAAGTGCTCCTCGGAGAACGACTCGGCGGTGTGGCCCATGCCGGTGTACCACGAGCGCCCGCCGTCGAAGCGCTGGCACCACGTGATCGGGTGGTCGTCGGCCTCGGGCGTGCCGTCCTGCTCGTCGTAGGTCTCCTCGTCGACCGAGGCCAGGACGTGGACGGTGCCGCGCGGGCTGTAGTCCTCGTCGGCGAACCCGAAGAAGTCGGGCGATTCGAAGTTGTACCACTCGTCCTCGTGCTCGTAGCGGCCCGGCAGCGACGCGGTCGAGGGGTGCTCGTGGTCCTCGACCACGACGTCAGCCGTCGCCGTTCCGGGCGGGTGGCTCATGAAGTACGCGCCGACCAGGTCGCCGTACCACGCCCAGTCGTACTCGGTGTCGGCCGCGGCGTGGACGCCCACGAAGCCGCCGCCGTCGCGGATGTACTCCTCGAAGGCCGCCTCCTGCTGCGCGTTCAGCACGTCGCCCGTGGTCGAGAGGAAGACGACCGTGTCGTAGCGATCCAGGATCGCGGGCTCGAACAGGCTCGCGTCCTCGGTGTGGTCGACCTGGAAGTCGTGCTGCTCGGCCAGCTCGTCGATCGCCGCGTGGCCCGCCGGGATCGAGTCGTGGCGGAAGCCCTCGGTCTTCGAGAAGACAAGCGCCCGGAAGCGCGCCGACGGGTCGTCCTCGGGCAGGACCAGGACCTCGACCTTCCGCGAGCGCTGGGAGGCGCCGTCGGAGACGGTCACCTTCGCCTCGTAGGCGCCCGGCTCCGTGTAGGTGTGCGTGGGGCTGGGCCCCTCCGCGGTCCCACCGTCGCCGAAGTCCCACGCGTAGCTCAGCGGGTCGCCGTCGCCGTCCGTGACCTGGACCGAGAACGAGACCTCGAGGGGCGCGAAGCCGTGGGCGGGATCGGCCGTCACGGACGCGATCGCCGGGGGATCGTTCACCACCGGGCAGTCGAGCTCGCCGCTGAAGTCGAAGTACTCGAACCCGACCTCGGGCCCGGGCGCGCCCGTCCCCAGCGTGTAGATGCCGAAGCCGGGGCTCTGCAGCTGGTTCTGGAGGGTCCCGCTCACCGTCTGCCAGCTCTCCCCGTCGAAGGAGTAGGCGCCGCTGTACGTGTTGCCCTGCTTGTTCAGCCGCAGCCAGATCTCGGTCACGCCCTCGGGCACGTTGGCCTCGCGGCGCTGGGCCGAGCCGTTCTGCTCGGAGACCAGCTCGACGCGCGCCGCACGCTGCGAGCTGGTGTCCGCGACCGCGTCGAGCTTCACGTAGTTGTTGTCGTCCGCGTACGCGATCAGGCCGCCCTGCTGGTAGCTCTGGTTCAGGTTCCCCACCAGCACCTTGGTCTCGATCGCCCAGTTGTCCCCGCCGCGCGCGCCGTCCTGCAGGATGAAGTTGCGCGTCTGGGAGGGGTTTTGGTTCTGGTAGATGTCGCCCGGCGGCGTCTCGATCCAGAGCACGCCGTCCTCGAAGCGGTAGAGCGACTCATCCTCGCGCACGATCCAGTCCCAGCGCTCGCGGTCGAGCTCGCCCGCCTCGAAGTCGTCGGCCGGGATCACGCAGACGCACGGGTTGTCCGTGCCCGGCCGGCCGTCGACGCGGAAGTAGTCGAACGAGACCTCCTCGCCCGACTCTTCGGCGCCGAGGGCGTACACGCCGAACCTCGGCGACTCCATCGCATTAGGGACCGATCCGCTCATCGCGGTCCAGTTCTGGCCGTCGAACGAGTACGCGCCGGAGTAGGTCGTGCCCTGCTTGGTGAGGCGCAGCCAGATGTCGGTCGTGCCCTCCGGGACGTTGACGTTGGGCTGCGGGCTCTGGGGCGAGCGGTTCACCTCGGAGCGCAGCTCGATCTGGCTGATGCGGCCCTCGTTCGGCCGCGCGACCGCGTCGATCTTCACGTAGTTGTCGGTGTCGCCGAACGCGATCAGGCCGCCCTGCGAGTTGCCGCCGGAGATCGTCCCCGAGAGCTTGGTCTCGATCGTCCAGTTCTCGCCGGCGTGGGCCTCCCCCTCGTCGTCGAGGGTCACCGTCTTGATCCAGTTCTCATTCCACTCGCCGATGAACCACTTGCCGTCGAACTCCTCGGGGAACTTCGTCGGCGAGGGGTTGTCGGGGTCGTAGTGGTAGATCGGGCCGCCCATCGGCGCGCCGCCCGTCCCGAGCCCGGGGAAGCGCGCGTCGGTCTCCGTGTAGCCCAACCACATCGTGGCCGGCACCGCCGGCGGCAGGTTCTCCAGGCCCGTGTTGTTGGGCGAGTCGTTGACCGGGCTCGCGCAGTTGAACGGCAGCCCGGACGGACCGTCCGGGAACTGGAAGTCGATGTAGGGGACGTTCTCCCTGATGCAGTACGGCCAGCCGAAGTTGCCCGGCTCGGTGATCAGGTTGAACTCGACGCTGCCCTGCGGGCCGCGGGCCGGGTCGGCCGCGTTCGCGTCGGGCCCGTAGTCGCCCATCTCGATCCAGCCGGTCTCGGGATCGACCTTGAAGCGGAAGGGGTTGCGGAACCCCATCGCGTAGATCTCGGGCAGGGTCTTGGGGTCGTCGTCGACGAACAGGTTGCCGTCGGGGATGGTGTGCCCGGGCCCGTCGGGGTTGGGCACGATGCGCAGGATCTTGCCGTTCGGGTTGGCGGTGTTGGCGGAGGTGCGCTGGGCGTCCCAGGCCTCGCGGCCGGGGCGCTCGTCGATCGGCGTGTACCCGCCCGAAGCGTGCGGGTTCGTGTTGTCGCCCGTGGAGATGTAGAGGCTGCCGTCGGGGCCGAACTCGAGCGCGCCGGCCGAGTGGCAGCACTGCTGGCGCTGGTGGGTCCACTCGTAGATCACCTCCTCGGAGGAGATGTTGAGCTGGCCCTGCGGGGTGAGCGTGAAGCGGGAGACGCGCTGGGTCAGCGTGTTCTGCGGCGGGACCGAGTAGGCAAGGTAGAGCTCGTTGCTCTCGGAGAAGTCCGGAGCGAGAGCCAGGCCCAGCAGGCCGTTCTCCTGGCCGGTGTAGACGTTGATGTGGCCGATCGTCGAGACCTGCTCTGTGCCGGGGTCCCAGACGCGCAGGTCCCCGAAGCGCTCAATGTAGAAGACGCGACCGTCCTCGGCCACGTCGACCTCCATCGGATTCTGGCTGTCGTCGACGAGCGTCGTCTTGACGAACTTGCCCGACGCAGCCTGCGCCGCAGCAGCGAGCGCCAGCGCGCCGAGGAACACAACTGCAAGGGATCACCACCAAGCCGTTTGGGAACCCCGTACACCCCGCATGAAGCGCACAATGGTCTCCCTTCGCATCTGTCCCGCGCAGCCCGCCTGCCACCACCCTCGGCGACCCCCCGGGCGCGCATTTGCGCGCGCAACGGTACCAAGGCGCGACGACACCGGCAGCGGTGCCGCCCCCTCGCCTGGTCTGTTCTAGGCGTGCGCGAGGTAAGCGTCCCGCACGCGAGCGATGAGCTCGGGGCCCGGGACCTGGGCGAGATCGGGGTTGATCACCTCGACCTCGATCGGGCCGTCGTAGCCGGCGGCGTCGACGAGCGCGCGCAACCGCGGGAGGTCAATCGCCCCCTCCCCCATCATCCCCCGGCCCGCGAGCAGGTTGGTGGTCGGCACCAGCCAGTCGGAGACGTGATAGCCGAGGATGCGGCCCCGGGCGCGCTCGATTCCCGCCTCGAGCTCGGGATCCCACCAGACGTGGTAGGCGTCGATCACCACCCCCACGTCCTCGGGGTCGAAGCGCTCGGCGAGATCGAGCGCCTGGGCGAGCGTGACGACCACCGAGCGCTCGACGACCATCATCGGGTGCAGCGGCTCGATCCCGAGGTGCACGCCGTGCTCGCGCGCGTACGGGACGAGCTCCTCGATGCCGCGCGCCACGGCGTCGCGGGCGCGCGCGAGGTCCGCCCCGCGCGCCCCGCCGCAGACGAGCACGAGCACGTCGGTGCCGAGCTCCGCCGCCTCCTCGACGGCGCGCTTGTTGTCGTCGGCGCGCTCACGCCGCTCGCTCTCGCTCTCGGCGAAGAAGAAGCCTCCGCGGCACAAGCTGGAGACCCGCAGTCCCGCCGCGCGGATCATCTCGCCCGCGCCGGGCTCCAGCTTGTGCCGCCAGGGTCCCACCCACTCGATTCCCGCCGTCGTGCATCCCTCCACTACTTCGGCAAGGCTCAGGTGGTCGGCGGTGATCTGGTTGAAGCTCAGCCGCCCGATGTCCGGAGCGCTCACGGCTGCTCGATCCCCGCCAGCTCGAGCACCGGGCGCATCCGCGCCGCCGCGCGCTCGGGATCGGCCAGGACCCCGGCGCGGTCGGCGAGCCGGAAGAGCTCGGCGTAGTGAAGCGCCGAGCGCGCGCTCTCCATCCCGCCCAGCATCCGGAAGTGGGACTGGTGGCCGTTGAGATAGGCGAGCAGCACGACGCCCGCCTTGTAGCTGCCGGTCGGCGCCGCGAAGATGTGGCGCGCCAGGGGCACCGTGGGCGCGAACAGCTCGTCGTAGCGCTCGAGGTCACCCGCGTCGAGGGCGCCGAGCGCGGCGGCCGCGACCGGCGCGATCGCGTCGAAGATCCCGAGCAGGGCGTCGCTGTGGCCGCGCTCGTCGCCCCGGATCAGCGTCGGGTAGTTGAAGTCGTCGCCGGTGTAGACCCGGACGCCGTCGGGCAGCCGGTCGCGCAGCTCGCGCTCGAGCTCGTCGTCGAGCAGCGAGACCTTGATCCCGTCGACGCGCTCGGCGTGCGCCGCGATCAGGTCGGCCACCGCGTCGATCGCCTCGGCGGGATCGACCGCGCCCCAGTAGCCGCGCAGCGCCGGGTCGAACACCTCGCCGAGCCAGTGCAGCATCACCGGCCCGCTCGCCTCGCCGAGCACCTCGTCGTAGACGCGGCGGTAGTCCTCGGCGCCACGCGCCGTGCGCGCGAGGTGGCGGCTGCACATCACGACGGGCGTCGCGCCCACCCCCTCGATCAGCGTGCACTGCTCGAGGTAGGCGGCCGTGATCTCCTCCAGCGGCGCCGGCGCCGCGGGATCGAGCTGGTCGGTGGCGGCACCGCAGACGAGCCGCCCGCCGACCGCCGTGGCCTCCGCGGCGCTGCGCTTGATCAGCTCCTGGGCGAGTGGCCAGGTGAGCGCGCCGCCGCGCTGGGACGTGTCCATCGCCTCGGCGACTCCGAGCCCGTACGACCAGAGGTGCCGTCGGTAGGCGAGCGTCGCGTCCCAGTCGATGGCGGGCTCGGCGATCGGGTCGCCGGGCGCGAGCGGGTCGCAGACCACGTGCGCGGCGGCGATCGCGACCCGGGTGCGCGGCGGCTTGCCCGTCGGCGCGGGCAGCTCCGGCGCGGCGCCGGGCACATAGCGCTCGACCCCGCCGTCGGCGGTGGGCAGGGCGAGCTGCTGGGCGGCCGTGATCGCCATCAGTCGATCGGCGGCACGTCGAGCGTCCGCCGCTCCCGCCACGAGCGCATGCCGAGCTCGGCGAGCTGGATGCCCTTCGCGCCCTCGTCGAAGCCCCACGGGAAGGGCTCGTCGTCGACGACGTGGCGCAGAAACAGCTCCCACTGCGCCTTGAAGCCGTTGTCGTAGGCGTGGCGCTGCGGGACCTCGATCCAGGCCGAGCGGAAGTCGATCTCGTTCGGGACGTCGGGGTTCCAGACCGCCTTCGGCGTCGCCGCCGCCGGCTGGACGCGGCAGCCGTGCAGACCGGCGACCGCGCTGCCGTGCGTGCCGTCCACGTGCAGCTCGAGCAGCTCGTCGCGGTCGACGCGGGTGCACCAGGACGAATTGAGGTTGACGACGATTCCGCCCTCGAGCTCGAACCACGCGTAGGCGGCGTCCTCGGCGGTCGCCTCGTACGGCTCGCCGCGCTCGTCGTAGCGCTCCGGGATGTGGGTGTACCCGAGCGCGGTGACCGTCTTCACCGGCGCGAAGATGTTGTCGAGCACGTAGCGCCAGTGGCAGAACATGTCGACGATGATCCCGCCCCCGTCCTCGGCCCGGTAGTTCCAGCTCGGGCGCTGCGCGGGGGGCTCGGGGCCCTCGAAGACCCAGTAGCCGAACTCGCCGCGGACCGAAAGGATGCGGCCGAAGAACCCGCTGCGCACGAGCTCCGCGAGCTTCAGCAGGCCAGGCAGAAAGAGCTTGTCCTGGACGACCCCGTGCTTCACGCCGGCCTCGCGGACGCGGCGGAGCAGCTCGAGCGCCGTCTCGAGGTCCGGCGCGATCGGCTTCTCCGTGTAGACGTGCTTGCCGGCGGCGACCGCCTTGCGCACCGCCTCGGGGCGGGCGCTGGTGAGCGTGGCGTCGAAGTAGATCTCGTACTGCGGGTCGGCGAGGACCTCGTCCAGGTCGGTCGAGATCCGCTCGACCCCGGCGCGCTCGGCCAGCTCGCGCAGCTTGTACTCACGGCGCCCGACGAGCACCGGCTCCGGCCAGATCCGCCGCCCGTCGGCGAGCTCGACCCCGCCCTGCTCGCGGATCGCAACGATCGAGCGGAAGAGGTGCTGGTTCATGCCCATCCGCCCGGTGACGCCGTTCATGATGATCCCGACGGTGCGACGCCCGCCGCCGTCCGCCTGCGCCGCGGCACCCGGCGCTCGGTCGATTTCAGTCCTCGTAACCGTCAATGGTTCGCTCCCCGCCCTGTACGTGGAAAACGTTTGCCAGATCGGCACCATAACGAGCTTGCGCTCGGCGTGTCAAGACGTGGCGCGGGCGCGGCGGCGGTGTGGGGTCCGTGCGCCTGCTTGCGGGGCGTTCTCTGCGGATCCGGCGCCCTTGGCCCGGAGCCCCGATCCGCTACAACTGTTTCGGGGCGCTGACGCCGCGTCCCCCAAGGGGTCTATCGGGAAAATCGGGAAAACGGGTCCTCCAGGAGCGCTTTGATGAAGGCTGTTGCGATCCCTCGTTTCGGGGGAGCGGATGTGCTCGAGACCATGGACCTCCCCGTGCCCGAGCCGGGGCCGGGAGAGGTCGCGATCGACGTCGCCTACGCCGGTGCCAACTACGCGGAGATCCTTTACCGCCGGGGCGCGGTTGACGTGCCGCTCCCCTTCGTCCCCGGCATCGAGGTCGCGGGGCGCGTACGGGCGCTGGGCGAAGGCGTGTCGGGGCTCGAAGTCGGGCAGCCCGTCGCGGCCCTGACCATCGTGAACAGTGGCGGCTACGCCGAGGTCGCGGTCACCGATGCCCGGCTCGCAGTGCCCGCCCCCGAGGGCGTGCCGTTGGCCACCGCCGCCGCGCTCCCGTCGAACAGCACGACGGCGATCCTCGTCTGGGACCGGATCGCGCGCCTGCGCCCGGACGAGGTCGTGCTCGTGCACGCGGCCGCGGGCGGCGTCGGCAGCCAGCTCGGCCAGGCCGCGCGGATGCTGGGCGCGAAGCGCGTCGTCGGCACCGTCGGCTCGCCCGCCAAGGTCGAGGCGGCGAACGCCTTCGGATACGACGAGGTCCTGCTTCGCAACGAGTTCGCCGAGCGCGCCGACGCGCTCACCGAGGGGAAGGGCTTCGACGTGATCGTCGACCCGGTCGGCGGCGAGACGCGGCGCGCGAGCTATGAGGCGCTCGCGGGCGGGGGCCGGCTGATTGCCATGGGCAACGCTTCAAACGGCGACGACGTGAGCTTTGGCGCCAACGAGCTCTGGTGCGCCGGCAAGGCCGTGATGGGCTTCAACCTGGCGGCGTTCAGCGCGACCCACCCCGAGGTCGTGCACGCCGCCCTCGCCCGCGCCGCCGACGCGCTCGCCGCCGGGGAGATGCGGGTCGACGTGAACGAGACCCTCCCGCTCGAGGAAGCCGAGCAGGCCCACCGCCGGATCGAGAGCGGCCAGACGACCGGGAAGATCGTGCTCGCGGTCGCACCGTAGGTCGAGCCCCCCGGGCCCCGGTTGGGGCCCAGGCACGCGCCAGCTCGCGGTTTTGTTGGTTGATCCAACGCAACCGCGAGGTCGCGCAGCGCGAACTCACGAGATCGCCATTTCGACGAGCAATCCCACGAAAGGCCGATGTCGGGGCGGCCCGCCCCGCGACGTCGACCTATCGACGGTTGATCCCACGAAAGGTCGACCACCGCGGCCCCGCGCCGCCACAGGCAAAAGGCCCCGCCGCCGGAGCGGCCGGGGCCTCGAAACGAAAACGCAACCGCGCCGCGCGGCCTACCCGAACGTCCGCTTCAGGAACGCCAGCCCGTCGGTCGCCAGGGCGTCCTGCGTCGGCGCGAGCGGGCGCCAGATCGCGGCCGCCGTGGCGATCGCCTCCTGCTCGGCCGTAAACGACTCGATCGTGAGCTGGCCGTCGTAGCCGGCGTCGCTGAGCGCGGCGGAAAAGCTTTGCCAATCGAACTTGTCAAAGCCCGGCGCGCCCCGGTCGGTGCCGCAGGCGTGCACGTGCGCGATGTGCCTGCCGGCGGCGCGCGCGGCGGCGGCCGGGTCGCGCTCCTCGATGTTCATGTGGTAAGTGTCGAGGAGCAGGCCGAGGGCATCGTTGTCCACGGCCTCGACGAGCTCGAGCGCCTGCTCGACGGTGTTGAACAGGCTCGTCTCGTAGCGGTTGAGCGGCTCGACGCCGAGGCGCACCCCGCGCTCGCCGGCGTACTCGGCGACCGGGCGCAGGCGCTCGGCGACGCGCTTGACGGTCGCGCTGCGATCGCTGCCCTCGAGGCGCCAGAGCTTGCCCACCGGCGCGTACATCGGACCCGCGACGACCGGGCTCCCGATCGTCTGGGCGACGTCCACGCAGTGGCGCAGATAGTCCGCCGTCTCCGCCGCCGTCGCGTCGTCCTCGGTGAGGTCGCGCCCGGGCGGCATCACGCAGGCGAGTCCCGCGGCGAGCCCGTGCTCGCGCAGCACCTCGGCCGCGCGGTCGGGGTCCCACTGGCCGGGCTCCTCGACCTGAAGCTCGATTACGTCGAAGCCGAAATCGCGCACCTTCGGGGCGAGCTCAGCCAGGCGCTCATCGCTGAGCGGCGAGACCCACACCCAGGTGCTGACACCGAAGCTAGCCATTGAAACTCTCGAAAAGGGCGAAGGGGTTGAAAAGGGGTCGAAAACTCAGGTCCAAAAAGAAAAAGCCGGCCGGACCGGCCGGGCGCTCCCGCTCGGGGTGCGCCCGGCCGTCCGGTCGGGAAGCGAGGAGGGAACTAGCCCTGCCAGCGCTCCGGGTAGCCCGGCATGTCCTCGCAGCCGCACAGCGCGTAGTGCAGCGGCGGCATGCCCTCGTTCTGGGCGATCACATCGTCCAGCTGCTCCTCGGTGATGGCCGGCTGCGGGAGCACCCACTCCTTCGGCACCGGCTCACCGCTGAGGATGCGGGTCGCGGCGATGATCGGCGTCCTCCACTGGAAGTTGGAGTACACCGGGGCGATCGCCGTCAGGTCGTCCTCAGCCCACTTCCGGAGGAAGTCGAGCTGGTCCTCGCCGGTGATCGGCGGGACTTCCTGACCGGCATCCTCGAACGCCTCGATGGCAGCGACCGCGGTCGCGCCGGCGTCCATCCAGATGCCGTCGAGGCCACCCTCGCGCTGGATGTAGTCGGAGACGATCTGCTTGGTCTTGGCCGGATCGCCGTCCGTGAACTCGTTACCTACGAGCTCGATGTTCGCGTCCTTCCAGATCTCAAGTGCGCCGGTGAAGCGCGTCTCGAGGACGTCCACGCCCGGAAGGATTCGCAGCGCCAGGATCTTGCCGCCGTCCGGCACGTTCTCCACGAGGAACTCAGCGGCGTCAGCGCCGAACGCGTAACCGCCGATCGGGTGGATGAACGTCACCGGGCAGTCGGTGTTGACGCCACGGTCGAACACGATGACCGGGATGCCGGTCTTGCAGGCGCGCTCAACCGCCGGGGTCAGCGTCTGCGTCGTGTTCGGCGAGATGATCAGAGCATCGCAGTCGCCGCTGTTGGCCAGCTGGCGAATGTCAGCGATCTGCTTCTCGTCGGACGCCTCTGCATCGACGGCCTCGAAGTTGGCGATGTCGTCGTGCAGCTCGACCTCGGCCTGCATGGTGGTCCAGCCGGTCTGACGCCACGGGTTGTCGACCGCAGCGTTCGAGAAGCAGATGTTCCACGGACCGGGCTTCTTGTACTCAGACGTGTCGACCAGCTCGCCCGGCTCGATCGCCTGGACCCACGGGTCGTTGCCGGCCCCGAAGTCCTCCGGCTCGATGCTGCGCTGCGCGAGCTGCCGGTCCATTTCCTCCTGATCGAAGAAATCAGGGTTCGGCTCCGGGAGGCCTACCGCCCCACCGTTGCCGCTGTCGGCCGAGCCGCCGCTGTCGTCCTCGTCGTCACCACACGCGCTGACGAACACAGCGAACGCGGTGAAGGCGACAAGCAACAGCAGGACTCGGTTGAGATGCCATCGCTTTCGCAAGGCTTCCCTCCTCCTGGTTGGGTTGTCGTGTACAGGTTGCGGAGCCACCGGGCGCCCTCCCTCTCAGGAACCTTCCCTGAGCCTGTAGGACGCGACCGCGACGGCCGCGATGATGATGACGCCCTCCACGGCGTCCTCGAGCGCACCCGAGACGCCCTGGAGATTGAGCCAGCTGAACAGCGCGGTGAGGGCCAAGGCGCCCGCCATCGCGTTGACAACCGACCCACGGCCTCCTCCCAGCACGGTGCCACCGAGCACCGCCGCTGTGATGGCCTCGAACTCGAGGCCCTGGCCGACCTGAGCCGTCACCCCCGCAAAGCCGCCGAGCAGGATGCCGGCGATAACCGCGGAGAGTGCGGACAAGACGAACGCGGTGATGCGCACTCGCGTGACATTGATGCCCGAGAGGGCAGCCGCCCGGTCGTTGTCGCCCACCGCGAGCACCTGACGGCCGAAGTGGCCGCGCATGAGCCAGACGCTGAAGGCGCCGATCGCGACCAGGATGATCACGGAGTACGGCAGCTGCTCGATCACGGGCACGTCGATGCCCATGCGACCGATCTCGCGGAAGTTGTCAGCGAGCGCGCCCTTCGGCGAACCGCTCGTGTACAGCCAGACCGCTCCGTCGAGGATGAGCAGCATGGCGAGCGTCGTGATGAACGACGGCACGCGGAAGATCGTCGTCACGACCCCGTTGATGAGGCCGACGATGAGCCCGATCACGAACAGGAGCGCGATCACGGGCACGGTCTTCGACGGGTCGCCGTCGCTGACCGCCGCCGCGATCACCACGCAGACCGTGACCAGCGAGCCGACCGAGAGGTCGAACTCGCCCGAAGCGAGCACGAAGAACGCGCCCGCGGCCAGGATCGCCAGCGGCGCTGCCTGCTTCAGGTAGGCGAGGAACCCGGACGGCTCGGCGAACAGCGGGTTGATCGCCGCGATCCAGACCCACAGGATGATCGTGAGGTACCAGACGACGGGGATCGCCCGCAGGACCCCCAGCACGCGCGCGAGCGCGGACGGGGCGCCCTCGCCGACGCCCGACGGGCCCTCGGGTACGGGTGCAGCAGACGTACTCATGCGTTAGCTCCAGGGGTCTGGGTCTGAGGTGCGTTACCGGTCACCGCCGGCGCGGGCCCCGCGCCGATCTTGCGCACGCGCCGCTCCTTCCAGCGGAAGGAGTAGGCGGCAACGGCGACGATGATGATCACACCGCGGACGACGTCCTTCGCGAACGCGTTGACCTCGAGCGCGTTGAACGTCGAGTCGAGGATCGCGAGGATGAACACGCCGGCGAGCGTGCCGAGCACGCTGCCGCGGCCGCCCAGCAGGTAGGTCCCGCCGAGCACGACCGCCGCGATCGACTCGAGGTCGTAGCCGCCGTCGGTGCCCACGAGCGGGCTGCCGGCGCCGAGGCGCGCGGCCAGGTACAGGCCGGTGACCGCCGCGCACAGCGAGCAGATCACGTGGGCCATGATCAGGATGCGGTGGGTGCGCACGCCGGAGAGCTTCGAGACCTCCTCGCTGCCGCCGACCGCGTACAGCTGGTGACCGAAGCGCGTGTAGCGCAGCAGGAACCAGACGAGCGCGTAGACGGCGACGAGCAGGAGCACCGCGATCGGGAGCGGCCCGATCTCGGAGTAGCCGAGCGAGTCCTCGAAGCCGCCCGGCACGCCCTCGACCACGCCGTCCCAGCGGCTCTCGATGAAGCCCTGGATGATCAGGGCGACGCCGAGGGTCGCGATGAACGGGTTCACGCGCAGCTTGGTGATCACCAGGCCGTTCACCAGGCCGATCGCCATGCCGAGGGCGAGCACCACGAGGATGCCCGGCGCGATGTTCGCGTTCGAGCCGTCCATCACCACGGCGGCGACGATCGACGTGAGGCTGATCACCCAGGCGACCGAGAGGTCGAGCGACATGCCGATGATCACGAGGGTCTGCCCGGCGGCGACGATGCCGAGGGCGACCGACCGGATCAGCATGTCGGCGATGCTGTCGATCGAGAGCAGGTTGCTGCCCTTGATCGCGACGACGACCCAGCAGACCACGAGGATCGCGATCAGCGCCAGGTAGACCTGGCCGGTCGTCGTCCGCGTCAGCGAGCGCCAGAAACGCGCAGCGGCGCTGCGCTCACCGCCGCTCTCGGCGGTCGGCCCGGGGTGCTGAGCTACGGGCGGAGTGCTGGTGGTCACGACTTACCCCCCTCTCCGGCGGAGCTCAGCTCCTCCTGGATCTTCGCGAGGTCGGCCTCGGTCTCGGCCTCGATGTCCTCCTCGCCGGTGGCCAGGAACATGATCTCCGCCTCGGTCGGGCCCGCGGGCAGCTCGCCGGCGATCTGGCCGTTGCGCATGACGATAATGCGGTCGCTCATGCCGATCACCTCGGGCAGCTCCGAGGAGATCATCAGCACGGCGACGCCGTCGTTGGCGAGGCCGCGGATCAGGTCATGGATGCCCGCCTTCGCGCCCACGTCGATGCCGCGCGTGGGCTCGTCGAAGATCACGAGCTGCGGCTCGGTGGCGAGCCACTTGGCGATCACGACCTTCTGCTGGTTGCCGCCGGACAGGAAGCGCACCTCCTGCCCGAGGCCGCGGGAGCGGAGCTCGACGGCCTGGCAGAGGTCCTTGACGTTGATCGTGAGCTGGTTGCGCCGCCTGCGGGCCAGGCCGCGCCACGCGAGCGCCACGTTGTCGCGCACCGACTGCGCCAGGGTGAGGCCCTCGCTCTTGCGGTCCTCGCTGACGAACCCGATGCCGTGCGCGATCGCCTGCTGCGGCGAGTTGATCTTCACGGGCTTGCCGTCGATCTCGACGGTGCCCTCGAGGAACGGATCGGCCCCGAAGATCGCGCGCGCGAGCTCGGTGCGCCCCGAGCCCTGCAGGCCCGCGACGCCGAGGATCTCGCCGGCGTGGATGTCGAGGTCGATGTTCGCCAGGACGTCGGTGGCGCCCCCGCGCACGCGGAGCTTCACGTCCCCGCGCTTCGAGGGATCGCCGCGCGGCGGGAAGTACTGGTCGAGGTCGCGGCCGACCATGAGCTTCACGAGCTCGGCCGAGCTCACCTCGTCCGCGTTCACCGTCTTGACCTTCTGGCCGTCCTTGAGCACGGTGATGCGCTGGGCCAGCTCGAAGATCTCCTTGAGGCGGTGCGAGATGTAGAGGATCGCCATGCCGCGCTCGCGCAGGCGCTTGACGCGGGTGAACAGGCGCTCCACTTCGTGGGCGGCGAGCGACGCCGTGGGCTCGTCCATCACGAGGATCTTCGAGTCGAGCGAGAGCGCCTTGGCGATCTCGACCGTCTGCTGCTGGGCGACCGAGAGGCGGCCGACGAGCTCATCCGGCGGGATCGGGTCGTCCGGCGCGAACTCGCGCAGGAGCTTCTCGGTCTCGCGTTCCATCTTGGCCCGGTCGACGATGAAGCCCCTCTTGGGCTCGCGACCGAGAAACACGTTTTCCGCGACCGTGCGGTCGGGCAGCAGGTTGAACTCCTGGTAGATGATCGAAACGCCCGCCTGCTGCGCCTCCAGCGGGTGGCTGAACTTCTGCGGCTTGCCGTCGATGATGATCTCACCGGCGCTCGGCGTGTAGGCGCCGGCGAGGATCTTCATCAGCGTCGATTTGCCGGCACCGTTCTCGCCGACAATCGCGTGCACCTCGCCAGCGGCGCACTCCAGGTCGATTCCGTGGAGCACGTGGACGCCCAGGAAGTCCTTCTTGATGCCGCGCATCTGGAGGAGCGGCGACCGCGTCGCCGTCGCGGCACCCCCCGCAGCTTCCCTGCTCTCCTCCCCAGGGCTCACGTTCACCTCCTTCTCCTCTACTTGACAACCAGTGGCCTGAGGTTCTGGTAGGCGATCCTCAGACCGGCGTCGACGAGTTCCGGACTCCCTCCCCAGACGGGATCCTCATGCTCAACCGACAGAACTCCGTCGAAGCCACCCTCATAGAGGGTGTCGACGTACCGTACCCAATCGACATCGCCGAGCCCGGGAATCCGGTAGCGCCACCAGCCCATGTCCCACGGATCCTTGTCGCGGGTCCGCTGGACGCCGAAGAACCCGAAGCGATTGAGCTTGTCCGGGAACGTCTGGGCGTCCTTCGCGTGGGCGTGGATGACGCGGTCGACGTAGGGGCGGAGAGCCTCGATCGGGTCGATTCCAAGCCAGAGCAGGTGCGAGGGGTCGAAGTTGAGGTAGAAGCCCAGATCGAAGATCCACTCCCACAGCTCGGGGGAGTACGCAAGGTTGCCGGGACCCCCGTCGGGGTGCCAGCCCTCCATCACGCAGTTCTCGATCATGAGCTTGACCCCGCGCTCGCCGGCGTAGTCGACGAGCGGCTTGAGGACCTCCTCGGCCTCCTTCATGTTCTCGAGCACGCTCTTGTTGGGGTCGCGCCCGATGAACGTGCCGACGGGAACGCCGCCGAGCTTCTGCGCGGCGTCGATGCACGCCCGCAGGTGGTTGTGCGCGAGCTCGCGCTCCTGCGGGTCGGGATCAAGGTTGTTGGGGTAGAACGCCAGCGCGGAGAGCTCGAGGTTGTTGTCGGCGAGCGCCTTCTGGACGCGCTCGATCTCCTCGTCGGTGAAGCCCTTGCCGCCGATGTGGCTGGCGGTGAAGGGCCGGTCCGCGATCTGCGGCCAGGAGGCGATCTCGAGCGCCTCGAAGCCGACCTCGCTGGCGAACTTCGCGATCTCCTCGATGTCCCGCTCGGGCATCGAGGCTGTCAGGAATCCAAGCTTCACGATGCAGCTCCCATGCTCACGGGGGCCTCTACGTCGACCCAATTTCCTTCCGCGTTCGAGCGCAGGACCGCGTCGGTGATCTGCGCGGCGCGCAGCCCGTCGTTGAACGTCGGCATGCCCTCCGCGGGCACGCCCGTGCGGATCGCCTCGTAGACGTCCGCGACGAACGCGTCGAAGCAGTCACCGTAGCCCTGCGGGTGGCCGCCGGGAAGCACCGCCAGGCGCGCGGCGGCCGGGGAGAGCGTCCCCGGATCGCGCTTGATCACGGTCGCCGCCTCGCGGCGCCCGCACCACAGGGTTTCGGGCTCTTCCTGGTCGAACACCAGCGCTTCCTCGGTGCCGTCGATCTCGAACCAAAGCCGGTTCTTGCGCCCCGGCGAGATCTGGCTGATCACCACCGAGCCGACGGCGCCGCGGTCGGTCTGGAACTGCACGACCGCCGCGTCCTCGGTCTCGACCTGCCGGGTCTCGCCCGTAGCGCCATCGTTGATCGTCTCAAAAGCCTTGGCTCCGGCGCGGCGACGCTCCGGGATGGCGGTCATCATCTGGGCGTTCAGCCGGGTGAGCCGGTGGCCGGTGACGAACTCGACGAGGTCGCACCAGTGCGAGCCGATGTCGGCGAACGCGCGCGAGGCCCCGCCGGTCTCCGCGTCGACGCGCCAGTTGTCGTCGTCCGGGGAGAGCAGCCAGTCCTGTAGGTAGCTGCCGTGCATGAGCTGCACGCGCCCGGCCGTGCCGTTGTGCACGCGCTCGCGCGCCTCGCGCACGGTCGGGTAGTAGCGGTAGACGAACGGCACGCCGGTCTGCGAGCTGTTCGCCGAGGCGGCCGCCTCGGTGACGCCGTGCGCCTCCTGCAGCGTGAGCGCGAGCGGCTTCTCGCAGATCACGTGCTTGCCCGCGGCGAGCGCGCGTTCCGCGAGCGGCACGTGCAGGTTGTTCGGCGTGCAGATATGCAGCACGTCGATGTCGGGCGACTCCGCGAGCTCCTCCGCTGAGCCGAAGGGCTGTTCAGCCCCCAGCTCGCTCGCAGCAGCCGCCGAGCGCGCGGGCGTCGAGGCGGCTACGCCCACCAACCGTGCACCCGCCTGGCGGATAGACCGCGCGTGCACCCCTCCAATGAAACCGGTCCCGGCAATGCCGGCCCGAAGACTCCTCACCATCAGTTGGAACCTATACAAACCTTTGATCGCGTGTCAAGCAGAATTCGGAGAGCTTTGGTCGTTCCGGGCCCTCCGCAGCCGGGGTTTTTACACGAAGTCCGCGCAAGAAGCCGGTTCGTCTGCTTTACTCGCGGTATGAAAGGCAACGGGTACGGTCGTGCCACGCCCCCCGCCGGGGCTGGCGCCGTCCTCAAACTGATCCGCGAGGGGGAGGCGGTGACCAGGGCTGATCTGGCCCGCCACACTGGCCTCGCCCGCTCCACCGTCGCCCAGCGCGTGGACGCGCTCTTGGCCCACAAGCTGGTGATCGAGGCGGGGGGATCGGAGTCGACCGGCGGCCGCCCGCCGACCGTGCTCGCCTTCAACCACGAGGTGGGCGTGGTGCTCGCCGCCGATCTGGGCGCGACCCACTCGCGGCTCGGCGTCTCCGACCTCTCCGGCACGCCGCTGGCCGAGATCGCGGCCGACATCGACATCGCGCTCGGGCCCGAGCGCGTGCTCGAGTGGGTGCACGAGCGCTTCGGCGAGCTGCTTCGCAAGGTGAAGCGCAAGCCCTCGGACGTGCGCGGGATCGGGATCGGCGTGCCCGGGCCGGTCGACTTTCACTCCGGCGAGCCCGTCAACCCGCCGATCATGCCGGGCTGGGACGCGTTCTCGATCCCCGAGTGGTTCAGCTCGCGCTACGACGCCCCCGTGCTCGTCGACAACGACGTGAACATCATGGCGCTCGGCGAGCACTGGACCCACTGGCGCGACACCGACCACCTCCTCTTCATCAAGGTCGGCACCGGGATCGGCTGCGGGATCGTCGCCGGGCGGCGCATCCACCGCGGCGCCCAGGGCGCGGCCGGCGACATCGGCCACATCCGCGTCTCCGGCCACGACGACGTGGTCTGCCGCTGCGGCAACATCGGCTGCCTGGAGGCCGTGGCGAGCGGGCGGGCGCTGGCGCAGAGGCTCAGCGACGCGGGGCTGAAGGCGAAGCATTCGCGCGACGTGGTCCGGCTCGTCAGGGCGAGCGAGCCCCTGGCCGTCCGGGTCGTGCGCGAGGCCGGCCGCTCCCTCGGCGAGGTGCTGGCCGCCGCCGTCAACTTCTTCAACCCCTCGGTCGTCGTCATCGGCGGCGACATGGCCGAGGTCCACGAGCAGCTGCTCGCTGGCGTGCGCGAGGTCACCTTCCGCCGCTCCCTGCCGCTCGCAACGCGCGACCTCTCGACCGTGCCGTCGAAGCTCGGCGACCGCGCCGGGGTGATCGGCGCGAGCGTGATGGTCATCGAGCACATCCTCGACCCCGAGGTCATCGACCGCGCGGTCTCCGAGGGCGTGCCCGTGGGCGCGGCTTCGTAGCGGCGCGAGCGCCCCACCCCGGACCAATTTGGCCACGTATTGCGTGGTCGGCTTTACGCGCGCCTGCCGCAAACGTTACGAAAGGCCTACGCGGCCGGCGCGCCTCTCGTCACATTTATGTCAGGCGGGCGTGGAGGCGACCACGCCGTACGGGGTCAATTCGGTTTGGTGGCTGCGCCCGCGCCGCTCAGTTCGAGCAGGGCGTCCGCGACCTCGGTGGCCGCGATGCGGTCGCGGGCGATGCTCGCATCCGAGCAGATGAAGACCGGCGCGTCCTCGGCGGTCTCGGGCAGGCGGCCGTGCGAGCCGCGCACCGGGCTCGGGTCGAGCGGGACGACGTCGAGCTTGTAGCGGAAGCCCGTGAACTTGCGGGCGAGCGCCAGGCCCGCGCGCAGCTTCACGAAGCGGTCGTTGGGGTCCATGAACAGCTCGGCCGGGTCGTAGCCGGGCTTGCGGTGGATCTCCACGAGCTTCGCGAAGTCGGGCGCGCGCTCGTCGTCGAGCCAGTAGTAGTAGGTGAACCACGCCTGGCGCTCGGCGACCGCGACGAGCTCGCCCGAGCGCGGGTGGTCGAGCCCGGCGTCGCGCTTGCCCTCCTCGTCGAGCACCCGCTCGACACCGGCGAGCCCCTCGACCAGCTCGCGCACCCGCGGGATGTCGCCGGGGTCGCGCACGTAGACGTGGGCGATCTGGTGGTCGGAGACCGCGAACGCGCGCGAGGTCCACGGGTCGAGGTACTCCATGCCGTCCTGCGTATAGACATTGAGCAGCCCCTCGGACCGCAGCCTGCGGTTGATGTCGATCGGCTGCGACGCGTCCGTGATCCCGTACTCGGAGAGCACGACCACCGTGTCGCCGCGCCCGCGGGCGTGCTCGACCAGATCGCCCAGCACCTCGTCCAGCTCGCGCGCCGCGCGCGCCGACTCCGGCGCCCCGGGCCCGTAGCGCTGGTGGTCGTAGTCGAGGTGCGGGAGGTAGCAGAGCAAGAGATCGAGCCGCTCCTCGTCGAGCAGCTTGCGCGTCGCCTGGGCGATCCAGCGCGACGACGTGATGTTCGCGTTCGCCCCCCAGTACGTGAACAGCGGGAAGTCGCCGAGCTCGCCGGTGAGCCGGTCGTGCAGCTCGGGCGGGTACGTGTAGCAGTCGGGGTCCTTGCGCCCGTCGGCGCGGTAGATCGGCCGCGGCGTGACCACGAAGTCCGTGGTCATCCCCATCGCGTACCACCAGCAGACGTTCGCCGCCCGGTAGTCGGGCTTCACCTCGCGGGCGCGCTCCCACACCTTCGGGCCACCCACGAGCCGGTTGTGCTGGCGCCACAGGAACACCTCGCCGAGCTCGCGGAAGTACCAGCCGTTGGCGACGATCCCGTGCCCGGACGGCTCAAGCCCCGTCGTGAACGTCGCCTGCACCGAGCAGGTCACCGCCGGCAGCACCGGGTCGAGCCGCGCCTGGAAGCCCTCGTCCGCGAGCGCGCGCGTGCGCGGCATGTGCTCGAGCGCGCGCGGCGTCAGCCCGACGGCGATGACGGCGAGCAGCGTCATGCGACCACCTCCGCCCCGTGCTCGAGGAACCGCTGCCGCGTCCAGTCGAGCTCGCGCGCGATCCCCTCGACCAGGTCCTCTTCGCCGTGCTCCCGGCCCGGCATCACGTTCCACGTGTAGGTCTCGACCTCGAAGTGCCGGGTCGCCGGCGCGCCCTCGGGCGCGATCAGGCGCTCGAGCGTGCGCTCAAGCTCCGCCTGCGTGGTGTGCTCCGCGTCGTTCACCGGCACGTGGAAGTGCACGCGCCACTCATGCTCGCCGGGCAGGCCGCCCGCCAGCGCGTCGGGCAGATCGTCGGCGCCCTCCACGTGCCCATTCACCCGCTCACGCACCTGGTGCATGAAGCGCGGCTCGTTGAAGTGGCGCAGGAGCTCTTGCCCGGCCGCCGAGCCGGGCTCGTCCACGCGCAGGGCGCTCGAGATCTGCGCCTTCACCACCGGCACGCCGGCGTCGGCGAGCACCTTGACCGCCTCCTCGGGCTCCTCGAACTGCACCGCGAGGTGGCAGGCGTCGAGGCAGATGCCGATCCACTCCGGCGCGAGCCCGGCGAGGAACTCCGCCGCCTGGCGCACCGTCTCGATCGTGCACCCCGGCTCGGGCTCGAGCGCGAGCCGGATGCGGCGGCCCGTCCGCGCGTGCAGGCGCTCGAGCTCGTTGGCGACGCAGGCCAGGGCGTCGCGCGCCGCCGCCTGGGCGCTGTCGCTCCACTCGGTCCGCCATCCAAGCGGCAGCGTGGAGATCGACCCCTCCTCGACGTCGTCGGGCATGATCGAGTCCAGCAGCTGCACGAGCCCGAGGGTGTAGTAGCGGCGCCGCGGGTCCGCCCACGAGGGCCGGTAGACCCCGAGCTTCACCACCGGCGCCTGGAACGCCCGGTACGGGAAGCCGTTCAGCGTGACGACCTCGAGCTTCAGGCGCCGCAGCGCCTCGCGCAGCCGCTCGCCCGCCCCCGGCTCGTCGACGGCCAGGTGCGAGAGCCACAGGCCGACGCCGAGCGAGTCGGCGCCGAGCCGCTCGCGCACCGCGCCCGCGTAGCGCTCGAGCTGATCGATGATCCCGTCGACGTCCTCCGCCGAGTGGACGTTCGAGCAGTAGGCGAGGTGGAGCGTCCCTCCCGCTGGGTGGCGGAACCGCATCCCCTCTCCTAGCGCTGCTCGCCGCGCAGGAGCGTGTTGCCCTCGTAGGTCGCCGTCATGTCCGGCTCGCCGAGCTCCTCGAGGATGAGCCTGCCGCTCTGCCCGAAGAACTCGACCGGGTTCTGCCAGGCGACCTTGTCGACGTCCTCGTCGGTGAAACCCGCCGCGAGCATCGCGTCCACGGTCTTGCGGGTCTTCAGCGGGTCGGACACGCCCCAGTCACACGCCGAGTTGATGATCATCCGGTCGGTGCCGTGCTCCTCGAGGATGCGCACCATGCGGTGCTCGTCCATCTTCGTGTTCGGGTAGATCGAGAAGCCGGCCCAGCACCCGGACTCCAGCACCTCGGCGACGGTGAGCTCGTTGTTGTGGTCGATCAGCACCTTCTCGGGCGGCAGCGGCGACTCCGCGACCAGCTCGAGCGTGCGCCGCGTGCCGGCGGCCTTGTCGCGGTGCGGCGTGTGGACCAGCACCGGCAGGTCGTGCTCGGCCGCCATCTCGAGCTGCGCGACGAGCGCCTCCTCCTCGGCCTTGGTCATCGCGTCGAACCCGATCTCGCCGACCGCGACCACCCCGTCCTTCGCGAGGAAGCGCGGCAGGACCTCGAGCACGCCCTTGCGCAGCTCGTCGTCGTTCGCCTCCTTGGGGTTGAGGCCGATCGTGCAGTGATGGCGGATGCCGAACTGCGACGCCCGGAACCGCTCCCAGCCCAAAAGCGAGTTGAAGTAGTCGATGAACGAGCCCACGTACGTCCGCGGCTGACCCAGCCAGAAGGCGGGCTCCACCAGCACCTTGACGCCCGAGGCGGCCATCGCCTCGTAGTCGTCGGTGGTCCGCGACGTCATGTGAGCGTGTGGCTCGAAGATCCTCATGGTTCCTCCTCCTTCAGTGTGGCTGCGCGCCCTTGCGCTTGGCGAGCGCGCGCTCGGCCGCTGCCCGCCGGTCCTCGTATGGGCTTTCCAGCTCGGCCTCGATAGCCCTCAGCTCCTCGGCCGGCGGATGAAGCTCGATCACGGGCCAGACCTCCGCCGGCACGTCGCGGCCCGCGGCGATGCGCTCGTGCACGAGCGCGGCGAGCATCCGCGACGCGTTCGGGGTGACCCGGTCGGGCACGCCGTCGAGCGGCGTGATCGGGACTTCGGTGAAGACGCACTTGAGCAAGGCGTGATCGTAGGCCTCGTCGGGCATGTGGGCGGTGGCGTACGGCCCGAGCGCGGCCGCGATCAGCCGGGTGTCGTTCGAGCGGACCGCGTCCTCGGCGATGTGCAGCCCGCGATCGCCGATCGGCAGGTACGCGAGCGCGCGCAGGATCCCGCGTCGCTCCGCCGCGTCGCCGAAGCGGTAGAGCTCGTCGAGCTCGCCCTCGGCTCCGTCGCCCGCGGCGACGAGCATGAGCACGCGGCCGGCGTCGTCGATCGTCCAGGCGTGCACGTCGTCCGGCGAGGCATCGGGGTCGAGCGGGCCGCGGCCGAGCTTGCGGCCGGCGGCCGGGAAGTGGCGGGCCAGCTCCTTGACGTCGGCGGCGATACGCGCGCACACGTCGTCGAGCCAAGCGAGCGCCTCAGAGTCCACGCGGGCTGCGAGCCGCTCGCGGACCTCTGCGGAATCCAGCGGTAGATCACTCATGCGGGTACCTCCTTCGCGGCGTGGGCGGCTTCGGCGGCGCGCAGGGCGGCCAGTGATTCGGGCACCAGCCGGTGCGCCTCGTGGGCGTTGCGGGAGAGCTCGACCGCGACCATGCCCTCGTAGCCCGAGGCCGCGAGCGCGCCGACCGCGGCCTCCAGGTCGAGCTCGCCCTCGCCGAACGGCAGGTGCTCGTGAACCCCGCGCCGCATGTCCTCGGCGTGGACGTGCGCGAGCCGCTCCCCGGCTCGGCGCACGCAGGCGTCGACCGGCTCGTCCTCCAGGCATACGCAGTGGCCGAGGTCGAGGGTGATGCCGAGGCGCGGCGGGTCGCCGAGCTCGCCCGCGAGGCGCTCGTAGTCGGCCAGGCGCTCGACGAGCATGCCGGGCTCCGGCTCGAAGCCGAGCGTCACGTCCCTCGCGTCCGCGTACATCAGCACTTCCTCGCAACCTTGGCGGAGACGCCGCCAGGCCGTCTCTTCGTCATCGCCCTCCTCCAGGGCGCCGGACCACAGCGATACCACGGGCGCGCCGACGAGTGCAGCGACGTCCACCGCACGGCGCAGAAACTCGACGCGCCGCTCGCTGCCCTCGGTCACCAGGCTCGGGTGGTGCTTGCGGCGCGGGTCGAGCACGAAGCGCCCGCCGGTCTCGATCACGCAGGTGAGCCCGCGGCGCTCGAGCTGCGCGCGCAGCTCGGCGGCGCGGCCCTCCACGTCCGGCGCGAATGGGTCGAAGTGCACGTGGTCGAGCGTGAGGGCGACCCCGTCGTAGCCCGCGTCGGCGAGCAGCGCGAGCGCGTCCTTTAGCCGGTGGGAGGTGAGCCCGTTCGAGACGTAGCCGTAGCGCAGGCTCACGTCACCGCCCTCCGGCGCGCGAGCGACTTGGCGAGCGGCCACAGCGAGGCGACGGCGGCGCCCGCGGCGACCGCGCCCGACCCGGCGAGCAGGCCGCCCTCGAGCGGCATCAGGCCCATGATCCCGGCGCCGACCGCGCGCTTCACCCGCCCCGGCGAGGGATCGCGCGCAGCCTCGGCCTGGGCCGAGCCCACGCTGCTCGCGTACGCGGCGAGCAGGGCGGCGCCGGCGACGCGGCCGAGCGCGGAGCGCGAGCGCACCCCGATCGCCACGGCGGCACCGAGGGCGACGGCCGCGGTGCCGGCGAGCGCGGCTCGGCCGACGCGCTCGCTCGCGCCGTGCACCTCGTGACGCGACAGCGCGGTGACGGTCGCGGTGTGCGCGCCCACGACGGCGGCCTGCGGCAGCGCGGCCCGCGCGCCCTGTGGCCCGGCGCCGAGCAGAACGTCGAGCGCCCGGCAGGCCGACATACCCACCGGCCCGGCCGGCGTGGGCTTCAGCACGAGGTCGTACGCCCATACGGCGCCGGCCAGCGGCAGCGCCACCGCGAGCGCGCGCCTGCCGTCCGCGGCGACCGCGGCGGCGGCGCCAGCCGCGGTCAGCGCGCCCGCCAACCCGAGCGCGAACCCGGGCGAGACCCGGCCCGACGGGATCGGCCGCTCGGGCCGCTCGCGCGCGTCGAGCTCGCGGTCGGCGTAGTCGTTCAGCGCCATGCCGGCGAGATAGAGGCAGGCCGAGGCGGTGCTCAGCCCGAGTGCGCGCGGCATGTCGGCGGGCCTGCGCAGCTGCCCCGAGGCGGCAGCGCCGACGAGGGCGTCCCCGGGCACGCTCAGCACCGCGGGGAGCCGGACGAGTTCAGCGACGTCGCGCGCCGCGGGCATCGTCAGACCGAGACCGGCTCGGCCACCCAGCTCCGCAGCATCTCGTACTGACGGTGCAGCGCGTGCTCGTCGGTTCCCGCCGGATCCTTGAAGAAGAACGCGAGGGGGACGATCAGGCCGGCCTCCCCGCGGCGCAGGGCGAGCGCGCCCAGCCGCGCCAGGTCGATCAGCAGCGGTGCCGCGAGCGCCGAGTCACACCCCTCCCAGGTGAACTGCATGCGCATCCGGGTGCCGAGGAAGCCCTCGAACGTGATGTGGTCCCAAGCCGTCTTCCACTCGCCCATGTCGCGGACGTGCTCGATCCGCACCGGCGCCTCGACCGGGTAGCCGAGGATCTCGTCCAGGCAGCGCCCCTTCGAGGCGAGCTTGGACCGCGCGCGGACGGGGTTGGCGAGCGCCTCGCCGTCGCCGCCGCCCAGGATGTTCATCCCGCTCCAGGAGCGGACCCGCATCGCGCGCGCCGCGAACATCGGCGCCAGCGCCGTCTTGAGCAGCGTCTCGCCCGTCTTGCCGTCGCTGCCGCCGATCGGCACGCCGGACTCCGCGGCGAGCTGCTCGATGGCGGGCAGGCGGGCGCCGGTTGACGGCGTGAAGTCGACGAACGCGCAGCCGGTCTCGATCGCGGCGAGCGCGTAGAGCGAGCTCGGCGGGAGGATCGCCGGGCCGCGGTCGAGGGTCGCCATCAGCGCCTCGATGTCGTTGTGGGCATCGTGCGGGTCGACCGGCGGCTCCGTCGAGGAGAGGTTGAGGACGACGACGTCGTCCAGCCCGTGCTGCTCGCGGAACTCGCGCAGGTGCGCGGCGACGCGCTCGAGCGCCCGGCGCGGCTCGGTGCGCGCGTGGTGCCAGTCGATGCCCGGCCGGATGTTGGCCTCGGCCGCCGCGAGCTGTTCGCCCACCGCCTCCGGCAGGCCGGGCGGCACGACGCCGCTGTCGACGAGCCGGGCAGCGCGCATCGCGAGCGGGGTTTCGACGATGTCGTGCCCGCCGAAGACGAACTCGCCGAGGTCGGGAAGCTCCGGGTGCGCGAGCTCGGGATCGGCGGTGACGATCCCGGTCGACGGGGCGAGACCCGCCGCGACGGCGCTCGCGCCGGTGATCGTCGTGGTCGCGACCGAGCCGCGCGCGCCGATCAGCCAGACGCCGACGCGTCGCTCGCGCCTCGCCCGATCAGCCTGGTCAGGAGCGCTCATGCCGGGAACCTCGGGGCGTTGAACTCGACGTCTTCGGTCATCTCCAAGTGGTTGCGCACGCGATCAAATCCATACTCGGCCAGGCGCGCCAAGGTCGCATCGACCAACCGGCTCGGTGCGCTCGCCCCAGCGCTGACACCCACAACGCTAACGCCCTCGAGCCACTTGGGGTCGATCACGCTCGGCGCGGGCACTAGATACGCCGGGGTTCCCTGCCGGCGCGCCACCTCCACGAGCCGGTTCGAGTTCGAGGAGTTGACGGCGCCCGCTACCAGCACGAGATCGCACTTCGGCGCAATCGCGCGCACCGCCGCCTGGCGGTTCTGGGTCGCGTAGCAGATGTCCTCCTTGCCCGGGCCGACCAGGTCGGTGAAGCGCTCGCGCAGGGCGCGCACCAGCTTCATGGCCTCGTCGACGGCGAGGGTCGTCTGGATCGCGTAGGCCACCGGCTCGTCGCGGCCGATCGGCAGCGCCCGGATCTCCTCCTCGTTCTTCACGACCCAGATGCGGTCCGGGGCTTCGCCCAGCGTGCCCTCGACCTCCTCGTGCCCGCGATGCCCGATCAGCACGATCTTGCGGCCGGCGCGCGCGTAGCGCCGGACCTCGCCGTGGACCTTCGAGACGAGCGGGCACGTCGCGTCGATCACCCGCAGGCCACGCTCGTACGCGCGCCGCCGGACCGCCGGCGAGACGCCGTGCGCGGAGAGCACGCAGACCGCGCCCTCGGGCACCTCGTCCTCGGAGCGCACAAAGCGGGCGCCGCGCTCCTCGAGCTCCTCGATCACGTACGGGCTGTGGACGATCTCGCCCCGCACGTACACCGGCGCGCCGTACCGCTCGAGCGCCTCCTCGACCGTTCCGATTGCACGCCGCACCCCGGCGCAGAACCCGTGCGGGTGCGCCAACAGCACCTCTCCTCCAGCCTTGTGTCGGGGGGCCACGGGGGACTCAGCTGGGGGCGGCTTTATAGCCGACTGTGCCGACCTTTGACCGGCCACCACGCTAAACTACCCCCGCCTTTCAAGGTTGTCAAACTGACTATCCGGGAGGTATAAGCGGAAGGGAGCGAGAGGAGAGAGAGGGTCCGACCTCGACATCGACGCCGGCACGCGCTCGAATGAGCAACCCCTTCCTACCCCGGGGTCGCCGACGTCGATTCCCGAGGCCGAGCTCTCCCCTTCCAGCTCAGGTCCCGCCGGCATCGCTCCTCTCTCAGGTGCCGGCGGGACGCGCCTCGGGGCCTTGCGGCCCCTCCGCGCTCCTCCCTCGCCCCCTTCGCCTCACCGCGACGCCCGCGCCACCGCGGCGCCCAGGCCCGCCTACGGCACCCGATGAACCTCAAACAGGTTCGTGCCCAGCTTCTGTGACGGAGCCCCCGCGATGATGCCGATCAAGTCGCCCGACTCGGCGACCCCGTGCTCGCGCGCGAGGCCAGCGCACTGGTCGAGCAAATCAAGCACGCCCTCGGCGTTCGGGGCGACCGCGCCCTGAACGCCGAACAGCATCGACATGCGGCGGGCCGTCCTCGCGTGCGGGGAGATCGCGAGCACCGGGACGTGCGGGCGGTGCGCGGAGACCAGGCGGGCCGTGCGGCCCGACTCGGTCGGCACGACGATCGCCGCTAGGCCGAGCCGCTCGGCGGCGGCGACCGCGGCCTGCGCGACGGTCCCGGCGACGTCGTCGGGGTCGGGCGCGACCCGGAAGGCGGTCCACTCCCGGTAGGGGAGGTCCTCCTCCGCGGCGTCGGCGATCGCCACCATCGCCTCGACCGCCTCGACCGGGTAGTCGCCGATCGCGGTCTCCTCGGAGAGCATCACCACGTCGGTGCCCTGGTGGATCGCGTTGGCGACGTCGGAGACCTCGGCGCGGGTCGGCCGCGGCGAGTTCACCATCGAGGCGAGCATCTGGGTGGCGGTGATCGCCGGCCGCGCGTGACGGCCCGCGAGCGCGAGCAGCCGCTTCTGGATCACGGGCAGCGAGGCGAGCGGCAGCTCGATGCCGAGGTCGCCGCGCGCGACCATGATCCCGGCGACGGTCGCCTTGATGATCTCCTCCGCCCGCTCGGCCGCCTCCGGCTTCTCGATCTTCGCGATCACCGGGATGTCGGCGCCGAGCTCGGCGAGCCGTTCATATATAGGGTCGAGGTCGGCCGCGGTGCGCACGAAGCTGAGCGCGAGCAGGTCGAGCTCGTGGCGCGCCGCGAACTCGACGAACTCGAGGTCGCGCTCGCCGACCACGGGCAGCTCGGTGCGCACGCGCGGCAGGTTCACGCCCTGCCGCGAGGCGACCCGCCCGCCGACCTCGACGCGGCAGCGCACCTCCGCGCCGTCGCTTTCGAGCACGCGCAGGCGGATGCGCCCGTCCGCCAGAAACACATGGTCCCCCTCGGCGACCGCGCCGGGCAGCTCGGGCCACGACACGCCGAGCCGTCCCGCGCTGCTCCCGCCGTTCGTCGCCGTGGTCAGCACGAGCTCCTGGTCGGTGAGCAGGTCGACCGCTCCGCCCTCGAGCTCCTCGAGCCGCAGCTTGGGCCCGGGCAGATCACCGAGGATCGCGATCTGCTCGCCGAGGCGCGCGCTCACCTCGCGCACGCGCCGCACGGTCTCCGCGTGCTCCTCCTGGCTGCCGTGGGAGAAGTTGAGCCGGAAGCCGTTGGCGCCGGCGCGGATCAGGCGCTCGATCGTCTCCTCGTCACGGCTCGCCGGGCCGAGCGTGGCGAGGATCTTCGTCTTGCGGGGGGAGGGGCGCTTCGGGGTGGGCGTCATGCGGCTACAGGATGGCGGCTCGCCCCACCCCCCGTTCGGGGGTTTCTGAGGGACCCGAGCACCGCCGTTAGCCTGCAAGTTTCGCGATTGAAGTTTCGAGGTTCTTGACTCTGTTCGGAGGGCTTCAGTAAGTTAGGCGGCGAAAGTAGGAGAGTGCGCTAGTGCTGATTGCGGGTCCGAACCTCACCGTCGACCGCGTCATCGGGGTTGATCGCTTCGATGCCGGCCACATCCATCACGTGCGCCACGTCGATGCGCGGATCGGCGGCGGCGGTCCGAACGCTGCCCGCACCGCTCTCCAGCTCGGCGCCCCCGCCCGCCTGATCACGCTGATTCCCGAGCCGGACCTCCCCTCGATCCCCGACGCGCTCGCCCGCGACGGGATCGACGTCGAGTGGGTGACCTGCCAGGGCAACGTCCGCGTCGCGACGATCCTGCGCGAGGAGCGCGGCCGCATGTCCGTGCTCAACGAGCCCGGCCCCGAGGTCAGCGCCCGCGAGTGGGAGGCGTTCGCCAAGCTCGCCGAGGCCGGCCTGCGTCCGGGCGAGGTGCTGCTCTGCTCCGGCAGCCTGCCCCCGGGTGCCCCGCGCGACGGGTACGTGCGCCTTGCCCGCCTGGCCCGCCACAACGGCTCGCGCGCGATCATCGACGTCGCCGGCGAGGCGCTCGCCCACGCCATCGAGGAGGGCGAGGGGCTCGTCGTGCCCAACATCGCCGAGGCGGAGATCTTCCTCTACGGGCCGCGCGAGCAGGCCGTACACGCCGAGGGCGACCCGCCCGAGCGCGCGCTCGACGCGGCGATCGAGCTGCTGCGGCGCGGCGCCCCGCGCGCCGTGGTGACCGCCGGCGCCGCTGGCGCCGCATACGCCGAACAGGGCCCGAACGGGCTGCGGGGCTGGGTCGAGGCGCCGCGCGTCAACGCTGTGAACCCGATCGGCGCCGGCGACGCCTTCGCAGCCGCGCTCGGCCTGCGCCTCGAGGCGGGCGACCCCCTCGACGAGGCGGTGCGCTTCGCCTGCGCCGCCGCGGCCGCGCACGTGGAGTCCCCGCACCGGGTCCTGAGCCGCGAGCGCGCCGAGGAGCTGGCCGACTCCGTCCCGACCGCGGCGTGAGGTAACCACCGTGGCCGCGCGCGCCCCGGTGACCGCGCCGCCCGCCGCCGCTCCTGACTCCGGAGCTGAGCGGGGCGCCCCTGCGCTTGCCGCGATCGATCGCGACACGCGCCTGCTCGAGAACCTGTTCGCCGACGTCCTGGCCGAGCAGGTCGGCGAGGCCTTCCGCGACGAGCTCTTCACCCTGCGCGACCGCGCCGCCGCCTGGCGCCGGGGCGACGCCGAGGCCGGCGAGCGGCTGATCGCGTTCCTGCGCGACCGCTCCCCCGCGGAGCTCGAGCCCTTCGTCCGCGCCTGCGCGATCCAGCTCCATCTGGCGAACATCGCCGAGGAGCTCGAGCGCCTGCGGCGCCGCCGCTGGCACGACCGCCACTCCGGCCGCGGCCAGCCCGAATCGCTCGCCGCGCTCGCGGCGGACACGGAGCACACGCCCCCGTCCGCCGTGCGGGAGGCCCTCGAGCAGCTCGAGGTCGTGCTCGTCCTCACCGCGCACCCGACCGAGGCGATGCGGCGCTCGGTCTTCAACCACCACCAGCGCGTCCAGGAGCTGACCGAGGAGCTCGACGACCCGCGCGTCGGCGCCAGCCGCCGGGCCCGGCTGGAGGCCGAGCTGCGCGAGGCGCTCACGCTCTGGTGGCAGACCGACGAGATCCGCCGCAGCCGGCCGCTCGTCGAGGACGAGGTGCGCCGCAACCTGATGTTCTTCGAGGCCGTGCTCTTCGACGCGGTCCCCGAGCTCTATCGCGAGCTCTCGGTGCGCTTCGGCTTCCCCTGGCCGCCCGAGCGTCCCGTCCTGCGCTTCGGCAGCTGGGCCGGCAGCGACATGGACGGCAACCCGGCCGTCGACGCGTCCACGGTGACGCGCACGCTCGAGCTGCACCGCCGCCTCGCGCTGCGGCTCCTGCGCCGGCGGGTGCGTGAGCTCGCGGCCCGCTGGTCGCAGGCCGACCGGCGCATCAAGCCGAGCGAGGAGCTCATCGCCTCGGTCGAGCGCGACGAGCGCGAGCTCGCCGCCCGGATCGACCACCGTAACCGCGGCGAGACCCTGCGGCGCAAGCTCACCCTGATCGGCGAGCGCCTCGACCGGGCCGCGAGGGGCGAGGCGGGCGGCTACGCCTCCCCCGCAGAGCTGCTCGCCGACCTCGAGCTCGTACACCGCAACACGGGCTCGTCCTGGGTAGCGAGCGGCGCGCTCGCGCGCCTGATGACGCAGGTGCGCGTCTTCGGCTTCCACATCGCCGCGCTTGACCTGCGCCAGTCCGCGCCCGCCCTGCGCGCGGCGGTCGCGCGACATCTGCCCGGCTTCGCGGAGCTCGGCGAGGAGGGCCGCCAAGCCGCGATCGCCGAGGCGATCGCGAAGCTCCCCGAGGCCGCGCTCGAGCCCGACCCCGATGATGCGGTCGGCCTCGCCTTCCAGGCGGTCGCGCACGGCATGCGCGAGCACGGCCCGGAGGCGCTCGGGCGCATCGTGATCTCGATGGTCGCGAGCCCCTCCGACGTGCTCGCCGCCCTTTACCTGGCCCGGCGGGCGGGCATCGGCAGCAAGCTCCCGGCGCGGCCGATCGTGCCGCTCTTCGAGACCGTCGACGACCTGCGCCAGGCGACCGCGACGATGGAGGCGCTGTACGCGACGCCCGCCTACGCCGAGCACCTCGCCGCGCTCGACCGGGAGCAGGAGATCATGCTCGGCTACTCGGACTCGGCCAAGGACGGCGGGTTCATCGCCAGCCAGTGGGAGCTCTACCGCGTGCAGGAGCTGCTCGTGCGCTCGGGCGACGAGCACGACGTCGCGATCCGCTTCTTCCATGGCCGCGGCGGCCCGGGCTCGCGCGGCGGCGGCCGCACGCACCGCGCGATCCTTGCGCAGCCCGCGCACACCGTGCGCGGCCAGATCGCGATCACCGAGCAGGGCGAGGTGATCTCGCAGCGCTACTCGCACGCCGAGCTCGCGCAGCGCTCGCTTGAGCAGACGGTCTCCGCGGTGCTGCTCGCCTCGCTCAAGGACGACGACCAAGTGCCGAGCCGCTTCCGCGCGGAGGCCGAGCGCCTGGCGAGCCGCTCCCGCGAGGTCTACCGCGACCTGATCGGCCGCCCGAACTTCTTCCGGTTCATGCAGCAGATCACGCCCCTCGACGCGCTCGCCGACCTCAACATCGGCAGCCGCCCCGCCTCGCGCCCGGACGGGCGGCGCGGGCTCGAATCGCTGCGCGCGATCCCGTGGGTGTTCGCGTGGATGCAGAACCGCCTGCTGTTGCCGAGCTGGTACGGGGCCGGCACGGCGCTCGCCGAGGGCGACGACGAGCTGCACCGCGAGATGCGCGAGCGCTGGCCGTTCTTCGCGGCGTTGTACTCGAACCTAGAGATGGCCTTGTATAAGGCCGACCTCGGCGTCGCCGAGCGCTACATGGCGCTCAGCGACGACGGCGCCGAGCTCTGGGAGGAGATCCGGGCCGAGTACGACCGGGTGACCGCCGCCCTGGAGTCGATCAGCGGCGGCCGCGGCCTGCTCGCCGACTCCCCCGCGCTGCTCGCCCGCCTCGAGCACCGCAACCCCTGGACCGACCCGCTCTCGCACATGCAGGTCGACCTCCTGGGGCGCGTGCGCAGCGGCGAAGCGGCCGCCAAGGCATTGCTCTTGCAGACGATCACCGGGATCGCGGCCGGGATGCGCAACACGGGCTGACCCCGGACCCGCGCGCCCCGCGTGACGCCGGGGCGCCCAGCGCGGGCGCCGAAAGGACCTGAAACCAAAGGAGAAGAGAGAAGGATGGAGATCACCACAGCAACCCAGCAGAAGTCACTCCTCGACACGCTGAACCCGGGCAAGCGCACCCGCCTGCGCCGCCTGCTGTACGAGTTCGGGCCGGGCAACGGCACGCTCATGCTGCTGCCGATCGACCA